>Ga0315293_10002314_pt1 | contig 18370 bp, 22 predicted proteins | sample YL17G13_20_MG_FD_203071 | JGI IMG/M metagenome (GOLD analysis project Ga0315293, IMG submission 203071) | Sediment microbial communities from Yellowstone Lake, YNP, Wyoming, USA - YL17G13_20 | ecosystem: Environmental > Aquatic > Freshwater > Lake > Sediment | place: USA: Wyoming | collected...
ATTTTTAAGCTCCCGTTCAAGAATATCCTTCGGATAAATACGGTTGTTTTGGTTTTTCACATTAGCTCTCTGCATTATTCCTCTTAATATGATTTTTCCATCGTTTCTTTTTTCGCTTTTATATTCGAACAAAGAATTTTCTACTAATAATTGTTGTTTTGTATCGCTCATCATTTTTGTTCCTTCTTTTTTAGGCCAATGGTTGTTTTAACAATTTAAACAATTCATTCCATTCGTCTTCATCCCAATTAGTCATGTCCTCTAAACTCTACCATTCTTTTTAGTTTTTTAATTGAATCTTGTAATCCAACTATAACTTCCTCATATGCCCCAATGTAATCGGCCACAGCATCTTCATTCATTTCGTTATAATGAATCGAATCATCACCCTCGTCCCAATATTCAGCATTAAGATCATCCGTGATCCCTTGATAATGTTGCCTCCATTCGGATGCTTCGTGAATTATACTTTCAACCTCACCAATAAAATTCACAAGGTCATTCGCCACACCATATAAATTCGCTATTTTATTCCTGCGAAATTTTGACACGCGATTTTCTTGATCCATTTTTACACTTTCTCCTTTACGCTTTCTCCAGATTGCTAAGAATATTATTATACACGACATCAAACATAACCGCTGCTTTTCTTGGAATTTCAAGGCCATAAACTTTCTTAAGCTCCGCATCATTCGCAATCATTTCGGACACATGTGTGGCAACGGCTTTTGCGAAAGACCATAACATTGAATTTCGTTCATCCTCTGTTGGCGGTGCCACAAACATATCATTCATTGGCGGAGGAATTACAACATTAACCATAGAAGCCCCAAGATCGCTGCCACAACCGCATTGTTCAGTTAATTTCATTCGTTTGTTAAATCTGCCGGTCCCCATGTCTAAGTCCATTGATTCACCAATCTTTCTCGGCTCATAAGTAATACTTGGCGGGTTAGTAACTTTCACTTCGCCAGTTGGCTCGTCCAACCACGCTTCAAATCTGGCAAAATTATATTTATCTTCCAATTTTTCGGCAAATTTGTCCCTCTGTTCCTTTGTATCAAAAAATTTCTCCCTTTTAACTTGCCGAGAATTTTTATCAAATTCAGACCATCGAATCCCCCATTGACCATATGATTCTCTTAGTGTTTCATATTTATCACTTTCACAAGTTCCCTCGGCCTCACCGGCATGGTTATTTTTTGAATGGCTGTCTTTTGGACATGAACCATCTTCCTCTTTATCAACTGTTAGTTGTAATTCTTCTTTTACCGCAACTGGCTTGTCTTCGCAGTCATGAAGGATCTGAAGATCATCATCGATCCCATCTTTATTTTTGTCCTTTTCGGGAGGAACATCTTTATCTTCCTCGACGGCAAGATATTCGGCTAGTCTTTTTTTATTACCACTCACCATCTTATTCTACTCCATTGTTCTCTTCTTTAATTATTTTCTCGGCCCTACGCAACTTCAATACCTCCTGTGCTTTCATCTCCATATTGGCAACTCGTTCACTAGTCTCTTTGGTAAGCCCTTTATTCCATGGATCAATTTTATGTTGTTTATTATATTCACTAATTCTAGCTATTCTCTCGTCTGTTTCTTTAGTCAACCCAGCATCCCACGGTGGAACCTTATTTGCTTTCCTGGATTCTTTGACCTTATGTTCGTTCCTGGCCACTCTATCATCAGTTTTCGCGGTTAAACCCTTATTCCAAGATGGAGTTTTGTTGGCCTTCCGTGGCTTACCAAAATGGGCTTCATATTGCTTTCTTTTCGTCTCTGGATTATTCATTGCGATTTTCATAATTTGCCTATGGCGCGCTCTATATTCTTCACTTTGAACCGCCTGTTTGTGTTTTTCGGAATTTTTTATTGCTTCGCTAAGCTTCTTGGAGTGTTCTTCGGAGTTATATTTATGACCCATGTTGTTATTTTCGACGATAGGTTTGATATTATAACCACGATCTCTATTCGCGGCACTATAATTGTCTAAATAAATTTGTTCCCAAAATTTGAGATTATTTTTTAATGCCGATTTCTGTTCTTTAGTTGGCTTATCAAACCAAATAACTATCTCTTCAAGAATTTTGAATTCAAAATTTTCGGGGCCGTATTTATGCCAAGCATTCTGTAGATGCGGACTATCGTGATTATTGTTTTTTAGATCTCTTCTGTGTTCTCGCCATCGATTATCAATATTGTGGCTACTACCAACATAGACTTTTTCATTTTTAGTATTTCGTATATAATATACACCAGCTACTTTTTTCAACATCTCCCCTTAATTATTTTGGAATAAGTGAGAAATTATTGATCGGAGAACAGGTCCTTTATGGTCTTCATCAAAAGTTCTTTGTCAGCTTTAATTTTTATCGAACCACCAAAATCGTCTAAAATTATTAACCAACCGTCCATGGTTAAATTAAATTTTGGGCAGCAGCTACCAGGGTGACAGAAAGTGACGCTTTTTAATATTTTTAATTCATTGTCAAGCATTTTTAATCCTCTTTTTCCAAATCCATCACTTTTCCGGTTTTATCCCACATTATTTCATTATCCGGGTCATATACCTCGGTCATTTCTGGTTCTTGATCTTCACCAATAGAATCGACTTCCTCTGCATCTTCTCCCCCGCCCGCCATCCACGCCTTAACTGCTGATTTAAAGTCAGACGCCATAACAGTGGCTTTATATGGAATTTTCTGCCAAAAATACACAGTAAATCGGCGCAATTTTTTACCCCTTTGTTCTTTTATCAATTTTCTTACTTCGCTTAAAGTTGTTCGATAAATCTTTGTCATTTCCTTTATTTTTCCTCTCCCAAAATTAACATCTTTTCTTTTATCACAAACACGAATGATGAATAAATTTTCATATTATTTACACTGTAGCTGAGTGTTCCGTTTGCTTTTCCCGCCGCACTATCAAACTTATCTACTTTTATGGAATTGTCTTCAAGTTTAAATTGAGCAAAAGATGCGGCAAAACCCTCTTTTATCTGGCCCTCAAGAACACCGGCAGCTTCCGACTGTTCGTTTACAATTGATAAAATTTCAGTTAATTTTTTAGCCACGTATCGCCTCTTTGGGAAGGCCAGGGCGCTCTCCCGGACGCTCTATTTCATCTTTTAACATTTTATTAATGTGTCGCTTATTTGTTTGAATATATTCCCTAAATAATCGCTTTGCCAATTTACCAAATTCACTACCTTTTTCGTCCATAAACCATCGAGTGTTTTTACTGCGGAAAATTGACTCAGCTTGTTCAAGAGAATATCCGGCATCAAGACAAGCCTCAAGAATCGCATCACCAATCACATGTCCAACACGACCAAAAGAATAAGCATCCTGCATGTCATAGGTAGAACGACCAGCAAGACGGTCATCTTGTTCACTTAACAATTTTTTAAATTCACTGAGAGTTATTTCTCTATTTTCTTTAACAGGCGGTCTTGAATACTCAATTGAATCGCTAATTTCGATTACTTTCTCTTTCGGGGCATTGGTAATAACACGAAACGAAGACATTAGGCCACTTTTAGGATCGGGATCTCGTGGACCGATTCTCTCCATTTTAACTTCCGCTTCAAAACCATGTTCTTTCAAGGCATCCGCAAGCATTTGGGCATTACCCATGCCTCTAGATGTGCCATCAAATGTGAATATCATTTTCGTTTCCTACCAGCACCATTAACGAAAAATCCTTCGTTTGCCAAAAAATCGGCAATCGTATCCCCAGTTAACATATCCATTATTTCATCATCGGATGCTTCATCGTTTTGCGGCGTAACAAGGACATAAAATAATCGTTTCTTCTGCTCTTTTATTAATTTCTTTACTTCACTTAAAGTTGTCCGATATATTTTGACCATGTTGTTTCTACTCCTTCATTAAAAGCTCGTCGCACAATTCTTGCGACTCAAGAAGAGTTATAAGCTTGTCTTTCATTGTTAAACAATTTTTTGCCTCTTTAATTTTTCCCGCAAATGCTTTCATCTTTTTGTTCGTATCTTCGCCAAATTTGTTTACACTATTTTCGATAATTTTTACATTTTCGGCCAATTTCTTATCGATGAAACTAAAGTCACCATTCTGCGGCACATCAAGATATTTTAGAATCAATTCCTTTTGCGATTGCGGGACTTTTTTAAGATCTTCAGTAATTGAGTCCACCATCATAAGGAAATGAAAGTTTGGCTGTTTCCCAGTGTATCGACCACTATCATCAACATTTTCATTAAGTAGCAAATTAATGATATTTTCTTCGAGATGAATGCCATCAAGAGACTCATTAATTCCCTTGTTTCGGGCGCTATTAATAAACATCTGAATTGAAGCAAATAATTTGTAATCTTTTACTTTGTGATTATACATTTTTTCGCAGCCGAGTTTTCTGGCGTCCTCGATAAGTTTTGTTTTCTCGGTGTCCAATTTCTTTTCATCAATTTTGTTCGCAAATTTTTTTATCTCGTCAAGAACTTTTGTTATTACATTTCTATCTTTGCGACATTTAAGAATGACATTAAATAAATTGTCTTCCTCACACAGCATAGTTCCGGAGGCAAAATATTTCTTGGTCAATTCTATAACTTGTTTGGGGTCCTTATTATCGATAACTAATTTGGCAATTTCACGAGTGAGAAACTCTTTCAAGAGGTGTGAATTGCGCCGCTTATTATGTTTAAGCATTTTGGCTCACTACCTTTCCTTTTATAATTATTCTTTATTATTTATCTTCTTCAAATTCTAGTTCTATCTCTTCTTGGTCATCCTTCTCGCTATTATCATTCTGTTCATAAATAATGTTCTTTTCTTCTAATTCTTTTGGGTCAAAATCCATTGGAAGATTTATCTGCTCAGCAATTATAATCTTGTCAGGAATTTTGTTGACTCTTCGCCAATCCAACATCTCCGATAGAATTTTCTTATTGCTCACGCGCCATTCTGTTTTTCTTCCACCAATTAATCTACTAAATGCGCCCTTGTCATATGGATCATTTGCCGTGTCGTCCTCATCACTTCCAACAAGTTTCGCGATATCTACCAAACCAGCATTTTGTTTGTTATTTGTTCTCTTTCTATTCTGACGATATGTAAGTTTCTGCTGGCGATCTCTCTTCATCTGTGCTTTCTCAAAGCCATCATTCGCGGCAGTTATTGTTTCCTCACCACCGCCTATTTCTGGAACTTCTATGCCGCCGCCAGCTTCTCCGCCGCCCCCAAGCTCAGCAGCACCTCCCCCGCCACCTAACTCTTCTTCCCCACCACCAGTAGTAAGTGGTGTTTTCTCGCCCGCTCCCTCTTCACCGCCACCTCCACCAAATCCTCCACCACCTCCACCCCCACCTTCTTCACCACCAGCCGCACCTCCAGAAGCCTCGGCTTTTATATATTCGATTTTGCCGTCTATGTAAGCATCGCGCATTCTGCCGTTGACTATCCTATCGACTTCATCTTCGCGAACATTAAAGAATTCTCGGTAGATATATCGTCTATCAAAAAGATTCTCATCGTGGAGAGCGGAAGCAACCTGAACTCTTCTTTCCATAAGTTCAAGCTTTTGTAGGGCTGCCATGTTTGATGGATTTGTAAGACCGAGAGAAAAACCAAATAAATCTTCTTTCGAAAATCCACCGATGGCGATAAGATGGACAAGGGCAATCTTTGTCAACTCATTTACGAACGATCTTTGAATTCTTTCAATCGTCCTCGAAAATCGAATATCAAGGGATGCGAGAGTTGATTTATTTGCGAGATCCTCCTCGTAGGTAAGGTAGGCACGCGGAATACCAAGAGCAGCTATCAATTTTTTCAGTAAATACTCAACATCCTCAATGTCATTCACATGCTGACCACCGGGAAGTGATTCAATTTTGTTATTTGTCTCACCACCACGAACAGGGATGAAATAATCTTCAGAAACATCAAGCGGATCAAATCGTTGATCAATTTTACCACCACCAAGGGTCGACACAATATTTGTCTTGCGCAATTTTTCCTGGGCTTTTCGCATATAATCATCAACCGCTTCCGGTTTAAGGCCGGAAACATCCATATAAAATACTTTTCTCTCTGGGGCTCGAAGAACACGATAAACAAGCATCGCGTCTTCCATGAGAACAAGTTTTCTCCACAAAGGACGAGCACCCTCAAGATAGGAAGTTCCATATGGGAGGAATTTGTCTTGTCCAAGCAATCTAAAATGTGCCACCTGCCAATTTTCAAGTTCAAGATTTCTCGTCTTCCACACAAATTTAGTTTCTTTGGGATCCTGCGGTGTTCCCTCAATTCTTGTAAAATCATCAACCGGAATTGTAATAAGTTTTTGTATCCCATTTTGCGGATGAACATCGAGATACTGTGGATTTTCACCATATTTTATAAGCGACCTGACAAGATTCCACGCATAAAAATCAATATTAATAATATCATAAAATAAAATCTCAAGGACTTCTCTAAGTTTATCATTTGGGGAGTTGATATAAAGTAACTTGCCGTCCTCGGAACGAGAAGTGCACTCATCAGAAACAAGATTTAAAGCAGTATGAACTTCACCAACAGCCTCCATTTGCTGATACTCAACATATCGTGAATTTCGGGTTTGTTCTCCCTCAGTCCCATATTGATCGGAAAGTGAAAACCATTGGCTCGCATTCAGCATATGCTTCGAACCGCCGAAGTCATAGGTAAAGCTTGATATGTCTTCTTTTCTGTCAAAGGAAGGTTTGATCTCGGTCGAGATCATTGAGCCCCTCCTAAACATTGCCCATAGTCGCTTAAAAACAGGATTACTAAATTTCGGTCCACCGCTATCGTGAGTCTGATATATTGGCATCTACACTTATCCTTCTCTTCTTTTAATTATAATACCGGAAAAATAGAATGTAGGTTAATGTAAGATGTGCTACTGACTACCCGCGCCTAATCATCATGCTCATGAAATTTTCCATTTCGTTTTGAACATTGGCTTGATGTTGGGGCTGCATTACTTGGTCTAGTGTTTCCCTGATTCTCATAAAACCAACCGGTTCTCCATTGTTGATGTTTCTGAATTTACTAAGATTTGTTCCATCCCCGTAAATTTGTTCATAAACATAAATGCCAATAGCAAGAGCAAGAACAAGATCGTCTGATTTATTCCTAGGGGCGCATGGCTTATCGCCCTTCCAAGAAAATGTCGTAAACTCATCATATAATCTTTTTGATCTTACTTTAATCTTCCCAAGTCTAAGGAATTCTTCAAGCCGCTGCATCATCACCGGTCTTGTCGTTCCGCTTGTTGTATGGCCCGCTTGCGCCTTAGGAAATGATGATAGGTCCCATCTTGAAATATACATCCCATTAAAAACGAAATAAAGATTCTCATATTCAAGCTTTAACATGTCCTGCATCACTGCCGAACCATAAGCATTTCTTTCTGGAACCACAAGAGCATTGTTATACATTCGCCCGACATCACAAAGCACTTTTGCGAATTCATCTGTCTTTATCTTGTGCTTATATTCCGCAACTACAGTCAATGTTTCTATATCAATTATTTGGAAGGTTGAATGATCAGAAGAATCGCCTCTCGCAACATCACACGAACAGATGAATTGCTTTCCCGGCGATGGAAATTCCCATATCCACATTTTGTTATCATATCGATATTCAATTGGTGTTTCAAATTCAGATCTTATGCGCTGTAAAATATCAGCATCAATAAAAGTAGCACCAGATTCAAGCAATTTACATTCGTATTCTTGACTAATTTCTTTTGGGCTTTTGCCCACTTTCATCTTGTCAAACCATTCCTGGCTATATCGGCGCGACCATGGATATTCGAAAACGAGGAATTCATTTGTCCCTTTTTGGATTTGGCCATCAACAAGCCGAGAACCATTTATAACGATATCGGCAAACTTACCACTGCCCCCCTTCGGTGTGCTAAGCACTATTAACCGGCCTCCAGTATTGCCACCAACAATACCATTTTGAAGAAATGTGTGTGTCCCCGGAACAGTAAGATCATAGGTAACGTTTTTTGACTTTTCTATTGACTCAATTGGCACCCACAAAAGTTTCTCATTAAGTAGCTCCCTCAAAACATTAGAATCGCCATCAAAAATGCCTTCTTCGTCGAGTATCCTACAAAAACTATTAAGCCACGGGTATCCAACATGAATTATTCGTTTGTTTGCGTTATATAATATACAATCCAATCTACAACCACATATTCTAAAATATTGTTTCGTCTCTTTATTGCACTTCTGATATAAGGACTTAATCAAAGGAGCTATAAATTTCAGTGGAATGTAAGAATTAGAATCGTTTCTGTTTTTGTTTTGTTTAATATAACACTTTAATTTGTTTTTTTTATAAAGAATCCTAAAATCGATTTTGTTAGCGAACATTTTGAAAAATTCGCTTGATATGGTTAAGTTCCACCCCTGATGTAACGTTTTCATGGACTTACCATGGGGCGCAATCCTATTTTGTTCTCTGGCCAATGTTTTATCAACGTTCTCCCGCTTACTAAGCGAAGACACAATCCCCATATTCAATAACAATTGTTGAACTTGTCCCAATAAATTTAAACTAGTGCTTACCAGTGTTATATCATATTTTGAAACACTTCCATCACCATCAAATAGAGCAGATAAATATTGGCCAATAATTTTTTCCGAACATTCAAATATTTTATTTGGAACTTCTTTTTCCCAAGCTCTAATCCCAGGTTTTATTCCGCACTCTTTAAACAAATTTACCAGTTCTTTAGAATAACATATTATACGGTCCTTGGGCCTGCTGGCAACAACATGAAACTGTTTTATAATTGTATTGGATAAATATACGTTTCTGAATTGTTCGTTAGTGTTTGTGATGGCAACCCCGCCGCATTTTTGTGGTTTATCAATGTGGCCTTCCGCTGTATATCCGCCGAGCATATAAGCAAGTTGTCCATCGATATGTGTTATACCCGGATGGTCAATATAATCATTATTGCCCCACAAATTACCACCGATTTTCATACCAACATAATCACCGGTCATCAACGAATCGGCAGAAATCATTCTGCCGCCAAATTCGGTCAATTTCATTATTGGATGATTCAGCGTAGTTTCTAATTTAAACCCATATTTAACTGTAAATTTCAATGTATCGCTTATTTGGGAAACAAACCCATGACTTATGTTTTCACACCCATTACGCCCAATAGTCTTGATGTTCTCAATTTCAAAAAATCCATTGGTTTTCCCAATACACAAATCTTTTATTTGTTTTATCCCCCCATCTGTCATTATATACGTGTCGCCACCAACACATGACAATGAAGGAAAGAGAGCCGTATATATTTCATCGAGATTGTCTATAAGTGCTGCTTCATCAATAACGAATAAAGATGCCGCCTCGGCCCTTCCAGTGTCTTTCTTCGAAGTTGGCATAGCCCTGACCCAACTTCCGTTAGACAAAGCAATTGTTCTAGTGTTATTTTTCTTAATGACCCAAAAATTCAACCATTTTGGGCATTCTTCGATAAAAGTTCGCACCATTTCAAGAATAACTTGAGCAATTTCAAGTTTCGTTGCCATATTAAAAATGTGACGATCTTTTCTAAAAATTAGGGACCAAGCAACGAATCCAGCAACAATTGTGGATAATCCTAACTGACGGCTTTTAAGAACGGCGATATTTTTTATTGAATCGTTTCGAAGATAATCAAGAATTTCTTTTTGGTAATCGAAAAGATCAAATTTTACGATACCTTTTTCTTCTGTTCTAATATAGCCATATTCACTCAAAAAATAGATGGGCGAGTTCGCACATTTAGTCCATTCGCTTTTTATTTGTTCTATCGGTGGGCGGGTGTTTTTATCTAATGGCACATAATAATTATCAGATTAAATTATGCTTCGTCCCCTCGTAAAATCGCCACTAATTTCCTAAATCTTTCTGGTTTAAAACTACTTATTTTATTAGCTAACTCTTCCACATAATATCTACTTATTTGATTGTGCAATACACGATATATGCTCTTAACACTACCATCAGATGCCACTTTTTGGTCGGCATATTCATTGAAAAATCCTACTATTTTACGGATACTATCTGGGCCATAAACCGCCCCAATTGCATCTGCCAAATCAGATTTCGCAGAATCGTCTTGCATCGCTTCAGAAACAGCGTCAGCAAATGTTGCCACACTACCCGGTTTAGCCCCTTCCTGTTCTCTTATTACTTTTCGTAATTCACTTAGTTTTGTTCTATAAATCTTCGTCATTTCCATCCCCTATTTATTGATTTTAAAAAGACGACGAACAGTAATTTTACTGCGTCCATTTAAAGATAATGTCTCAGTATCGAAATTTTCTGACAGCATTTTCGCGGTAAGAGAAACTTTATGATCTTCTTTTACTCGTTCTTTAAGTCTTTTCACAAGAGATTCTAACATCGAATATCCATAAGCAACAGCATCATTCTTTTGTTTTCTTTCATTAATATAATTCACATAGCTTGACACGAATAGAATCATTTGACTTTCTCCAAGAAAAGTAATTCCCATACCAATTGATGGATTCGTATTTTCATTTTTTAAAAGAGCAAACGAATTTCCTATTTTCGATTTTAAATCCTCATTAAGGACATCAAGAACCTGACTTTTATCTTCGTTCTTCATTACATCTAATTTCTTTTCTTCAGCCATTTTATTCCTCTTCTCCAGCAGTATCCATCAATGCAATAATGGCCAAATTCGGCTCGTCGTCAGGAATTTCAGATATTATGGTATAAACATCATTGTATTCAAGGTGGTGTTCCCTTGCATACCGCTTTAAATTCCTTACCAATCTTCTTTTCAAAGAATCAACTAATGGCTGAATGCCCTCACGCATTGCGTTGTCAACTTCCCTCGGATCCAGAGGATCAAATTCTGGAACTGGTTCCCTCTTTCGTCTTTGTTCTTTTACCAATTTTCTTACTTCACTCAGGGTTGTTCTATAAATTTTTGTCATATTTTAATTATTCTTTTCCTCCACACTCGTTATAATTCTAAATTGCCGTTATCCACCAATTCAATTTCATCATCGCGTAAAATCTTCATAAATTCAACAACCATTTTATTGGTGTCATCGTCAAGATATAGTTCATCCTTATGGTTTTTCAAGAATTCAAGCAATTTCAATTTTTTATCAAATTTCTTTGCGGCAAGATGGGTTGATAAGTCCGCTTCGCACTCGCAACAGCAACCAATTCTTGAAAACATGCGAGTATCCATATCTTTTGTTAGTAAAGCTCCACACTTCTCACCATTTTCTTTTAAATTAGGACAGAAATACTCGTTTTTAATCATGAATCCACTTCTCCACAATTCCATGTTTCTTTAGATCTTTTTTAAAACGCGGGTATAACACTTCGCTAAGGAAAAAGCCCATGTTATAAGCCCGATCTTCGCTAAATGCTCTTTTAGTCTTCGTAGTGTGTCTATCTACGACTTTTGAAACTTTCTTGTCCCAATTGTCATCTTCTTTAATTTTCCCAATATCATCAAAAATCTTTTCGTGGTCGATACAATGAAAAAATTCATGAACCATCACATCTAAAAATTGGACATATACTTTATCTTTAAGCAAAATCGAATTTATTGTTATTTCGTGCCAATTTCCATCACCGACATTACATAGGCCGAAACACATTTCACCTTTCGGCGTATCTTTATCTCGCTTTATGTTTTTAATTTCAAGAACAATATCATATTCAAGCATAAATAGCTTAGCAAGATACAAGGACCACTTTTCAATAATGGATCGATTAAAATACTTTGGAACTCGTTTTACATGGATATTCATATCTGTTTCTTTCCGCCACCACGAGAGAGCATTTGTTGAATTAATTTCTTGTCAGAGTCGGATATTTTTTCTTCTTCCCACTTCTTAATAATTTCATTCGTTAGCTGCTTAATTTCCTTGCCGTATAGTAATCCATAATTCCGTAAGATTTCATAAACACTCTTCTCAATCCGAACCAAAGAATCCTTGCCGATCCTCATTGTATCTCTCCATTTCGGTATTTCAACACATTTGATTTCCAAATAAACAGAAAAACCATGACAGAATAATTATTATATGGAACAAGAACAGATACCACAAAATCATGAAACCACACAACCAAAAAAATGTAAAGGAGGGATCTATTTAATTACAAATTTAACAAACAACAAAGTTTATATTGGATCAGCAATAAGCTTTAGGAACCGATGGAAAACACATAAATATAAATTAAGGAATGATAAACACGACAATCAACATTTACAAAGGGCATGGAATAAATACGGAGAAAATAACTTCAAATTCGAAAAAATTCGTTTAGTCAAGTTTGACACAATGTTGGTTCCATGTGAGCAAATTTATCTTGATCTTTACGAAAGTTATAAAAAAGATAAAGGATACAATATTTCACCAACTGCCGGAAGCAATTTAGGATACAGAGCATCAGAAGAAACCAAAAGAAAATTGAGCATTGCCGGTAAAAACCATTCTCATCCAAAATGGACTAAGGAACAGAAAGCAGCCCATTCGAAATTAGCAAAAAGAAAGGGATGGGGATTCGACAACAAAAACAAAGCCGGGCAAAAATTATCACAAGATCATATTCAAAAAATAATCGTTAGTCTCACGGGGAACAAAAGAAGTGTTGGTAGGATATTGCCCGAGACACAAAAAGAATTCCTACATAAATTAAATTGTGGAGAAAATAATCCGGCAGCCAAACTTACAGATATCGAAAGGTCAGAAATCATATTCTTATATTACACACAACCAATAACTAAACAATCGCTAGCAACACAATATGGAGTATCGGAAACACAAGTAGGAAGGATAATCAATAGGTAACAACCTACGGATGCCAAATTAATTGCGCGCCATAAAATGCTTGCTTATTATACGACATCACAGAACCATCTATAGGGAAATCAAAAAAGAATCCACCCATTAAACTAAAATGATCGGTAATCTGATATCCCAGCATAGCATTAACCAAAATCCCGCTCTCTCCACCAGCTAATCCACCGGATAGCATAATTTTCTCCCACCATCTTTGTTGAAAAGGAGAAATATTAATCATCGATTGTATTCTATCAACACTAATTTCGGGATCCATCGAATCAACAAGAGTCGACCATGAGCCATCTTCCGCCTGTGTCAACGCTATTTGTATTTGAATTTGCTTTATCCATTCCGCCTCAAGATGAAAACTCCCTGGATCTCCCAATCTCGGGCCTGTATCTGTATAGCCACGAATTCTCAGTGGTCCACTCGTTGTATCTATCGGCACTCTCAAAATGTTCGATGCCAAACAAGTATTACAGCTATCTACACTTTCGGGGGTCGGAGTCGGATTGTTAATAGGAATATCAGGATTGACAGAAGTGCCGGTATTGTTGGGATTATTATTTCCATTTGTTGGGGACCTCACAATAATCGTGGTCGTTCCGGTGGTAGGAGGACGAGGAATTGCCGTAGTTGCTCCCGCTACACCTTCTAATACTTTTGATAAACTAGCCTGAATTGAAAGCTGCGCGGCGTAAACACTGGTCAAATTTGCTTTATCAATTTGATCCTTAATAGATTGCGTCAATAAATCGGGAGAAATACTGTTTGACTCAATGGTTTTGACACCATACAAAGTCTCATCCAATTTTTTGGTAGCATAGTCGGATGATTCAAGCAATTGCTGTAGCATCTTCGAATTGTCTTCTTTTAAAGAATTGATCGAACATTGATGCCAAATAGCACCGCCGACGAGGCACAAAAACATAACCCCTGCGATATATAACCAAGGACTCTTAAATACTGACATAATAATCACACATTCCTTCAATTTTAATTATTGTAACACCGAGAAATGCCATTTCCCTGATTAATGTCTAAAATATGATCAACAAGTTCTTTTGCCGCACTGACATGACTGATAACAAAGATGTGACTAAACTGATTCCTCGCATAAGTTATTAGATCCATAAAGCCATGGAGTCTAGCCGGGTCGTAACAGCCAAAAGTTTCGTCGATCCAAAACATGGATGGTTTAGGCAATGAACAAATATTAAGAAGCGATGTCCGAATTAGGAAACTTGCTGTATATTTCTCGCTTTCTGATACTACTTCGAGATGTCTTGTTAACCCATCTTTCTTCATAAAAATTTCTATTTCGTTATCCTCGTTCGATTGGAAATAAACCGAAAAGTCATAACCATTATTTGTTAGTGTTGTGGCTATCTCATTGTTGACATTAACCAAATTCTTTAGAACAATACTTAGCGGCAATCCTTCTCTTGAAGTTAGTTTTATATATTCATCGTAGGCCGCATATTCATCATTAAGTGCTGCCCATTCTTGTTTTTTCTTCTGCGAATCTTCCAGCATAAACTTACATTTTCCAAACAATTCAAGATGTTTTATATACTGAATGTTTTTTAAATCAATAGCATCATCAATTACCGATTTTTCAATGGAAATTCGCTCAATGTCCCTTTCTAATTGTTTATTTTTTTCAAATATCTCTTTTTGTTTCTCGGCAATCTTGACTCGTTCTTTCCACAACCCCACATCCTTGATAGCCGAATTCAAAACCGATTCTGATACGGCCAAACCACTCTGAGCTTTACCATATAAAGTAGTGAATTTACTCTTTTCCACCATAAATTTTGAATTTTGTTCTTGGATATATCTAAATTTATCATATTCGATTGATAATTTCTCGATATCCATTGATATAACTTTTATGTCTTTCATTAATGAGTATGATTGACTATGGAGCACTTCATATTGGTCCTTTTTATTATAAGCATCCCTAATAAAAATACATTCTTTGTTATCACACGGAACTTCATCAAGAATTTTAAGTGACGATGATAATATGTTTTCCTTAGCATTCATTGTTGTCCATTTAGAGTTAAGATCTTTCTCAACATTTTTAGCTTCCAAATATGTCTTCACAACACTCTCGTCAAGGGAATTGTTTATTTTATCGTCATAAAAATGAATTTTCCCCAAACACAATCCACTGGCCTGACACAATTCATCTAATCGTTCCTGGACTACTTTAATTGTTGATTCAGATTTAGATAAGTTTGTTATTGCTTCGTCGCAATTATATAACTCTGTTGTCGTTATTTCTTTATTAAGGGCGACAATTTGACCATTTAATTCCTTTGATTTTTGTTTTTGCTCATCCAACTGCTTCTTAAGATCTTCACACAACACTTCATATTTTATCACTTGGGCGTTATTATCTTGTATTTCCTTATCAAAATCGATTCTTGTGGCTTTTATCTTGTGCTGTAAATCACCCGACATTTTCTTTGCGGCTTCATGTTTTAATTTAAACGAACCGATACCAAGAAATGTTGATAGCAAATCAAATCGTTCTGAACCAATGTTATTCACGAAATTGTTCATCATTCCGGCGGGAACCATAGATGTCATAACGAAATCATCGAGAGTTCCAAAAATTTGTCTAATATTTTTATCGGTATCCACTCGATCTATGCCATTAAGGTTCTCGACAATCCCCGCTGATGATGTTCGTGAAAACTCAACACTAACTTGTGATGTTTCTTTGTTACTTTTGTTCTTACGATTGATGAGTCTTGTTATTTTATATATGTTCCCATTGTTAGCCTTTATTATTGCCGATGCCTTTGCTTCTTTAGTTCCATCACGAATAATCCAATGATTCTTTTTTGTCTTCTTTGATATATTATTAAACAAAACCCACAAAAGAATATCAATGATTGATGATTTACCTATTCCGTTCGGACCAAAAATTCCGATAAGTCCACTTAAATTTTCAAGATTTATTTTGTTATCTTCTCCATATGAAAATAAATTCGACCATTCAAGCTCGATTAACTGCCATATCAAACCGTGGTAAAAATCATCGAGGTTTATTTTTGATTTAATATCAGTATCGAGTTTCGTTACTTTTTCAATTACATCATCAGCAATTTTCTTGCCAACAAGATAAGATTTGATATCATTGTTCTGATTAATTTTGCTAGTATTTATTTCGGCAACAGTGTTTTTAATCTGTTCTATTTTACAGGTCGGGTGTTCAACCACCAATGTCGCAACTGTATTGGCCAACAACTGTTTATCGATATCTGAATCATAGTGTAATCGAACAATTGATTCATCGGGGATAATTTCAAAGGTTCTGCTTGTCTCTCCTTTATTGTTTACCTTTATTGTGGCCCACATCCCTGGAACATAGATATTTTTCCTTGCCTTTGAGAATTCCTTTTTTGACTTGATATCCCAAATATAGAAACCTTTGTCAGTCGATTCCCCGACATTTTGTTGAATAAGAGAACCGGCATAAACAAAACGACCTTCTTTATCCATCGATTGGTGCTTATGTATGTCTCCGGCCAGAAGGTAATCACAATTATCAAATAAACTCAGTGGATAATTGCTTTTTAGAACTATTTTGTGATCAACGAGGATATTGTCATAATTGTCCGGCTTACAACCATCAACCGTCCCGTGGAATAAAGCAATTGTAACTTTATCATTCGGTTCCAGTCTTGGAAAATTTTCTTCATCCCAGCAAGAAAAAATGGCATATCGAAACTTATCATTGATATCAACAATCCCTGATTTCTCGTGGAGATAAATATTTTTGAGCCCAAGATTCTTTACAAGCGGAGCAATGGCATTTTCACGATCTTTGTTTCTTAAATTTCCATCATGGTTACCAAGAATAATGTCAACCCTATTGGCAAGCAATGACAAATTTTTGATAAATTCTGAACTAAGCGAAATATATTCGGGCGACAATTCAGTTTTCGTGTGAGCAATATCGCCACAAACAACAATGGCATCGGGCTTTTCTTCTTTTAAAATTTCATATGTTTTCGCAAAAGCGATCCGATATTGGTCGTGCCTTTGATAATTGCGATTATGAATATCGGCTATGTGAGCGAATTTCATAGACATAATTTACCACGCAAGAACATCATTGAATTGGTGATTGATAAAAAACAAAAATTATGGTATAATAGGTTCAGGATGGAGGAGCGCCAAATGTTTCAGGTTTTTGATAATAACAAACCAGCCGATTGTCATCACCATGGAGTTCACAAAAGCTGGGACAATTCGAAGTTCAACACTTTCGACGAGGCACAGGAATATGCCCGCAAGTGGCTTGGACAAGTGGCAGGAGATCTTGTTCCAGAAGAAGTAAACGAAAAAATTGATTATTCTGGATACGGCGACACCATCGAGATCCGAGAAATCCCGGAAGAAACACACGGAACTTGGAAAGCCCGACTGCCTCGTTAGATCACACCTCGTTCAATTTCGCTCTCATAATAAATGAAAAATCAACAGGAATAGCGTTTTCTTTTCTTTTCAAGAATTCACCATAACCAGCTTTGCGCACCATCTCGTCAACATCCTTCCACTCACCGCGAACATCAATTAATTTCACTGGAATATCGCACTCTTTTAATTTTTGAACCATCTTTAATAATTTCGAATCTTGAGTTATATCCGGTTTGGTGTATGTATCGGGATCAAGAACAACATAGACACAGGGACAGTCATCAATTAAGCGCATTATTAATTTTTCACTGATGCTGGAGCCAAGAAGAGGAATTGAATTCGGACCACAAGAAAAGGAATCAAACACACCCTCGCACAATTGAATCTCTTGTGAGAACGACATGTTTATCTCATTGAAAATTATTTCTCCACGCCTAGCCGATGGATATCGATATGTCATCGAACTATTCGCAAGATAAGACCTCGCCACGAAATAATTGAATTCACCGGAGTAATCAAAAGATGGGACTATGATTCTTCCTCGATAATCTCCTCTTTCACAAAAACCAATTTTATACCTCAAGATTTGATCATCGGTCAGCCCACGATCTTGTTTTATATACTTCAGGGCATGCGCGTGCTCGATTGAGGTAACCCTGGACACGAGCGGAACAAAATCAATTGGTAAGGAGACAATTTCACTTTTTCGTTCTTGCGGTTCTAAATCAAGACCATCGATTCCTTCAAAAATTGCGGGGTCAAGACTATATTCTTCAATTAATTTTTTAAGGCCGGTTCCTCCCTCACCACCAATCCAACAATGATATCTGATTGGCTTTGAAAGGGATATGGACATTTTTCTTCGGTGCTTGCCAGAATTTGTATAAGGATGCTTGGGGCAAAATAGATTTAATTCATCGCCGGAAATCTTACCGTGATCCCGAAAGGCACTCTGAAGTGCTTCGAGTAATAATTGTTGCGGCATAGCCTACAGCAATCGCGTCCGTAATGTCAAGAGACCTCTTATCGATAGTTTCATTTTTAGTCCACTTAAGAAACAAGTTAAAT
>Ga0315293_10002315_pt1 | contig 18370 bp, 23 predicted proteins | sample YL17G13_20_MG_FD_203071 | JGI IMG/M metagenome (GOLD analysis project Ga0315293, IMG submission 203071) | Sediment microbial communities from Yellowstone Lake, YNP, Wyoming, USA - YL17G13_20 | ecosystem: Environmental > Aquatic > Freshwater > Lake > Sediment | place: USA: Wyoming | collected...
TTCTTTTGATACAAATACAGATTACTCATTAACGGACACATTAAAGGAAATATACGATGTAAATTCAGTGCCGTCTATAATTATTGATGATAAACTATATACTGAATTCTTGAATCAGGACAAGCTGGAGAAAATTTTAGAGAAACAGGATATGAACAGTACCAGCAGCCAAAACAACAGCAAAAGCCAGTAACTCCATCACTGGCCTGTAAGCCTTAATTCTTAATGTTTCAATCTGCTTGTCAAGCTCTTTGTAAAAGAAGCTCGCAAGCGCGGCAAGCAAAATGCCGAAGTAAGGCAGACCCAAAAGAACAGGAATCAGATTCAAACTCATTCCGGCCAGCAAAATAACACCCGAAGATATTACGAGTAGTGTAGCTTTCTTTTTTTCTTTTAGCCCTATGTACGTGCCGATGGCGCCAAGATACATTGGCACAAGGCCCGCAAAGGCAAAGGCTTTTGTCAATGTGAAAGTCTGCGTAGAGAATGCGTAGTAGTGCTGAGTCACGTACTGATTAACAATCAAAAGTCTGGCTGGCGTTGCTGTAAAGAACAAAGCAATGGCACCAATCGCTATTGCAGACGCTATCGAAAACCAGATTTCATCGTTATTGAGTTCTTTTTGCTCCAATTTTACAAAAACATAGTAAAAAAGAAGAATTGGCAGCAAGAGAATTGCATAGATGTGCACAAAGGCAAAAATCACTGGCAGTATTATTGCAACTTTCCAGTCTTTAAGCTCTTTTATGTAGACTAGTGCGAGAATTGTAAGCAAGAAAAGCACTAATGCTACTGTGTGTGTCAGTTGAGAGACTGTTTTCCAGCTGAAGAGTGGAATTGTTGTCGCCAAAGCAGCTGAAAATAAGCTCGCGTGTTCATTTTCCGTTAATTTTATTGCGATGAGGTAAACTATGGGAATTACAGCCAACCCTAGAGCCAGGGATATCCAGTTGTTTACAGTATCTACGCTAGGAACTTCAGATTTGAGGATTGTATAAACTCGCAACACGAGCCCAAGCGCAAGCAATCCCGTAACAACTGCAGCACTTTTTATGCTAACCATCGAACAGCGCCTCTAATAACACAGTGGCGTACGCACCTTTTGATAATTCGAAATGCAACTTCATTGAATTTTCGTCTAGCTTTTCCAGTTTAAATTCCTTTGGAACTACAAACGCGCCGCGAGTGGTGCCCTCAGAAGCAATCTCAGGCATTCTCACACATTTGAAGTCCTCTAACTTTATGCCCTCTGATTCCAATATTTCTTTTATGGCCTTTGAGAACTTGTCTCTGCCTAATTTAGTGTCAAAGCCCGGAATGGGCAGCTCCTGATTTTTCAGCTTGCCTTCAATTGGTATGGCCAAATCCTGGAATCCGATTCTTTTGACAACAGAATCATAATTGGACTTCAAAAGTTCTGAGAGAGCGGCATTCCACAGAAAGCCCTGATACGCGTTGATGTACATCTTTCTTGTGGGCTTTGGAATCACGCGTATTGCACCCGCAAAGTCATTTGGATTTGTTATGAGCCAATTCAGAACAGATTTTTCCAAACCCAAGAATTTTGGGAATCTTTTGATTATTTCAGCCCAGTTTCCCCAGTTATCCAATGCAAATTTTCTGGCTTCCTGCGCCAGTTCGTTCTTGTCTTCAGAGTAAGTCAGAATTAATTTGGCAGCCTGCTCCAGATGTCCCTTTAAAATCTCTTTTCCGACAAGATGAGTGTTTCCTCCGCCAAATCTTTGTGGCCCAAAATAATTTGGGAAGCCGTATTTAGCTATCAAACTGGTATTTTTGGGCTCCTGTACAGCTCTAACTATAATTTCAAATCTGTTTCCGATTAAATCCCCTAATGAAATCTGCTCAGCGCCTTTTCCAATCACTTCAATCTGAATATCTTTGATTCTAATCTGTGACAAAACTTTGGGCTCTATCTTGTATGCAGAAACTGCCTGCTTCGTAATCGCGAACTTGTCTTTTGTTCCCGCAAATTTGAATCTTCTGAACGTAGCCCTGCATTTTTTTGCGATTGCTTTTATTGCTCTGACAGTAGTCCAGTTATTTTTTGTCAGCCAGAAATAAGTATAATCTCCAGAATCCGCAGTCTTTAAGTTAATAATTTCCTCAACTACAAAATCCTCGGGAGTTTGTTTGATTTCCATCCTAAATCAATCCAACCAGATGTATTACGCCTTCAGCGGCGAGCAGAACTATTATTGCAGATATGGTAATGCCTGCAGATATAGCTAAAAATGACTTTCTCCAGTCCCAGCCAAGTAATTCTGAAATCAGGACGGCAGTATAACCGCCAGTCACGGGTAAAGGTACAGCAACAAAAGCGAACAATGCAAGCTCCTCGTAAAGATAGATCATTTTGTTTTGGTGCATGTGCTTTTCAGCAGTTTTTCTGAAAAGCTTGAATATGAACTCGCGCAAATTGGCGTGCCGTAAAACAAAAAATACAACAGGTATTATCAGAATATTTGCAATTACGCTTAAAACAAAAGTTAGAACTGGATTTAGACCGACGCTAATACCATATATTATGGCGCCACGAGCTTCAGAAATAGGGGCTACAGCCAAACCAATCAGAATAAGATACTCTATTAGCATTTAAGGACAAACCCGGTAAGCTTTTTAAAGTCTTTTTGTAAGCGTGCCTTACATGGAAACAAGATGCACGTCATGCAAGCTTTCAGTAATCAACGATAAAACTGCAGCCACCTTTATCTGTCCGGTTTGCGGTGAAGTTCTGGTTAGATGTGGGCATTGCAGAAAGACAGCTGTGGCCTACAAATGTCCCAAATGCGGTTTTGAGGGCCCCTAATGGCTGATGTTATAATTAAGTTGAGAGTAATGCCAACTGGACCTGATGTTGATTTGAATAAAATCAGGGAAGCCTGTGAACAGAAACTTAAAGCACTCGGTGGAATGGTACACAAGGTTACTGAAGAGCCTGTTGCCTTCGGGTTAAAATCACTAGTTTTCGTTTTCCTGCTTGACGAGAAGTCTGCAAACACAGACAAACTGGAAGCAGACCTAAAGCAAATTCCTGATTTGCAGTCAACTGAAATAGTTGACGTTCGCAGAGCATTCGGATAATCCTTTTCCAAAAGCATTAATGGAAAAAGTGCCATCTTCGATGGCACAAACCACACTTTGGTGACAGTACATGGATATTGTGCAACTAGACGTATTAGACAAGAAAGTCTACCGTGCTCAGAAACTGAATTTCGGAAATGGAGTTCTGAAACCGAAAGCCATGCTTGAGCAGCCGGGCTCATTTCATCTGACAATCAGAACAGCAGACGGCAACTATCACAAAGTCTATTCTGAAATTTCTCAAGTCATAGAAAAAGACCGCGAATTAATAGCAAAGGGTAAGTCTGCGGGCGTTGTTACAAGTTTGGTGAAAGAGGATGAGAGCCTCCACGGGCAAAGATTTGTCGTATTTCATCCAAAAAATTCTGAAAAAGCTTTCCTGCTCGGCAATGTTGCAACAGCACTTAAAAAGCTGTATTGCAAGTAAGCAGAAATGGGCGTTAATTTAAGAGAATTTACAATCAGGCACGAAATAGAACTTTCGGATTTGAAAGGCAAGAAAATAGCAATAGATGCCTATAATTTCCTGTTTCAGTTCTTAGCAAGCATAAGGCAGCCCGATGGCACGCCTTTGATGGATTCAAAAGGCAACGTAACGTCGCACCTTTCAGGGATTTTCTACAGAACTATTAACTTATTGGAAGCGGGAGCAAAACCGGTTTTCGTTTTTGATGGCAGTGCTCCAATGGAAAAAATTTCCGTGCAGGAAGCGAGAGAAAAAATAAGAGCTGAAGCCAGAGTTAAATTTGCAGAAGCTTTGGAAAAGGGAGAGACTGAAGAAGCAAGAAAATATGCTCAGCAGACTTCAAGATTGACAAGAGAAATGGTAACCGAAACAAAAGAGCTTCTGACGGCAATGGGCATTCCATGGGTGCAGGCATTGGCAGAAGGTGAAGCACAGGCAGCATTCATGGCTAACAAAGGCGACGTATGGGCCGTTGCTTCTCAGGATTATGATACGTTGCTTTTTGCAGCGTCCAGATTAATAAGAAATCTTACGATCTCAGGGAAAAAAGCCGCAGGCATAGAGATGATAGATCTTTCAGAGACTTTGAATTTCCTGCAATTAGACGTTGAAAGCCTTGTGAGAATAGCTTTGCTCATAGGCACTGATTACAATCCTGGCGGAGTTCAAGGCGTTGGACCAAAAAACGCTTTGAAAATAATAAGGGAAAAGAAATTTGATGAATATAAAAGCAAAATTCCAAATTATGAGCGCCTGAAGAATTTGTTTTTGAAACCGTTAGTAAGCAGAGATTACGAATTAACCTGGAGAGAACCAAACCCTGTAAAACTAAAAGAGATTTTAGTAACGAGACACGAGTTTTCAGATGAGAGAATAGATTCTGCAATAAAGCGAATACAGACAATACCTGAAAATCAGAAAGGATTAGGCGACTTTTTTTAGAACTGGTTTGTATTTTAAGTAAAGTTCAGTGCAGATGTAAATTGCTGCGAGTAATGAAACCGTAAATAGGAATGCCAGCCAGTCAGGCATCGTGTCCGCGACTTTGAAAAATTCAGTGGGTTTTATTATGAACAAAAAGTGTCCGATATAAATTGCAAAGGAAGCTTTTCCCAGCGTTGTGAAGAAACGCCAGTTTAATTTGATTTTTTTCCAGATGTAAAACAGGCTGACAGTAATTAATGAAGCCAGACCGATTGCAAAAATATCGTACGCGAACGACCTCTCAAAATAATCTATTTTTACCCCAACCAGATGTAATACTATCCCTATTAGTATGAACATGGTTGCGAGGGCAAGGGGCTTCTTGAGCTTTCCTTGCTTAATCAGCTTGAAAAACAATACTCCTGCGAGCATGAACGGTAATATGCTCAGGACTGAAAACCATCCTCTGACAAATGCGTTCAGAAGCACTGTCAAAGGTAAATTCAAACTTAAACCAGCAGTCAAATTGTAAAGAATTGCCTGCAGGCCAGCAAATCCAAACGTCATAAATAGCAAATGAGAATTCTTTGGCTTCGCCAATAAAATGAAAGCCAGGAAAATTGCTGTCAAACCGATTCCTTGTATTGCTTCCCGCCAGCCGAGATATGTTGACAGATTCCACATAAACCATGTAAATGGCAAACTAATCAAGACATAGAATCCGTATCTTTTTGTAACTCCGAGCGCAATGTTTTTCGCTTTTTGTTCCTGCAATTTTTGTATCAGCAGAAAAACTGACATGCCAGCAACAAACGTAAATAATAATGGTGGTGGAAACACGGTCCAATTAAATTCAGCGAAGTAATAAGGCACATCAGTATAGATGCTGTGAACAGAGAGAGAATTAAAGATATGCCAGAATATCATATCTAGAATCGCTACACCTCTGAAAATATCTATATATTCTAATCTATCCATGTCTAATCTCTGAAACTGTCTTTACTGGTACCCCTGATTCCTTTACTTGCTCCAAAATCCAGGCATAGTCTTCAGGGGATACATCTATATCCGCTCGCGGGCTGGGGTCTATGTTGTGAATCACAAGAACAAGCCAGCCACCCTCTGATTTTAAATCAGAAAGATAGTCTGTCAATAACTCTTTGTAATTGTTATGGACAAGTGCAAGCCCATAAATTTCATCAGTGCCAATTGCATTGATTCCGCCATTAACATTTCTTTGGCTTGAGAAATATTTTTTGATGACATCAGGATATTTTACATCATTATAGGGATATGCAAAGCTGTCAGCGTTAATTTGATGTTTCATCAAAAGAAGTTTGCCCTCCTTGACTTCAAACTCGAATTTTTCCCTGCTCAGGGTACTTGCTTTTGCGTGTGTCAAAGTATGTGCACCAATTTCATGACCTCTTGCCTGCAAATCTCCGAGTTGCTCCCAGCTCATAATAGGAAGTCCTTCGAAATAACCTCCCGCGAGTCCAGAAGGGAAATAAACAACTCCGCGCCAGCCATAGTTCTCAAGCTGTTTCATAGCCCCGTATTGAGAAACATAGCCGTCATCGAATGTAATTGAAATGTATGTTTCTTTCTTTTCTGTATGAGGCATTAATAACAATCCGGCCCCAAACAAAACCAAGGCAATGCCTGCTAGCACAAATATCAATTTCATTAATTAAACTAGAGTAATTAATTTTTTAACTATTTGTATAGGAATTTACCCAACTGTTTCTTTGCAAGTTCTCTTTTCTTCTGGTGCTCTTTCAGGAATGCATTGATTTTCTCAATAGTATAAGCTTTCAATTCTGAAGTCAGCAGCTTGCCTGATTTGTAGTCATTGTAAATCTTCTCCAACTTTTTATCATCGGGCTCGAAGAATGCCTGCAGCCATTGATAACAGACATCAATATCCGGATTTCCGCCGTATTTCTTGTGCTCTGCTAACGAGCCACGGCCGCCAGAGAATGCGTGTTTCCTTATTTTTTCTTCAACTTCTTTTGCAGTGTCCGTAGTGTAAATAGTTGAATTGGGTATAGAAGATGACATCTTTGCATCAGCCAGCAAGCCGCCCAAGAACTTTGCGTGGATGATTGCCGGCTTGTAGAAACCCAATTTCGGATAAACATCTCTTGCAACCCTGAAATGTGGGTCCTGGTCAACCGCTAATGGGATCAAGCAGGGTATATTTTTGCCTTTTAACACAGAAGGCAGAATTGCTGGCACTGCCTGCATCGAAGTTACGAAGAACTCGCCTATGTTTCTTGAGTCATCAAAACCAAATGCAGCTTTTACAGTCGAGGCGGTTATTTTCTTTGCTATTTTTATGGCCTCTCTGTACATCACACCCGCGTTATCTGTGTCAAATAGAAAATGTGTTTTCTTAGGATTGAAGCCTATTGCTATTACATCCAAAGCATTCTCATAAGCAATGCTATGTGTCTGCTCCAAAGTCAAGTCCTTAAACAAAAATTTTTCATCATCTGTAAATTGAAACCATAGTTCCGCATCAAATTTATCTTGTAGCCATTTTGTTAGAATCCATGGAAGCAGATGTCCTATGTGTGTTCCACCCGAAGGTCCTCTGCCCGTATAGAGAAAGAATTTATTTCCTTTTTCATATTCGTCAAGGAGCCATTTCAGGTCCCTGTGCGAGAAAAATATGCCTCGCCTGAGCATGAAGTGAGATCCACCAGCCAGCTTGTACAGCCGGTTGAGAAGCTGCGGAGTAAGAGGCTCTGTGCCAAATTCCTTGATTAGTTTTTCATAATCCACTTTGCCAGAAACTTCCCAAGGCGTTACAACGAATTGCTCTTTTGGCATGTATTATCTGAAAATAAGGCAGTATATAACTTTAACTCGCTGCGAGTTAAAGGAATGGAAAAATCAATGATTTTTTCATAAAATTAGCTAACCTTGATGTCAAAAACAAAGCTCCACACTCTCGGAGCGTAACTTGTAACACGTTGCCAGTTTTGTATTTCAATTTTCTTTCCAAGTTTCTTTGCCAGCCTTTTGATGACCTCTATGTGCTCCTCGATTTTATCCTCATGTAAAAATGTATAGTAGTGGATAGTGCTTTTTGGTTTTGTGTATTTGAAAGCTAAATCTAGAAAATTGAAGGCTTTTTCAGGATAGGGCATTACAACCCTGTCAAAATACATTCCGAGTTTTGGCATAGCTTCTTTTACGTCGCCTTTGATGGCCGTTATCAAATGGCCGGCCCTGTTCGCCCTGATGTTTTCTTCCATGTATTCAACGGCGTCAGGGTTCTTCTCAATAGCCCAGACGTGGCAGTTCTGCTGAAATTTTGTGATGACGAGCGGATAAACTCCGATGCCTGCAAACATAACTAAGATGTCTTCACCGGGTTTCACCAATCTTGCTATGCGCATGCGTTCGTTAGAAGTCCGCGGGCTAAAATATGCTTTTGCTAAATCAACTTTTAGTAAGACATTTGCTTCCCTGTGCGTTGTTTCAGTTGTTTTTTCTCCGGTCAGGTGCTTCAAAGGTCTTAATCTGAACTCATCAGCAACCTTTCCAGCTTTTCTCACGACAGTTTTCAAATACGGGTTTGCTCTTTTCAGGGCATGTGCTATCTGCATCTCGAATCTATCAAGAATTTTCGGAATTTCAAGAATGGCTATGTCGCCGACAACATCATAGCTTTTCACAACTTTGTCAAGATATTTCTCGGGGAGCATTTGCTGCAAAAGCGCTTTCAAATCGCTAGCCATCGGGGCGTATTTAGGCATATTCTTTTCCTCAATCCTGCTGCCAGCGAATTTTTTCTTCAAAACAGATTCTTTGTAATCAGGAGTGAGAGATAATATGATATAACGTTGTGCAGAGCGGCCCACAATCCTTGTTTTGTCAAGCCAGCCTTTCTCAGCTAGGAACAAGCGAGCTTCCTCGGCCTGCTCTTTTTTGACCTTGAGAGTCTTAACCATACTATTTTTTATATTTCGGTGTTATAAAAGATTTTGATGTAAAATGATAGGCCCTGAAGAAATATCTGAGGAGCAATTAGATGTGCGTTTAATAGCCCTATTACAAAGAGATTTCGCAGCTGAAAACAAAGACTTGGCAGAAACACGCATGATGCTCGTTGAAGCCAAACGAGAGCTTGCAGACATTAAAACAGAAATGAAACGCGGTTGGCAAAAAAATTTGGAGATCCAAAAAAAGAAGCTGTTAGACATGATGGTGCGTTTTCTGATACTAAGGAGACAAGCCATTCAAGCAGAGCTTACAGACATACAACAAGAATTCAAAGAGCTCGAAATTGAAGAAGGAGAAGAAGCTAGATTGCTCAGAGGCAGATAAGGCTCTAATCCGAGATAGCAGATACCTTGGCAATTGCAGCATCAAGCCAAGCATCTATTTGATTTTTTTTATTTTCAGAATATTTACCTGCAGAAATATTCTTCATTTGTTTGATCAGATGTTCTCTGGCTGATTTGAATACAGCCAAATGCTCTTTGTATTTTTCAGTCAGTCCTTTGTATGAAGTATGGTGCTTGTGGAGATGTTGCTCTGCATCAGAGAGTTTATGGCTGTGCAGGTGAATTTTCTTAACGTGTTTGCGCTCTACTTTTCCGATAAAGCTTTTGATTTTGGTATGCTGCGTATGAACCGCTTGTTTTTGTTCAAGGAATTTCTGTGCTTTGGATGAGTGTGATTTAATTTTTTGATCCGCTTTCGCAATTACTGTATCCAGTTTTTTCAATAAAGTTTTAGCCTTGCTCAGTATTTCATCAGTCATAGTGGCATCTCTCTTTCAAAGAAAGCTCCGGCAGCTTCAAATTGGGCCTCTTCTTCCTTTGCTTTCTGCATTTCTATCATGTCGCGTTTTATGTTTTCTTGGACTTTTCTCGTCAATTCAGCAGACATGTTTAATTCTTGCTGCATCTTTGCTGCTGTCTGTGCTGCTCGTTGTTCTAATGGCATATTTCGCTTCAAGCCAGCAATTCGCATCAGTAATTTTTCCCTGTTGATTAAAAGTGATTTTACGCGCATACCTTCTTGCAAAGCTTTAGCTTGCGCCGTTAGCGCTTCTTCCTCCATAACTATCTCGCGCTCAGCAGCTTCTAAATGTGCAGCCATTAATTTGTCGCTCTCTACAAAATAAGTATCAACTTTCCGATATTCAGCAGCAACCTGCTGTGTTGGTATTTTTTTCTGAAGTTCAGCATAGAATCTTTTTGTCTCGGCTAATGATTTGTCTACGAGACTCTTGAATTTCTGTAGGCTGGTTTCAGATACTTTTTGTAATCTTAATTCTAATTTTTCTTCTTGTTCAAATGTCTTTTGCAAACTTCTCTGTTGATTAAGGAAGGCAGACACTTCCTGTTCGATATTGAGAACTTCCTGCATTCGGGGCCTGGTTTCAGATCCTTCGGTTCGCAAATCAATTTTCTCAAATTTTTTGACGGCAGTCTCCATTTTCGATAGCAAATTAGCCATCTTGTCCTCTGCAACTGCCTTGTTTTTTTCTATGCTTTCTAACCTTGTTTTTTGTTTTTCTAAACCAAACATGCTTGCAGCTTCTTGGTCCTCTCTTTGTATTAGGCCAAGTAATTTTGATAATAAGCCAAGTAAAACGCCCGCAACCGGAACTTTGTACTGCTGATCTAAAGCATCGTAGCCAGCAACCTTAAGCGCTTCTATCCTTGAGCGAACAAGACCCATTAGTTGTGCTTTTGTGAAATCTTCTTTGACTGCAAATTCTGCCAACTCTTCTTCTTTGGCGGTTTCTGCTTCTTCTACTTCTTCCTCTTTCACTTCTTCTAATTCTTCTTCCTCTTCCGTTGCAACAGCTGCTGTTTGTGCTTGCTCAGGAACTCCGGCCTTGACCTCTTTTTTGATAGTTTTCTTTGTGAATGATATGACAGCCAAACCTATGGCTAGGGGTATAATCATGGCTACCGCACTGCCTACTGCGATAAAGGATGCGAGTCCGGCAGCAAATAACCAAACAACTGAGAACAAAGCTTTTCCGGGATTAAATTCCTTCAAAGAGTCCTTGATAGCCGCTATGAAAAAGAACATGAAGAGTGCAACAGCTACCCAAATAATCCAGAAGAAGCCACTCGTTATCAAAAACTCTCGGAAACTTTGGACAAGATTAAAATAAGAACCCCCCAGCATATCGCCAAAAAGTTGGGCCATAGTATATGTTTAAAAATAGGCTGATTAAAAATCTTGTTATGTTGTATTTGATTGGACTTGGCTTGAGTTGGCAGGACTTGAGCTTGAAACCATAACATAACGAAAATTCGCTGCTCGCATCTATCTGCAGGCTAAAGCCCGCAGTTTTACGCTTTTCGCTTATCGCGAATTTTCGGCTGAAAAATCGGCTTAAAAGTCGAGGTTTTAGACCGCCGATTTTTCATAAAGCAGAATCACCGATTCTGCTGATGTTGCTAAGCGCAACATTTAAATAACAGTCGTTATTTTAAAATAACATATGTCCTATAAAAATAACATCTTGACGCAGTTTTTGGAGAAGCCGACAAGCAGGTTTCAGCTTAGAGAGCTTGCTCGCCTTACCAAACTTTCCACAACCGCGGTAAAAGCACGGCTAAATCAACTGCTAACTGACGGGGTAATCAAAATAGAACGAGAAAAGAAATACACATTTTACAAAGCTAACTGGGATGCGCCAGAGTACAAATGGACTAAAAAGTTCTACAATATCCAAAAGATTTTGGAGTCCGGCCTATTGAACTACTTGGGCCAAGAGTTAAACTATCCCGAAGCTATCGTGCTTTTCGGCTCTGCTGCGAAAGGCGAAGATGCAGAGCGTTCAGATATTGATTTATTTGTATTTTCTGCGAATAAAAAAGAACTTAATTTAAAGGAATTTGAAAAAAAGCTCGGCAAGCCCATAATACTGCAGCTTTTTAACAAAGCTGAATTTGAGCTTGCGAAAAAGAAGAACAAAGAGCTCATCAACAATGTAATTAATGGTGTAATACTTAAAGGCTATTTGGAAGTGCTATGAGATTTCAAACTTACCTGACAACTGGAGACGTAAAGCGGCTCGTATCAGATAAAAATCTAGCAAAAAATCTCGTACAATTAGCAAAACTTAGACTTGATAAATTGTTGACAGCAGATTTAGATAAGGAGAATGCTTTTGAAATCGTTGAAAGATGTTACAATGTTTTGAAGGAGCTTACAGATGCGCTATTGGCGGTCAAAGGATATAAGTCATATTCGCACGAAGCATCTATTGAGTTTTTAAGAGAGTCTTACACCAAAGATTTAAGCCTGGCCAGCATAGAAAAAGTAGACAAATACAGAGTTTTAAGAAATGATATATTCTACAGAGGCAAGACTGCGACTAGACAAGACGCAGAGCTTGCACTAAAAGACGCGCAAGCAGTTTCAACACAACTTTTAGAATTATTAAAAAAAGAAGGTGTTGTTTAATGTTGTATTTAATCGGCCTTGGTCTAAGTTGGCAGGACTTGAGCCTGAAAGCTCTTGAAATCCTGAATAAATGTGATGAAATATATATTGAAAATTATACTTCTGTTGCGGATTTCACAATTGAGCAGTTATCTCGATTGCTTGGCAAGAAAATAATCGCACTTGACAGGAAAAAGACCGAGGAGGAAATGCCTTTCCTCAAGAACGCGCATGTAAAGGAAATAGCGTTATTGACATTTGGAGATGCTCTTTCAGCAACAACACATTTCGAAATTCTGCAAATGGCAAAGAAGAAAAAATTAGAAACAAAGGTAATTCACGCACCATCGATTTTTACAGCAGTTGCAGAAACAGGATTATCTTTGTACAGATTCGGAAAAACAGCATCAATTCCAATTCCCGAAAAAGGTTTTGCTCCGGAATCATTTTTTGACACGTTAGTTGAAAATATGTCAACAAGTGCACACACTTTATTTTTACTGGATTTGAAGCCTCATGAAAAGCGTTTTCTGACAATTCCGCAGGCGATTGATATTTTGTTAGATATAAATAATAAAAGAAAATTAAAGTTATTTACTGAAAGCACATTCTGCATTGGCTGTGCCAGATTGGGTTTTGAAAACTCTCTGATAAAAGCTGGAAACGCAAAAGAACTGCATGATGCGGATTTCGGTAATCCGCCTTTCTGCCTGATCGTGCCAGCAAAGCTGAGCCACAAAGAGGAAGAATTTCTTAAGTTTTAAATAGCCAGATTTTGATATATTAGTTATGGCTTGGAGCGTTTTTGGGAAGAAAACAGTCAGTATGGATAAGACTGTAAGAAAAGCTATGGCTTTAGAAGACAGTCTGATTAAGCAAAAAGAAAACTTAATTGTAGAGTTCGAGAGCAGGCATCCAAATCTCAAAGAATTTTTGCGCGGTATGATGACTTTAGAAGCAAAAGCGAAAAGGGCGCTTGATTCTGGAAACCTGTATGAGGCGGACAGATTGAACAATTTGGTTGATTCGTATGAACAAAAAATCCTGGCAACATTGAATGACACCGAAAAGTTTGCCTGGAACAATTTAAGGATGCGTTTGAAAGAGGCAGAGAATCAGCTTGACATGCTGGCGTCCCATCTGCACAGGTGAGCCTAAAAACAACATTTATATATACCATATTATGTTAGGAAATAGCATGGCCACAGGATTTTTGAAGAGGTTAGCTTTGCCAGTTTTATCTCTGAGCGCTTTGATAGCACCTGTTTTGGCACAAGAGTTAGGTGAAGAGCAGGCCATACAACTACCTGACCTAAGTAAGGCACTTGATTTTCTGTTTGGATTTCCTGTTGGAACGCCGATAGAAGTTCTTACTCTGAAGGTCCTCTTCTTTTTTGCACTGATTGCAATCTTTGCGACTTTATTAATTAAAACAAAAATTTTCGGAGATAAAACTGCAATCGCGGCAATCCTCGGTCTTATTATGGCTTTGTTTGCTGTTAAATTCACACCAATAGACCCCTTGCTTACTTTTGCCTCCACATTGGGAGTTGGGCTATCAGTTTTGCTTATCTTAGGTTTTCCATTAGGATTTTTATGGTTTGTATGGACAGTGATTCCTCAAAATAATACGCATAGGTGGCAAATAATGGGTGCCGCGACGATATTTGCTGGCGCAGCATTAATCGCAGGCAACATAACTGCCTTTAGCATAGCTAGAGTATTTGGCCCATCATCATTTTTCGCACAAATAGTTGGTGTAGCGATGGTAGCCATAGGCATATTTATGTTTTTCAGATCAGTGAATTTTGCTGGCTGGCGCGCAGCTTTCGTGAGCGCTGAAGCTACAGAAAAAGATGTTTCCCGCGAATTAGAAGATATTAGAGAAGTAGATAAAATAGAACTGAAGGAAGAGGCGGTTGCAAATACTATAGAGAGTGAACTAACCCAGCTGTCAGGGCAAATATCAAACAAAAACTTTGCATATGCGATGCCTGCTGTTGAAAGAATAGAAAAGGAAGTTGGGGAAGAACAAGTACTTCTTAAGCAAGAACAAAGCAGGTTAAAGGCAACTGTTGCGCAAGCAAAGGCCGCGATAGCACACGCTTCTGGAGGAACGAAAACCACATTAAAAACTTATTTGCAACAAGCCGAAGCACGTTTAGAAGCCATAGAACGTAGCTTAGAAACACAAAATAATGCCATGTCAGCTTTACTAACCGAAGAATTTGCAGGCATGAAAGAAGTTGCAATATTATTGAAAGAGAATAAGTATGTCGAAGCAAATGTACTAGCACAACAAATGAAGAAAAAAGTGCTCGACATTAAAAATAGGAAAATGCTTGCGGTAGAACAGCAAAGAAAGTTACAATATTTTGTAAAAACATTACTTACTATGACTCATAGATCTGAGATTGAGGCCAGCCAAGGTAGAGTTGAAACCACAATTTTAACGAATAAAGTCGTGCCTATTTTGGCACGCATCGGACCCGAGGTGCAAGGTATGCTGGCTACATACCCTCATGGCACGCCAGAATTTACCTTAGTAAGTAACGCACGAGCTCTTATTGCTACATCAACTATAGCAGTTCATAATGCACAGATAAATACAAATGTAGCTCAAAGAGAAGCTCTGTTGAATATGGCCGTAAAAGAGCTAGTGAAAGCTAAGACCGAATTACTTGCTGTAAGTAAACATGCAGGCATAGGCGCTGGCCACCAAAAACTAGCAAAAAAAGCCGTAACAGATCTTAATGTAGTGATACCCGAGCTTGAAATAGCAATCAGAGACGATATGGCTAGAATTAAGCAACTTAAATCTAAATAAGCTGTTAAATGGTTTCTCCCGGACTTCTAAAGTGGGCACAAGGAGTTATTGAAGAGAACGAAGAAGCTGAACGCAAGCGCACAGAAGCAGCGGAAAAAGCCGCCAAAGCGGCAGCAGTAGCTCTTGAAAAAGCAAAAAAAGAAGAAGAGGCAGCAGCAGTTCTTGAAAAAGAACAAAAAAAGCAAGAAGTTCTCGTTCGTTCTGCAAAGATCAAAGAATACTTGGAAAAAGCCAAGAAAGACTTTTTTGCAGAGTATGGAGAAATAACAGCAATTTCTAAAGAATTAGAAGAAGAATTGAAAGAGATAGCGTATTATGACGAATTGATAATCAAAGCAGGAGAGCTAAAAACAGAAGAGCAGATTAATGAAGCGCTTCGGCGCATCGAAGGGCAATCGAAACTGTTGGTAGAACGGCTAAGCAAAGTTGTCTTGGGCGGGATTTTCTACATAAAAGAAGCAGAAAGACTTGCTACACAAGGTGACGCCATTAACGCCGTAAAAGCTATACAAGCTGCAGAAGATATTGCGAAAGAAAGTAGAAACATAGAGAAAGAACTTGAAAAACTAACAAAATACAAAGAAGAGATAGGCATCCGATTTAAAAAAATAATATCGCAAAAATTTAAAGTTATAGAAGAAATCTTTGAACATGTTTACGGTCAAATTTTGCAGTTAACAACTATAATAGGAGCAAAATCGCCACATGGCGAAGAGATATATCGTTTAGAGGGGTTGATGCATCGTTTGCGCGGGAAAGCAGGTGCACCATTAGAAAAAGCAGAACTTTTAGTCAAGATAGAAAAAGAGATTGAAAAATTAAAAGGCGAGACAAAGAGTCCGGAAATTAGCAATCGTTATGTTGCTATCACCCATTATATAAGCTATAATTTAGGTCCTATACGCGAAATTCTACTGCGTTAAAATTATTTCTCGCGAGTCTAGGTTATAATCAAACAAAATTAGTTTGTCATTAACTTTTGTTATAGCATACTTGTTTTGAATAGGAAGTGCAAAGCGATACGTTTGTTTTCCTTTTTGGGCTATCGCCACAGTATATATGCGTTGAGTGCAATTTTGTGGTATTATTTCAACAACTTTCAAAGAATCATCATCGTTTTTGCATAATTCATCAACTAATTTATCAATACCTTGAAAAAATTCTTCAGGCGTTACATCTTGTTCAAATTTTATTTCACAGGTTTTTCCAGTGAAAGGCACTTTCTGAGGGTTTATGGAACTCAGGTTTTTCTCATAATATTCTTCAAAGGTTTGTAAGTCTGTTTTCATCCAATCATTTGTGTAAATATTTTTGAGTATGTGCATCCAGAATTCACAACCAGGTTTTATTGCAGAATCAATACAGTGTTCTAAGCCATCCCGGGTTTTAACAATCTCACAAGCGACCATAGTGTTACTATATAGTAACTAAGTCATAAAAACCTTTGCATTTGAAAAGGTATATATTCTCCTTTTTCTTGCTATTTGTATGGCGGATATTGGCGAGTATGTTAGGAAGTTCAGCAAGGCTGTTAGGGAATTTTCAGAAGCGTACGGCAAGGCAGCGCAGTATATCGGGCCAATGAAGGGGCTCGAAAAGCACGCGGAAGCCCTAGAAAAGGTAAATGAAAATCTGGAAAAACAAGCTGAAAAGATAAAAAAAATAATAGAGCAGATAAGGGACGATAGGCAGAAACTGGCATACCAGAGAAGAGTTGAGGAACTTGACAGATTAAAATCAGCCAATGATCATAAATTAACAGATATCAGAACAAGGATTGCAGTATGGGCTCCGAACGTTGAAGCAGCAAAAAGAAAAATGAAAACGGCGATGGCCGATATTGAGGCCAACGCCACTAAAATAGAGGCCAGCTTAGACTAGCTCATATGTTTTCTACAAACTGCTGAACGAATTTTGCAGGAGTGTCCACCAGCGCTTTATATGAGTTGTACATTTCTAAAGCTGCGTTCCTGAGTTGTGCAGGTATTGCTGCTACGGCCTGCGTAATAGTTGGTTGTGCCCCTGGTTTTGGTCCAGCTGCTGGGCTTGGAGGAGCAGGTGTAGGTGTTGGTGCGGGAGCTGGAGCAGGTGCTGGTGCAGCCGGTTTTACAAACATATACTTCTTGCCTTTAAGAGCAGAGTATATTCTTGAAATGTCCTGACCTGCAACGTATGTTGGTGCTTTTGCAGCAGCGTAATTCATTGTTACAGTGCCGTCGGCTTTGTTGACCTTAAGTTCCATAGTTCTTTCGTAAGGCCAGTATAACAAGCCCTCTTGCCAAGTTGTGTCTTTTATGTTGTATTTGAAGGTCATTACGTCGCCCGCGACACTCAATTCAGGTGTTACTGAGCTCCAAAAACCACCAAGCTTGCTGCCTACCTTTTTTGCCAAGCCTTCGATTCTTTTAGCCTTCGATTTTGGGCTTAAATTTGTGAAATCCAGTTTGGCATAGGTTGGGCCAGTAGTTTGTATGCTTACATTTTGGTAAAGCGGTCTTTTGAAGTAACCCGTTCTGCCACCATCTTGGTAGCTACCTGTAAAGTCTGTTCCTGCCATTATTTCGTCTAATGTTGCCATTTTAGTTTCCCTCCTTCAAGACATCAATAGTCAGTTTGACTATTGAGTTTGGTCTTAACTCATCTTGCAGTAATTTTGGTATCAAGATTACTGCCTGTTTGCCTTGCTTGGCAATCCTTTTTGTTATCGTAAATTGTTTCATTTTATCCCTGCCTTTTGTTATCGTATGCTTTTCCGCAAACAGGGGCAACAAAACTATTGCCTCCCGCAGCAGCTATTCTGGCTGAATTTCCTTTGTATGGGCATTCGTTGGAATTTGTGCAATAGAATGCATTATTTTTTCCTAAACGAACATCGCCGCAAATAGTTTCAAGAGCTCTAGCCTGCAGGTAGTCTACCTGATCTTTTGAATGTTCTATATCTTCACGTAGGTTTCTGGCATCTGTTTTGAGGCATTCAGCTTCTCTCAAGAGCTTTTTGCAGTTTTCAAGATTTTCCTTAGCTTCTGGTATTAGCGATTTCATTTTGTTTATCTCCCATAGTCACTGTATAGTTACTATATTAGCTATATAGAAAAGGGTATATAAAGCTTTCGGTGAACCCTTTTCCAAAGCGTTCACGGAAAAGTGCCGTATTCGATGGCACATACCACTTTATGTCTCGCAGTCAGATGTGTGCTTGAGCGCATTGACGCGAAACACACTTTTTCCATCGACGCTTTTAGAAAAGGGTCGCAACCTTTATATTCAACCAGAATATAGAAAAAACAATTAGGGGGTAAAAAGTGGTCAATCCATTTTTGGTTCAAGGAACGGAAGGTGTCTTTACAATACCGTCTGTCACGGGCGTAGGGCCTTTTGACAACGTTTTGGCATTGCTGCAGACATTCGGATTTTTTAGAGTAGTACTTCCATTCTTATTGGTATTTGCAATCATATACGCAATACTTCAAAAAACAGGCGTTCTCGGTAAAGATTCAAGTCAATCAAAGACAATATCATCAATTGTCGCATTGGTATTTGCATTCTTCTTTATTGCATATACGCCAGTCGTAAATGCGATAGCAACCTTGCTGCCACAAGCCAGCTTCTTGCTGATAATCATA
>Ga0315293_10002316_pt1 | contig 18367 bp, 16 predicted proteins | sample YL17G13_20_MG_FD_203071 | JGI IMG/M metagenome (GOLD analysis project Ga0315293, IMG submission 203071) | Sediment microbial communities from Yellowstone Lake, YNP, Wyoming, USA - YL17G13_20 | ecosystem: Environmental > Aquatic > Freshwater > Lake > Sediment | place: USA: Wyoming | collected...
CGCCCGATCCAACCTCGGATTCCAGGGGGGCTTGCGGTACTACAAATACGTCGATACGAACGTCCACAACGGGATGCATTACTTCTACGCCGTGACGGCATACGACCACGTGCTTTCGGGGGGGGTGGCGGTCAAGGTCGGATACTACGGCGATCCGTCGTCGAACTTCAACTACATAACGCCGCTCTCCGATGCGCAGCCGGCCGAGACGTACCAGGAAAAAGAGGTGTACGTCGTTCCGAACCCCGCCACGACCCGAACAATGGATCCGTGGAAACTCGAACCGAACCAGGATGATCCGACCGGCATCAAGGTCGAGTTCAGGAACTTGCCGCGGTGCCGCTCGACCGTGAGGATCTATTCGGTCTCGGGGGATCTCGTCCATGTGCTCTTCCATGACGGGAGCACGGGCAATGGAACCCTTGCGTGGGATCTCGTCTCGCGGAACGGACAGGATGTCACAAGCGGTGTGTATTTGTTTGCCGTCGAGCCCGAGGACAGCAAGTTCTCGAGAGCCATCGGAAAGTTTGTTGTGATTCGATGAAGACGTGCGATGAACGTTCTCTTCGAGGAGGTCGTGTGATGAAGTGCAGGATACTCATGGGGATCGTGATGTTGACCCTGATCCCCGGTTTGGCGGCGGCGTCGACCAAACCCTTCGAAAAGGTAGGCACGTACTCGGCGCAGTTCCTTAAGATCGGCGTGTCGGCGCGGGCGGCGGGGATGGGAAGCGCATTCACGGCCGTCTCCAGCGATGCGACGGCACTGTACTGGAACCCCGCCGGGATGGTCGAACAGCCGCGCACGCAGGTGACAATGAACACGGTCGTGTGGCCGGCCGATGTCGCCGTCTATTTTGTGGGAGCCGTCTTCAGCACGCCCTATCTGCCGGGAACGTTCGGTATCAGCGCGCGGGCGCTTACGATGGACCCCCAGGAAGAGAGGACGATATACATGCCCCAGGGCACGAAGCGCTACTTCGACGCCGGAGACATGTCGTTCGGTCTCTCCTACGCGACGTTCTTTACCGACCGCTTCTCGGCGGGCATCACGACTCACTTTATCCACATGGGTCTCGCCGACAAGAGCGTTGAGTCGCTCGCGTTCGATTTCGGGCTTATCTACCGTATCGGTATCCAGGGTATGCGGCTCGGCATGATGGTCCAGAGCCTCGGCGGCGAAGTCGATTTCGACGATCGTGCCTCGAAGCTCCCGACCCTGTTCAAGGTCGGTCTCGCGGTCGATGCGTACCGGAGCGGAGCGCACGCGCTCATGGCGAGCGGCGAGTTCTCTCACCCGGTCGACAACAAGGAGCGCATGAACGTCGGGATGGAGTACAGCTTCAACCAGTTCTTCATGTTGCGGTCGGGTTACAACATCGGGTATGATACCCAGAAGTTGGCTTGGGGCGTCGGTTTCAGGCTCGATACGAGCCAGACCTCCGATATCGGTCTGGATTATTCCTGGGAAGATCTCGGGTATCTCGGTACGAGCCATCGGTTCAGCTTGAACTTCAGCTACTGAGGAATCGCGTGTCTCTCGAGTTCCGCTTACGGTTGCGCGTGTGGGCTCTCGTCGCCATGCTGTCGGCGCTGCTGCTCGTTCCGGCGCATGAAGCTAGGTGCGAATCGATCCGGGGCGAAGGGGACTTCGAATTCTATCTCGACATCGCGTCTCTTCCCGCGGGCCCTCAGGGCACCCTGCAGCTTCTGCAGATCGCCGTCCCCACGAAAGAGCTCCGGTACATCGATGAGGCCGGCACCTACACGGCCCTCGTGCGATTCTCCGTGACCATCCAGTCCAAGGACGCCGTCATACATAAGAAGACGTTCCAGCTGAAAGACACGCGGGATGCGATGCCGCAGGTGAAAGACCTCTCGGCGTTTCTGTACGCTATCGATTCCTGTTCCGTCGATCCGGGCAGGTATCGCCTCACCGTCAAGGTGGAGGATCTTCAGCGCAGGAAAAGAACCCTCCTTGGACTCATTCACCGGAGCTACCTCTCCTCGACGGTAAAGGATGCGGCGATCGAGGTTCAGGAATTCCCGCCGAACGCTCTCGCGCTCGCCGATCCGATCCTCGTCTGGGGATTCGATCGCAACGGACGGTTCATCCCGAACCCGATGCAGATATATGGCCTGCGGAAGGATACCCTGAGCGTCTACGTGCAGGCGACGCTTCCGGAACCGGTGACCGCGGATTCGCTCACCGTGCATCTCGTGCTGAACAAGGAGACGGGCGAGACGATGGGGGATGAGCTCTTCAAGGTTCCGGTCCGGGGGAACCGGAGCGCATTCCTGAAAACCGTCGATCTCTCGACGTACTCCGCGGGATCGTACCGGGTCGCGGTCGAGGCCAGAACGGACGCCGGGTCGTATGCGGCGGCGGGGAAGGATTTCACCGTTGTGTGGGAGCTTCTCAACTGGCAGAAGCCCATGCGTGATATCCTCGTCGAGGCGCGTATTCTACTGCACAATAAGGAATTCAGAGAGTTCGAGCAGATGACTCTCGGTGAGCAGGAAGCGTACATGAAGAGCTTCTGGAAAAAGCTCGATCCGACACCGCAGACTGCGGTAAACGAGACGTACAACAAGTTCGTCGCTCGCGTGAGGTATGCGGATGAGCATTTCGGTGATTTCACGCGGGGCGCCCTCACCGACCGGGGGTTCATATACATCCGGCTCGGACCTCCCAACGATATCATCAACAAACCCCTTCCCCACAACCGGGAGGATCTGTACGAAGGCATTGATAAGGTGATGACCGACTACAAGATTGTGGACGATTCATACTCGTCATTCTCGAGCCCCAAGCAGGTGAAGGACGTGCGCCCGCTCATCGTCTCGCCGGAGAAGCAGCGCGCCACGAGAGGATTGGTCGGGAGCGACGTGGGGTCCTTCGAAGTATGGGGCTACAATGTCAGGGGAGACCCGATTCTCGTCGACGACAAGGGGATGACGGTCGCTCAGGGGCTCAGGTTCCTGTTTCTCGACAAGGATGGAATCGGGGCCTACCATCTCGTAGGCTCGTCGGAGGATATGACGAAGGGCGGGCCGGAATAGGCTTTCTGTGCACCGCACGGAGCGTTCCGGCATGTGCACGGGATGAAGAATTTTGGGGTTGACAAGGGGGTGTGCATCGAGTATTTTGCTCACATTATCGACCGGGGGCGTATGGGATTATAGGAGATTTAAAGATCATTTCCGCCTCTGGACGATACAATTCTCGTGTTGTGCGCGGATTATCCGCTGAACCGAAATCGATCAATAGACCGCCAACAGATGCAGGAGGAGCGCGTGGTATGGCACAGAAGAACCGTTCGACGTCCAGCGTACTAGTTCTCTTGATTCTCGCCGCGATTCTGTGCTTCGCCATGGCGACCGCGAACTCGCAGGGGACCGCCGGGACGGCGTCCCCCGCCACGACGGAAACCGCCGTGGGCGCGAAGGATTCGCTCGCCATGTCGAGGTCCGATTCGATGGCTTTTGCAAGGAAAGTGGATGACCTGCGGGAGCACGCGCGGCTGGGCTGGATCTACAAGATCCGCTACAGCGGCCTCGGCGACTGGTACGTCAGGGGCGGCGTGTTCATGCATCCGCTCCTCGCCTGTTCGATTGCGGGAGCGGTGTTCATCTTCGAGCGCATCTACACGCTCAACCGCGCGCGGGTCGACACGAGAAAGCTCATGAACCACGTCCTCCAGGCGCTCCAGACTGAAGGCGTCGAGGCGGGCCTCAAGGCGTGCGAGGAGACGCGCGGTCCCATCGCGGCGGTGCTCCACGCGGGGCTCATGCGCGCGAGCTACGGACCGGATGCGGTGCGTGAGGCCATCGAAACGGCGGGCGCCATCGAGGTGTCCTTCCTCGAGCGCGGTCTCGTCGTCATCGCCACCGTTTCCACCATCGCGCCGATGTTCGGGTTCCTCGGGACGGTGTCGGGCATGATGAACGCGTTCGCCGCCATCGCCGCCTCCGAGCAGGTGAGCGCGAAGATCGTGGCCTCCGGTATCGAAGAGGCGCTGATCACCACGATCGCGGGACTCTGTATCGCCATTCCAGCCACGATGGGCCACTCGTACTGCATCGGCATGATCGACCGGTTCGTGCTCGAGATGGAAGAGGCCTCGGCGAACCTCGTGAACGAGCTCGTTCAGATCAGCAAGAAGTAGGAACCGGGGAGAAGGAAGATGATCGCGAAGAAAAGAACGAAAGCGACCCCGACCATTCCGGCCGCAACGCTGTCTGACATCATTTTTTTGCTCTTGATCTATTTCCTCGTCACGACGACGCTCTCGGCTGAAAAGGGGCTTCCGATGACGCTGCCGGGCAAATCGTCAAAGACGGTCAAGCTCAAACAGGAAGCCGTTTTTCACATCAATATTCTCGCGGACGGGACCATTACGACAAAGGAAACGGGTCCATTGGAGCTCCGTCGAATCGAGCAGCTTGTGGCAGATAAGCTCCTCCTGAACGAAAAGCTCGTCATCGTCATTGAGACCCACCCCGACAGCAACTACGGCATTATGGTCGACGTCCTCGACGAGCTTCGGCTCGCGAAAGCAACTCGTATCTCCCTGAGGACGACGGCGCCGCCGGGATCGGGAGCCTGAGGAGGAAGAACGCCGTGACGAAGATTACCCCGAAGGTACGCGCCAAGTGCGAGATCACGACCGCCTCGATGGCGGACATCATCTTCAACCTACTCCTCTTCTTCATGGTGACGAGCATCTTCAAGATGGAGGAAGGGTTGCCCATCATTCTGCCGAAGGCGAGGAGCGGCACCGATACGCAGCGCCAGCAGATCATGCACATCTGGGCCGACCGGGGAAGCCGCCTCAGCATCAATGACAAGCTCGTGCAGCTCAACTCGATACAGGGAATCATGGCGAGCAGGCTCGAAGAGAACCGGAACATCATCGTCGCGCTCAACGTCGACACGCGTACGAAATACAAGCTCGTCTCTGATATCATGGATCAGTTGAAGGAAGCCAACGCCGTCAACGTTTCGTTCACGTCTCTCTACGAGGAAGCACGCTAATCTGAAGGGGAAGTCGCGTGGCGCTTCAAGCTACAGCACACCTAAAGTTTAAGAACGGTTACAACACGTACATGCGGAACGCGTTCATCGTCGCGATCATCGGCCACGTGCTGATGGTCGCGCTCACGCCCAAGATCACGTACAAGCCGTTCGTGCTGCGTGAGGAATACCTCGAGGCGGTCGATCTCCCGACGTCGTTCGATCTCCCGCCGCCGCCGAAAGAGGTGGCCGCACCCGTCGTTCCGATCGAAGCGGCCGAGGGTGAAGAGGCGGACGCCGATGCGGGGGACATCGCTCCGACGAGTTTCGAAAACCTCGACGCGTTGCCTCCGCCTCCTCCGCCCTCCGAGACGGCGCAGGAGTTCTACGCGTTCGACGAGGCGCCGGTGCTCATCAAGTTCGTCAATCCGAAATACCCGGACCTTGCCCGCCAGGCGGGTATCGAGGGGACGGTGCTTCTCAACGTGCTCGTCGGAATCGACGGGAAGGTGATTCAGGTTTCCGTGATCCAGTCGGACGTGACCCCCGCCATGGAGAAGTCGGCCGGGGAGGCCGCGAAGCAGTTCCTGTTCAAACCGGCCAAGCAGCGCACGGTTGCAGTCAAGGCGCGCGTCGCGATTCCGATCAGATTCAAGCTCCATGGCGGATAAGTCGTGGAGCCTTTCCAGGAGATGATATTCGAATGCCCGGCCCCCGGCCGGGCATTTCCCTTTTGAGCGCGATTTCAGGCTGGAGCGCGCGGGGAAAACGTGCCATAATGCATCCGTGCTGCCCGGACGGATGCCACTATTTTGAAACTCCGGAATGTATCCGACGTACTAGTATCTATACGGGCGATTCTTTTTCAAGAGTATCCGCTATCAGAGGGAAGGTACGTACGATGTATGAACGGGAAAGCCGTTTCGGCGTCCTGGGCGTCGTCCTCGCGGGGCTCGTGTTTTCCGGTCTCGCGCCGCTGGCGCCATGCGCCGCTGCCGGGAGCGTCTACAGCCTCGAGCAATGTATCTCGATCGCACAGAAGAACAACCCCGATATCGCGATCGCGGGAGAAAGCTACCGGAAGGCCGAAAGCGGCCTCCTCCTGAGCTATGGGAGGCTCCTGCCGGGCTTCTCCCTCGATTTCGCGACGGGGCACCGTTTCTACGGACCCTCTTCGGTGCAGTTCGACGCCTCGGGACGACCCGTCCAGCGTGACGGGTTCGACTACGAGGACTACTCCTTCAGGATGTCCTCGGATATCCAGCTCTACGACGGCGGGGGAAACATCAGTCGCGTGCGATCGTCGATGTCGAGCCGGGACGCCGCGCGCGAGGATCTCAAGTATCGCAAGGACGTCATTACGGCAAACGTCATCCGCGCGTACTACGATCTCCTTCGCAACAAGATGCTCCTGAGGGTGCAGCAAGAGAGCTCCGAGTCAGCGAAAAGAAACCTCGAGCGCACCGAGGCGCTCCTCGAGGTCGGCTCCGCCACGCGGGCCGACGTGCTCAAGGCGCGCGTTCGATTCTCGAACACGCGGCTCGCCGCGATCCAGGCGAGGAACGCCGTCGAGCTCGCGAAGGGGGATCTCTCGGTGCTCCTCAAGATGCCGGACAGCGATGCGATCGATGTCGATACGACTATGACGATCGATGCCGTGGATCTCGACTCGGAGGCGGAGGTGCGGCATGCGATGTCCTATCGCCCGGACCTCAAGAGCCTCGAGTACAATATCAAATCGGCGCGCATGGGTATCTCGGCCGCGCGGAGCGGGTGGTTTCCTTCCCTCGGCGCCTCGTTCGGGTATGGCTGGAACGACCGCGCAATGGCTGAAAATCTCAACTTCTTCAAGAACGAATATTCCTGGGCCGTCACGGGATACCTGAGCCTCAACATCTTTGATCGTTTCCAGACGAGCTCGAGCGTCAGGTCGGCGAAAGCCGACGCCCGGATCGCCGAATACAGTCTCGAGAAGGCGAAGCTCGAAGCGGCGAAGCAGGTCAGGAACCTCGTTCTCATCATCACGCAGGCGCGCGAGCGCATTGCAGTCGCGAGCGAGACCGTCGAACAGGCGAACGAGGATCTGCGCCTCGCCGAGGAGCGCTACCGCGTCGGCGCGGGAACGATGCTCGAGACGATCGACGCCCAGGTCGCCCTCACCCAGGCGAAGGCGGACGTCATCCAGGCCAAGTGCGACTTTCTCATCGCGACGTCCGACCTTGCGTTGGCGACGGGAACAAAGACATACCAGTAAAGTACCTGCACGGGGGGAACGGGGAATGTTGATACAGGCCAAGGGCATAAAGAAGATATACGAGGTCGGCGTCGTTCAGATCGAAGCGGTCGCCGGCGTCGATCTCGATGTGGAGAAAAACGAATACGTCGCGATCATGGGGCCTTCCGGATCGGGGAAATCGACCTTCATGAACATACTCGGCTGCCTTGATACACCGACGGAAGGTTCCTATTACCTGAACGGCAATCTCGTGAGCAACCTCGGGGACGACGAGCTCGCGCGGATCCGGAACCGGGAGATCGGCTTCGTATTCCAGACGTTCAACCTCCTGCCGCGCTCGTCGGCGCTCCAGAACGTCGAGCTCCCGCTCATTTACGGAGGCGTTCCCGCTTCTCTTAGGCGGGAGCGGGCGATGGAAGCGCTTCGATCGGTCGGGCTCATCGATCGCTCGACGCATCGCCCGAGCGAGCTCTCGGGCGGACAGCGGCAGCGTGTCGCGATCGCGCGCGCCCTTGTCACCAATCCGTCCCTCATCCTCGCCGACGAACCGACGGGCAACCTCGACAGCCGCACGGGCGAGGAGATCATGCTCATCTTCAGGAAGATACACGAGGCGGGCAACACGATCCTGATCGTCACCCACGAAGAGTACATCGCCGAGCACACGCGGCGCATCGTGCGGCTCCTCGACGGGAAGATCGCCTCGGACGTGAAGAACGGCGCCAAGAAGCCTTCGTGACCGGGTCGCACGGGGCCCGGAATCGCCGATACCGGGAAGCCTCCGGGCTTCTCTTTTTTCGCAAGGGGGGACCATGAAGAAACGGTATTTCTTTCTTGTCGGGATCGCCGTCGTCGTTGTGATCCTCGTGCTCGTGAACCTCAAGGCGCGGCAGCAGCGCGCGCTCCCCGTGCAGGCGGAGGAGGTCGTCGGCCGTGACATCACGATGGTGATATCGGCCTCGGGAAGCATTCGCCCGAAACGGAAGGTCGACATCAGCGCGAGCAACATCGGCAAGGTGACGAAGGTAGCGGTGAAGGAAGGGGAATACGTCGAGAAGGGGCAGTTCCTGCTCCAGATCGACCCTGTCGAGCTCGAATCGACCGTCGCGCGGATCGAGGCGATGCACGAAGCCGCCAAGGCGAACGAGAGGCAGGCGGCGGCGCAGGCGGCCCAGGCGAAGAGCGACTACGAGCGCGCGAAAACGCTCCTCGAGGGAGGCTACCGGACGACCCAGGAGGTCGACGCGGCGAAGACGAACTACGATGTTGCGGCCGCCCGGCTCGAGGCGGTCATACAGGATATCGCCCAGTACCGGGCCAACCTCGAGAGCGCCCGCCACAGCCTCAAGGAGGTGACGATCATCGCCCCCATGTCGGGCATCGTCACGCGCCGCAACGCCGAGGAAGGGGAAATCGCGATCATGGGGACGCTCAACAACCTCGGCACCGTGCTTCTCACGATCGCCGACCTCTCGACGATAGAGACCGAGATCGAGGTCGACGAGACGGAAGTGACGCACATGAAGCTCGGCGACAAGGCAAAGGTGACGCTCGACGCCTTTCCCGATACCTCGTTCACGGGGGAGGTGACCGAGATCGGCAACAGCCCGATCGTCTCCGGCGCCTCCGCGACCCAGCAGGGGGTCGATTTCAAGGTGGTCATCACGATTCTCGATACCATTCCGAAGGTGAGACCCGGTCTCTCGGCCGACGCCGAGATCACCGTTGCGGAAGCGAAGGGCACACCTGCGATTCCCATCCAGAGCCTCACCGCGCGGAGAAAACGGGACCTCAAGGGATACAAGGCCGCGGCGGACTCGACGAATGCGGACACGACGAAGACCGGGACGGGCGAAACCGAGGTCGAAGGGGTGTTCGTCGTGAAAGACGGCAAGGCCCTGTTCCGCCCGGTCAAGGTGGGTATCTCGAGCCAGAAGTACTTCCAGGTCGTCTCGGGGCTCGAGCCGGGCGAGAAGGTCGTTAGCGGCAACTTCAAGGCGATCCGCGAGCTCAAGGACGGCCAGCGGGTCAAGATCACCGGGAAGGTCGAAAAGGGCGCCAAGGAAAAGGAAAAGGCGAAATAGCCCGTCGAGAGATTCCTCGCCGCGAACCATGCTCATATTCGAGGGAATCCGTATTGCGCTGCGTGCCCTTCGGGACAACAAGCTGCGCACCTTTCTCACGCTTCTCGGTAACATCGTCGGGACGATGTCCGTCATAGCCGTCGTTTCGCTCATCAACGGCATCGATCACTACGTGAGCGAGGAAGTCGCCGAGCAGGGGAGCAACGTTTTCACCGTCGAGCGGATCAATTTCTTCGAGGCGATCACCGACCTCGACGCATTCCTCGAGGCGATCGCGCGCAACAAGCCTCTCAGGCTCGGGGACGTCGAGTACCTGAGGCGGTCGGTCCCCTCGAGCTCCGTCGTCGGAGCGTCGATCGGCGGCTCCGATCGAGTCACCTACCGGGAATCGTATATCGACAATATCGAGATCAAGGGACGTTCGGACGAGTATCCGCTCCTCGAGAACGCGGAGCTCGCGACGGGCGCGCACCTTTCCCGGCTCGAGGTCCAGCGCAGCCAGGCGGTCGCGGTCATCGGCTGGGACGTCTACGAGCACTTTTTCCAGGGGCGCGACGCGATCGGCCGGAAGATCCGTATCGGGGACCGGCACTTCACCGTCATCGGCGTCGTGAAGGATCTCGGCACGCTCCTCGGCTCCTCGCGGAACCGCTTCGTCTACATCCCCGTCACGACGTACCTCAAGATGTACGGATCGCGGCGGTCGGTCGATATCAAGATCCGCGCCGCCGATATCCGTCTCATGCAGCAGGCGATTGACGAGGCGACGATGGCGATGCGCATCAGACACCGGCTCCGCCCGATCGAGGAGAACGATTTCAGCATCACGACCTCGCAGCAGCTCATCTCCCTCTGGCAGAAGATCTCGCAGGCGATCTTCAACGCCCTGATCTTCATCGTCTCGATATCGCTCGTTGTCGGGGGTGTCGTTCTCATGAACGTCATGCTCGTTTCGGTGACGGAACGCACCCGCGAGATCGGCGTGCGCAAGGCGCTCGGCGCGAGACGGTCGAACATCATCTGGCAGTTCATCGTTGAGTCGATCACCCTTTCCCTCATCGGGGGCGTGATCGGGATCATCCTCGGCTTCACGATCGCGGCGATCATATCGCTCGTCTCGCCGCTCCCGTACCTCATCGCGCCGTGGTCGATCATGGCGGGGCTTGGCGTGACATTCTGTATCGGCTTGATATTCGGAACGTACCCGGCGAATCGGGCCGCGAGGCTCGATCCCGTCGTGGCGCTCCACTACGAATAGGCGGCGGCGATGATTCAGGAATCGCGTATGGATCAGGGACGGCTCGGCCGCGAGCAGTGGAGGGAGAATCTCCTGCAGGCGCTCCACGTCATCCGCACGCATCGGATGCGTTCGGGGCTCCTCATCCTCGGCGTCGCCATCGGCGTCATGACGGTGCTCGGCATGGTGACGGTGCTCTCGGGCCTCGGGAGGCGCATCCAACAGGACATCCTTTCGGCGAACCGGCCGTATCTTCATGTCGCGCGATACGATCCGATGCAGGGGGATCGCGACTTCGAAGCGCTCATGCGGCGGAAAAAACTCACTCCGGAAGATGCGGCGGCTATCCAGGACCAGTGCCGGAGCGTCGAGCGGGTCGATTTCCAGGTGAGCCCCGGGGAAGGGATGCGGGTGCTGCGCTACAAGGGCCAGCGGACAAACCTCATACAGGTGGTCGGGACCTCGCAGAACTTCCCGTACATGTTCAGCATCCAGGTTGACGAGGGGCACTTCCTCACGGATCTCGACGTCGCGCGCCGCAAGCGCGCCGTCGTCCTCGGATTCGGGCCGGCGAAGGATCTCTTCCCGAATATGGATCCGATCGGGAAGTGGGTGCGCATCGGCAACTACGAGTACGAGGTCGTCGGGACCCTGCAATCGCGCCGGCACTTCATCGGAAGCATCAGCGACAACTTCGCCGTCATCCCGTACACGACATTCGAGAAGGACCATTCGAGCACGTATGACGACTATGAGATCGTCGCGACGGTGAAGCCCGAGTACACGCTCGAGGAGGCGAAGGACGAGATCACGGCGCTCATGCGCGTCCGCCGCAAGGTCGATCCCGCCGCGGAAAATGATTTCTATATCACCTCCTCGGAGGCCTTCCGCGACATGATCACCAACATCACGAAGTACATCGGGCTTATCCTCGTCGTCATTTCCTCGATCGGTCTGATGGTGGGGGGCATCGGGGTCATGAATATCATGCTCATCTCGGTTACGGAGCGCACGCGCGAGGTCGGCGTGCGGATGGCGCTCGGCGCCACGCGGCACGACATACTCCAGCAGTTCCTTCTCGAGGCGGCGACCTTGACCGGCGCGGGGGGCGTCCTCGGAATCGTCTGCGGGCTTCTCGCCGCGCGCGGCGTCACGCACATCATCCGGTTTCCCTACGCGCTCCCCGTTCTCTGGATCATCATCGCGTTCGTCGTCTCAGCGGGGATCGGAATCATCTTCGGCATGTACCCGGCCAACCGGGCCGCGAAGATGGATCCGATTGTCGCCCTCCGGTACGAATGAGCCTCCCGCCGCATCGGGCGCATCGGGCGTAATGTCTTTACAGGGCCGGGGCCGGCGACTATACTGTGCTCTACCGGATTCGAGAAACCGCGTGCAGGCGGCACGCGACGGGAGAGGTGCGCAGTGCTCCAAAAATCCCTTTTCACGAGCTTTGCGATCATGGCGTTTTCGACCCTTTCGGCGCCGGCCTCCGGCCAGGTCGATTTCGACCGGCCGGACCGGGAGACGGCATTCGAGCTCTCGATAAGCCAGGAATTCGGCGACAGCCTCCGGCCGGCCATCGTCGTGAACGCCTCGATACCCTACCGGCGGCTCGTCTTCTTCATGCGCGGCCAGCGGTACGAGTCGCGCTACCGCGTCTATCTCGAGCTCAAGGACTCGCACGGGAAACGGGTGCGCGGCGAGGTGTGGGAGGAATCGGTCTCCACGGGCGACTTCAAGGAGACGACCTCCGCGGCGTTCGCGGCGAGCTCGCGAAGGGCATTCTCCGTCGCCCCCGGCGCGTACAGGGCCGTCGTGACGATCGAAGTCATCGATACCTCGCGTCGCTTCACCGAGGAGCAGGCGGTACGCGTCGTCGAGGGGGGAAAGGGAAGGCTCGAGATTTCGGCACCCGTCTTCCGGACGCATCCGGGGGATTCGCTCTCGGAGAAACCCCGCGAAGGGGAGATCTCCGTCTCGATATGTCCGCCGTCCGCCGGCGAAACGACGCGCATCAACCCCGGCGGGATCTACGGGGATTTCAACGGGTGGGTGCGCATCGTCTATAACCTCGTGACCCCTTCGACGCGGGAACAAAAGCCCCTCGCCCTCACGGCCCGCGTCAGGAACACCCGGGGGATCATCGTGCTCTACGCGAGAAAGGTGTTCGATCGCATCGAAAGCGGCCGCGCGGCGCTCTGCCTCGACATCAACATCGACAACCTCGGCATCGGCTCATACGGGATCGACGTTGTCGCGGGGACGCTCGACGGTGAGCAAAGGAGCGAATCGCAGGGGAGATTCACCGTCCTTTTCAACCGGGGACTTCTCGGCGAGCACATCGGCGACCTCGTCGAGCTGCTCTCGATCGTTGCCGATGAGAAGGACGCTCGTTTGATCGCGGACGCGCCTCCCGCCGAGCGCGTGAACGCATGGGCACGCTTCTGGCGGAAACGTGATCCGACACGATCGACCGAATCGAACGAGGCGTTCGGCGAGTTTCTCCAGCGGCTGAAGTACGTTCTCGCGTCCTTCTCGAAGCATCAGCCGGGCTGGCGAACGGACATGGGGAAGACGTATCTGAAGAACGGAAGCCCCGACAAGGTGGAGGATCGGCAGGAAAGCCGCTTGGGGAGGAGCTACGTCCTCTGGTACTACAACTCGAAAGGCATCGTCTACATATTCGAGGATGCGATCGGAACCGGGGAGTACCGCCTTGTCACGACCGAGATGATCTGACCGGTGTGAGCGGAATGTATCGTGCCGGCTTCATAATCCTGCTGTTCTGTTTCGCGTGCGTCCCCCCGGGCTGTTCGCGGCAGGGGCATGACGCCACGATCCGGCTCGCGCTTCAAACGGAGCCGACGACGCTCGATCCCGCCTTTTCGGTCGATTTCTCATCGGGAAAGCTCTCATCCCTCATTCATTCGAATCTCGTCGCCTTCGATCCCGACGCCGAGATCGTTCCCGATCTCGCGCGAAGCTGGGATATCCTCGACGAAGGGCGCCGGTACGTTTTCCATCTCGGAGCCGCGCGATTCTCCAACGGGCGGCGCGTGACGGCGGCCGATATCGTGTACTCCGTGCGGCGCCTCCTCGATCCCGCGACCGTTTCCCCCCGGTGGTGGCTCCTCAAGCCCCTGCGCGGCGCCGCCGGCTTTCACGGGGGAGGGCGGTGGGACGGCGAGGCGGTGCGGGCGATCGACGATTCGACGGTCGTCATGGAGCTCGAGCGTCCCGTCGCGCATTTTCTCGGGCTCCTCGCCATGAGCGCGGCAGGCGTCGTCTGCCGCGAGGAGATCGAGCGGCTCGGGGCCGGATACGGCCGCTCGCCCTGCGGGAGCGGGCCGTGGATGCTCTCCTCGTGGGCGGAAGGCGACGAGATTCTTCTCGTTCCGAATCCCGGCTGGCCCGGACCGCGAACCGCGCTCGAGGGGCTTTCGTTCCGCATCATCCCGGAGCAGATGACGCAGATCGCCGAGTTCGAGACCGGCAGCCTCGACGTTCTCGAGGTTCCCCGCGCCGAGCTCGAGCACTGGCGCGCCGCGGGCACGCCGCTGCTCTGGAAGGAGGAGCTCAGGGTCGTCTATATCGGGCTCAACACGAGAAAGCCCCCGTTCACCGATCCGCGCGTGCGGCACGCGATCAACCTGGCGGTCGACGTGGAAAAGATCGTTGTGCACGTGCTCTTCGGGGCGGGGAAACGTGCGCGCGGGGTGATCCCTCCGAGCCTGCGCCTGTCCCCCGGGCCGGCGGAGCGATATCCGTACGACCCTGCGCGGGCGAGGGCCCTTCTCGCCGAGGCGGGGTACCCGAACGGGTTTGCGATGGAGATATGGCAGCGCGAGAATCCCGAGGCGGGGCGGGTGCTCGAAAGCGTGCAGGGCTACCTTGCGGAGATCGGGATCACGGCGAAGCTCGTCACACGGGAGTGGGGGGCGTTCAAGGAGGCGGTCGACCAGGGCACACCGGATGCATTCTTCCTCGATTGGCTCGCCGATTACCCCGACGCGGAGAATTTCCTCACGCCGCTCTTCCATTCGTCGAACATCGGGGGAAGCGGCAACCGGACCGGCTACCGGAACGCGAGAGTCGATTCGATGCTCGATGCCGCCTCGATGTGCATGGATCGAGCGGAGCGCTGGGAGCTCTACCGTTCCGCGGAAGAGATCGTGTATGGGGATGCCCCGTGGCTTTTTCTCTGGTTTCCCGAGAAATACGAGGTCGTGAGCCCGCGCCTCACGGGATACCGGATTCCGCTCATCTTCAACGGTCAGCGCTTTCTCGACGTGGGCGTCTGAGGCGGGGGACTTTCCGGCAATGCGCACCTTTGTTCTGAAGCGCCTGCTCCTTCTCGTGCCGATCCTGCTCGGGGTGGCGACCCTGACCTTCGTGCTCATGTACATCGTGCCGGGCGATCCGGTCCGCGCTATCGCGGGGGAGCGCTACGACGAAGAGACGCTCGTGCGAATGCGCGCGGAGCTCGGTCTCGACCGGCCGCTCGTCGTGCAGTACGTCGATTTTCTCGGCCGCCTCGCGCGATTCGATCTTGGGGACTCCTTCGTGACGCGGCGCCCCGTCACCGAGGGGATCCGTGAGCGGTTCCCGCGGACGCTCGTGCTCGCCCTGAGCGCCATGGCCATCGCGATTGTGTGCGGAATCGTGATCGGGGTGTTGGCCGCGTGGGGCGCTCACCCCGTTCTTTCGAGGATTCTCATGACCGTCTCGCTCGTCGGCGTTTCGATGCCCGTTTTCTGGCTCGGCCTTCTTCTCATCTACCTGTTCGCCATCAAGCTCCGCGTGCTTCCGCCGTCGGGATACGGTGGAGGCTCGATCCGGAATCTCATCCTTCCGGCGCTCACGCTGTCGTTCGCCTCGATGGCGACGATTGCGCGAGTCACGCGCTCGGGCTTTATCGACGCGCTCGGGGAGGATTACGTGCGGACGGCCCGGGCGAAGGGGCTCGGCGAGCGCGTCATCCTGTCGAAGCACGTCATGCGCAATGCGCTCATCCCCGTCCTGACGATCGTCGGCGCCGATTTCGGGAGCTACCTGAGCGGTTCAGTCCTCACCGAGTCGATCTTCGGCTGGCCCGGCCTCGGACGGTTTGTCGTGCAGGCGATTCTCAAGCGCGATTTCCCCGTGATCCAGGGAGCCGTGCTCTTTATGGCGGTGCTGTTCGTTCTCGTGAACCTCGCGATAGACCTGAGCTACGGGGCTATCGATCCGCGCATCCGTTCGGAAGGAGGCGAGCGATGAACCCCCGGGCCGGTTTCTGGCGGAGACTCTCGCGCATGCGTGTCGCGACGGCGGGGCTCGCCGTCTTCGTCGTCATCCTTGCAGGCTCCCTGTGCGCGGGATTCTTCGCGTCGGCGCCCCCCAACGAAATCAACCTCGACGCGGCGCTCGCGCGGCCGTCGCTCCACCACCCGTTCGGCACCGATCCGTTCGGGAGGGACGTCCTCTCGCGCGTTCTGTATGGGGCGCGCATCTCACTCGGCGTCGGGTTTCTCGCGCGCACCATCTCGCTCGTGATCGGACTTTTTCTCGGCGCGCTCGCGGGGTACTTCGGCGGCCGCATCGACTCGATTCTCATGAGGCTCGCGGACATCACCTTCGCGTACCCGACGCTGCTGCTCCTCATCGCGATCATCGCGGTCGTTTCCCCCGGGATGGTGTCGCTTTTTGTGACGCTCGGGGTGGTCGGGTGGGCCTCCGTCGCGCGGCTCGTCCGCGCCCAGGTGCTGTCGGTGAAGGAACGGGAGTACGTGCAGGCGGCCCGCGCCTCGGGCGCGAGCCACCCGGCGATCCTGTTCAGGCACATTGTGCCGCAGTGCCTCGCGCCCGTTTTCGTCGTCTACACCCTCGGCCTCGGGATGACGATCATGGCGGAGGCTTCTCTCAGCTTTCTCGGGCTCGGCGTCCAGCCCCCGGCCCCGAGCTGGGGAGGGATGATCTCGAGCGGGATCGCCTTTCTGCGGACGGCGCCCTGGCTCACCTTTTTCCCCGGGCTCTTTCTCACCCTGACCGTCTGCTCGCTCAACCTGATCGGCGACGGAATCAGGGACGCCCTGAATCCCCGTCTCGCGCCGGCTTTCGCAAAGTCCATGATCGTGGCGGCCGGCCGGGCGGCGGATGCAGCCGAAGGGAGTCGATGAATGCCGGACACGTTGAAGCGCATGTATGAAGCGATCGCCGCCGCGGAGAAGGAATGCGGGCTCGATTGGCGTTTCAGCTATGCGAAGCTCATTCCGCGCGAGGCGGCGGTGTTCGAAATCGAGCTCACCTGCGAGGAAGTGTGGCGCACGCTTCCCCGCCGCCTCGAGGGCTTTTCCGTGCGGGAGGCCGAGGGGGGTCGTGTCTCGCTCGTCTCGGGTGACGGTCTCACGGTGAGGCTCACGCTCCTCGCTCCCGATAGAAGCCGTCCGCTTTGGGTCGTGTCGAGCGTCGCCGACGTGAGGCGCGAGAGCGCGCATTCCGCGGAGCTTTGTACCCAGCTCATCATGGGGGAGGCGGCCCACCTGCTGAAGACGGAAGGCGATTGGCACCTCGTCTGCCTGGGCGACGGCTACCACGGCTGGATACGATCCTGGTACGTTCACGAAACGGATGCGGGCGAGGTCGCCGCGTATGGTAATGGGGCGCGCACCCTCGTCACGGCAAACGTCGCCTACATCCTGTCCGCGCCCGATGAGAAGAGCCTGCCCGTCTCGGAGGCGGTCGCGGGCACGCGGCTCATCGCGGCTCCGGCGAGCGGTTCCTTTCGCGCGGTGGCGCTCCCCGGCGGGAGGAGCGGGTTCATGCGGGAGGAGTTTTGTGCCGACGTGGACGCTCGGCTGGAACCCGACCGGGAGCGCCTCGTGCAGCGCTCAATGCGCTTCCTCGGGATACCGTACCTGTGGGGGGGCACGACGCCGAAAGGTTTCGATTGCTCGGGCCTCGTGCAGCGGGTCTTTCTCATGGAAGGTGTGGCCCTCCCGCGCGATTCCGACAGGCAGGCCCTCGTCGGCGCCTTCATTCCCCGGGAGAGCATCGAGAGCGTGGCGCCGGGGGATCTCCTCTTCTTCGGCGAAGGGGGAAAGGTCGGCCACGTTGCGATAGGCATGGGCAGCGCGCGCTTCATCCATGCGTACGGCGAGGTGAGGGTGAACAGCCTGCTCGCGGGAGACGACCGGTACGACGAAAGATTTGCAAAAATATTTCTTTTCGCCCGCGCCGTTTTGCGGTAAGAATACGGAAAAGGGAAATGCCTGTTCCTTGCTCAAAAAAGGGAGGCGATAAAATATTTGGAAAAATGATAAAAAATTGTTGACAATACTCGTTGGGCTGCATTACGTTAACGCCCAAAAAAGCAAGAGGGTTCGAGGTTCATTGAGAGGGGGTTGCCGGAAGCACTAGGATAAGATCTTTCATTGACAAGGTTTTGAGAAGCGGGCTTGCGGCAAGAGCCGCAAACACCAAGGGTCTTGAGGCCTTATCGAGAAAGGGGGAAGCCGAGGGAGACACGTAAGCGCCTCTTTAGGCGCAAGGGAAAATGAAGAAACCAAGAATCTCATTCGCTCGCGTCTGCGATTGTATAGAGAGAGAGTATCCTGAAGGCGTTCTTCCCGATAGGGAGATATCTTACAGGGGGTTTGTAATGAGTAAATTCTTTGCAGTTATGCTTTCGGTCCTCTTCGTAGTTGCCGCTGCCGTTCCTGCACTGGCTACCGATGCGCGGCAGATAGCCCTCGGGGGCGTCGGCAATTATATCGAAGATGACTACAACATCTTCTCGTGGTACGCAACGCT
>Ga0315293_10002318_pt1 | contig 18365 bp, 20 predicted proteins | sample YL17G13_20_MG_FD_203071 | JGI IMG/M metagenome (GOLD analysis project Ga0315293, IMG submission 203071) | Sediment microbial communities from Yellowstone Lake, YNP, Wyoming, USA - YL17G13_20 | ecosystem: Environmental > Aquatic > Freshwater > Lake > Sediment | place: USA: Wyoming | collected...
CTGAAAGAGGAGGCCGCCTTCCTGGAGGCGCTGACGTGCATAAAGAGAGCGGGCGCGGATATGATCATAACCTACTGGGCGAAGGAGTATGCGCAGCTGGACAAAGCTTGAGCTTTGCTAACAGGACGGTTGCTTCAAACTGGCTTAAGGAGATGAATGTTCTCCACGCGAAAGATCTTTTAATTTTAATACTGATACAGTTGAGTTCAATGGCAGAGAAGAGCGTCATATTCTCATCCTGTGAAGAAAAACGGGACCTCGAAGGCTTAGTTCCGTCAGAAGTACTTCAGGCTTCCCGAGATGATATTCAGAGGGCCATTCCCGCTCTGGCCAAAGATCCAAACAAGGTTCAGGCGGCGGAAAACAGATGGACGATGTCTACCGAAATGTTTTTTAATTTGTTTAACAATTTTAAAAAGGCAATGATGGAAGCTATCAAATCCGAGGGGCATGTCATAGGCTCAAAGGTCTCTGCGGTGGAGCTAGAACAGATAAAGCAATTAGTCGCTTCTGGCGTTTACCTGAACACCTCCGACTTCGTGAGGGATGCCATCAGGGACAAGTTGGCAGCCATTAAAACCATAAAATACCGCGATGTTGATTATGATCGTGCCAAAAAGGAAGTCATGGGGTATTTCCAGGAAAGGGGCGAAGCTTATGCTTCCGAGATCGAGGAAGACCTGGAGCTCGATTACAAATTGATTTGCCAGATCGTAGATGAATTGAAGCGAGAGGGGCGCCTGGAGGTGCTTTGATGGAGTGCTACGAGGAAGGAGACTCCATACACGGCTACCGAATCAGAGCTGAAGCCCGGAAGATCAGCGACCCACGGGTTATAGCGAAAACCGGAAGGCACAAGGCTCAACGCATAATCCTAACCGAGAACGCTGAAGCCATTATAGAAAGAAAACTTGGATGGATACCAAAGCGATAGGTGAACTCTCTGAGGCCCATAGCCGAAAGATGATTTTGGCCGATTTTTGCTGCATGCATGGCATTGTCGAAGTATTAAACAGAATAAAAAGGGCCTGTGGAGGGAGGATCTAGATATCTGGACTGCCTATCGTAAAGGAGCTTTTTGCACATCTCCCGCGCCCTGGCTGGGATATCTCCTGCTCTTGGAAGATTGCCCTGAATCAAGGCGTCCCGTAGGAGTGAGAGAACCGCATTTTCCTGTATTTCCAGAGTTTCACGACGCCTATCAAGAGTTTGCAGAGGATCTTTCCGCAGGGCAGTTCTTGTCTCAGCTTCTTAATCGTGCGGGCGGCGCGATACACACCAAAAAATGATCTTGTTAAATGGGGCAAGAGCGACTTCATCTCTGACTTTTATATCTTTCACAAGCCACCCGAGACAGCTGGTCCGCCTCCTCGTTCTCCTCCCTGGGGATCCAAGAAAAGCTCACCTCCTTTCCCTGCAGCAGCCTCCTGATCTGGGGCACGTATTTCTTGGAGGTGGCAGAGTTGATTTTCCACTCTCCCTTCATCTGCTTGATCACCAGCTGAGAGTCGCCTTTGATCACTATCTTCTCCTCAATACCCTCATCCCTGAGCCATTGGGCTGCGGCCATCAGTCCTTCGTACTCAGCCATATTGTTGGTCATGCCCTTGCCTTCGCCCACGGCCCGGAAGCCCTTATAAATCGGCTGGCCATCGCGGTAGATGAGATAGCCATAGGCGGCCACTCCGCATGGATTCTTGGGATAACAGAGACCATCAAAGTAAACTGTGATCATCTTCGCACTTTCCTATCTCATCCTGTATCCTGAACTTGGATGATATAAAGCGGTCGCTGGAAAATTGCCGCGCAGCTTTTTGAGAAAGTTGAATCGCGATGATGAGGCTAACCTGGAACTTAGTAGCCGGGAAAGCCCGACCGAAAATTCTTTTCCGATTCTCAACTATATACCATGGTGATGCGGGAGAGACAAGTCTTGCTGTGGACGGCTGGCAGTAAATGACCATTTTATATAGGAGCCAAAACCAGTTGGCCGAGGATATGTTGCTGCTAATTGATTTACAAGAGGTCGAACCGCTAGCATGAAGGTCGCAGTCATAGGAGGAGGCGTCGCCGGAGCTGAGCTGATCAGAGTGGCCTCGCCGGGGCCCCTGGAGTTCACCTTGATCGAACCCAAGAGGCAGATTGAGCTGCAGGCGTTGTACCCTGAATATCTGGGCGGCCTGGCGAGAATCCAGGTAGCTTACTGCACCCCTCAAGCCCTTCTGCGAGCGCGTGGGCGCAGCCCATGTCCAGGAAAAGGCCCTGCGCCTGGAGGGAAAGGCCGTGGTCTGCGAGAAGAGCAAGGTGGAGTTCGATTATGTGGTGGTGGCAACAGGTGCCACCCAGAACTACTTCGGCATCAAGGGCGCCGAGAATACCTTCTCCATCAATACCCTGGAGGATACCAAGAGGGCGCGCCGGTTCGTGGAGGATATGAACCCGGAGCGCATCATGATCATGGGCTCTGGCCTGACGGGCGTGGAGGCGGCCTGCATTCTGGCGGAGAGCCTGGACGCCAGCATCTACATCATCGAGGCCAGGGACGGAGTCCTTCCCCAGTTCTCGCCTCAAACCTCACAGCTCATGGAGAAGGCGCTGTCCAAGAAGGGCGTGAATATCCTCACCTCCACCCAGGTCTGCGAGGTCAAGGAGGACTGCATCCTCTTCGGAGACGGCACCTGCCTGGACTGCGATATGGCCATCTGGACGGCAGGCGTCAAGCCTTCCCAGTTTGTCCAGGATCTTATGCTTCCCAAGAAGAACGGCTGGATTCTGGTGGACTCCTACCTCATCGCCCAGGACAATATCTTTGCCATGGGCGACTGTGCCTGGGTGGAGATCGACGGAAAGCTGGCCACCAAGACCGGCCTGGAGGCAGAGCGCCAGGCAAAGCACATCGCCCGCAGCCTGACGCGCCTGGCAGAGGGCAAGCCAATGGAGAAGTATTCCGTACGCGCCAGCACCGACAGCCAGGTGGCGCTCATCTCCCTGGGATGCGACTGCGCCGTGGGCGTGGTGGGCAAGATGTGCATCGGCGCGCCCACCAGGCTGATATACTCCCTCAAGAGCTGGATAGACAAGTCCTTCATCAAGCGGTTCAAATGAAAGGGACAATTGATTCCCAAAAGGGATAGAATAGGCGCATAATCCTGCGCCTATATTGCTTGCCCGCTTATCTCGCGGCCTTGGCCACGCGCTCCACGCTGTCCCTGTGGTTTATGGCGTAGCTCTTGACATCATGGTTGGCTGCGGCGATGATCTCATCCGCCAGGGCAGCCTCTGCCGACTTGGTCTTCTTGAAGGAGGCTGCGTGAGCGCCTTTGGCTATGAACATGAGGGCGGTGTCCACCCTTCTCTGCGGTGCTGTATCCACGGCTTTGGGCACAGTTATGCCTCCGTACTTGAGCCGGACAACCTCTTCGCGCGGGCCGGCATTGGATATGGCCCTGGCCAGGACGGAGAGCGGGTTCTCTTTGGTCCTCTTCGCAATAATATCGAAAGCGCCCTCGACGATGCCGTAGGCCTTCAGCTTCTTGCCCGTGTTCTTCGCCTTGCGCATCATCTTATTTACCAGTCGCTCGACGATGTGCTGCTCCGACTTCTTGAACTGCTGCTTGGCGTGCCTGCCACTGGAGTGCATGACCGCCTTGGGGGCGAGGTTCATGTAACTCTTGATGCTCGGATCTGTAACCTCGACCTCTGCCGGATCCCACTTACCGAATACCTTCACGAAATCACCTCACCGGCTTCTCCTTCCTTCCCCGCACCAGCTCCAGCAAGGATACATTATTGACGGCGATAACCTTGAATCTGACGCCGGGAATGTCTCCCATGGACCTGCCCATCCGTCCGCCGATGCGATCGATTATGACCTCATCGTGCTCATCTATGAATCCGATGGCCCCGTCGCCCGGGGTGAAGGCCGTAACCTGCCTTCCATTCTTTATAAGCTGTATGCGCACCGCCTTTCTTATGGCCGAGTTGGGCTGCTTGGCCTCTATTCCGACCTTTTCCAGTACGATTCCCCTGGCCATGGGCGATCCTCCCAGGGGGTCAGCCTTTATCCTGCTCCCCGACATCCTTCGGATATATTTCGGATAGCTCCACCTTAGGGTCTTCCTATCACTCTCCAGTTTCCTGGCTGCATAGATTCCCATTCCCATTCATTTCACCTTGAGTAAATCGCGAACATCTCATTGAATTATGATGTCATCAACGCCGTGATGCCTCTGCGCTAGCATCTTGGCTTTTAATATATTGCGGCCATCTCTGCCGATGGCAATGCCCTTGTCCTTATTTGCTACCTCTACATAAGCCAATCGCTTATTATTCTTGTTGACCACCATTACATTCTTTATGGCGGCCGGCTGGAAGAGGTTCTCCAAAAACTCCTTCACATCGTCGCTGTACTCGACGATCTCGATCTGCTTTCCTACCGATTTCTTCACCCGGTTGATGTTCGAGCCCTTTCGGCCAATGGCCGCGCCCATATCTCCTTTCTTGATGACGAAGATGATGCGGTCGTTGTCCTCATCCACGACGCAGTCCCTGGCCATGCCGCCCGTCAGGCTCTCGAACAAAGCGATATATCTGATTCCTTCGGTGGTGAGCTTGAACTCACTCATGCCTCAACACCTCGGATCTCCCTCTGCAGTGCCATTATCTCCGAGTCCCCTGGCTCGATGATGGCCAAGGTGGCCACGGAGAAGGGTTTCCCACAGGCAGATCCGAGGTCCTTGCCCATACCCTGGTAACTGTAGACTGGTACGTCCATGGTCTCCAGCTGCATCCGCACGTCAGCAGGACAATCGAGAGCATATATTATGAGCTTTGCCTGTCCACCCAGTCCGGCCTCGACGGTCCTGTTCGATCCCAGCACCACATTTCCTGTCCTGATGGAACTTCTCAGAGCTCTATCTACGTTTATCATCGTATTACCTCATCTCTTGCTTGCCACCAGCGTCACATCTCCTGTGCCGAGCTGTATTGGTTGGCCCACGATGACGTTTTCCGTAACGCCTTTGAGATCGTCTACATCCCCGCGTATGGCGGCGTCCAGGATGTGGTTGACTGTGACCTCGAAGGCCGCCCTGGCGAGCACACTGGCCTTCTCGCCCGAGACGCCATGCCGTCCAATCTGTTTGACCTCTCCGTCCACAGTCATGATGTCCGCTACCAGCATGATGTGCCGAACGTCCACGGAAAGGCCCTGTTCGCGCAGGGTGTCAGTGGCCTCGTTGATGATGGCATTTCGCGCCGCCTCGATGCCCAGAACGTCTCCAATTTCTTTTATGTTGTTGGTTTTGATTCTGACAAGATCTATGCCCTTAATAGGATCTTCAGGATTTTCACCCTTCATCTTCCTATCTATTATCGCCTTGAGGTCTGACCCTTCGGTATAGAGGACATATTCCTCTCCTTCCTTACGGATCACGACACGTTTGATTTTCTCAACGCCTTCAAGCGAAATCTTCTTGGTATCTTCAACCAGCTGCAGCAGCTTATGATAAGAGGCCTCGTCAGGGGTCATAGTCAGCTGATTTCCATTCTGGATCACATCCCCTTTGGTCTTTTCAGTTAGACGAGCTGCAACCTTATCGACCGTAATTTTTCGCTGTTCCATAGCTTCCGGATTCAGCTCGATGATCACATTCATCTCCGCCAGGTCCGTTGCTACGGACCCAAGGTGGAGAATGGATGTGGACTCTAGGGCCCAGGCTACCTCTCTGGCCTTGTCCCGGTCGTGAGCATAATCCACTTCCGGATCATCGCTTGTTACAAGCCTTATGGTCATAGTAGGTGTCGAAGGGTCCTTCCTCGCGTCCACGATCTCGATAAGCCTGGGCAGTCCCAGAGTAACGTTGATCTCGGCCACTCCCGCATAGTGAAAGGTACGCATGGTCATCTGCGTGCCGGGCTCGCCTATGGACTGCGCTGCGACCACCCCCACCGCCTCACAGGGCTCTACTCGAGAGTGCTCGTAGTCGGCAGCTACCTGAGCTATGATCTCCTCCAGCTGCTTCTCGCTCACCCCAGCTCCTTGCAGTCCGGCTTGAAGGGCTTCTTTGATGCTCTGGGGAAGGTCGAGGCCGTCTAACCTTTCCAGAACTTCCTTATCCGATAGCCTCATGCCGACTCCTTCTTCAGCACATTCTTGATGATGCGCAAAACGTTGTCCGTGCTGGCGTAGTCGCGCCGGGAGGCATCGACGCCATCTTCGCCGTACTGGAACTGAACGATCATGCCCCTCGTCTCCTTCACTGTGCCGTCGTACTTGACCTCCAAATCCTGCAGGGCATTGACCAGCCTGCGCTGCAGGTATCCGCTCTGAGATGTCCTGATGGCGGTATCCACCAGGCCCTCTCGGCCGCCTATGGCGTGGAAGAAGAACTCCGTGGGGTTCAGACCGTCTTTGTAGCTCGACTCCACGAAGCCGTGCGCTTCTGCGCCCAAATCGCCGCGGCGAAAATGCGGGAGCGTCCGGCCAGCGTAGCCGCGTTTGATGCGCTCGCCGCGCACAGACTGCTGGCCCACGCACGCCGCCATCTGGGTCAGGTTGAGCATGGAACCGCGGGCTCCACTGACGGCCATGACCACCCCGGAGTTGTCCAATCCCAGATAACGACCGGCGATCTTGCCCGCGGTATCCCTGGCCTTGCCCAGGGTCTGCATGATCCTCATCTCCAGGGTCTCATCCAGCGTCCTGCCGGGCAGCGGCTCCAGCTCACCGGCATTGTAGGCTTCGATGAGCTGCTGCACCTTCTCGCGCGCCGTTCTGGTGGTATCATCAATCTGCTCCGCAGCTTCCTTGGGGATGTCCTCGTCATCTATGCCGAAGCTGAATCCCGCATACATGATTCCCCGCAGGGCCAGCCTGGTCATTCTGTCCAGGAACTCGCTCGCCACGGAGGGGCTGAACTCCTTTATTATCCTGTCTGTTATCTTGCCCTTGAAGGCTCCCACGGCCTCGGCATCGATGGTGCCCTTGAGGAGCTGGCCGTCCCTAATGACGACATAGGCATCATTCTCGCAGTCCTCGCCCTTGCAGACATCGCAGTTGTAGCAGAAATCGGCCTTGAAGTTCAGGTCAAGACCCCGGGGAAGGATGAGGGAGAAGACCTGCTTTCCCGTCCAATAGGGCTTTTTGTCCGTGACGCCCGCAGGCGCCGGCAGCTCTGATACCTCGAACTTCTTGAGCAGCTCCATGACACCCTGGCGGTCGATGGGTTTTGTCCCATGCGTCAGGAGGAAAGAGCCGGTCACGTAGTCGTGGATGCCTCCGATGATGGGGCCGCCAAACCTTGGAGAGAGAATGTTCTCCTGTACACGCATGAGGATCTCCGCCTCGGCGCGCGCCTCCTCCTTCTGAGGGACGTGCATGTTCATCTCATCCCCGTCGAAGTCTGCGTTGTACGGAGGACACACTGCCGGGTTGAGCCGGAAGGTCTTGTAGGGCATCACCTTGACGCGATGGGACATGATGGACATCCTATGCAATGACGGCTGCCGGTTGAAGAGAACTATGTCTCCGTCCGCCAGTTGCCGGTCGACCCCCCAGCCGATGTCGATCTGCTCCGCGACCTCCTCGCAGTTCTTGTCTGTGACCTTGATCCTCCTCTGATCGGGCCTGGTTACGTAGTTCACTCCTGGATGTCTGTCAGGACCTCTTCTTACAAAGGTCTTGATCTGCTCTTTATTCCTGGCATTTGCGAGCATGGGCACGGAGAGCTCCATGGCCACGTCCATGGGAACGCCGACCTCATTTATGCTCAGGTTGGGATCGGGGGAGATGACCGTCCTGGCGCTGAAGTTGACTCTCTTGCCCGAGAGGGAACCGCGGAACCGTCCTTCCTTGCCCTTCAGGCGTTGCGACAGCGTCTTGAGGGGCCGGCCGCTGCGGTGGCGCGCCGGCGGGACGCCGGAGACCGTATTGTCCAAAAAGGTGGTGACGTGATACTGAAGCAGCTCCCACAGATCCTCGATGATCAGTTGAGGAGCGCCTGCCTCCCGGTTCTCCTGGAACCGCTGGTTGATGCGGATGATGTCCACCAATTTATGCGTGAGATCATCCTCGCTGCGCTGGCCGGACTCCAAGGTGATGGAGGGGCGCATGGTCACCGGCGGCACCGGCAGCACGGTTAGAATCATCCACTCCGGGCGCGCTGTCGCGGGATTCATGCCCATGACCTGGATGTCGTCGTCCGGGATCTTCTCGAACCTGTCCCGGATATCCGAGGGGGTGAGCTTGTGACCCTCCTCGATGTAAGAGAGCGGCCTCTCGAACTTGATCTCCTGCTGAGGCGCGCCGCAGTAGGGGCAGTTCTTGTTCTTGCGGGCCTCGGAGAAGACCTTGTTGATCACGTCGTCCGTCATCTGCCCCAGCCGCTCCAGGGTCTGGATCTGCTCCAGGTACATATTCTTTTCATTCTCTTTCAGCATGAGACGGGAGCAGTCCCTGCAGATGGCGCGCAGGATCTTTCGTATAAGTTTAGCAAAGCCCACGTGGATCACGGGCGCTATGAGGTCGATATGGCCGAAGTGGCCTGGGCACTCGCCCGGCCGGCCGCCGCAGGATCGGCAGCGAAGCCCGGGATCGATCACTCCCAGGCGCGGATCCATCAGCCCCATCTCAATGGGAAAGCCGTCGTCGTCGTAAGTGTCTGCCGTTATGATCTTGACCACGCTCATCTTCCTGAACTCTTGAGGAGAGATGAGGCCGAAGCGGATCTTGCCTATTCTCTTGGGAACCGTCATATTTCCACCTAAACCGCGTCCTCCAGGATCAGCCGCGGCGCCACACCTAAAGATTTGATCTCATCCAGCAGGAGCTTGAAGGCATAGCTCATCTCCACAGGGTAGATCTCCGTGTCCGCACCACACGTGGGGCAGAAGTCCGCGTTTCTGCGCCGATCATGGATAGCGATCATGCCGCAGTGGCTGCAGACCAGCTCCGTCACCTTATCCGATTCATCCACCAGGCGCTCTTTCAGCGCCAGGGCAGCGCCATGGGCGATGAGCACATCCCTCTCCATCTCTCCGAACCGCAGGCCACCTTCGCGGGCGCGGCCCTCCGTGGGCTGGCGGGTCAAGACCTGAACGGGTCCTCTGGACCGGGCATGCATTTTGCCCGTGACCATGTGGTAGAGCTTCTGGTAGAGGATCACTCCCACGAAGAGGTCGGCCATAATCTGCTCCCCCGTAGCTCCGTTATACAGTATTTCTTTGCCGGTGTGGGAGAAGCCGAACTTGGTGAGGGCGGCGCGCAGGTCCGGCTCGTTCTCGCCCAAAAAGGCCGTGGCATCAATGAACCTGCCCTCCAAAGATCCGACCTTTCCGCCGATCATCTCCAGGACGTGGCCCACAGTCATGCGGGAGGGGATGGCATGGGGATTGAGCAGGAGGTCAGGCACTATGCCCGATTCAGTGAAGGGCATATCCTCCTGGGGGACGATCAGGCCCACCACGCCCTTTTGCCCATGCCGGGAGGCAAATTTGTCGCCCAGCTCCGGTACGCGCTGGTCCCGGGTTTTGACCTTGGCCAGGCGGTTGCCGTTGGAGGACTCGGTGAGGATGACCATATCCACCACGCCCTTCTCGTTGGAGCGCATGGTCACAGATGTCTCGCGCCTCTGCTGCGGTGTCAATCCAAACTCAGAGGGCTCCTCCAAAAACCTCGGGGGGCTTGTTTTACCGATGAGAACATCGTTCGGGCCGACGTAGGCATTGGGGTTGACCAGGCCGTCCGAATCCAGTTGATCATAGGCCTCACTGCCTCGCGCGCCGCGCACCTCCGCATCGGGAATCTCGAACTTGTCCTCCTGGCCACCGGGGTACTTTCGCTCCTCGGCCTCGGAGACGCGGAAGAAGTGGCTGCGAGCGAGGCCGCGCTGGATGGAGCCTCGGTTCATGACCAGGGCGTCCTCGATGTTGTACCCTTCGTAGGCCAATACCGCGACCACGAAGTTCTGGCCCGCCGGTCTCTCGTCGAAGCCTATGGCTCTGGAGGTCTTGGTTCTGACTATGGCCTTCTGGGGACTGTTGAGGTAATGGCCTCGGGTATCGGGCCGGAGCCTCATGTTGGCCGTGGACATGCCCAGGCATTGCTTGACCATGCCTGCGCCCATGGTGTTTCTGGGGCTGGCGTTGTGCTCCGGATAGGGAACAAGCCCTGCAGCTATGCCCAGGATGAGCGAGGGGTCCAGCTCCAGATGGGTGTGATCCGGGCTGATGTCCTCCTCCCAGATGGCGATGAGGCTGTTCTCCTCCTCCTCGGCATCCAGGTACTCCACCAGGCCTGCGGCCACCAGATCCTGGAAGGCCATCTCTCCCCTTTCAATCTTGGCCACGTGCTCCTCTGTAACCAGAGACCGGCCACTCTGCACCACAATCACAGGCCTTCTGGCCCGCCCCGAGTCGGTGTTCATGAAGATCTCATTGGTGTCCTCGAAGTAGACCACATTCATCTGGCTGCTGATGCTGCCCGCGCGCCGCAGTCGGCGCAGATTATCCACCAGCACTTGGGGGTGCTCATGATGTCCTATGATCTCGCCGTTCGCATAAACTCGAGTGCCGCTGTTGAAGGCCTCAGCCAACACTACCACCTACCGAAACCACGCCTAAATCCATCAATATCTTCTTTATGTCGTCGTAATCGTCCACGCCCTTGGAGAGCTCCACTCCCTGGGCGAAGTTCTTCACCAGGCCGCAGTTGGGCCCCTCCGGAGTCTCGGATGGACAGATGCGGCCCCACTGGGTGGCATGCAGATCCCTGGCCTCGAAATGTGGCTGCGATCTGGAAAGGGGTGAGATCACCCTACGCAGGTGCGATAGCGTCGCCATGTAGTCCGTTCTGTCCAGAAGCTGGGAGACGCCCGTGCGTCCTCCCACCCAGTTGCCCGTGGCCAGGGGATGAATCATCCTCTCCGTCAAGACGTCCGCCCGCACTGTCGTCACCACATTCAGCTCCCGGTTCCTCATGCTGGCCCGCTCTAATTGGTATTTTATATCTCTGGTGAGACGATTGAAGGCCACACGGAAGAGATCCTCCATCAAATCCCCGGAAAGCTTCAGCCTCTTGTTGGAGTAGTGGTCCTTGTCGTCCTCGCCCCGGCGCGCCAGCGCCAGCTCAAAGCAGGCCTCAGCCATGCGGGAGAGGAATAATGCTTTAGCATAGCGATCCTTTTCATTCACGCCGATATGGGGAAGAAGATACCTGTCCAGGACATAGGCCGCCCTCTTCTTCTGGTACTCCTTGGCCTGGCCTGCGGCCACGCGCGAGCCTATCTTCTCCAAAGCCTCCTCGATGGTCGAGACCTCGGCCTCCTCCAGGTTCTCCAGCATGAACTTGATGATCTCAGGGTTGTCCGATACAGATTTTACAATATCCATGTCTGTCTCCATGCCCAAAGATCGAAGCAGGGTCACGAAGTTCAGCCGTCCTGAGACGGATGGGAAAGAGACCTCTAAAATTGACCGCCGGCCACGCTCTACGATGACCAGCGACCGGTAGCCCTGCCGCTGGCTGAAGACCTTGGCCACCTCGATGTTTTCATCGTAGCGCTGGTTGTACTCCACCAGAATCTTATTTGGTGCCAGATCCTCCAGGGTCATGATCACGCGCTCCGAGCCGTTGACCACGAAGTAGCCGCCGGGATCGGTGGGATCTTCTCCGTAGCCGATCATCTCATCCGGCGACATTCCAAAGAGGTTGCAGACCTTGGAGTTGAGCATAATGGGCAATGTGCCTATCTCCGCATCCACGGGGTCCTTCTCAGTCTCGCCCTCCACGATGGTCATCTCCAGCTTGATGGGCGAGGCGTAGGTGAGGTTGCGCAATCGGGCGTCATTGGGGTAGAGCCTCTCGACGGACCCGTCCGCTTCGCGCACCATGGGCTTATCCACCCGGATCTTGCCCAGCCTTACATAGGTATTTTCGATATTGGTCTCGATGATCCCCACTTCGTCGATGACCTTTTGGAGACCTCTATCGATGAAATCATTGAAGGAGTTGAGGTGATGATGTACCAGCTTATCCCTGGTAAAATAGGAGCTATAGAGTGCATTTCTATCGAGCAAAAGACCACCTTTAATCGATTACCAGCCGGTAAAAGATCGACTGCTTAGCCGTCGTACTTCTTCTTAGGACCTTGATGATATCGCCAACTTTGGCCCCGATCTCTCTGGCGGCGGGGTCGCTTACGTGGATCTTGGGGAGCTTGGGTGCCTCAATGCCAAATCCTTTCAGCACCTCATCACCTTCTTCCGGAGTGAGCAGCACATGTTCCGGAACCATTTCATGATCTTTTACGGCAAATTTGGTCACTCGAACCACCTTCTCTTTAGAAGGAGCAGCAAACAGGCTCAAGGAAACTCCAAACGGGCTCGGGGGGATTTGAACCCTCGACCACCTGGTATCTTCACCCAAAAATTTAAAAGCCAGACGCTCTGCCTAACTGAGCTACGAGCCCCCGCGGCCTGGCATGCCTCAAGCCATATCCACTGCACTGAGGGAGAATTAAAAACATCCCACATAAAGCTTTTTCCCTTGAGGACTTAGACACTACCCACTAGGCGGGCTATCTCCTTGCCTACCTCGGAGGTGGTTGAGCTTCCTCCCAGATCATATGTCTTTATCCTGCCTTCAAATAAGTTCCGCTCAATGGCCGCCACGACGTCCGAGGCGGCTTTCGCCTCGCCCAGATGCTCCAGAAGCATGGCCCCCGCCCAGATGGTGGCGATGGGATTCACCTTGTTTTGGCCCTTGTACTTGGGCGCGGAACCGTGGATGGGCTCAAACATGCTCGTGCCCTCCGGATTCAGGTTAGCGCCAGGCGCCAAGCCCAGGCCGCCCTGGATCATGGCCCCAAGGTCGGTGATTATGTCGCCGAACATATTGGGAGCGACGACGACATCGAACCATTCCGGGTTCTTGACAAACCACATGGTTATAGCATCCACGAAGTTGAAGTCGTGCTTGACCTGGGGGTAGCCCTTGGCCACATCCAGGAAGACCTCTCTCCAGAAGCCGTAGATGTCGCTCAAAACATTGGCCTTGTCCACGCTGGAGACCTGGTGGCGGCGCTTTTGCGCCAGGTCGAAGGCGTACTTTATCACCCTCTGGCAGCCCTCTTTGCTCACTTCGCCGATCTGATAGCCGATCTCCTCGCTATCCGAGTCGATGTCCAGGCCGAACTTGATGTTGTAGAGAGTGCGCCTGACCTCGAAGTTTGCATGGCTCCGCCCGCGGCGTGCGCGGCTGCCTATGCCGATGTAGAAGTCCTCCGTGTTCTCGCGTACCACCATAAAATCGATGTCCTTGGTCGTTTTGTCTTTCAAAGGCGTCCAGACGCCCTCCAGGAGCTTGACGGGCCGCAGGTTCACATACTGGTCAAGGTAGAAGCGCATGGAGAGGAGAATGCCCTTCTCCAGGACGCCCGGCGGGACGCGCGGGTCTCCGATGGCCCCCAGGTAGATGGCACGGTACTGCTTCAGCTCTTTGAGAGTCTCCTCGCTTATCAGCTCCCCGGTTCTCAGGTAGTGCTCTGCTCCCAGGGGGTACTCTATCCACTGCAGGGAGAAGCCGTGCTTTTCAGCCGCCGCCTCTAAAACCCCTTTGCCTGCGGCTATTATCTCCGGTCCTATGCCGTCGCCTGGGATTACTGGTACCTTATAATTCATGCCTTCACCTCGGCCACCTGTCGCTTGGTATACTCCACAAGGCCGCCTGCATCGACGATCGCTCTCAAGAAATCGGGAAGGGACGTAGTTTTATAAGATTCTCCGCTGGCTAGGTTGTGTACCAATCCGCCAGCCATATCAATCTCCATGGGCGCTCCATCCTGGATCCTGTCCACATCAGAGCAGATAAACAGAGGCAGACCGATGTTGATGGCGTTTCGGAAGAAGATCCTGGCAAAGGACTTCGCCACCACTGCATCCACTCCCGCCCCTTTCAGCGCCAGAGGCGCATGCTCCCGGGAGGAGCCGCATCCGAAGTTCTCTCCCCCCACCACATAGTCGCCTGAACGAACCTGCACGGCCATCTCTGGCCGGACGCCCTCGAAGAGGTGCAAAGCCAGCTCAACGGGATCGTTTATTACCAGGTAACGCCCGGGGATGATGGCATCAGTATCGATATCATCTCCAAACTTCCAAGCTCTGCCCGCCAAAATACCCATCTCCAACCGGTGGACTACACTCCAATGAGGATGAAGTATATTAAAGTAATGCACAAAAAAGAAGGCATAGAGACTGTGTGAACTCCTCCCACGCCCTGAAGGGCGGGGCTTCCCTGCTGCTTCTTCGTTTTTACGCCGTCATAGCCCTCTGGCATCAGGGCGCGTTTTGCGGGAATTTTCGGTTTCCGTTTCATCGGCCCAAACTTACATCAGATTCACGATGCAGAGGTTCAGATCTCATCGGACAGGTTCGGGGTGTTCCCTCCCTACTATTCGAGTCTCACGCGGAGAACTCCCGAGATCTCCCTTTAGGAGAAATGATCGATCATCCAGGTAGCACTTTCAGCCAACGAGGAATCATATCTTAATTGTAGCGAGGATATGATGAATTATATAGTTGATCCGTGCAGGGCGAACGTAATTGGGGCAAAGGCCTCCGCTTTCATCCCGTTGCGACTGCGTCGCGACTCCCGCAAACTCTGCGAAGTTAGCGAGATCGGCCTGATGGCCGGGGACTTCCCGCTTCGTCCTTCGCGATCCTACGAGTTAAAATGATCCCCTCACAACCGCTCAGTTTTTAGCGACGAACGTCAAAAGGAATTGACAGGTGGTTCGAGTTTGAAGGCGATCATGATCTCCGGGCGCACTCTGGCCCAAGGAGCAGGCTGCGAGTGCAAGATGTCTCCGGACTTCTTGAAGGCAGTATCTCTATGCCATTTATCGAAAGGGGATTACGATGCCCTGGGGCTCTGCGAAGGCAAGAACGTGCAGCTCAAGAACGAGTTCGGCCAGGTTGTGCTCGCGCCGAAAGTCGATGCGGGCCTGCGGCAGGGCATGGTATTCATACCCATGGGCCCCTGGGCCAACGTTTTGGTGGGACCGGACACAGGCGGCTGCGGCACGCCCCAGTTCAAGGGCATCGAGGTGGAGGTGGAGGCTACCGACGCTTCAGTCCTGGAGATTCGCGACCTTTTCCGCGGCCTGAGGAGGGCCCAGACATGATCGTGGAAGATGCGATCTGCTCCTTCTGCGGCTGCCTTTGCGATGATATCAATGTGGAGGTGGAGGAGGGCAAGATAAAGCGAGTCAGGCACGCTTGCCGCCTGGGCTCCAGCAAGATCCTTGGCCACGACCGGATCAAGGCCCCCATGATTCGTCGCGGCGGCAAACTTTCTGAGGTCAGCTACCAGGAGGCCTACGACCGTGCGGCGGAGATACTGCTACGCGCTCAAAAGCCCCTGCTCTACGGCTGGGCCTCCACGGTCTGCGAAGCGCAGAAGAAGGGCATCCTGCTGGCGGAGGAGGTGGGGGGGGTGCTCGACTCCACGGCCACCGTCTGCCACGGACCCTCGGTCATCGGCATCGAGGAGAAGGGGCTGCCGGGAGCAACGCTGGGCCAGGTGAAGAATCGGGCCGACACCATAGTCTTCTGGGGCTGCAATCCAGCCGAGGCTCACCCCAGACACTCCTTGCGCTACTCATCAAACGTCTGCGGCCGTTTCACGCCCGAAGGCCGGGCGGGCCGAACGATAGTAGTAGTGGACGTTCGCGAGACGAGAACATCGAAGAATGCGGATAAAACGGTGATCATCCAGCCAGGCACAGACTACGAGGTGATCTCGGCGCTGCGTATGCTGGTAGCCGGAAAGGGCGACGGCGTTCCGGATGAGGTGGGCGGCGTGCCGAAAGCTGAGCTGGACGGCCTGGCAAAGACGCTGCTGGCGGCCCGGTTCGGAGCCGTTTTCTTCGGTCTGGGCATCACCCACAGCCGTGGCCGCTATAAGAACATCGACAATGCCCTCTCCCTGGTGGCAGAGCTGAACTCTCACACCAAGTTCGTGATCATGCCCATGCGCGGCCATTACAACGTGGGCGGAATCGGGCAGGTTCTGGCCTGGTCCTCGGGCTTCCCCATGTCCGTGGACTTCACGCGCAATGCTCCCTACTTTAATCCCGGCGAGACAGCGGCCTGCGACCTTCTGGCGAAGGCGGATACGGACGCGGCAATGATCATAGCTGCGGATGCCGCGTCCAGCTTCCCCAGGGCAGCGGTGGAGGCGCTGGCGAAGATCCCCGTGATTCAGATCGATCCTTATGAAAATCCGACCACGCTCATATCGGAGGTGGTGATTCCATCCGCCATTGCCGGCGTGGAGGCGGAGGGCACAGCCTATCGCATGGACGGCATGGCGCTGCGCATGAGAAAGCTGGTGGACACCAGTTACCCCAGCGACGAGGAGATCTTGAGCCACATTTTGGAGAGCGTGCATAGACTGCAGAGGGGGCTTGAAAGATGATAATCAAGGGAGGAATAGTCTACGATCCTGCTAACGGCATCTTCGGCGAGGAGATGGATCTTTGCGTGGATGAGGGAAGGATGGCGGAGGATGGGAAGGGCGAGGTGATCGACGCGCGAGGCCTGCTGGTCATGCCCGGAGGCGTTGACGCTCACTCTCACATCGCCGGCACGAAGGTGAACACGGGCAGGATCATGAGACCCGATGACGCCCGCCTAGGCATCGAGCCGCGCTCGGGCGTCTGCAGACCTTGCACGGGCTACACCGTTCCCAACTGCTATGCCATAGGCTACCGCTATGCTCGCATGGGCTACACCACGGCCTTCGAGGCGGCTACGCCCATCATCGAAGCGCGCCACACCCATGAGGAGCTGGAGGAGATTCCCATCCTGGACAAAGGCGCTCTCACTCTGTTCGGCAACAACTGGGAGGTCATGGAGTGCGTGCGCGACAAGGACATCGGCAAGCTCGCCGCTTACGTGGCCTGGGGACTGCGCTCTGCCCGGGGCTACGGGGTGAAGATCGTCAATCCCGGAGGCGGGGAGGCCTGGGGCTTCGGCTCCAACGTCAAGGGCCCAAACGATCCCGTTCCGAACTTCGACGTGACCGGAGCCGAGATCATTTGCGGGCTGGCCCAGGCCAATGAGATGCTGCGCCTGCCCCATTCCATCCATCTGCACTTCAACAACTTAGGGAAGCCTGGCAACTACACCACCGCCCTGGAGACGCTGGAGCTGCTCAAAGACATAAAGCCCAGCCGCATGCGGCAGGTGGTGCACGTGGCGCACATGCAGTTCTCGGCCTACGGCGGCACGAGCTGGCGGGACTTCGAGTCCAAGGCACCAGTCATCGCTGACTATTTCAATTCGCATAACCACGCCACCATGGATCTGGGCCAGCTCCTCTTCGGATCGGCTACTACTATGACCGCCGATGCGCCCCTGGAGTACGGCAACGCCCGTCTGACTCACAACAAGTGGTCCAACCACGATATAGAGCTAGAGGAGTCGAGCGGTGTCGTGCCTATGGTTTATTTCCGCAAGATGCTGGTCAATGCTGTTCAGTGGGCCATCGGCCTGGAGCTGGCCCTGCTCACTCGCGACCCCTGGAAGGTGCTGATGACCACCGACCACCCCAACGGAAGCCCCTTCATCAACTATCCTGAGGTGATAACGCTGCTCATGAGCAAGCCGAAACGGGACGCAGAGATGGCCACGCTGCATGAGCAGCTGCCCAAGCGCACCAGCCTGGGCGGCATTGAGCGCGAGCTGGATTGGACGGAGATCGCCATCATGACCCGCGCCGCTCCCGCGCGCATTCTGGGCCTGGTGGACAAGGGCCACTTTGGGCCCGGCGCGGACGCGGACATCTCCATCTACAATCTGCGGCCGGAGGAGATCGATCCAAGCCGAGACCACGCCCTGGTCAAGAAGGCTTTGGCAGCGGCCAAATACACCATAAAATCAGGAATCGTGGTCTCCCAAGAGGGCCAGATCCTGGCTGCGCCCCAAGGCCGGACCTTCTGGGTGGATGCGGCGGTGCCCAAAGCGGACACGGACCGTCTCATGGTCGATCTGCAGGAGAAGTTCGAGAAGTATTACAGCGTTCGGCTCTCCAACTATGCGGTGCAGGATGCCTATATTCCCAATCCTAAGGTGATCAGGGCCGGGATTCAAATGGAGGTGGCCTAAAGATGAGAACGATCACCATCACCCCTCTAAAAGCCTTCGAGATCTCTGTGGAGGCGGAGATCATCTCTCCCGATAAATTCGCGCCTCTTAGCCTTAGCCAGATACGAAGCCTCTCGATCTGGCAGGGCAACCGCAAGAGAAAGCTCTCCGATCTGTTCCGGGCCGAGGGAGACGACGGCCCGGCCGAGGCTGAAGATGTG
>Ga0315293_10002319_pt1 | contig 18362 bp, 11 predicted proteins | sample YL17G13_20_MG_FD_203071 | JGI IMG/M metagenome (GOLD analysis project Ga0315293, IMG submission 203071) | Sediment microbial communities from Yellowstone Lake, YNP, Wyoming, USA - YL17G13_20 | ecosystem: Environmental > Aquatic > Freshwater > Lake > Sediment | place: USA: Wyoming | collected...
TTACCATAACCCTGCTCCTATCGACAGCATACCTCTCACGGCTACCAAAGCAGCAATTTTGCGCACGGGGATTGAGAGCGGCCTGATCGAAGTCGCACAACACGGTTTAACCCACCAGACAGTGGCCGAGCGCAGCCAGAAGACAATATCCGAGTTCGCCGGCGTTCCGCTTGACTCACAACGTCGTCGCATCATCGAGGGGAAGCGGATTCTCGAACAGCAGCTTGGCCGGAAGATAGAAGTGTTTGTGCCGCCGTGGGAGCATTATGACGAGTCCACGCTGGTGGCTGTGGCCGATGCCGGGTTCAAGATATTCTCAGCCGCGAAGAAAGGGGTCACACTCTCTACCGACCGGTTGACCTATTTGCCGAGTTCGTTTGCTCTTGCAGGCCTTCAAAAGGCAGTAAATGAGGCGTCTCGCATACCGGATACGACTTCGATCATTGTCGCTGTGGTTCATGCGTATGATTTCGTGGATTCCCTCCCCAACAATGGCCAGATGACTATGGGGAGACTTGACAGCACGATGGGGCTGCTATGCCAAAGCGAGCGGATACGCTATCTGACTATGAGTCAGGCCGCCACGGTCCTGTCTAATCTGGATGGCGCGAGGGTGAGAGCATATGCTCGCTATATCAAGAGCTCGGTTCATCAACTCCTGCCCAATCCTCTGGAGTCTCTCTTTCCGATTCGAGTATATGTCGGGGCTGACTACGCAACACGATTATTTATTTGGGGATGGGTTTGGATCATCCTTACCGGTCTGTCAGTTTTGGCCGTGACGTTGATCTCCGCATTGATCATCATCTCGTTCATCCCGCCGGTCTCGAGAGCCGTTCGGTTTACGGTTAACTCTTTAGTTTCTTGCCTGCTAATTACCGTGCTTTGGGTCATAGCTGATCACGGTGCCATATACTCATTCGGCCTTGTGGCGTCACTGGTGTTGCTCGGATTGACGATCGGCAGCTTCCTTGGGCTCAGGGTCGTTTTCGTGACGGCCAAGGAAAGGCCGCGCTGACACTGGATGCATTGGGCGCAAGCCCTTTGAACCGCAGAGAGCCCGCGGGTGCGGGTCATGCCGGTCAGAACGACTCGAAGTAGTCCCCAATATTGGGGCGTGCGATGATTTCTCTTCCTCCAGCGCAGACAGAAGTACCGCCGAGCAGACCGACTTCCCCAAGAACATCCCCCTCATAACGAAGCATCGCCACTCGTCCGTCCGTTGAGATTTCGTGATTCTCGCGTACCCCTCCCGGCTGCGAAATGCCGAGCAATTGCCTGGAGTCGTTCTCGTGTATGTCGATGATTACGGCCGAAGGCTGGGGACCCCTTTCGTTGCCACCAAAGCGAATGACACACTGACAGTCAGAAACCCGCTCCTTTAGGGGAGAGAGCAAGGCCACGGTGACCAGTTGAGTTGTTTGCACACCATAAGCGGTCGCGCGTATCGTCTTTGAGCGAACCTTTCGGTTGTAGACCGGCGATACCCAATCGTCATCAATCCGGACGTCCGGGCCGCCGGCAGAGGCGGCGAAAAACAGACATGGTTCGTCAATCCCCGGCGCCACCAACACCATTCTATCGGACGCCCGCCTTGCGCTAACGTCCGGATGAAGATGCAGTGACGCTGTCCAGTCGCACGATTCGGGAGCCTCCAAATTATCAACCAAAATCACTACGATGGGCGCCACAACAAGTACTGTTCTGGTATGACGGTACAGGGGCCGGTCAGATTGGCTGTCCGTTGCCGGTTCGCCAGCCGTTGAGCCCTCCAGCAGAATAATCGGGCCGGACGCCCGTTGACAACTGATGCCGCGTTTGGAGCCAGGCGGACGGGCTGTGTCGTACCCTGACTGATTGCGACCGTTGCACGAGACAGTATTGTGCTGCAGCGTGTGCCGGAAGTAGGCTCGCCAGTCTCTGCGATTCAGCTCCCAGGCGCGGGAGCTGACTACGGAGCCGGCTCTATCAGCAACCCGCTCAACACCGATCTTGGCCGCGAAGGAGCGAACTGACGAACTGTAATGCGACGCGTAGGTGTACCTCCCAGGATCCACAAACAGATCGGTCTTGCTGGAATGCAGCAATATCTGAAGATCGTCCGCATGGGCATGCCAGCTTCGGCGTTCAGGCGGCCGTCCTGACGCGTCAAAGAGCAGGTACCACTGCGTATCGGATGGACCGCGCCATCGAGAAACTCCCCAGCCGGTGTCAGGAAACGGCGCAAGGGCAACGTGCTTGTCTCTCTGCGCTTCCTCTGCTGAATGAGTGGCTCGGGTCTTCTGTGACGAAATAGGGTGACCCAACACCCCTTCGGCGTAAGTCATCACATATTGAAAGTCCAAGGCATCCGAGTCCCCGATTGCCGGAATCCGGTGGCAGGGGTCTTTCAGGCGGTCCAGTGCTTCCAGCATGAGGCTGAGCTTTTCTTCTACTTCACTCGGAAGAGGTCGGGAATTGGAGGCACGAATGAGAAGATAATCGAGAATCGTCAGAACGCACTCCCCGGCGTACATCGGCGATTCCTCCATCTCAATGCCGTCGCCGGATATCTCCGATGCCAAAATCTCGGAAAGCCGCCGGTATGCCCGGCGATTCCACTCTGCGGACTGAGGCCAGCTTGAGAAGTACTCGACGGCGACCAACAATGCCGTTGCGATGAAGAATTCCCAGTTGCCAACTCGTTCGCCCAGATGCCTAAAGAGAAAACGGCAATCGTTAAGCGTCAGTGCTCCCGCGAGCAGTGATAATTCCGGGTGCATGCAAGGGTCATTCTTAATCAGGTCATGCGTGCGAACCAACTGGTGAACACGTAGAGCAGCATCCAATTGGTTTTGGAGCATCCGATGGTCCTTGTGCCGAAGTCTGGCAGAAGCGAAGCTGATAAGTTCCCGTGCGATAGCTCTGAGAAACTCCGGTTCTCCGGTCAGGGCACATGCGGCACCCAGGTCAAAAACGTGGTTGAATCGGAGCAGCGCGTGCGTCCATTCGAGATCGCCGTAACGGACGGCGAACCACTTTCGGTTGGACCGGGCCAACAGAGGCACATGGGTCGGTTCCATATGCCAGGGGTGCCAAAACTGTATTCTCCCATCCACAGCCAACCGCGCCATTTTGATCAGTTGATTTGAATCCGGGAAGCGAGCTTGAAAGGCCCGCGAGTGAGGAGAACTATCCGGCCAGTAGTGGGTATTCTTTGATTGGTAGTCTGTTGAAGCGAGATCGCGGAGGTCAAAGTCACCATCAATGGCAATACTGCTCGCAAGTTCTTTTGCTCGCGTGATCATCCTGGGAGGAATCAAAGCCGGTCTCCATCGTCGCCGATCATGCCGGCCCGACCTTCCTGGCGGCTGTCCGGCGGGCATCGCAGACCGGATCGAAGAAGCGTAAGAACGCTTCAACGGCAGTGCGGGAGCCTTTTGTATTCGGATGCGAGTCCCCTTCTATATTCTGGCGGTACTCTGCTTTGAGCACGTTGTCGCTGTCCGCCAGAACTGCGAACAGGTCAAACGCGGCAAAATTGTCCAGGCCGGTCTCCTGCTTGTAAGCCGACACGAATTCATTCACGACCCAGGTATCGAACGTGCGGGCGCGCTTGGCATTCTCTGGTGTGGTCAATTCCGGTACTAAGGGCGGAGCGGTCAGATAAATGAAAAGAGTCTTTGGGTACTTGGCGAATTCCTGCTTCAGTTCCGCAAAAAGGGCCCTGTAATTCGCAATCGTGCGCACCGGCACCCTCGGATCACCCGGTTCGGTGCCATCGGCAACAACATCACTGTTGGGAAAGCAGGACTTGAACACAACAATGTCATTCCTGATGCTGTCGGAGCGATACAAATTGGGGTGAGCCTTGAAGGACAGCATCTGAGGCATCTGGGTCCGGAACTTCTCAAGCCAGAAGTTCATGTCGGTATTCTCACCGAGTTCATCGCCGAAAGTAGCTCCTTTGACAAGGATGCCGCGATTCAGCAACTGCTCGCGCAGTTTGCCGCGCTCCAAAAGACCCCTTCCCACAGAATGATGCAAGAATATCATGCGGGTAACGTCGGTCTCGTCAAGACGGGCAGTCATTGCCGATACGGCTTCGCTGAGACCGGCAGCCGAGGATTGCGCTTCAGCTAGCTTCGTTTCAGACTGTCGGAGCCAGTCGCGCGTATTCAGGAACTTATATGCTATGAAAAGGCCAACAAGATTTCCGAGTATCGAGACGGCCAGTATGATGATCAATATCTTGTTCATATCAATTTGACTCCGTCGAATTGGAGAGGTTCTTCCTCGAACTATTGGCGCGACGGTTGGCCTGATGAACTAGTTGACTTACGTGTACTGCTCTCGTCATACCAGGTCTGATAGTCTTCACGCGTCAGCGCCTTTGTGGACCGAAAGTTATGAACATATTGGTCGGCCAGCAACTGTGTCGACAATATTCCTACAAATGACATGTTGTCCTTAAAGGAGAGGTGGGCGTGAAACAGCTTGGTGCATTTCTCCTGCAGTTTTGCCACCATTATCGGATTGAACAGGCCTGACTGCCGAAGCGACGATTCGGAGAGTATCTCCTTTACGTAGGCAGGCGAATCGGTCTGCACAAACGAATTTGAGTCTGGCGCCATATATGGCTGCTTTACGCGCTGGAGAATCTCCTTGGGCAATTCACGCGCCATCGCCTTCTTCAGAACGAACTTCTCCTTGAGTCCCAGTATTTTGTGGCTTGGCGGGATGGTGGCCGCAAATTCCACTAAACGGTGATCAAGGAAAGGATAGCGACCTTCTACGCCATGCGCGGCGGTCACTCGGTCTCCCTGTGACGACAGCAGATATCCGGACAACAGGGAGCGTGCCTCAAGATACTGCGCCCTAGCCAAATGATGCCAGCGGCCAAAATTGCTGGGGAGATTCTGACCGAAAGATGCCAGGGGGTCATGTCCACCAATCTGTTCCCTGACCTCTCGCGTGAAGAAGCTCTTTACCTTTGAAGTAGTGTTGATTCGCTGCATGTGAGAGAAGTAATATCGGTCGGTTTGACTTAGCCCGTCTTTATAGAATGTCTCCAAATAGAACTTGGCCTTGGCAGGCGGCAAGGGTAGTGTCGGATAAAGACGTTGCAGCAAAGCCGGACGCCAGGACGACTCCGGATTACGCGCCCAGAAACTCCGAATCAGCGCTTCCTTGAATATATCGTACCCGCCCAGGATTTCATCGGCCCCTTCGCCGGTCAACACTACTTTGAAATGAGTATCTCGCACCAACTGCGAGAGCATGTAAAGCGGCGCGGGGGCGGTGCGGACTATCGGTCGCTCGGTATGCCAGATCACATTCGGAAACTGTTCGGCGATATCCTGATAGGAGCATCGAATCTGATGGTGATTCGTGCCGAGATAATCGGCCATCTGGTTCTGGTATTCGGACTCGTCGTACGCTTTGTCATGAAACGCGACCGAGAACGTCTCGACCCGGTTCGGCGTGAAGTTGCGAATGAGCGCGGTCGTCGCGGAGGAATCCAGCCCCCCCGAAAGATACGCGCCGACCGGAACATCGGCCCGCAACTGCAACCGCACCGAATCAACCAGAAGAGCGTGCAGCTCCTCCGCCCATGAGGAAGCGGATCGCTCGCGGTCAAACTCTTCCGGAAACTCCATGTGCCAATAACGACCGTGCCGGAGTTCACCGTCGCGCACCTCGACCCAACATCCGGCCTCGAGTTCGGAAATCCCCTCAAACGCAGTGCGAGGAGGCGCAGTCGTCCACCACGTGAAGATTTCATCAAGGCCGCACACATCTATGCGGCGGGGGATATTTGGATCGCAGAAAATTGCTTTGATCTCAGAGGCAAAATAGAATCGGCCGTCATGTATCGTGTAAAAGACCGGTCGTATTCCCAGTCGGTCACGGGCAACAAACAGCGAATTGCTTTTTTTGTCCAGAATGGCAAATGCAAATTGGCCGTTGAAGCGCTGAACACAGTCTCGCCCCCACTGCTCATAGGCGTGAACTATGACTTCCGTGTCGGAATGAGTGCGAAACCGGTGTCCGTGCTTTTCCAACTCAGGGCGCAGCTCTACATAGTTGAAAATCTCGCCGTTGAAAACGATCCAGACTGTGCCATCTTCGTTGCACAGCGGCTGCTGACCGGTGGAGAGATCGATAATCGAGAGACGGGCGTGTCCGAGTACGCAACGATCGCTCAAATAAACGCCAAATTCGTCCGGACCCCGGTGCCGCAGGACATTTACCATTCGGCCGATCAGTTCCCGGTCAGGATGACAAAGGGTGTTAAGCTGAAGATATCCTGCTATACCGCACACGATACACCTATAGCGTCTGCTTGTGCGCCGGCGCGCGGAATTCTTCGGTCTTCAGCAGCGGTTTGTTGACTTTGCCGGATTGGTATTTCGGCAACTCGGAGACGAAGACGATCTGCTTCGGCACTTTGAAATCAGCCAAATGCTTCTTACAGTAGGACTGAATCTCCTTTGTGCTTGACCCCATCCCGTTCTTGACTACAATGACAGCCCGGATCGCTTCGCCGAGAATGTTATCCGGCACCCCTACGACGCAGGCTTCGAGAATCAGCTCATTGGCCAGCAGGCACTCCTCAATCTCTTTGGCGCTGACCCGATTCCCACCGGACTTGATGATCTCCTTCTTGCGACCCACCACCCAGATATAGCCGTCGGCGTCCTGTTTCGCAAGATCGCCGGTATGCAGCTTGCCGTTTCTGAGCACTTCGGCGTTCTCTGTCGGCTGATTCCAGTATCCCATCATGACATTGGGTCCGCTGACGACGATTTCACCGGTCTCGCCTACCGGCACCGAATGGTCGTCATCATCGAAAACCTCGATTGTCACTCCCGGCACTGCGATTCCGATAGAGCCGACCTTTTCATTCAGCCGCTCCGGCGGCAGCCAGGTAACACGAGGCGCGGCCTCGGTCTGGCCGTACATGATGAATATCTGTTTGTGGCCAAAGACGGAAATCAAGCGGCGGATTGTCTCGGGCGCCATCGCCCCGCCCGCCTGTGTAAAATACCGGAGGTGTTCCAGCTTGCGCGTGGCGAAAGTTGAATTGCCGAGAAGAATCAGGAAATTCGACGGTACTCCGGAAAAGCCGGTGACCTTCTCCTGCTCCATCGTATCGAGAATCACCTCGGGATACAAGAACCGATTGTCAATGACCAGACGCCCGCCGCAGGCGACATGTGTAAGCAGCAGCGAATTACCATAAATGTAATAGAATGGGAGGATGACGAGCACGGAGTCGTTTGGTGTCAGTCTGAGATACTGCACGGTGCCGATGGAGTTGGAGACGAGATTCCGATGAGACAACATAACACCCTTGCCGGCGCCGGTTGAGCCGGAAGTGTAGAAAACGGCCGCTAAATCGTGGGGTGAGCCGGAGCCGGAGGCATCGGATAAATCCAAAGGGGAAATTCGAACCGGCGGTAACTCCTCGCCCGGAAGATGCGATTCACTGTAACGAGAGGAATCGCCGAGGATTGAATCCAACGGTACGGCACGCAGGTCGTCGCGGCCGGTACTGACATGCCTATCGCTGATAACTGTCCTGATTGAATGACTCTCTTTTAACAGTTCCGGCAATTTGCGGCGGAATTTCATCTGCGCGAAGAACAGGCGCGCGTCGCAATCGGCAAGAATTTTGCCAAGTGAGTCAGCCCCCAGAGACGTATCCAGCGGTACCGCGACCAAACCGGCCTTGAGCGCTGCGAAGAAGATTAGGACATACTCGATACTGTTCTCGAATAGAATCCCCGCCCGATCGCCGGGTGTAACGGGTAAGTGCCGGAGGTGTTCAGCCAACCGGTCAGAAGCGGAATTCAAACTGGCAAACGTGATACGACGGTCCTCGTGAGATACGGCGACCCGGTCGGGGAAAGCCTGGGCAGTATGGATCAGCAAGTCATGGATTTTCATGAAGTGACCGTTGCGTTTAACCGATTCCAAGAGTCCCGGTTCCGAGCCGTTTCCTGCTACGATGCCGTCGCGCCACTCAACTTGCGCTGGATGAAGTTGACGAGATTGTCGATGGAATCGAGGTTAGCGGGGAGCATCTCGTCATCGGTCGGCGTCACGTTGTATTTTTCTTCCAAATGGGCGGTGAGTTCCAGCACTCCGGTAGAATCAATGATGCCGTTCTTCATGAAGGAGTCGGCGTCGGCAAAAACCACCTGATCGTCGCCTATCAGGAATGAGTCAGTGACGAATTGCCGGAGTTCTTTCCTCAAAACAGTCTGATCTATCGCCATATCATACCTTTCTCAGTCACCATAGCTGTCCTCTTCAAGAAATCACTCTGCGTGCAGGGGCGGGAGTTTAAGGTATTCAGTCGCTTTGACCTTTCGCTCGATGTTAGCATAGCCATGCTGCACCTGCTCGACAGTCAGCCCGAGCACTGACGCCGCTTTCTCCGCCGGCACCTCGTGCTCCAGTGCGTACCAGAGCATATCCATCTTGTAAAAATCGAGGCCAAAAAAGAACTCTTCCTGAGTGACTTCCGCACTATAAGTGTCGGTGGTCGGCGTACGGTCGATGATCTCGCGCGGTACTTTCAGGTACTCCGCCAATTGATAGACCTGGATTTTGAAGAGGTGGGCGATGGGCTTGAGATCTGCGCCGCCGTCGCCGTACTTCACGAAGAATCCCTGTTCATGCTCATCTTTGTTGCCGGTGCCGATCACCGCCCAGTTCCGTTTCTCGGCATGGTAGTAGAGTGTCGTCATCCGGAGGCGCTGTTTAAGATTCGATGAGGCCACGACCTGCAGATAGGCGGCCAGAGGCATCCGCGTGGTCTTGGTCTCTCCTGATTTGTTCATAATGGTCAGGTGGAAGAAGTTGAACGTATCCTTCTCGAGGATGTTCGTCGGGATCGTTATCTTGGCGCTCCAAGAGGCGTCGAATTCAGGAAACACGGAGCGGATCGCCTGGTCCCGTCTTTCGTAGCAACCCAGCCCGGCCAAGCCGCCGCTGATATCTTCTTTGATCGCTTCGAAACCGAACTGTGCCGCCAGCCTGCGAGCCAGTTGCTCACTAAGCGGCGATGAGTCTTTTTCCGGCATCATAATGCCAACCACTCGCTCCGGCCCCAGCGCGCGGGCGCACAAAGCGGCGGCAACCGTGGAGTCAATCCCGCCGGAGATCCCGATCACGGCGCCTGTTTTATGAAGACGGCTGCGGATCTGAGTCCGAATCGTAGTGCAGAGCTGCTCGGTTACAGTAGCAGCATCAATCCTCAGGCTGTTTTTGTCAAATTCCAACGTCTATCCTTATCAAAGCATCCGAACATCGCATTATGGAAATGCCGGTTGGCGAGTGGCGAATATAGGCGTTTTCCTGTCTCACGCAACCATCAATGACGGGTCTGCCGACTGCCCAATTCGGCCCTACCCGTTGGCAGACAACAGACTCCTAATGATAATCCTTATCGGCACACCCTGAGAACCGCTTGGACCGCTGTCGGGTTCACTGCCTGAGCAATATTTTGACGAATCATTCCGAGCAAGATTTGGGCCGGCGGCGGCTATAACTCCTTTTGTACCTTGACCATACGTTTCGTTATGGGTACCTTAAGGAACTATCGGCGTTGCCGATGTTTAAGAACGTAGAATGCAATCTCTTAGGAACTATATGCAGGTACGAAGTAGATTGGCACAGCCATGAACCAGATAGGTCAGAAACGCAGCGACAAAAACGAGATCAGCTTGAAGGAGATTTATGCCGTTCTGGTCCGGCGGAAATGGCTGCTGATTGCGCCGTTCATTCTGGTCAGCATTCTTACCTACCTCGCGTCTTATCTGATCACTCCCATATACGAATCATCAACCATCGTATCGATCAGTCCACAGTTTCGGCTTTCCGGTGATCTTCAGCGGCTTCTGGGATTGCAGGATAACCTTCGCCAGCGAACCTCTGATGAGAGCGAGTTGCGCAGCATCTACAATGACATCACGTCTTCCTACTATGTTTCTCAATTAGTGGAGAAGCTGCACATTGACCGGAGTCCCGGTCTGGCCGGTCAGGTGCAGAAGATCGCTTCGAAGCACCCGGATGTTGACCCGACCCAACTGGCCATGAACCTGTTGCAGGATGATCTTCGGGAGAATGTAGGCGTTCGATTTGCCGCCCAGGATCATGTGAGGATCACCGTGCAGTCGCCGGTTCCGAAACTGGCTCGCGATGTCGCCAACACTCTGGGCGAACTGTTCATCCAGGAGAAGGCCAAGCAGGAGTTGTCATCGATTCGGAACTCGCAGGATTTTTCCGACGTTCAGTTGCAGAAGTATGAGACGGCACTTGACAAGCAGATCGGCGAGAGGGCCGATCTCCAGCAACGTCTGCAACAAGTGCAGCTTGATGCGGGGATCGGGTCGGAGACAAACCGTCTCGATCTCCAGGCGGAGCTTGATCGAACGAACAGCGATCTGACTGATGCGAAGAAAACGCAGGATGGCCTCAATGCCGAACTGGATCGCGTAGCGGGGTTGACGCGGGCATCGCTCAGGCTGAAACCGACGTCGGAACTGAACGAACTCCGCAGTGATCTCAAGCAACAGACGGACGGCATTATCAGCCTGTCTTTGCGGTACCCATGGAGCGATCAGCAGGTACTCAACCTCAAGCTGAGACAGAACTCGGTACTAAGCAGTATTCAGAACATCAACAAGCGACTGGTCGCGGACCAGTTCAAGGGGTACGACGAAAGCACCCGCGCTTTGCTGACCCAGTATTTCAATTCCCTGGCCACAGTGGATTTCCTCACTGCCAAAGCAACCAAGGTCAAGGAGGTGCTGGACCAGTTGATCGGCAGAATCAACCAGATATCGGATTATCAGGGCCGGATTGCCCGTCTTGATCAGGAGATTCAGCCGGCCACGCAACTTCGCAACTATCTCAAGAGCCAAACGGAAGGTTCGAACATTCAGCAAGCGCTGTTTCAGGATATGTCCTCAACCAAGTACCGAGTGATTGAACCCGCCAAATTGGGGCTTGATCCGGTCACCCCGGACCGCAGGAAGATTGCGGTGATGGGTCTGCTGCTGGGTCTGGTGGTGGGCGCTGCGGCGGTGATTCTTCTTGAACTGTTTGATTCGTCGTTCAAGAAGGTCGAGGATGTTCAGGAGACATTGGGACTGGCGGTGCTGGCAGTTACGCCGAAAATCGAATTCATCAACAGACTGCGGCGGTAGGTTCTTCCCCTTACCGTACTACTATCAGCTTCCCCTTTACATCTGAATTCGACACATACCAGAGGTACATTCCGGACGATACCGTTGAACCCGCCTCGTTCTTTCCGTCCCACTGAACGTCCGATCCGGTGAGATTGCTCCAAGTTCTAATCGGTTCGCCGGAAATCGTTATGAGGGTGAGGCTCGAGCCCGAAGGCAGCTCGGTAAAGGTCGTTTGAGGGCTGGCGGTCATCACAAACGGATTGGGATAGGCGTGGGTTGACGGCTGCACCGTGAATGAGGCGGTCGGGCTGTAGGCAAGATTGTCGGCCCGAGCCCTCCAGTAGTAAGTTCTGCCGGCTTGAAGCTGGTCGGCAACCTGCCAGACAGTTGTATCTTCCATGGGCGCAGCCATACCTGACGCAGCAAGACCGACAAAGCTCGAGTCTGTGGCGATCTCGAAGTAGTAGGCGCTGACACCAGCGCCCACTACGTTCCTTGCCGCCAAGATCGGTCGCGAAGTAGCGACCACAGCTCCGTTGATCGGAGCGACCAGGAGAGGGGTCTCCTGGTCGTTGTCCGTTATTATGATGAGCTTAGCCTGACCGCTGGCGATGTTCGACAGACCGGACAGGTTGGCCCGTTCATCCATCGCCTTGATTCCCACATAGTAGGTCTGGCCGGGAATCAGACCGCGCATCGTCAACGTCTGAGGGGTTCCGGCCGCGAGCGGCACTGGAGGCGGGGCGTAGAGCGGCGACGCATCCCAGTTAGCGGCTGTCATTACGCCGATCGAGTAGCGTACCAGGTAGGTCGTGGCCGTGCCGGTGACGCTGTCATCCCCAGGAGCGGTCCAGTTCAAAACCAGTTCACCATCTGAAGAGCCGGTGATCGCACTCAAGTCGCGGATCGAAGCGGGCGGTGTCAGGTCGCCGGTGGTGGCGCGTGTAACCACGTTGGAGATAGCCGACCAGTTCGGCACTTCATCGGCCGTCCTAACTGCAAAATAGTACGTGGTGCTCAGATTGAGACCGGTAACTGTGAAGGTCTCTGCACTCCCGGCCACTTTTGGCGCCGGCTCTCCGGAGACCTGCGTAGCCGAGGCGAAATTTCCGGCCGTGATTGCCGAGGTCGAGTATCTCAGGTCATAGGTGGTCGCCGTGCCGGAGGAGCCATCGTCGCCAGGCGATGTCCAGGTCAGCGTAACGGAGTTCTGGGTTGCGCCGGTGGCGGCCAGATTCGCGATTGCAGCAGGAGGTGCGGACTCGGTGAGAGTGGTCCGGTTGGTGACGTTGGAAATCGCCGACCAGTTCGGTACCTCGTCGGCCGTTTTTATCGCAAAGTAGTACATGGTGCTCGAATTAAGGCCAGTCACCACAAATGACTCGGCGCTGCCGGCGACTCTCGGAGCCGGTACGCCGCTCACTTGAGTGGTGGAGCCGAAATTCGCAGCCGTAATCAATGAAGTCGAGTAGCGCATGTCATAGGTTGACGCCGTTCCACTACTGCCATCGTCTCCGGGCGCAGTCCATGAAAGCGTGACCGCGGTCGAAGTTTCGTTCGACGCCCCAAGGTTCGCGATGGCAGCCGGAGCCACCGTTTCAGACGTCGTTGCGCGGCTCGCTACATTTGACAGACCGGACCAGTTTGGGATTTCGTCGGCGGTCTTGACCGCAAAGTAGTAGGTAGTGCTGGCATTCAGGCTGGTGACTGTGAACGACTCGGCGTTACCGGCAGCCCGAGGCGCCGATTCACTGGTCACCTGAGTTGCGGCGTCCCAGTTGGCATCGGTGATGGCGGCGGTCGAATATCGGAGATCATAACTTGAGGCCGTGCCGACTGATCCATCGTCACCCGGCGCCGTCCATGTGAGCGTAACCGAGTTCTGAGTTGAGGCAGCGGCAACAAGATTGGTGATGTTGGCCGGTGGTGTTGTTTCCGGTAGCGTGGCTTTGGCTACCACGTTGGAAAGCCCTGACCAGTTGCCGGTCTCGTCTGACGCTTTGATAGCCAGATAATACGTGGTGCCGGGATTCAGTGCGGTGACATCAAAAGTCTGAACCGTACCTGCGACTGCAGGGGTTGGTTCGCCACTCACCTGCGTCGCCGAACCCCAGTTGACGTCAGTGATGGCCGACAGAGAGTACCGGACATCGTATGCCGATGCCGTACCGGTGGTGCTATCGTCACCGGGAGCGGTCCAAGTCAACGTGACCGATGTTGGCGTAGCGCTTGGGGCCAACAGGGCACCTGAAACGGAGCTGGCATAAACAAGCAGTACGCCTGCAACCGTCAATGAGAGCAAGAAATTGGACCTCTGAAGCAGAGAAGTCCGGGGGGTTGCCATATGGAATATCTCCTTATTCAAGGTTGATGGTCCCATGAGGACTGAAACAGTTGTTTCAAATCTTGGGCCGGATAGACGGCAATTAGTAAGTCGTTGAGCAGCAATGAGGGAGCGGCGAAAGGCGGTCTAAATGACCGGTCGTTTCAGTTTGAACCTGAGCGTCAAAAGGGCAATTGCTCAAGCTGTGAACAGCAGGAAGCTGCCGTAGATAGGGGGCATGACTCTGCGATCACGAACGGCGCGCTTGAGAGTCCGGATGAGGAGACTTGACTGTGGAGGAGCTGTTTTGCTGTGCTTGCAGTGGGGCGCTTGTCAGCAGATGCGCGGGAGCTGCTCGCCTACCGGCATGTCGAGCATGCGCCAACTGCCGAGAATCGTCTGCAACTGAACTTGTCCCGGGTCCGATAAGGTCGCAGAACCGATTATGGCCGCACTTGCTCCGCGAGGCTGGGATCGCATCGCCGCAAGAACCCGATCTGCGGCTTTCGGCGAGATTGCCGCGATCAGTTTTCCTTCGTTAGCAACATGTAAAGGATCAAGCCCGAGCAAACCGCAGGCGGAAACCACAGCAGGCTGAATTGGGATCGCTTTCTCAATAACGCGAATGCCGACCTTGGAGCTAGATGCAAACTCATTCAGGGTTGCGGCGACTCCGCCACGAGTGGGGTCGCGAAGAGCGTGCACGGCATCCCCCCCAGCGGCGATCATGACTTGCACCAGTTCGTGCAATGGCGCTGCGTCAGAGACGATCGATGTTTCAAACGCCAGCCCGGCCCGTTGAGACAGTACAGCAATGCCATGTTCGGCGATGGAACCGCTCAGGATTATCACATCGTCGGGCTGGATATTGGAGCCGGAAATCGTGAAATCATGTTCAATCTGACCGATGCCGGTCGTATTGATAAACAGTTTGTCCCCTTTCCCCTTGTTCACGACTTTCGTATCGCCCGTAACGATCGTCACGCCGCACGACAGGGCGGCATCTCTCATGGAGACAACAATTTTCTGCAGGTCGCGCAGCGAGAACCCCTCCTCGATAATAAACCCGGCCGTAAGGAATGACGGCTTGGCGCCGCACATGGCGATATCATTGACCGTGCCATACACCGCCAGTTCACCGATATCGCCGCCGGGGAAAAACAACGGGTCAACTACGAACGAGTCGGTCGAGATCGCAATGCGATTACGGTCGATTGTGACAACCGCCTGATCGTCCATCCGATTGAGCTCTGGATTATCAAATGCCCACCGAAATAGTCTGTCGATCAAGTCGTGCATCATCACGCCGCCGCTACCGTGCCCAAGCTGGACAGTGTCGTGCTGCGCAATCGGAAGAGGACATTGGGCAAATGACTCAGGGCGAAGGTCTTCTTTACGCATACTTTCCTGCTAATGCGACGATATAGTCCGATTTCGCTGGTAACTGTAGTAGGCAGCGCAAGCCCCTTCGGATGACACCATCGTCGCGCCGAGCGGTGTCTGAGGGGTGCAACGCTTGCGGAACGCACTGCACTCGTGCGGTTTCTTCAGGCCTTGCAGAATCAGTCCGCTGATGCACTCGGCCGGCTCGGCTACCTCAATGTCATTCACCGAGAATCGGCGCTCGGCATCAAATGCCGCAAACTCCGGCCGAAGTTTCAGACCGCTCTGCGGAATGATACCAATGCCGCGCCATTTGCGATCCGTAATCTCAAATACACGGTCGACTGTTTCTTGGGCAACGACGTTGCCTTCGCGGCTAACAACACGGGCATACTGGTTGTCGACTGTCGCCTGACCGGCCTCCAGTTGTCTGACCGCCGAGAGGATTCCCGTCAGCAGGTCGAGCGGCTCAAAACCGGTGACCACGATAGGCACCCGAAATCTCGACGAAATCGATTCGTACTGCTTCCACCCCATCACCGTGCAGACGTGCCCAGCCGCAAGATACGCCTGCACCCGGTTCGCCGGTGAACTCAGCAATGCCTGCATGGCCGGCGGCACCAACACATGCGAGACAAGTAACGAGAAGTTGTTCAACCTCTCCTGTTGTGCTTGCAGTACCGCCATCGCATTCCCCGGCGCGGTTGTCTCGAACCCGACCGCGAAAAAGACAACCTGTTTGTCCGGCTGTTCCCTTGCGATCCGCACGGCATCCAGCGGGGAGTACACGACGCGCACGTCTCCCCCTTCCGATTTCACTATGAACAGGTCCTTATGAGAGCCGGGAACGCGCAACATGTCGCCGAATGATGCGAATATGACATTCGGCTGGGATGCAATCGCAATCGCCTTATCGATGAGTTCAAGAGGGGTGACGCAAACCGGGCAGCCCGGACCATGCACGAGTTCAATTTGCGACGGCAGCAACTGATCGATACCGCTTCTGACAATGGCGTGCGTCTGTCCCCCGCAGATTTCCATGATAACCCATGGGCGTGTGGTGATCCGCTTGATTTCGCCAAGTATCCGGCGGGCCGTCTCCGGGTCCTGAAATTCAGACAGATACTTCACGCGCTCAAAGCTCCATTTGATTCGCCGGTTCCTCCCAACTCACTTTCATTTATTTCTCGCCAGAGGGCAAGTGTCTTTTGGGCTTCTTCTTCATCGACCACATTCAGAGCGAACCCGGCGTGGACAATCACATATTGACCGACTTCCGATTCCGGTACGTAGGCGAGACAGACCGAGACAACCGTACCGCCAAAATCAACCCGGCCCATCGCTAGGCCATTCTCGACACTCTTTTCAATAATCACTCCTGGAACTGCAAGACACATCAATGACTCTTTCTTCTAACCGCGGGACATCGCATCGGCAATAACAACCTGACCGAGAGCCAAACCGCCGTCATTGGCTGGCACATGATGGTGCGTCAGGACACAAAAGTTCTCTTGTTTCAAGCGCTCGACCATCAGTTCGAACAAATATACATTCTGAAAGACGCCGCCGCTAAGTCCAACTGTGCTAATTCCGGAATTTGCTCTGGCCGCAACCGCCGCTTGAACGAACAGTTCGACAAGAGTCCGATGAAATCGTGCGGCAATTCTCGCATGAGCCTGGCGTGCGCGAATGTCCCCGACTATGGGTTTAATCAACGGCGCAATTCTAATCGGCCCGCCCGAAAATCTGGCGGGCGCAGCATCTTGATACCAATCATCGGGCGATGCTTCATATCCACCGATCGCCATCTCAAGCAGCATGGCTGCTTGGGCCTCATATGACACCTCTCGTCTCAGACCCATCAACGCCGCCACGCCGTCAAACAGCCGTCCGCAACCGGAAGTCATGGGGGAATTGAGTTGTTGCTTCATCATTTGCAGGAGAATGCGTCGCTCGGACGGCTCGATAGCCCGCAACGACGCAATTTCGAGATTTCCGATGTCATCCCCAAAGGCGTGTTGAGCATAACTCAACGCCATCCGCCAGGGCTGGTGAATCGCCTGAGCCCCGCCCGGCATTGGGACCGGCTCCAGCCATGCAAACCGCTCAAATGACCGGAAATCGCCAAGCAACAGTTCTCCACCCCAGAGGGTGCCGTCAAGACCGTACCCTGTGCCGTCCAGGATAATCCCGATTGTCCGATCACTGACTCCGTTTTCAGCCATAACCGAAGCCAGATGCGCATGATGATGCTGTATTCCGATTGCCGGCAACCCCTTCTGAGCAACAGCCCATTTGGTAGACAGGTACTCTGGATGAAGATCGTGAGCAATCACTTGCGGAGTCAATTCCAGCAGTCCCTTGAAATGCTCTATCGAGTGGCGGAAAAAGGCGAGCGCGGACGGATTGTCCAGATCGCCAATGTGCTGGCTAAGAAAGACGGTGCGGTCGCGTGAAAATCCAACGGTATTCTTTAGCTCACCGCCTACAGCGAGTACGTTATTTTCGGTAGCCGACTTCAGGATGATCGGTTCTGGTACATAGCCGCGAGAGCGCCGAATGACCCGCGCTTCCCCCGCCGCTACCCGCGTGATTGAATCGTCGCAACGCTGTACGATCTCACGATCGTGAAGCAGGAAGCAGTCGGCAAGTAATGCCAGCCGCTCGCAGGCCTCGTCATTGCCAATCGCTATCGGTTCATCGGAGTAGTTGCCGCTGGTCATTACCAGAGCGTCGAAGTTGTCTCGCAGCAGCAGATGTTGTAATGGAGTATACGGCAACATAAAGCCCAAATAATTCTGGCCGGGAGCAATGGCTGCGGGCAGGTTGGCTCCGGCCTCGGTTCGAAGCAGGACAATCGGACGCGCGTAATGCAGTAGCAGACGTTCTTCTTCCGGCGATACAAGACAGTACTGTCTAATCGATTTGACATCAGGAGCCAACAGCGCAAACGGTTTCTCTGCACGCCCTTTGCGTTCCCGCAGGGCCATCACCGCGCGATCATGGTGAGGATCGACCGCCAGATGAAACCCGCCCAGCCCACGGATGGCGACAACCTGTCCTTGCCTGAGACATTTAACTGTCCGCTCGATTGCGTCCGGGCCAATGACTTCGCCTTCTCGATTTCGCCAGGTAAGTTTCGGCCCACAGATCGGGCAGGCGTTCGGTTGCGCGTGGAACCGTCGGTTGCTCGGATCCTTGAATTCCCGCTCACATTCGGCACACATCGGGAACACACGCATGGAAGTGAATGGCCGGTCATACGGAATTCGTTCAACTATCGTATAGCGCGGTCCGCAATTCGTGCAGTTGATGAAGGGATAGCGATATCGCCGGTCGTTCTTATCAAACAGTTCTTGGAGGCAGTCGTCACACACAGCAACATCGGGTGCAATCAAGGTGCCTGCGATCTGCGCTTGCGAACTGGTGATGATCTTGAATGTAGTCTCTCCCAATGGAGGCAGTTGTGCCGT
>Ga0315293_10002326_pt1 | contig 18322 bp, 17 predicted proteins | sample YL17G13_20_MG_FD_203071 | JGI IMG/M metagenome (GOLD analysis project Ga0315293, IMG submission 203071) | Sediment microbial communities from Yellowstone Lake, YNP, Wyoming, USA - YL17G13_20 | ecosystem: Environmental > Aquatic > Freshwater > Lake > Sediment | place: USA: Wyoming | collected...
ATGGGAGCGGCAGGTGCCCGGCGTGCCGCTCGTCGTCGTCGAGAGCCCGTATCGAGCCCTGACCGGCCCGCTGCTCGCCTACCTCGAGGTCCTCGACCACACCTGGCCGCCCGACAAGGAGACGCCGATCACATTCGTGGTGATCCCCGAGTTCGTGCCGCGGCACTGGTGGGAGCGAGTCCTCTACAACCAGTCCACCGCCGAGTTGCGGCGAGCCCTGCTCGGGCGGCCCGATACGGTCGTCACGACAGTCCCCTACCGGCGCGACGAGCCCGAGGCGTTCCGGCGGCGCGATGGGACGGACACCGAGGACGGCTGATCCCCGGCGGCCGGGCGAGGGCGGCGGTGCTATCGTGTAAGGCTGGGTCCGCCCGCCGGATGCTGACGCGGCGCGCTGCACCCTGATCCGGAGGATCATCGCGCCCCGTGGCCGAGAAGCCCGTTCCCGCCTTCGCCCGCGCCGTCGTCGCCCTGAACGGCGGACCGTCCGACGCGCGGATCCTCCGCCTGGTCCTGGAGCTGGCGAAGCCCGCCCACGCCGAGGTCGTCGCGGTCCACGTCGTCGAGATCGACTGGACCCTGCCCCTGGACGCGAACGTCGCCGATCGCAGCGAGGAGGCCCAGCGCGTCCTCGACATGGCCGAGACCCAGGCCGAGCATGCCAAGCACGCGCTCGAGGCGGTCCTGGTCCAGGCGCGCGACGTCGGCGCCGCCCTCGTCGACGAGGCGGTGGAGCGGGACGCCGACCTCCTGGTGCTCGGCCTGCCCTACCGCACGCGGTTCGGCGGCGACTTCGCCATCGGCCGCACCGTCCCCTACGTCCTGAAGAACGCCCCGTGCGCCGTCTGGGTGGCGCGCGAGGCGATGCCCGAGGAACACCGACCATGAGAGCCGTCATCGTCGGCTGCGGTCGCGTCGGCGCCACGATGGCGCGGGCGCTGGATACCGCCGGCCACGACGTCACGATCGTCGATCTCGTCACCCGCTCCTTCGACCGCCTGCCGGCCACCTTCCGGGGCAGCGCCGTGCGCGGCGACGGGACGGACGAGGACACGCTGCGCCGCGCCGGCACGGAGGGCGCGGACCTTTTCCTGGCCCTCACCGAGGGCGACAACCGCAACATCATGGCTGCCCAGCTCGCCCTCGAGGCGCTCGCGATCCTGCGCGTCTACGCCAAGGTCAACGACCCCGTGCGGGCGCAGGCCTACGCGGAGCTGGGGATCGGGACGATCTGCCGGACCACGATGATCGCCGACGCGCTGCTCGGCGCGGTGGGGCAGGCGGGAGGCGGGGAGCCCTCCATCCGCGAGGGATCCGGCCACAACCACGCGGCCGCGCCTGCAGCCGCGGCACCGGCCGCCGGGGAGGGCTGAGCCATGTTCGTGCTGGTCGTGGGCGGCGGGAAGGTCGGCTACTACCTGACCAAGGAGCTGAGCGAGTCGGGTCACGAGGTCGTCCTCATGGAGAAGGACCGCGTCCGGGCCAACCAGATCGCCGACGAGATCGGCTCGATCGTCGTGGCCAAGGACGGCTGCGAGGGGAGCGCGCTGGCCGAAGCGGGCGCCAACCGCGCCGACGTCGTGGCGGCCGTCACCGGCGACGACGAGGACAACCTCGTCATCTGCCAGATGGCGAAGCATCACTTCGCGGTGCGCAAGACGATCGCCCGCGTCAACAACCCGAAGAACGAGCCGCTCTTCAAGCACCTCGGCGTGGACGAGATCATCTCGCCGACCCGGATGATCCTCGGCTCGATCGAGCAGGACATCCCCGTCCATGAGCTGCTCCACCTGGCCTCGCTGTCGGGCGATTTCGAGATCATCGAGGCCCAGCTGGACGACGCCTCCCCGGCCGTCGGCCGGATCGCCCGCGAGCTCGAGCTGCCGGACGGCTGCGCCATCGTGGCGATCGTCCGCGACGACGTGGCCCAGGCAATCCGCGGCGACACGGTGCTCCGGGCCGGCGACAAGGTGATCGCGACGGGGCGCCCGGAATGCGAGCCGGCCCTCCACGAGACGCTCATCGGGGCCTCGACGCCCTAGCCGTCGCGCGGCAGTCCGGGCTGGGCCCCGCTTCGGGACGGCGAGGGCTGCGCCGCGGCCGGGCGCGCGGGGGGCGGGCGCGGGACGTGCTCCCCAGGCACGTAACGGCGGTTGAGACCGTCCCTGCCCCGGCTGTGGTGCTCGCGAAGCTCCTTCCGGGAGCCCTTCGCTCGCGAATTGGTGCGTGCGGGGGCTCAGATCGTCACCGGACGCCCACCAGCGCCCGGTCGAGGTGGTCCGCCGAGGCGCTCGTTGGCCGTTACGTGCTCCCGAGGCAAGGCCTCTCGGTCACGCGGCCCGGCGGCCACACCGCCGCCGTGCGGCAGCCCGGCGCCCACGTGGCAGGCGGCCGGAGGCTGGCGCCGATCGGGTCCTAACTCTTGACAACATTATTGTCAGGGTTCTACCCTACGGTCGTGTCCGGAAACGCGGCAACGTGCCGTCCCTCCCGGTCGCCCCGACCGGGAGGAGCCCGGGCCGATCGAACCACCGCACCCGGAGGTGCCGCGCGTGTTCCGCAGCCGGCTCGAGCGGGATCCGACCCGCCCCGTCTACGTCATCTCCGTGGCCGCCCGGATCGTCTCCGTCCACCCGCGGACGCTCCGGATCTACGAGGACGAGGGCCTGATCGAGCCAGCCCGCACGCCGACGAACATCCGCCTCTACTCTGACGAGGACATCCGCCGGATCCTCTGGATCCGGCACCTGACCCAGCAGCGCGGGGCAAACCTCGCCGGGATCCGCATCCTCTTCGAGCTGGAGGAGCGCCTCGGCGTCCGCATCCTCGAGGCGCTGTGCGACGAAGGAACGGGTGCCGGCCGGGAGGACGGCGCCGCGACGACCGAGGGAACGGCCCGCCATGGCGCCTGATCCCGACCGGCCGCCGACGCGCCGGCGAACCACGAACCCCACGACCGGGCGGACCCAGCGGACCGCCGCCAGCACCCGGAGGCCCGCAGGGCCCGAGGCCCAGGAGAACCAGATGCCGAAGTCGAAGGCCACCGGCGGCCGGCCGCCCACGCCGATCCGCGAGCTGCCGCTCGTGGCCTTGCGCGAGACCGTGATCTTCCCCGAGATGATCGTGCCGCTCCAGGTGGGGCGCGAGAAGAGCGTCAACGCGCTCAACGCCGCCGTCGCGGACGCGAGCCTCATCGCGCTCGTCACGCAGCGCCGCGCCGAGCAGGAGGAGATCACGGACGCCGCCGAGCTCTACGAAGTCGGCACCCTGGCCAAGATCGCCCAGGTCGTCCAACTCCAGGACGGGACGGTTCGGGCCATCGTCCAGGGGCAGGGACGCCTCCGGCTCCACGGCTTCAGGTCGACGAGCCCGTACATCCTGGCCCGCGTCGAGGAGCTGCCCGACATCGCCCCGACCGGCGTCGAGATCGAGGCCCTCATGAAGACGGTCGCGGGCCAGATCGAGCAGTACGTCCAATCCGGGGCGCCGGTCCCGCCCGAGGCCGCCGTCGCCGCCCGCAACATCACCGAGCCCGGCCTCCTGGCCGACATGGTGGCGTACAGCCCCGACATGACCACCGTGCAGCGCCAGGAGCTCCTGGAGACGATCGACGTCGTCGAGCGCCTCAAACTCTGCTCCGTCTTCCTCGCCCGCCAGATCGAGATCCTCGAGCTCAAGGGGAAGATCCAGAGCGAGGTCAAGTCCGAGATGGACAAGACCCAGCGGGAATACATCCTCCGCGAGCAGCTGAAGGCGATCCAGCGGGAGCTCGGCGAGGACGACCCCCAGCAGGCCGAGATCCACGAGCTGCGCGAGAAGGTCGAGGCGTCCGGGATGCCCGACGAGGTGCGCACTCGCGCGCTCAAAGAGGTCGACCGGATGAGCCGGATCCCGTCCGCCTCCCCGGAGGTTGGCGTCATCCGTACCTACGTCGACTGGCTGGTTGGCCTGCCGTGGACCACGTCCACCACCGACAACCTCGACATCAAGGAAGCGGCGAAGATCCTCGAGCTCGACCACTACGGCCTCGAAAAGGTCAAGGAGCGGATCCTCGAGTACCTCGCGGTCCGCGCTCTCGCCGACACGATCCGCAGCCCGATCCTCTGCTTCGTGGGCCCGCCCGGCGTGGGCAAGACCTCGCTCGGCAAGAGCATCGCCCGGGCCATGGGCCGCAAGTTCGTGCGGATGAGCCTTGGCGGCGTCCATGACGAGGCCGAGATCCGGGGCCACCGCCGGACCTACATCGGGGCGCTCCCGGGCCGCGTCATCCAGAGCATCAAGACGGCCGGCACGAACAACCCCGTCTTCATGCTCGACGAAGTCGACAAGCTGGGGATGGACTTCCGGGGCGATCCGTCGTCGGCCCTCCTCGAGGTCCTCGACCCGGAGCAGAACAACACCTTCCAGGACAACTACCTGGAGGTGCCCTTCGACCTCACGAAGGTGCTTTTCATCACGACCGCCAACCTCCTCGACCCCATCCCGCCGCCCCTGCGCGACCGGATGGAGGTGATCGGGCTCCCCGGCTACACCCAGCTCGAGAAGATCGAGATCGGGAAGCGCTTCCTCCTCCCCAAGCAGCTCCACAACCACGGGCTCACCGCGAAGCACATCGAGTTCACCGACGAGGCCTTCGTCACGCTCGTCCAGGCCTATACCCACGAGGCCGGCGTCCGGAACCTGGAGCGCGAGCTCGCCAACGTCATGCGCAAGGTCGCCCGACGCGTCGTCGAGGGCCGCAAGCGCAAGACCGTCGTCGACAACCGGAAGCTCCTCGAATACCTAGGCCCGCCGCGCTTCGAGTACGGCGAGCTGGAGGCCGAGGACCAGACGGGGGCCGCCACCGGTCTCGTCGTCACCGAGGTGGGGGGCGACGTCGTCGCCGTCGAGGTCACGAAGATGGAGGGCCGCGAGGACTTCATCCTCACCGGCCAGCTCGGCGACGTCATGAAGGAGTCGGCCCGCGCGGCGCTCTCGTGGATCCGCGCCAACGCCAGTCGCCTCGGCGTCGAGCGCGAGGTCTTCGAGAAGAACACCCTGCACATCCACGTCCCGGCCGGGGCAATCCCCAAGGACGGCCCGTCGGCCGGGATCACGATGGCGACCGCCATGGTGAGCGCGCTCACCGGCATCCCCGTTCGCAAGGACGTGGCGATGACCGGCGAGATCACCCTGCGCGGCCGGGTCCTCCCCATCGGCGGCCTCAAGAGCAAGATCCTGGCGGCGCACCTCTCGGGCGCCCGTCTCGTGATCCTCCCCAAGAAGAACGAGAAGGACCTCCAGGACATCCCCGACGAGATCCGGAAGCAGATCAAGCTCATCCTCGTGGACTCGATGGACCAGGTCCTCGACGGCGCGCTCCGGCGGAAGCCCAGGGCGCTCGTCGTCAAGGCGCCGGGGTCCGGCGGCGTCCCGCGGAAGAGCGCCCCGCTCGCGGTCCCGGCACCGCCGCCCGGCTTCCCGGCCGACCAGGCGCCGGCGATCGCGACGGGCCGCTGAGCGGACCCCGGCCACGGGGGGCGCCGTGGACTACAAGGACTACTACGCCATCCTGGGCGTGCCGCGCACGGCCGCGACCGGGGAGATCCGGAAGGCCTTCCGCGCGCTCGCCCGGAAGCACCACCCGGACCGCAACCCGAGCGATGCCGAGGCGGAGCGCCGCTTCAAGGAGGTCAACGAGGCCAACGAGGTCCTCGCCGACCCCGCCAAGCGGAAGCAGTACGACGAGCTCGGCGCCCACTGGCAGGAGTACGCCCGCAGGGGCGGCCGGGCGAGCGGCGACCCGTTCGGGCCGGGCGGCCCCTTCGCGGGCTTCCGGCCGGCCGGCGCGGGGGGCGGCGCACCCGGCGGGATCCGCTTCGAGTTCGCCGGCGACCCGGGCGGCTTCTCCGACTTCTTCCGCACCTTCTTCGCCGGCGGGACGGCGGGCGCGGCCGGGGGCGCGGCCGGACCGGGCGGCATGCCCGGCGCGGACGGCCACCGGCGCGCGGGTCCCCGGCGGCCCGTCGCGGTGCCGCCCGTCGAGGCCACGGTCCAGGTCGCCCTGGAGGACGCCGCGGCCGGCGGGACGCGCCTCATCGAGGTGGACGGCCATCGCCTGGAAGTGGCGATTCCCGCCGGGGTGGAGAGCGGCAGCCGGATCCGCCTCCGGGGCCAGGGCGGCGGCTCGGGGGCGGACGTCCGCGACCTGGTCCTCGTCGTCGCCGTGCGGCCCCACCCGGTTTTCGCCCGCGACGGCGCCACCCTGACCCGCGACCTCCCGGTGACGCTCGGGGAGGCGCTCCTCGGCGCGGAGGTGCCAGTCTCGACGCTCGGCGGGAAGCGGCTCCTCCTCAAGATCCCCGCCGGGACCCAGGCGGGCCGGGTCATCCGCCTTGCCGGCCAGGGGATGCCGCGCCTCAAGGGTGGCGACCGCGGCGACCTGCTCGTCCGCGTGCGGGTGGTCCTTCCCGCCCTCGACGAGCGCGGGCGCGCCGCGGCGACCGCCTTCCTCGACGCCATCGACCAGCCCGACCCCCGACGGGACGCCTGAGCCCACAGCCGGAGCACGACCGCACCATGAACCTCGACCGCTTCACCCAGAAGGCCCAGGAGGCGATCACCGGCGCGCAGGCGCTGGCGGAGCGGCTCCAGAGCCCCGTGCTTGACGCCGAGCACCTCCTCGCGGCCCTCGCCGAGGACGAGGAGGGGATCCCGGCCCAGACCCTCCGCCGCGTCGGCGTGGACCTGGCCGCCTTCCGCGGCGAGCTGGCCGCGCTCCTGGCCCGGCGGGCGAAGGTGGCCGGCGGCCAGCTGACCCTCGACCCGCGCGCCCGCCGCGTGCTGGAGCGCGCCGCCGAGGAGGCGCGGCGCCTGGGCGACGAGTTCGTCTCGACCGAGCACCTGCTGCTGGGGATCGTCGACGTCGGCGGTGAGGGGCAGGCCCTCCTCGAGCGGCACGGCGCCGGGCGCGAAGCCTTCCTCGGCGCGCTCGCCGGGATCCGCGGCGGCCAGCGCGTTACGTCGGCGACGCCGGAGAGCACCTACCAGGCCCTTGAGAAATACGGCCGCGACCTGACCCAGGAGGCGCGCGCCGGGAAGCTGGACCCCGTGATCGGCCGCGACGACGAGATCCGGCGCGTCATCCAGGTCCTCTCCCGCCGCACGAAGAACAACCCGGTCCTCATCGGCGAGCCCGGCGTGGGCAAGACGGCGATCGTGGAGGGCCTCGCCCAGCGGATCGTCCGCGGCGACGTCCCCGAAACGCTCAAGGAGAAGCGGGTCGTCGGGTTGGACCTGGGCGCCCTCATCGCCGGTGCGAAGTATCGCGGCGAGTTCGAGGAGCGCGTGAAGGCGGTCCTGCGGGAGATCAAGGGGAGCGAGGGGCGGATCATCCTCTTCATCGACGAGCTGCACACGGTGGTGGGGGCCGGGGCGGCCGAGGGCGCGATGGACGCCAGCAACCTGCTCAAGCCGATGCTGGCCCGGGGCGAGCTCCACACGATCGGGGCGACGACGCTCAACGAGTACCGCAAGCACGTCGAGAAGGACGCCGCCCTGGAGCGCCGCTTCCAGCCAGTCCTCGTCGACCAGCCGACGGTGGAGGAGACCGTCTCGATCCTGCGCGGCCTGCGCGAGCGCTACGAGGTCCACCACGGCGTCCGGATCACGGACTCCGCGCTCGTCGCCGCGGCGACCCTGTCGAATCGCTACATCACCGAGCGCTTCCTCCCGGACAAGGCGATCGACCTCGTCGACGAGGCCGCCAGCCGGCTGCGCATGGAGATTGACTCGATGCCGATCGAGCTCGACGAGCTGGAGCGGCGTCGAGTCCAGCTCGAGATCGAGCGGGAGGCGCTCAAGAAGGAGAAGGACGAGGCGTCGAAGGCGCGCCTCGTGGCCCTCGAGGCCGAGCTCGGCGAGATCGCCGAGCAGGCCGGCGCGATGAAGCTGCGCTGGGAGGCCGAGAAGGCCGCGATCGCCGGGCTCCGGAAGACGAAAGAGGAGCTGGAGGCCGTCCAACTCCGTATCGAGCAGGCCGAGCGCGAGGCCGACTACGGCACCGCGGCCCAGCTCAAGTACGGCACGCTCGTCGAGCTCGGGGAGCGGATGAAGGCCCAGGCGGCCGCCCTCGCGTCGTCGGACGGGGCCCCGCGCCTGCTCAAGGAGGAGGTCGACGCCGACGACATCGCCGAGATCGTCGCCGCCTGGACCGGGATCCCGGTCAGGCGCCTGATGGAGGGCGAGATGGCCAAGCTCGTCCGGATGGAGGAGGCGCTCCACGAGCGCGTCGTCGGCCAGGACGAGGCGATCGAAGCCGTCTCGGACGCCGTCCGGCGGGCCCGGGCCGGGCTTGGGGATCCCCGCCGGCCGATCGGCTCGTTCCTCTTCCTTGGCCCCACCGGCGTCGGCAAGACGGAGCTCGCCCGGGCGCTCGCCGCCTTCCTCTTCGACGACGAGCACGCCATCGTGCGGATCGACATGAGCGAGTACATGGAGAGGTTCTCCGTGCAGCGGCTCATCGGCGCCCCGCCCGGCTACGTCGGCTACGACGAGGGCGGCCAGCTGACGGAGGCGGTCCGCCGCCGGCCCTACCAGGTGATCCTCTTCGACGAGATCGAGAAGGCCCACCCGGACGTCTTCAACGTCCTCCTCCAGGTCCTCGACGACGGCCGGCTCACCGACGGCCAGGGCCGCACGGTGGACTTCAAGAACGCCGTCCTGATCATGACCAGCAACGTCGGCAGCCAGGCCATCGCCGCGTACGCGGGCCGGCCGGCGGTCGGCGACGCCGGTTACGAGGCGATGAAGCGGGAGGTCCTCGGGATGCTCCGGGGGATCTTCCGACCGGAGTTCCTCAACCGGATCGATGAGGTTATCGTCTTCCACGCCCTGACCGACGAGGACCTGGCCAGGATCGTCGACCTGCTCCTCGCCGAGCTGGGCCGGCGCCTGGCCGGCCACGACCTGGCGATCGAGGTGGCGCCCGCGGCGAAGGCGGTGATCGCCCGCGAGGGCACGGACCCAACGTACGGGGCCCGGCCGCTGAAGCGCACGATCCAGCGCCTCGTGGAGAACCCGCTGGCGCGGGCGCTCCTGCGCGGCGAGTTCAAGCCCGGGGCCCTGATCCGGGTGGACGCGGACCCGGTCGGCGGCACGCTCGTCTTCACCCAGGAGGGCGCGACGGTCGTCACGGAGGCGTCGGAGCGGCGCGACGCGCGATCCGGCGCGGAGGCGGTGGCCGCGGGGGCCGCGCCCTCCATCCTGGACCTGCCCTCGACGGCGCCCTCGCGGAAGCCGGCCAAGGACGGCGACGGCGAGCGGCTGAACTAGGCCGCGTTTCGGTTGCTTGGCCGGGGGGGTACGATGTCGAGCCCCCGCCCAGGTCGCGCAAGAAATCCCGGTCGGGCACGCTCCGTTCGACGCCCAGGAATGCGTCGGGGCCCGGATCGGCCACCGAACGCAGCGTAGTGGGACCCGGAACCTTGCCTGGCTCAGCTCATTGCCGGCGAGCCAGCACGGACGTTGGGATGTGCGTCGGCCAGCAACCCTCTTGACGCCGGACAATCATTACGTAGGATTGAGTCATGGTTCAATCGTGGGGAATGACCATGACCCCGCTGCAGGTCGCCGAGAGCTTCCACCTGGCCTTCCTCCAGGCCCTTGCCGTGCGGGCCAACGCCAGCGCCTGGGCCCTGAAGGGCGGGGGGAACCTGCGCTTCTTCTACCCGAGCGAGCGCTTCTCCGAGAACATCGACCTCGACACGTTCGACATCGAGCCGTGGGTCTTCCAGGAGCGGGTGGATCAGACGCTCGCGTCGGACCTCCTGGCGCGCACGCTTCGCGTTCTCGGGACGCACGTCGATCACGTGAACCCGAAGGAGCGATCAGACACGAAGTCGAAGTGGGTGATCGGCCTGACCCACACGCTGGATGGCGAGCCGGTCTACACCCAGGTCGAGGTGTCCCACCGGGAGTATCCATACCGGGACTTCGTCAGGATCGAGCCCGTCACCGAGGCGGCGGTCGCCCCGTACGCCGCGGTTCTACGGCGTCCCACCTTCGGCCACTACCTGCCGCGTGCCGCGGTGGCCCAGAAAGTCGATGCGCTCTGCGGCCGCACCGTTCCCCAGCCCCGGGACGTGTTCGACCTCGACCTGTTGTTCCGCGTCGCTCCCGACGCGGTCAAGCGAGGGGACATCGCCGAGGCTGATCTTCGGACGGCGATCGCGCGCATCTTCGAGATCGGGTACGACGAGTATCGATCCAAGGTCCTGAGCTTCATCGAGCCGGCGGTCGTGCCTCTCCACGAGGCAGCCGACGCGTGGAAGAGCATGCAGATCGGCGTCGCCGAGCGCCTGGAAGCGCTGCTGCCATGAACGCGGCGCGAGCGCTCGAGACGCTGCGAGGACTCGGACGCCCGATCGTCCGGACGGCCGAGGCGGCCTCCGTGCTCGGCGTGTCGACCTCCAACGCCTCGCATCTGCTTGCCTCCCTGGAGGCGGCCGGATCGGTACTGCGGGTCACTCCGGGCCGTTGGTCGGTTTTCGGGCGGCCGAAGCCCTACGTCGTCGCTTCGTGGCTGACCGACCCGTATCCCTCGTACGTGTCGCTCTACACCGCGCTGTCGCGATGGGGCCTCATCAGGCAGGTCCCCCGGACCGTCTATGTCGTCTCGCTCGACCGCACGAAGACCGTGACAACGCCCGTCGCCACGTACTCCGTCCATCGCATGCCGCCGGAGCTCTTCGGTGGGTACGAGGATCGCGACGGCGAACGGATGGCAGCGGCCGAGAAGGCGGTCTTCGACACGCTCTACCTGAGCCGCGCACGTGGGCATCGGTTCAGCCACCTCACGGAGGTGGAGCTTCCCGCGGGCTTCCGTTCGGAGCTGCTTCGCGGGTGGGCAACCAGGATCAGTGATCCACGCGTCCGGTCGTTCGTCGAGACGAGGATCGACGACTTCCTGGGCCGCGCGACGCGCTGACCCCCCGGCGCCCACGCGGCTCCCCGTCGCCGCGCGCCGGACGGGCGCTGGCAGCCGGGCACGCCGGCGCCGCCGCCCTACCATGCGGGGATGACGCCCGAGGACGTCCGCGCCCGGTTCGCGGCCCCCCTACAGCCGCTGCCCCCGCCGCCGGCGTGGCTGCGCCCGGAGCGCCTGCCGGACGGCCTCCCGTTTGAGCGGCCCGCGCCGCCTCCCGACGCGCGGCCCGCCGCCGCCCTCGTCCTCATCTACCCCGGCGCGGACGGAGAGGCTCACCTCGTCCTGACGGAGCGCGTCGAGTACGGCTCCGACCATCATTCCGGCGAAGTGTCGCTCCCCGGCGGGAAAGCCGATCCCGGGGACGCCGACGCGGTCGCCACGGCGCTCCGCGAGGCGGAGGAGGAGGTCGGGCTCGACCCTGTCGCCGCGGGCGTCGAGGTCATCGGCCGCCTGGACGCCCTCTGGATCCCGCCCAGCAACTTCCTGGTGACCCCGATCGTGGCCGTGGCCGCGCGTCGCCCGGCGTTCGTGCCGGAGCCCCGGGAGGTGGCCGCCATCCTGGAGGTGCCCGTGGCGGCGTTCCTCCCCGACGTCGTTCCCACGATCGTCGACCCCGACCCGCGCGGCCGCCCGCTGCGCTACGGCGCCTACCTGGTGGAGGGACGGATCGTCTGGGGCGCCACGGCCGCGATCCTCGGCCAGCTCGGGGCGGTGCTCGGCGGGTGACGCTGCCCGGAACCATCTCGAGCATCAGGCCCCGGCCGCGCCAATCACCCCCGCCGGCTCTCGGCCACCGCCTTGAGTACCCGGCAGGCTCGGAGCGTCACCCACCTGCTGGGCTCGCCCTGGGCGTCGATGTCCACGACCATCTTGCCGACGTACGCATACCGGTTGGCCCAGCGTCCGTGGTCGTCCTGCTGGGCCAGTAGCCAGTCGATCGCCGGACCGAGCCGAGGGTCGCCGGCCGCGCCGGCCTCGCACAGCGCCTCCAACACCTGCAGGACGTCGGTGACGTAGCCGGACGGGAACCCGAGCTTGAACCACGAGCCGTTCGGCTTGCTGTTGCCGTAACCCATCGGGTAATCGGCCGCCGCCGGGTCCCGACTCAGCAGGAACGCGACGCCGGCGTCGATCGCTCGCTGGACGTGCGGCGCTCGGCGTCCGGGCGGGATGCGGGCGAGCGCGAGGACTGCCTTGGTCGCTCCCCACGCGCAGGGCAGGCTGTCGTTCGCGCCGCAGCGAAAGCCGGGTCCCGGCATCGACGACTTGTAGAAGCGGATCTCACCATCCCCCGTGATGGCGGCGGCCTGCCAGTGGATCGACCGCCCGACGCGCTCGTCGTCCAGCCAGCCGAAACCGATGAGCGCGCGGAGGAGGTTCCCGTTGAGGCAATGGACCGCCGTCGAGGGGGCGGGCCGTGCCTCACCGGACGCCACCGCCCCGAACCCTCCGGAAGTTGTCTGGGTGTGGTCGAGAAGGTACGCGCAGGCGGTCCGGATCCGGGAGTCGTCGCCGTCGGCGCCGAGCTGGTCCAGGAAGACGACAGTCCAGACGGTCGAGGCGTACTTGGGCAGGTAGCCCGACCCGGGCCTGCACCACCAGCCGGCCGGGTCCTGGCCGGCGAGGATGGCGGCGATGGGGTAGCTCTGCATGGCCGCGGCACGGGCGGCGCGCACGTCGGGGTCGTCCGGGGGCCGGTCGCAGAGCTGGCGAAGCGCCAGGTGCCGCACCCCGGGGGTCGCCTCGTCGAGCAGCCATGGGCGCGGGTCGCCATGCAGCCCGTCGATCCACTCGGCCATCGCGTTCCTCGGAGAGCTCGCTCCTCGCGTCTGTCCGGCAGTCTGCTCGCGCCGGGTGGACCCGCAAGGGCCATTCGGGCGGAAGGGCGACGTCGACACGGGCTTGTCACGCGGGCGGTCGGATGGCGCGCTGCTGGCGATGTCGGGGTGAGCGCCGGACGGCGCGTCGTCAGATCGGCTCACCCTCGGCCGCGGCCTGCGCAGCGTCGGCGGGCGAGGCGGCGAGCTCGCCGTCGGCCTTCTCGGCCAGGGTGTCGGCGGCGCCCGCCCCCGCATCTCCCGCGCCGATCGCGAGCGCACGCCCGTCGAGGATCCCGCGCAGGTGGGCGTCGTCCGGGCCGGCCAGCTCCACGACGATCGCCCGCATCTCGGACAGCTCGGTCCAGGCGGCGTGGGGCACGTCGGCCGGCCAGAGCACCGCCTCGCCGGCCGCGACCCGGGCCCGCTCGTCGCCGACGCGGACCATGCCGCCGCCCTCGATGACGACGAACCACGTGGTGTTGGGGTTGGAGTGCAGCTCGATGGAGCCGCGCCGGGCGAAGGCCAGCTCCGACACGGTCCCGCGGGCATCCGCGTGGATCACCTGGCCGGCGACGCCCGTGGTCCCGGGCGGGCCGTCGGGGTGGCGATTGCCGACCCCGAAGCGCCGGATCTCCATCGAGCCCCTTCCCCGGCCGGTCCCGTCCGCCTCAGCGACGGCGGCGCTGGGAGCGGGCCGTCCGCGTAGTACGCGCGGCGCGCTTCGGTCGGATCGTCGCCTCGGGGTGGGCGAACTTCTGCTTCGAGTAGTAGCGGGCCCGGGCGAGCTGCGTCTCGTACGCGGCGAGGGAGGGCGGGAAGCGCACGAATCGAATCCAGAGAAGGATCCCGACGCCCACCGGGATGGAGAGGACGACGAAGAGGAAGTCGAAATGGAAGAGGGCGTAGGTGAGGAGCATGAAGAAGAAGATGACGCCCGCCCAGAGCAGCCACTCGTACATGTCGAGGTAGACCTGGTGGCGGCGCAGCTGGCGCGAGCGCAGGTTGTACAGGAGAACCGTGGCCAGCATCCCGATCAAGGAGAAGACCCAGATCGCGTTGAACAGGTCGGGAAAGTTCTTGTCGTTGAACGGGAGAAAGAGGTATTCCCAGGGCGGGAGCGTCACGGTCGCGGAGCCTCCTCGACGGAAGGGCGCCCGGTGGGCGCCACGGATCGGTCGGGCGAGTATGCCACGGTCGCGCGCTATACTCGGGCGACGGAGCGTGAACGTCGCCCTGCGCCCCGGGTGACGAGATCGGTGCGCGCGGCCCCACGGCGCGCCCATACGGAGGTCCCAGCCGGGTGCGAGCCCTCCTCTCGGTCGCCAACCGCCAGGGACTGGCCGGCCTTGCGCGCGACCTCCTGGCCCTCGGCGTGGAGGTCTATGCCACTGACGGGACCCGCGAGCACCTCGCTGCGGACGGAATCGACGTCCTCCCCGTCACCGCCCTCACCAACGTCCCCCCGCTCCTCGGCGGCACGGTCAAGACGTTCCACCCCGCCGTCTACGCCGGGATCCTCGCCCGTCGCGACCGCCCTGAGCAGCTGGCCGAGCTGGCCGAGCACTCGATCGGGCTCATCGACCTCGTCGTGGTCAACGTCAAGCCGTTCGCCCCCCAGGTGGGCGAGCGCCGCGTCCCCCTCGACGAGGCGATCGAGATGATCGACGTGGGCGGCACGGCGCTCCTCTCCGCCGCCGCGCGCAACCACGCGGGGGTCGCGGCCGTCCCCGGCCCCGCCGCGTACGAGCAGGTCGTAGCCGAGATCCGCGCCCGGGGCAGCGTCTCCGCGGAGCTCCGCCAGCGCCTGGCCGCCGAGGCCTTCGCGGTGCTGGCCGCCTATCACGCCGAGGTCGCGTCCTACCTCAACCAGGTGACCGGGACGACCTTCCCGCCCCACATCAGCATCGTCCTGGAGAAGGTGGCGGACCTGGCCCACGGCGAGAACCCCCACCAACGGGCCGCCTTCTACCGCGAGACGACCCACCGAGACGGCACGCTGGCCGACGCGACGCGGCTGCAGGGCCGCGAGCCCTCGTTCAACGACCTGCTCGACCTCGACGCCGCCTGGCGGATCGCTGCCGATTTCGCCGCCCCCACGGCCGTGGTCGTGCGCCACACCGACCCCGTCGGGATCGCCTCGGACCACGCCCTCGCCGGGGCGCTGCGGCACGCCCTCGAGACGGATCCGGCGGCCTCCTTCGGCAGCACGGTCGCCGTCAACCGGACCGTCGACGAGGCGACCGCGCAGGCGATCGCGGAGGGAACCTTCGAGGCGCTCATCGCACCCGGCTACGCCGACGAGGCCCTCCGAATCCTCTCGGCGCGGCCCGAGCTGGAGGTCCTCGCAGTCCCCCCGAACCCATCGGACGGCCTCCGGGACTACGGGATCGCCGCTCTCGACTTCAAGCGCGTCGGCGGCGGGCTCCTCGTGGAGACACTCGACGGGACGGCCCTCGACCGGGGCCAGCTCCGTGTCGTGACGCAGCGGCGCCCGACCCTCGACGAGCTGACCGACCTGATGTTCGCCTGGCGGGCCGCCGCCCACGTCCGCTCGAACGCGATCGTCCTGGCCCGGAACCTCCAGACGGTGGGCATCGGCGGCGGCCAGGTGAGCCGCCAGGTGGCGGTGGAGATCGCCCTCCGGCGCGCCGGCGACCGGGCGAAGACGGCGGTGATGTCGTCCGACGCCTACTTCCCGTTTCCCGACGTGATCGCCCACGCGGCGATCTCCGGCGTGACCGCGATCATCCAGCCGGGCGGCTCGCGCCGCGACGAGATGGCGATCGAGGTGGCCGACCGGCACCACCTCGCGATGGTCTTCACCGGCCGGCGGCACTTCCGGCACTGAGCCGGGGGCCGCGTCCCGCACCGAGCACGGAGGACCGACCCTTGGAGCGCCTCCTTTCGCTGGAGCTGATCCGCGTCACCGAGGCGGCCGCGATCGCGTCGGCCCGCCTGATGGGTCGCGGCGACACCATGGACGCCGACCGGGTTGCCGTGGAGGCGATGCGGCGGACCTTCGACGAGATCCCGATCGACGCCCGGATCGTCATCGGCGAGGGCGAGCGCGACGAGGCCCCGATGCTCTACATCGGCGAGCGCGTCGGCGATCCTTCGAGCGCCGCCGGCGAGGCTCCCGAGATCGACATCGCAGTGGACCCGCTGGAGGGGACGAATCTCGTCGCCCACGGCCAAGCGGGCTCGATCACGGTCCTCGCGGCGTCCGAGCGGGGCGGGCTCCTGAACGCCCCCGACTGCTATATGGAGAAGCTCTGCGTCGGGCCGGTCGTCGCCGGCAAGGTGGACATCACGGCGCCGGCGGCGGAGAACCTTCGACGGATCGCGGCGGCCCTGGGTCGCGGCGTCAACGACATCACCGTGGTCATCCTGGAGCGACCCCGCCACGAGGCGCTCATCGCCGAGGTCCGCGCGGCCGGCGCCCGGATCAAGCTGATCAGCGATGGCGACCTCTCCGCGGCGATCTCGTGCGCGGTCTCCGGCACCGGCGTGCACGCCGTCATGGGGATCGGCGGCGCCCCGGAGGGCGTGCTCACCGCGGCGGCGCTGCGCTGCCTCGGCGGCGAGATCCAGGCGCGCCTCGTCTTCCGCTCCGACGCCGAGCGGGAGCGGGCACAGACGATGGGCCACGGCGACCCGACGCGGGTCTACCGGACCGACGAGTTGGCCTCGGGCGAGAACGTGGTATTCGCCGCGACGGGCGTGACGAAGGGCGACCTCCTCGAGGGCGTTCGCTTCTTCGGCGGCGGCGCGCGGACGCACTCGCTCGTGATGGCCTACCGGACGAAGCAGGTCCGCTTCGTCGACACGGTCCACATGTTCGACCGCGACCGGCCGCCGGCGGTCCGCCTGTAGGAGCGGGGGGGCCGTCGCGGGCGGTCGCCGGAGAGCTTGGTCGGCGATGAGCCGGCGAGGCGATCACACGGAACGGGTGCGGTCCATTTGTTTCGGAAGGACGCACCCGAAGGCTACCTCAACCCCTGAGCAAGCGTCGCAGGTCCGTCTCCGTGAGGCCCGTTTCACGCAGGATGGCGCCGAACGTGCCGGACGGGACGTCACCGGCATGCATGGGAAGCGTGACGCGTCGTCGTCTGCCGTCAGGTTCGACCCGCTGAAGCCGGAGGTGCGGCCCGCGTTGTCGCAACTCCACGAACCCGGCGCGCAGAAGGGCGGTCCTGAGCTCGCGAGCGGTCCAGGGCACCGGCAGCCCGGGTCAGTCGCGGAGGACAGCCTCGATCGAAATCGAGACCGGCCGCAGGATGAGCCCCGGCTGCGAGAGCAGGTGGCTCGGAATGGCGGCGGGTCTGTATCTGCGCGGGGGATTCGGATAGACCGTCAGCTTCTCCTCGCGAAGCAACACGTGGAGTCCGTCGACGGAGTCGCGGTAGGCGGCCTCGATGGCCCCTTCTACCGCCTCGACGATCATCGCGTAGGCGTGGTCGACGTCGGTGCCGCAGCTCGCAATGTCGAACTCGAGGATCTCCGCCGACACGGCGTTTCCATCCGGATAGAGGGTTGCGGTCAGGGCGAGGTATCCGTGCTCGGGGAGGGGCACGGGTGCGCGTCGGTCGCGTCGCGTCTCGGGTGGTGCATGGTCAACGGCCATCGTGGCGGCATCGTACTCCGAGACCCCTTGACGGTCGGGCTAGTCGCCAGACGAGCTGAGGGGGCGATCGTCGTCGACGGACCCATCATCAACCACCTCAGGCGGGGCGCCATCCTCGGTCCGCCCGGTCCCACGCCGCCACTGGGCGGACCGCATCGGGGCTCCCGTGCGCCGCAGCGCGGGCGCGGGCGGTCGCGACCGTCTCGCCCCAGCCCGGCGGACGGAGGCCGGGGGCGAGGTCGGCCAGTGGGGCGAGGACAAAGAGCCGCTCCCGCGCGCTGGCGTGGGGGACCTGGAGCCACTGGACGGCGGGCTTCGCGGGGTCCTCGCTCCGCGCGGCCGGCGGGCGCTCGATCCGGATCGAGTGACGGCCGAAGACGAGGAGGTCGAGGTCGAGCTCGCGGGGGCCCCAGCGCTCGCGGGCCTGCCGCCCGAAGGCGCGCTCGATCGCCTTGAGCGCGAGGAGGAGCGCCAGCGCCCCGGTCTCGGGGTCGGGGCCGGCCGGGACGTCGAGGGCGACGACGGCATTGCGGAACTCCGGCTGATCGACGACGCCGACGGGCTTCGTGGCGTACAGGCGGGAGACGCCGGTGAGTCGGACCCGGGGCAGGGCCGCGAGGGCGTGGATCCCGGCGGTCAGCGTGCCCGCCGCGTCGCCGAGGTTGGCGCCGAGGCCGACGTACGCGCGGACGCGCCGTCCGCGGCGGGCGCGCTCTCGTGTCGTCATGGCCCGAGAATACGCGCGTGGGCGCCGTCTCGGTCCTGATCCTCCATCCGCCGCTCCCCGCTGGCGCGGGTCCGCTCGCGGGCGCGCTCGACGCCGCGCGGCGGGAGCTGGCGGCGCGCCATCTCGCCGGGTTCCGGGCGGCGGGCGCCGCCTCGGTCTCCCTCGTCGAGGAGAGACGGGCCGAG
>Ga0315293_10002328_pt1 | contig 18314 bp, 32 predicted proteins | sample YL17G13_20_MG_FD_203071 | JGI IMG/M metagenome (GOLD analysis project Ga0315293, IMG submission 203071) | Sediment microbial communities from Yellowstone Lake, YNP, Wyoming, USA - YL17G13_20 | ecosystem: Environmental > Aquatic > Freshwater > Lake > Sediment | place: USA: Wyoming | collected...
CGTCGTTGATGACCGAGAAGCCAGTGAGGCGGAGGTCGGTGATCCAGTACGGGAAGAGGATGAGAGCCTCCGCCCGGGGCCCGATCACTCGGTACCCGCGGTCAGCCTTCGCCATCGGACGAGTCTTCAGTTGCTCACGCGTCATACTGCCTCCCTACAGGGGTTGGTGAAGAGTGGAACTGCCTGACTACCTCCTTGTGCCCAAGAGCGTGGCTGTATTGCTACTCCGGGTCCTTCTCGGGCTTGACCTCGTAGTCCTTCACCACAGCGCCAGCCTCTGGTGAGCCACGCTTGTGGTCCATGAACCAGAAGAGCCCCTTGGTGCGGCCGAAGAGCCCCTTGCCCTTGGTGTAGTCACCGAAGTGGCCACGGACGAGGTGCTCGGACTTGGGCGTGCTCCTCCCGTCTGACTCAGCCTTCGCCGCCGACCTCCTCGCCTCCATCGGCGTGATGACTAGCCTCTTGTAGGTCAGAAGCGGGGCTTTGCCCTTCTTCTCACGGCGCAGGTTGAGCTTCTTGGGAGGACTCACGTCGTCGAGCTTCACATTCTTGGCATTCAGCAACGAGATGCTCAAGAACGCAGGCCAGAAGATGCAGTAGAAGCTGCGCCACATCAGGTCGACGGTCTTCTCGTCCTGGGTCCAGGCCTGAAAGCTGTGCTCGCCGACCATCTCCCCGGTCTTCGTGATGGACCAAGTCATGGTGCACAGCGGGCCCAACACCATGCCCTTCTCGTAGCGTGGCCCCGCGTAGTCCTCGGGCATGAAGTCGTACGGGTCGATGAACACGGTGGCGTGGCAGAAGAAGACGGACCCCTCTTCGAGGTGGTTGAGGTAGTTCTCGGTGACCTCGTTCAGGCTGTCATCGGAGGAGATGTCGAGCCCCTTTGCTTCGAACTGCCGAAGAAGCGTGTGCTTGAAGACCTCATCGACGGCGTCGGGGTCTGCCTCCGGGCTCGCCAACCGCTTGATGATGGAGTCATAGGTGGACCGAACCACCAGCACTCCAGTTCTCGAAGGGAAGCACAGCCTGGCCCTCTCGACAGGGTCCGTCTTCCGATCCACCTCGAGCTCGAACTCCCCCTCAAACCGAGAGGGTCTCCGGAAGCCAAAGAAGGTGTGCTCGAAGGGCGGCATGCAAAGTGGGAAGCTGGCTGGGAAGTGATAGCCGTTCCCCCCCGTGAAGACGGCTTCGGCGATGTCGTCCACCTCCACAGCCTCAGCGGTGGTGAGGTGACTGAGGCTGCGGAAGATGAACTTCTTCGTGAGCTGCCGGTGGTACTCCTGGGGCTCGTCGTCCTTGTAGATGACCCACTTCGCTACGTGTGGCGAGATGATGGTCTTCTTCTGGGCTCGCGCCTCGAGGATGACGTCAAGAAAGGAGGACATGGTCAGCTTCTCTTTCCAGGGGGCGTTGCAGCGGTGTTGGCGGCAACGGCGATGTCAGTGAGGCCCTCAGCAAGGGCCTTGGCAGTCTCCTCGAGCTGCACGTAGCCGGCGTAGCGGGTCGAGAGCTCCTGGACGAGGAAGACCAAGGAGTACAGCGACGAGCCCTTCTCTTCGGTGGGGGCGGGCATGGACTCGAGATGAGGAACGGCCAGCTTCACCGTCTCCTTCACGAGCCAGAGAAGCTCTTCATGGCCCATGGTCTTGAGCCGCTCCATGAGGATTCTTCCAGTAAGCTGTTCGGGCATGGGGGTCTCCTATGGAAGCAGTTGGCTGTTGGTTGGGAGCTTCCTCCTCAATGCTGCGCGCTTGAGGAAGAAGTAGGCGCCGCCGATGAGGACGAGAGGGGTGGCTCCCATGAATACGACCAAGAGAGAGGTGTCGTTCACGAGGTTCTCCTAGAGGGTGGGACTGCTCTTCATCTTCCTGAGCTCGGCCTTCCACCCCCTGATAGCGGCTTGAGACCTCTCGATGTACTCCTCGAGCTTCTGCGCCCTCTTCATCTCGTAGAGGCGCGAGCGTTCTTCGTAGTTGAGAGTCCATTCGTGGGGCGCGTACTGCGCCGGCGTGATGGGCCCAACAGGAGGTTCGAAGGACTCCAGCCTGAATGCCGGGTAGACGCCGGTGAGGACCTCAAGAGCGAAGTAGAGCCTCTTGCGGATGGATGTGGTGGAGATCGGCCCACGGGCCAGGGTGTTGTCCCGCCCCTTCCGCGTAATCATGGACTCGGCGATGGCCTGCCTGAGGCGCACGCCGATCTCCTTGGGGTGGAGGCGCTCATGGCCGCCCAGGCCGTAGTAGTGGGTCAAGACGAAGTAGTCTCTCCCGCAGAGCTGGGAGAGGTCATTCGGGATGCGTATGGGTTGGCTCATGGTCGGCTCCTTTCAAGAGGCCCGAAATGAGCCTCACAGGCTCTTATGCCCAGCCCTGCTCTGGAATGGCTCTCTTCTCCTTCTTGAGGGCGCAAAGCAGGGTCAGGTGCGATGGCCATCACTATCGACCCAACCATGAAGGGGAGAGAGGGATGGATAGACAGTACACATCGAGCAGGCTTCTACACTTCGACACAGACTGCACGCATTAGCATCGTCGAGAGTGTATGGGGTGGGAGCAGCCCCGAGAGAGCCTCGTGATGAGGGGAGAGCAGGCTCAGCCAGTCGGAGAGCTCCTGCACAGGTACCCCTCTATCCAAACAGCACCCCCTCTACCCAAACAGCACCCCCTCTGAGGTCAGTACGCCATTCATGGACCAACCAGGACCTGTTGGCCTGCTCATGTAGCTGCGCTGCCCCGAGAGTGGGCCATCTGGACCCTCTTGCTGGCGCCCTGAAGGCCAAGAGCAGGCCCATGAGCTGGCCGAAGAGCATTCCCTCTCAGCTGGCGCCATGAAGACCGACTGGGATGGCCTCATGCTCTCGCTAATCGCTAGGGCTATCGACTCGAACTCGTCTTCATATGGGAGGGGGACAGTGGTTACCTAGTTCTGGGGGGGCTTTACGAACGGAGGGGGTGGGGGAGGGGCACCGGCAGAAAGTTTTGGGAATGCTGGTGGAATGGCCTACTGGCAAAGTGATGTGATGCGTGCAGGCGCGAAGAAAGGTCTGCTGGCAAGGTGGGAGGGACGGCTGGTAGGATGGCTTTCATGGCCGACCAAGACGACGAGCTGCCAGGAGGCTGTGTGGAGGTGCCGGAGGACCTCACGGTGGAGGTGCCGGGGGAAGGTCTGCCGGTCATCGTGTGGTGGCCGCCGGAGGGCCTGCGGGTAGCGCCGGCGGTCTGGACGGGGCGGCTGGTGGGAGACGTCTACGAGGTCGTGCCGGCCTCTCCCATCGCAGGGGAGGGGCATGTGGGCCCTTCGGTCATCACCATCACCTCTCCTGGCGCCGTCGGGCAGGGATGGCTCACTTCGGATGGCGGCCGCTTGGTGGGGTACCCGTAGCTGGGTTCGCTCGTTCGCCTCTACTTGCGCCCTGAGGGCTAAGAAGAAGGTCCCGGGTAGGGGCCCTCCTCTCGTCAGACCTCTTCCGGCTAGCAGCGCGCGGCGGGGGTGTAGACGCTCAGGGCCTCGACCAGGCGGGTCATCTCCTCGAGGGAGAGCGCCGAGTAGTCCCTCAGGCAGATGGCCTGCTGGAACTTGGGCTCGAGGCAGCACATCAGGGTGAGGCGGTTCGGGGCCGAGCTGCTGAGCCTCATGTTCAGCACCATCTCGAGATGGCCACGGACCTTGGCGATGAGGCGGGGTGCCTTGTTCGTCTTCATGTGGGGTTCTTCCTCCGCCGATGGCGGGTAGGTGATGAACTGCTCCAACAAGACCTTCTCCCTCAAGGCCACCCAGAATTGCTCCTCCTGCGGCCAGATGACCAGCCCTACCTGCACCTACAGATTTTGAGGCCGTGAAGGGTAAGAAGCGGGGGATGTTCTTCCCCAAGCTTCTTCTCTACGCCTGCGCGACGGGCTCGTGCTTCGAGGACTTCTTGCCCTTGCCGGCCAGGGACTTCTTGATGCTGGCCTGGCAGGACTCCACTGCGCCCTCGTACTTCTTGGTGGCCTCGAGGAGCTGGGCGAAGGTCTCGTGGAGCTTCTCCTCGCCAGCGGCCTTCATGAACTCGTCGCGGGCGGCGGCCACGGCCTTGGAGAGCGCCGGGGTCTGGTTGGTGATGGTGGTGGCCATCGCGACGGTGACGTCGGTGGTGACGATGATGAGGGACTTCAGGATCGTGACGATGTGGTTCATACGGTCTCCTGGCCTTTTGGCCTGGGTGGGTGACGAAGGCGTTTCCTCCCTCGACAAACCCTTCTGCCCACACTCAGGGTAGAATTGCTCCTGAGAGGTAAGAAGAGGGGGTATTCCCCCCTCGACCTGGTGCAAGAAGGCCTTCTACGTCGGCCCCCAGCGCTGCTCTCGCTCCTTGGGGGACAGGCGCCGGTTCTTCGGCTCCTTCGACGCTTCCCACATCCGATACGCCTCGACGGCCAGGTCACAGATGCCGAAGAAGATGAATACTCCGAACAGCAGCACCAGGTACCGCCACATGGTCTACCTCCTCAAGTAGAAGTGGAGACGTTTCCGTCTTCATAGCCTTCTCCCACAGGAGTCCCTGCTTTTGCCTTCTCGATGGACCAGATGCCGTCTCGTTGGGTGGCGCCGAGGTCGTGGAGATCTCGGTAGAGCATCCGCGCAGCTGGAGAGGCCTGGGCGTTGCCCTCCGCCGGGTAGGTACAGGGGTAGGCCGTGTAGATGTCGCGGTGAGTGCACGGCAGCATCCGCTTCACTCGTTTCATGCGCGCCTCCCGGGCGTGCGAGTAGCCGCAGTCGGCGCAGAGGTCCTCGATCCCCTTCTCCATCTCGAGGGCGACGTAGAGCGCCTTGTGTAGCCGCTCCACCTTCCTGGCACTCTTGGCCGTCATCTTCTTCTTCTTGAGCTGGAGGGCGGGGGTCTTGTTCCCGAGCGCCTTGGCGATCTCGCCCTTCGTCATGCCGCCCTTGCTGCGCAGCTCCGTGACCTTCTTCCAGACCTCCTGGCCATGGACGAGGGCGTGTGGCAGAGCCGCGGCCAGGGTCACCGCCAGGATTCTCTTCTCGGTCTCCGGCAGGACGGCCTGCTGCTTTCCCTGCCTGATGTCGCGGATGATGCAGTTCGCCACTCCGCTGGCCTGGTGGACCGCCTCTTCGCCCACTCCGTTCTGGGAGAGAAAGAGAATGTGCTCACGTGTCTTGTGGGCCAGCACCGTCACGAACGTCTTCAGTCTCTCGCGGCAGTTGGAGCAGATGCCGCCTACTGAGTCCTTCCGGAGGTGTGAGTTCGTCTTGCAGGGCCTTCCGTCGATCCCCACACAAGCTCTCCGATACCGCCGGATCTTCATCTCCCCGCTGGGTGCCTTCCAGAGCTGAGGAGAAGGCACCGCCTGGGCAAGAACCTGAACAGCGAGGTCTGCTTGCTTCTGCGCCCTCGTCTGCTGGTACTTTCGATTCGCTCCCCGGCATGCGTCGCACCTGCACTTCTCGGCGACGTACATGGCCCGGGTGCCGTGTTGGCGAACAGCCTTCATCTGCGTCGTTTCCTCAAGGAATGGATGTGAATCTTGCAGACCCGCCCGCAATGCGCTACGGGTGGTGGGTGACCGACTGTGGATACCGAGCTGCTGCTACGTGCCGGATGTCCGGCGCGCATCACCTGAACTTCTCCACCGGGTACTGCGATGCCTGTGGAGTTCAGCTTCTGACGTCTCCGGCCTCCCTCTCCAGGGCCCTTGAGACAGTCGGAACGAAGGCCGAGGGAGGGGGAGCTGCAAGTGGGGTGGCTCCCCCTCCCCGCCGGGTCTAGAAGCCCTCGAACTGAGTACTCAAGCCCGCGGCACGTTCTCGTTTCTTCCTCAGCTCCTGCCGCTCCTTCCTCTGCGCTTCGGTCTCGATCCTTGGGGAGCTTGGCGCTGGGGAGCACCTGAGGCAGAGCCTCCCCTCCTTCATCACCCGCATGTTGCAGCCTGGCTTGCTGCACCGGGGCCATTCCCGCCTTCCGCCCATCATCCCGGCAGGCCCAGCTCGTCGAAGAGCTCTCCGACCGTCATGTCCCAGCCATCGGCAAAGCCCACGATGTAGCCGATGTGGTACATGGCCCGGGCCATCTCTGGCGGATCCAGCTTCTTCGAGAGCTGGATGGTCTCGTCCTCGAAGTCGTTGATGAAATCGAGAGCGATGTCGTAGCCGAGCTTCCCCATGGCCACGTCCAGTTCCTCGAGGTGCTCCTGGATGGTCTGCTTCGTTCCCAGCTCGCTCAAATGAGTCCCTCTTTCTCGGCCCACCACTTCTTTACGATGAGAGTGCCGGTGCTGTTCTCGCTGTCGTCGAAGACCTCCGAGTCGTCGTGAATGACCGACTTGGGGATCCACACCTCTTCTCCGTCGATCTCGACCAAGAGGGCCATATCCGTGACCCTCTTGGCCGTCACGTCGAAGAACTCCGCGGTGGTGTCAGAGGCCACGCTTGTTCCTCCATTCTTGAAGTAGCTGCATGTGTCCCTCGAGCTCCATCACCTTGTGGGCGTAGTGCTCCTCGTTGACCTTCTTCGCTGCCAGCTTCCTCTTCTCGAGGTTGTCCACAGCGGCCGCCGGGTTGAGCTCGAGCTTGGACAAGGTGTTGCCCATGTTCCGGTAGGCGCCGGCAAGACGGCTGCGGTCGCTCTTCAGCTCGAAGAACGTCTTGCCAGCCTTGGTGACCGTGTACTTGTCGACCACCACCTCGTCCTTGATGGCGTGGTGGCCGACGTCCACCACCCTGGCCAAGTAGACCACCATGCCGAGGGTCAGGTCCTCCTGCTTCACGTCTGGCCCGGCGCCGGCGGAGGAGCGCCATCTCCGGTGCCAGAGATGGTACGCGTGGTCGGGATGGTGGCGGGGTAGTTGTTGGGGTTGGCCGTGACCACTCCCATGCCGTTCTCCTGGATGAGGTACTTGTACTGGTTGTTGGCGAAGACGCACCTCACCAGCTCCTTCATGTCGTCGACGCGCTCCTTGGCGTGCTTCTCCTTCAGCTCCACGATCTCGACGCGGAGGAGCTTCTTGTCGGCCTCGGCCTGCACCTTGAGCAGCACCTCGTTCTTCTTGTCGAGGTCGCCGGCCCGCTCGAGCTTCGAGTTCAGGTCGCCGATCGTCCGCCTGGCCTCGATGACCTCCTGATCCAGCAGCTTGTTCTTCTTCTCGAGGTCCTCGGCCTGCTGGAGGCGGACCTTGAGACGGGTGCCGACTTCGGCGTTGAGGTTCGCGTCGATTGCCTTGCTGATGTCGCCTTCGATGGCCATGGTCTTCCCTCTGTTGGGGTTACTACTTCGGTCTCCGAGCCTGGTTGTGCTCGAGAACCAGCTCTCGGAGCCTGGCGGTGGGGGTGGTACCGGTCTGGAGACACCACTTCCTGAACTCCCTGTACTCGTCTTCCGGGATCAGGCAGTGGATGGGGTGGGCATCCATCAGCTTCCCCTGCCCAGTCTTGCTGGTGTTGGCGCCGGCCATCACTTCACCACGTCCGCGGCGAGGTTCTTGATGGCGGCGTCCCCGATGCTGTCCGCGATGGAGTCGAGGGTGAGGGTGCAGAACTCGTCCTCCCAGTCGCCGATGAAGTAGAGCCGGCGGCGGTCCTCGATGAGGCCGAAGAGGATGGGGTCCTTCTTCCTCTCGATCTCCTCCTTGGTGGCCGCCTTCCCCGTACCCTCGGGGTCGTAGTGCATGATGGCGTAGTTGTCGAAGATGAGGTGGTCGTCCGCCAGCTTCTTCTTCTCGATGATGGGCGCCGGGATGACCCGGGTGAAGTTCACCATCCAGGTCAGGTCCACCTTCTTGGTGCTCTGGCGGACGAACTGCACCACCGAGTCCTCCTCGATGTACTTCGGGAGCCCGATGGCCTCCAGCTGGCACTCCAGCTTGGCGGCGTTGAGTCCCGCGGTGAGCTTCTCAACGAGAGCGGTCTGCCCGTTCTCGATGGCGGCCTTGATGGCCTTCTCGTAGCCGGCCGCCCGGGTCCGGACCACGTTCAGCTCCTCCACCGAGTTCTTGATGGACTTGAAGAACTCCTGGATGGTGATGGGCGGTCCGTACGTCGGGGGCTTGGGCCGGCGGGAGAGGATGCGGTCCCAGAAGGGGACCTTCTGCGATGACTGGTCGCTCTGCTGGGCCACGGACAGGCCCGAGATCGGGTTTGACATCATCACCATGCCCCCACTGGCCCACTGTGTGGTGACGGCCGTGGAATTGCTGCTGAAGAAGATCGGGCTCTGGTTGTCCGACTTCGCCGCGTAGTCGGCGTGCCGCAGCTGGTCGACCTCCGGCTTCTTGGGCTGGAACTTGGGCAGCCGGGTGTCCTTGCGGAAGTTCTCGAAGACCTCGAGCTTCCCGTCCTTGGTGATCATGACTTCTTCTCCTCCCGGCCGTTGAGGGCCTTGATGATGGGTTCGAGGATCTGCTGACCAACCTGTAGCGCTCGTGCCACCTGGGGATCGTCGTTCTTCCCTGCCTGCATCTTGGCCAGGAGATCCTGGTAGCGGGCACCCGGATCGATGTGCTGGTCTGGGGTCTTCTCTGCGAGGGCCCGCACTGCCTGCGCGAAGTGGTCGGGGACCTTGAAGACGTAGCTCGCGTAGGTGCAGTCGTAGTCGTCATCGAAGTCTGTGACGAACTGAGGATGGGCACGGAGTGCCGCGGTGACTTCCTCGTAGTCCTCGCGGTTTCCTCCTCCGTTGCGGGTGTAGATGACGATGCGGTCTTCGCCACCGTCGGTCTTGGTGAGGAAGCAGTCTCGGAAGCGCCCTGTCTCCTCCTTCTCGAGGCCGAGGATGGCCAGGTAGAAGGGCCCCAGCTTGTTGCTGCCGAACAGCAGGTTGTACATGCTCATGTCAGTACCTTCGCGACCTGGACGTCGTGCCAGGGCTTGGGGAGGAAACCTCCGGTGAGGATCCACTCGTTCAGCGCTTCGACGAGCTCCGCCAGGCGGTAGACGTCGTCCAGATCGGGAGGCCCCTCGTTCTGATCTCTGTTGCCGTTGATCCTGGCGACGATCTCGAGCTGCTCCTTCAGGTTGGCGTCAGGGTCCATCAGAAGTGCACCACCTTCCAGCAGTCTGGGGCATGGATGAAGAGACCGTACTCCAAGTACATCTCCTTGTTCCGAAGGTCGTCGTCGATGAACAACATGGGGCTGTTCGGGTAATGACTGAGCGTCTCGGAGATCTGCCGACACTTGTACTCGACAGAACTGGCGTAGTCCCTGTCCGGGCGCATGAGGAGAGGCGTGGCATCGAGGCACCCGACCGTGGGGGTCGTGTCGATGCCGAAGTGCGTGACGAGCCACTTCTCCGTGACGCTACGTAGTCGAGACGGCCGACCCGTCATGATGATGGGAGTGTAGATCTCCGAGCAGCCGAAGATCTCGCTCAGCGCCTCTCGTGCCGCTTCGATGGGCGGGTCAGCAGCCACCAGGCCCGGGTCGTGGAAGGCGTCCCAGTTCTTCTTGCCAGGCCCCATGACGAAGGGGAGCCTGGCCGAGGCATCCGAGATGGTCCCGTCGATGTCGATGAAGATGATCACGTCGCACCCTTGGCTGGGAGCAGCAGGCTGCCCAGCTTCCCGGCCTCCGCGATGTGGGAGAGCTTGGGCAGGACCATGTCGCCGATGGTCTGACCGGAGCTCGTGACGATGTGGGCGAGGAACTCCTCCTCGAACTCTGAGATGCCCGACTCCACGGCCTCGAGCTTCGCCTTCACAACGAGGGCGAGGGCGCGCCAGCGCCGGCGCATCTCCTGGTCCACCAACGCCTCTGCCTGGCGGTCAGTGCGCTCGAGGTCGTGGCTGCTGTTCTTGCGACGGTACATCTTGAATTCCGTGACGCCTGGCATCTTGAGCAGGAAGCGGATACGCCGGCTCTTCATGTCGAACTGCACCATGGCCTGCATGTGGCCCTGGTCCCAGCCGGACACGAACTGGCTCGCGCCGTAGCGCGTGAGGATCTTCTCGACCTCTGCCTTCGACTTCTCGACGGTGACACTGGTCTTCTCTGCGTAGCTCATGGCTCCTTCTTCTTGGTTGGAGGGTGGAGAACGAGGCGGTATCCGAGCGCCGTTGCCTTGGCGCGAATCTCTGCTACCTGCTCCTCTCTCGTGAGAGGCGGGGGCGGTGGGGGCAGCTTTGTCTGCCATTCCTGTGGGACGTCCCCTCTACGCATCCTGCGGTCGATCTCAGTGAAGAGTTCCGCCAGGTCCTTCGCCGCGGTGCGGAAGGAGTCATCAAGATCAACGTCTTCTCCGGGCTCGAAGTTGAAGGCGGCCTCGAGGAACCCCTTGATGCGGGTTGCGTTGAGCCGAGTCTCTCGAAGAGTGTCGTTGATGTTCATGATGAATCTCCAAAAGGATAGAGGCGGGACCAGGCACTATGCCCGATCCCGCCTCAGTGGTTGTCTACTCGCTATGTCCTACGCTGTTGTGTGCTGCGGAGGAGAAAAGCGTACTACACGCGAGGCGGTTCGCCAAGCGTCCTCGGAGCAGTCGGCTTCGCTCCGTTGGTCAGCTTCTTCACCATCTCCCCGAGCGGGGTGCCGGTGAAGACCTTCTGGATGGCGTCCGCCACGGACTCGCCACCGATGGCCCGCTGGATGTTCCAGGCCTCCGCGACCTTGACCATGGTCTCGTTGTTGCTGAGCGCCAGCAGCGCCTCGGAGAAGCCGCCAGTGGCTTCCTTGAAGCGAGCGACCACGGCGTCGGTCTCCGCCCTGAGCATCAGGATCTTCAGCCCCTGCTCGGACTGCTGCTGGAGCAGCTTGGCATCTGCCGCCAGCTTCTCCCTCTCGGTTCGAGCCTCGACACGGCCCAGCTCGACGGCGGCGATCTGGTCGTCGAGCGTGGCCTGCTCCTGGGCCTCCTTCAGCTTGTTGCCGATGCCGATGAGGGCCAGCATGAGCTTGCTCTCGGCCAGCTCGCGCTGGATGGAGTCTTCCTTCTTGGTGGTGTCAGCGATGAGCTCCAGCGTCCTGCGCTTCACGTCGTGCCGGAGCGTATCCACCTCGAGGCCGCGGCGGAGGTTGGACACCTCCACGTTGGTCTTGACCACCTCGTGCTGGGACTTCTCCAGCAGGTCCCGGAGGCTGGGGTCGACGATGACGGTGCCGAGCACCTCGACGTCGTTGACCTTCATGTTGTTCTCGCGGAAGTAGAGTCCCATCCGCCCCACTCCTTCCGTCCCTTCCGTGCCGGGCTTCATGTCGGCGTTCGTCGCCTTGCCGAGCAGGGTGTCACGGATGAAGTCGGTCGAGTTGGCGTAGAAGTTCTCGACCTTGGCCTTCTTGGCCGCGCCCTTCAGCAGGGACCGAGCGTGGTCGCAGAGGAACTTCACGTAGTTCTCGACCGAGAACCACTTGTCGGCATCGCCCATGAAGTTCACCAGGTACGACAGACGGAGCTCCACCTCGACGTGGTCGCTTGTCTCGACGCGGACGATGTCGGCCACCTTGTTGTTCTCGACGCGCAGGTAGACGGAGCGCTCGAGGTTGTCCGTCGTCTTCGGCTTGCCCGTCGAGAACTGGAGGACCTCGAGGGACTCGTCGTAGTCGAGCAGGATGGTCTTGGGACCGACCACCACCTTGCGCGAGCCGGTCTTGCTCACCACCAGGACGGCGTAGCCCGTCCAGACGTCGATGGCCGGAGCCCCCAGGTACTTGGTGTCGAGGGTGACGGTGCGGGGAGGCGTGTAGCTGGTGTTGCGGGAGAACTCGTCACCCGCCAGCCCCTGGTCCTTCGAGGCCGCCGACGACTCCATGAAGGACTGCGTGGAGGCGTAGTTCATCGCTGAGGCGACGAGGCCGCGGCTCTGCACGTCGGTGTCGCCCAGACCCTTGCGCATCTGGTCGGCCGACAGCCGGGCGCCCTTCAGGCCGCGCTCGACGTCGCCCTCGCGGGGCGCGCCGACCGTGGCAGGCGACTGGGACAGCACCTGGCGCAGCTTCTGGTTGTAGGCGAGCGCCTCGGCGTTGCCCGGGTACCAGTTGATGCACTGCTTGTCCGAGAGGACCCGGCGGACGATGACCTGGGTGCGGGGATCGGGCAAGAGCATCGCCGGTCCCTCCACCTTGGCGATCTTGCCGTCCAGGCGGTTCATCACGTAGCGCGCCTCGCCGGCGGGGACCGCGGTGGCGAAGGAGGTGACCTTGCCGTCGTACTTGATCGCGCTGTGCTCCTCTCGCGGGTAGTAGATGGAGGTGTCCTTGCCGGTGAGGAAGAGCTCCTCACCCGCCAGGTGCTTCACCCCATCCTCGCCCTCACCCTCGTCCACGTAGTCGGCGATGACCTTGATGTGGATGCCCTTGATGGGCGTGAGCTCGATGGCGCGGAACTTCCGCACCTGGATGCTCTGGCCCTTCACAGTCTCCGTGACCTCGACGAACTTCTCGGTCGGCTCGGGGAAGACCACGGAGGGGCCCTTCTCGTAGCGCTTGTTGCCGTCCTCGTCGACCAGGATGGCGTAGTCGAGGCGCTCGAGCGTCAGGGCGTCACGGACGTACTGGTCCGCGGCGTCGGAGTCGTCGTTGGGGATGACCTCGATGCCCGTGGGCGGGATGTAGAAGCTGACGTCGGCTCCCTTGATGATCAGGAGCTTGCCGATGTTCAGCTCGGGCGGAGCCTTGGTGGCCGCTGCCTCGGCGCCGGCGCCCTGCATGACGCCCTCGCTCCAGTTCTTCTTGGCGAGCTCCTCGTTGTAGACGCGGACGAGGAGGTACTGGTTGGACCGGAGCTGGTGGCCGTCGATGATCTCGGCCGTCTGGCCGGGCCACAGGGCGAACTTCACCGGCCCAGGGATGATGATGGAGCGGCCGCTCTCGAGTGAGGCCCCCTTCTGCACGGTTCCGGTCTCGGGCTTCTTGCCATCCTTCTCCGGGTTCTTGAGGACGACGTACTGCCCCTCACGGGCGTCGATGGACTTGCGCTTCGACTCCTCGAGGACGCAGGGGATGTAGTCGCCGCTGACGGGGTCGTAGCGGACGGGGGTCTCCTGCGCCGTGGGGGTGACCACGGTGTTCCCGCAGTAGACCTTGATGACGCCGGTCGTGTTGTCCTGGAAGAAGGCGTAGAAGCCCTCGGCCAGGTTGAGATCGCGCTTCTGCGTCTGAGGCTCGGCCATGTTCATCTCACTCTCTTGTGGGTGGTCTTGCACTTCTTCATCTTGCTCAGCAGCCTCTGTTCCTTGGTGCGCTTTCCATCACCTTTGCGCGCCAAGACGGACTTCTCGTTTCCGAGCTTCTTCCTTCCGCACCTCCGACACCTGGGACGAGGTTCGGGATTTGCCTGGGAGCACTTGCCGCACTCCCACCCTGGGACCATCACTTGCCTCTCCTCTCACTCTTGGGCGTGGAGTCGAGGACGCGCATCTTCCCGTTGCAGCCATTGAACCAGTGGAACCACGCGTACTCGATGCTGTCCGTCTTCCCGCCGCCCACGAAGGACGGGCGGTTCGGTAGAACGTAGACGTCGGGGCGGGTGTTGCGCATGAACTCCGCCCTCTTCTCGCTGGCCACGAAGTTGAGACGCAGGAGCATGAGGGTATGGTCTGCCATCGGTATGCACCGCTCGATGAACTCAGAGGCCAGGATGAAGGGCGGATTGGTGATGGCCACTGAGTAGCCGCGAAGCTGCTCTGGAGGGACGTCGAAGAAGTTGCCGGTGATGATCTTCGGAATCCTCGGAGTGATGAGATTCAGCGACGGAATGGGTCCGGTGCGAATCTCACACGCTGTCCAGGAGATCGTTCCCTGGAACTCGGCGTTGACGGCCTTGATGATGGCGCCGTTGCCTGCACACGGCTCGAGCCACTGCCCTCCAGGCAGATGGACGGCCTTGAGGATACGACGGACACACCAGGTAGGCGTCGGGTAGGTGTCGTGTCGTTTCCTAGAACGACCTCGCTTCGTCGAGCTCACGTTACTTCCCGACTGGCGGCACGAGGTCGCGCACGTCTCCCTTGAGCGCCTTCGCGATCTCGATGACCGTCGTGAGAGGAGGGTTTCTCCCTCCGCGCTCGAGGAGGGAGACGTAGGCCACGCTGATGCCGAGCTTGTCGGCCAACTCCTGCTGGGTGACCTCTTTGGAGGTTCTCAGCAACTTCATGCTGCCGCCGAACTGCTTGAGGATGTTCTTCTTCTCGTTGGGCTTCATATGTTCACCGTCCTTTTTCCGATCTTCACCTTGTCGATGGCCTTCTCGAGGTCCACTTGCATGGGGAGCTTGCCGCCGATGGTGCCGAAGACGGCACGCTCGATGACGCGGCTCTTGTATGCTTCCTTGCGGAGGTAGTCCTCTTCCCAAGCGCCCATCCAAGCCTTCTTGGACTTCCGGTTGAGCCACTTACCGAAGTGCCGCTTGAGCTTCGTGATGCCGATGAGGTTCTCCTCCGAGATGCGGGGCCAGATGTCGAGCCAGATGCAGTCGTACTTTCGGTAGGGCTGCGGCTCCCAGATGCAGCTCGGGTCCCACCGGAAAGCATCCCAGTTGCTCACTGCTAGCTTGTTGCTCTCCTCTTCGGTCAGAGCCTTGCGGATGTGGGGAAGGACGAGTTCGATGACTTCGTCGCTCTTCTCCACCACCACGACCATCTTCACGCTCTTCTTGCGGAGGACGGGGATGAGGCTGGCGCCAAGGCCCAGGCCAGCGATGAGCACGCGACCGTGAGCGTGCTTCATGAGTGGGCGGCTCGAGTGGAGCTCGTAGGGAGCATCCGTCATCATGATCTCCCAGGTGCCCTCCACCTTGACGTTGAGCCTGGTGTAGATGCCTGGAGGGCAAACACGATCCGGTCTGCCCTTCATTGCCGCAGCCAGGTTGTCGAACATGAGCTTTCGATCGGATGCTTCCGCTGCGACATGCTCGATGTGGGCGTTCTTGCGCTCACCCTCTGGGATGATCTTGTAGAGGGTACCGGCCATCTCGTGCTTGTTGGCGAGGAGCTTCTTGGCCGTGGTGATGTGCTTGGTGATGTCGTCGTTCATCTTCTTCAGCATCCGCATCTGCTGCGGGCTGATTCCGAGATCTTCGGACTTCATGTGAGGTAAGAACCTATGCGCGTTTGCGCTTGAGGGTGGGCTTCGCCGTGAGCCTCTTCATACGCTTCGGCTTCGCGGCTTCTGGAACTGCCTCTGCTGGGCGCTCTCGTGCTTCTCTGAGAAGGCGAGCCTCACCACGGAGGCGCTCTACCTTCTCCTTCTGCTTGTCGGCGTACTTCTGAGCGCGCTCGCGCTCCTTGTCCGTTGTGGCTTCGGCCAGCTTCTTCTCTTGCACTGCGGCCCAGTACTCTGCTGCCTTGGCTGCTTTCTCCAACGACTCTGTCGTTACCTTCCCGCGAATCTTGCCGGCGCCCCACAAGGATAGGAGGGAAGTGAAGACCTTGTCTTCGGCCCTCTTGGCAAGGGCGAGCGCTTCGACGCCCGTCTCAGCATCGAGGATGTTGTCGAGGGCCTCGAGGTGACGCACCTCGAGGATGTTCCTATCAGTGCCGTACTCCTCCAACATCTTGTAGACCTTGGCCTGTGTACTGCGATGCACTTCTTGGATTGGAGTCATCCGACCTTCTGAGCTTTCCGCAGAGGGTCGTACTTGTCTTGGAGGTCCTGTACGACGGCATCGAGGCCCTTCAAGGTGGTGAGCACCCAGGAGTTGAGGTCGCCCTTCGAGTCGTCGTAGGTCTGGAGAGCCTCGACGAGAAGCTGGTCTGCGGCCTCCCGGATATCGATCTCCCGGACACCAAGGTCCTGGAATACGTACTGAGAGAGCTGATGGTCGACCAGCGGCTTCAGCGCCGACTTCAGCATCTCGAGAGTGATGAGAAGGTCAGGCTTCTGCTTCCACTCCTTGAGGAGCTTGCTTACGGCCTCTTCGTATTCAGTCATCTGTCACCCACCGCCCTTCTTCTGCGTGGAGATGTGCGGGCCCTTCCTGAACTTGATGTTGCTCTTCTCCACGTGTAGGTCAATTCCGAAGGTTGCCGCAACCTCTTCGAGGTATTGGTAGCCGGAGGGATCGTCGAGACAGGTCGCTTCCTTCCAGGCCCATCGGATGTACTCCGGGTCCTGTTGTGCGACCTGCTCGACGTCTTCCCCTTCATGCTTGCGCCCGCCGAACGTCCAGCCCCCACTGCCGTCTCTCGGGCGCCGCAATAGAGCCATCCTTTCCTCCTTCCCTACGCGTGATGCATGTGTGTGGTTGCATAGCGTCGCCCAGCTTTCATCCCCTGCGTGTACAGGTCAGCTTCGTCCTTCTTCAGAACGCGCCACTGAAAGTCTGGGTACTCGTCTCTGAGACCTCGGACGACATCGTAGGCCGCGTCCTGGCCCTTCACTGGCGGGAGGTGTTTCCATGTTCTCCAGATCCCGCCCGCTTCTCTGGACTGAACGACGTAGTAGAGGTTGGCTCTCATGACTACGAGGGCCTGCTCTAGCTTCTTCGACTTCTTCATCATCAGCTCCCTAGTTGTGGTCGCTGTCCCTGTGCGCTACGCTTCGTCTGAGCCTGACGCCGCACCTAGCAGTACCCGGAACTGGTCCGAAGAACCTCGACATGCCTTCGGGTTTACGGGGCACGGATGCACCGGCGAACGAGGATGACGTGGTGCGGTAGCGGCTCAGAACCTGGCACTACTGGCGGTCGGAAGATCGGTGATTGCTTGGACCGCACCGACCGCCAGCACCCAGGTTTGAGGTAGAGGGCGTACCTGAACCCTCTATTCCCTTATGCCTCATGATGGAGCTGATTCTGCTCCGCGTCCTGTAGCCAGTGGGCCATGTGCAAGTCGTATTTGTACATGTGGTCCGACATCCAAATGGACATGAAGTTGCCCAAGCGGATGACGAACTTCTTGTTGTAGCCATGCTTCTTGTATTCACCGGCCAATGTGTGGAAGCTCGTCGTCAGGCTCTGGTGCTGGATGATGTGAGTGAGCAGCGCCGGGTAGCCGGTTCTCCTCATCGCACACTCTTCGTCATTGAAGTGCTCGCTGACGAGGAATTCCAGTAGGGACAGGAACTCAGTGACGTGCTTTTGGGCACAGTCGTGACGTACCGCAGCGACGAGACTCTCGAGCCCAGTCAACAGCCGCTCGTGTGCTGTGTCGATCTCCTTGATGCCTGTTCGGACGCGGTCCTCTAGCACGAACGGGGCCATATGGGATTCTAGGCACTTCTGAGCAGTCTTGGGGAGAGGTCTTGATGGCGAGCTCTTCCTTCTCCCGAAGTACACGAACAAGTTGACATCCCCTCTCGGGGTGTGGTCCCGTGCCTCAATGAGTGAGGTCGCCTACGTCAGCTCTTCCGCAGCCCTCCAAGCGTCAAGATGGGAGCAGATCTTCCAGCGCCTGCCCGCCTCCGCAGGTGTGCTCTTCATCAGCATCCGCCCCAGGCCTGCTCCTAGCGGACTTGTCCATGACTTCGATCTCTGCATCGGCATCTCCCCGAAGTTCTCCGAAGGGCAGGGGTTCGGTCTCGCCGTCACGAAGTACGCCCTCGACGAGGACTACGAGAAGTACCACTTCAACATCCAAGTCGTCCGAGGCGTCCTCTGTGCCGGAGCTGGTGCAGGAGCTGGTGCGGATTCGCGCCGGCCGGATGACGGCGGTTGAGGCGGCTGCTCGTATGGGCGTCAGCCGGCAGCAGATCTGGAACATCGAGAACTCCATCCAGGGGCCACCCTCCGTCACCACGCTGGAGCGCTACGCCCGCGCGGTGGGGGCAAGGGTGCTGGTGAAGAGGCTTCCGTTTCTTCCCCGTTGACACTTCCCCCGGGCGGGGGTACATCGTCTGTACACTTATGACAGGCCTCTTCGACGACGGCAGGAATCCCCTCATCATCCCCGAGCAAGGGGCGTACTCGAGACCGACCTGCCCCCACTGCAAAACGTCGGGGGAGTACTCGGGGCGTAGAGTCCAGGGCGTCGTCCACTTCACCTGCAAGAAGTGCAATGGGAAGTGGGAGGGTGGGCTTCCTCAGGAGCCGCAGGACCCTCGCGTTCCGCTCCCCACCACCAGCTACATTCCTCCCGTCCGCATCGCGAAGGATTCAAAGGGGCAGGACGTCGAGATCCGCCGCCGCATCGACGTCCGCACCGACTTCAGAAGGGGCGGGCTGATCCCGCCCGAAGGAGAAGAGTGATGGCAGAGAACGAAGGCCCGGTCGTCTTTGGTGGCAAGGAGCTCGACCCTGGGAAGGAGAAGGCCTACCGCGCTCAGATCGCAGAGGCTCGGAAGTCAGGGGTCTCGGCACTGAAGGGCGGTGACCCGGTCGGCATCACTCCCAAGGTGGCTGTCCCCGTCGGGAACCGACCCGTCACTCGCGTTCCGCAGGAAGGAGTGCAGCCT
>Ga0315293_10002329_pt1 | contig 18309 bp, 6 predicted proteins | sample YL17G13_20_MG_FD_203071 | JGI IMG/M metagenome (GOLD analysis project Ga0315293, IMG submission 203071) | Sediment microbial communities from Yellowstone Lake, YNP, Wyoming, USA - YL17G13_20 | ecosystem: Environmental > Aquatic > Freshwater > Lake > Sediment | place: USA: Wyoming | collected...
GGAATCTGCCTCATACAAAGCTTAGCAAACAATCTGACAGACATATATTCAAATCTGAATTCCGAGGATGGAATATACATCGAAGCCAGCAATGACAACAACCTCACCAATGTCATTGCATCCTCCAATACGCAGAACGGCGTTCACCTTCTATCCGGCTCACAAGGCAACCTGGTCACCAACATAACCGCGAACTCGAACTATGACGGCATCTACCTTGATTCCAGCACGTCGAACAATTTCACGGCAATCTCCGCGGACTCGAACACCAGGTACGGAATCTATCTCTTCGGAAGCAGCAGCAACGGCTTCATTGCCAGCAACATAGCGAACTGCGTCTCCTGCATCTACCTGAAGAATTCCGACTCGAACATGTTCCTGGGGCCGGCCACCACAAGTTCGGGCGACCTGGTAGTGCTGAACACATCCGACAGCAACATCTTCAAGGACGTCTCCCTGGCCGGCTCCTCCATCAACGACACCTACCTTGCGAATGAAATCTCTTCCATATACTGCTCTTCCAATGGCGGCCTCGGGTGCTTCGACCTGAGTACCGACACGTCCTGCAACATTTTCAGCGGCTCATGTGCTTGGAACTCCGGATACTCCCTGTGCGAATACCCGACGGGCCTCGGCTCCTGCTACGATGCGAAATCCTCAGGCGCATGCACCGATTTATTTGACTGCAGCTGGAGGGGGTGCGAAGGAAGCCTGGATGACTGCACCCTGATAACGGACTCGTCGGCATGCTACGATAGCGAATGCACTCCGCAAAGTAATTTGTGCTTGGGCGACCTTAGTGAATGCACCCATGTGACCAGCGAAGACGCATGCACCGAAAGCGGATGCACTCCGGACAGTAGTTGCTTGGGCTCACTGAATGACTGCACCACGGTAACTGATGCAGGCTCATGCTCCGAAAGCGGGTGCACTTTGCAAACTAATGTGTGCGGGGGTTCACTGACCAACTGCGACGCGGTGACTGATGAAGGCGCATGCACCACTAGCGGATGCACTCCGGTTGATGCCAGTTGCGTTGGCTCACTGACTGACTGCACCCAGATGACTGATGAAACCTCATGCACCAGTAGCGGATGCAACTATGATTATGGATGCTACGGCACCGGCAGCTGCTCCAACATTCTTGAGGAATATTACTATTATTGCAATCCCGGGGGAACCGGCGGCCAGTGCGACTGGCAGGATGCCTACTGCACCGGCAGCGGCGACTGCTCTACTATTAGCTCGTATTATTGCTATCCCGGGGGAACCGGCTCCCAGTGCGACTGGAAAGATGTCGACTGCAGCGGCAGCGGCTACTGCTCCAGTATTAGCACCGAGAATTATTGCTATTCCGGGGGAACCGGCGGCCAGTGCTACTCTGACTATGCCGGTTGCAGCGGCAGCGGCTACTGCTCCAACATTGACGACAGCTTTACCTGCGGTTATACCGGCTCCCAGTGCGACTGGCACGACACCTACTGCAGCGGCACTGGCAGTTGCTCCAACATGGACGGGAGCTCCTCGAACTGCGGTAATGCCGGCGGCCAGTGCCAATGGTACAATGACTGCACCGGAACACTGTCGGACTCTTGCGAGAACATATCCGGGAGCTATTGCGGGGACACGAACGGCTTATGCTCCTTCAGCGGTTCAGACTGCAGGAATAATTACGGCTCATTCAGCGGAAGCTGCGGGGACATATCGGACCCAACTGTCTGCAGCGACCAGACCAGCAGCAAATGCTCATGGTACACAGCCTATAGCGATTTTTCCTATAGCAACATCTTCCTGAATGCGACCTATGATTCGGGCAAGGAGAATGTTGACCCAGGGAGCAGCCTGATAAGGAAGTGGTACTACAGGACCTACGTCAATGATACGGGCGGCAGCTATGTTCCAGGCGCGGATGTAAAAACCTATGACTCCGGCGATACGCTGATTGACACCCTGATAACCAATTCAGCCGGGTGGACGGGGATGGGCTCGCTTACGGATTACATCAAGAACGGGGCTTCAAAGTACAGCTATACCAACTATAAAATAAGGGCCACGAAGGCAGGGAAGCCCGACGGCAGTGTAATAAGAAGCAGCATAACCGCCAACCTCATCAATGACTACATAACCATGGGCGATGTTACGGAATGCGGCACCATCAGCAGTGCAGACACGACCATTACAGTCACTAATGACATAACATCGTCTGCCACCTGCTTCAACATAACGGCCAACAACGTGACCCTAAACCTTAACGGCCACACCATATCAGGTGGATATAATGGCTATGGCATCGTCTCGAACGGCTACAACAACATCACCATAAGGAACGGGACAATCCAAAGCTTCGCAAGGGGGGTCTACCTGAACGGCACCCGGAACAGCAGCATCACGAACATCACATCGGACTCCAACAACGAATACGGAATATACCTTTCATCCAGCTCCAATAGCACAATCAGGAATGTGACCCTGACAGAAAACTACTACTATGACCTCTACGTGGTCGAATCAAACCCGGCCTACTGCAACAACATCATCCAGAACATCACGGGCTCAGGCAACAGGCCCATCTATTATTACAACTTCTCGGCGGAGCTCTCCAACCAGTATATTTCAGAGCTCATCCTGTGCAACACGTCCTATTTCAATCTCACGAATACAACCGTTTCCGGCTCTGACTCGAAATATAACAACGGCATCCTTGTTTCAAACGCTTCATATTCCAAATTCACCAACGTGACGTCCGGTAACAACTATCATGGGATATACATAACCAACAGTTCCAGAAGCACCCTCACCAACATAACCGCGAACTCGAACGCCGTGAATGGAATATACATTTCCTACAGCACCTACAACACCCTCACCAACATAACGGCAAAGTCCAATTACTATGGAATAAGATTCGACTCGGACCTGAATGACACCATCTATAACATCACCGCCAATTCGAATACTTATGGCTTATATGTCACCTCAAGCAACAGCAGCACATTCAGGAACGTTTCTGTCGTATCGAACACCGTGAATGGCATCGAAATCCGCTCAAGCACAAACAACACTTTTACCAACATTACCGCGAGATCGAATACCAATGGCTATGGCATATATCTTATAGCAAGCACGAACAACACGATAAGGGACACGGATCTCGGATCGAACACAGTCGGTATATTCCTTTCATCCTCAAGCAACAACATGCTTTACACAATAAACTCCTCTTATAATGCCTTTGGAATAGCATTGGTATCGTACAGTTCGTACAACAACCTGTCAGTCATAACTGCCAATGGGAACTCTCAGCGTGGATTCACTTTAGAGTCCAGCCCATACAACAAAATCACAAACGTCACGGCACGTTCAAATACAAACTACGGTTTATATCTGACGAGTTGCCCGAACAGCACGCTTGCCACGATTGACGCGAATTATAGTGATTATGGGATATACCTTTCAAACAGCAATAGCAGCACGCTCACCGGAATCTACGTAAAATATAATACGTATGGTCTCTACTTACTGCAATCAGGCAACGTCACCATCACCAACATAAACGCAACCTCAAACAGTCAGCACGGAATATACATTCTATCATCCCAGAACAACACGTTAGTGAACATCAATGCAAGCCAGAACACCCAATATGGAATCCTCCTTTCTTACAGCCCAAACAACTCAATCCAGAATTCAAGACTGACGGACTGTGGCAGCGGCTATGCTTGCATATACCTGGGTGCAAACTCAAAGGAAAACATCATAAAAACAGCCTATCTCACAACCTCGGGCACCGGGATTTACCTGTATGGTTCAAGCGGCGTAAATGGCGCAGACAATAACTTGTTCCAGGACATAATCAAGGGAGGGACCGCAAGCAGTACCGAAGTGTGGCTGCAGGCCTATGCATTGAACAACACATTCCTTAACGTCACATACACCAATAATGCGGTTGATTCTACTTCAAAACTCATCAGGAGCTGGTACTACATGGCCTACGTCAATTACTCTGGGAGCAGCATCTCGGGTGCGAACGTCACGGCTTACAATTCCACCGGGAACCTGGTCCTGAGCTTAGCGACGAACTCCACCGGATGGACGGGGATAGGCGCATTAATCGATTATATAAAAGTCGGCGGGACGACAAGCTACTATTCCAACTACTCGATAAATGCGACAATGACAGGGTTCATAAATACCAGCCACGCATTCAATGCTACGGCGACCCAGAACAAGCTCAATGATATGTTCACACTGACCATGCTGAATCCGCTAAGTGACTGCGCAATCCTGAACAGCACCAACTCAATCTATTACCTGACGGCAGACGTCGTCCCGCCCGGGCCCGGGCCCTGCTTCAACATAACTGCGCAGAACGTGACCCTGGAATGCAACGGCTACTCGATACACAGCGGAACTGTTGCCGCGGCCGGCGTCTTCTCCAACATGTCCCAGACGACGATAAGGAACTGCAGCATCACCATGGGCGCAGGCAGCGGAGGATACGGCATACACCTACGCGGGTCGAACAGCTCTTTCATCTACAACAACAGGCTGGATTCGCAGCATTCCGGGATTGTGCTTTCCAGCAGCGCCAGGAGCAACCAGATAACCAACAACACCATAACCAACAATTCCTATGAGGGGATAAACATCAGCACCGACAGCTCGAACAACACAATACAGGGCAATCTGATAAACAACAGCGGCGGCAGCGGAATCTTCACGAGCGCAAACTCCACTGTGATAAAGAACAACACAATACATTCGAATTTCCGAGCCATATACATCCAGTCAAGCACGAACAACCTGTCAGACAACAACATATGGAACTGTTCGGGAACCCTGGGATGCATGGAGTTCAACGGCGCCAACAACAACTCGGTATCCGGCTGCATAATCAACCTGTCCCTGGGCAATCTCATAAACCTGACCAACTCGAACAACAGCCTTTTCAGCGACACCGTCCTGCTGCAGTCAGCCACGAACGACACCCTGCTGAACGGAAGCTCCATGAACAACACCTTCCTCAACGTGAGCTACAACGCAAGCAGGGAGCATGTGCTGTCAATATCACATCTCATTAGGAAATGGTACTACAGGGCCTATGTCAACCAGACGGTCTTTGGCAACAGCATCGCAAATGCCTCGGTCAGCCCATACAATTCGACCGGGATATCGATAGCGAACCTCACCACCAATTCGACCGGCTGGACGAACATAACCCAGCTGACAGAATACGTGAACAACGGGGGCACGAAGAGCTATTACTCAAACTACACGATTTATGCGAACATTAGCAGCGGAAGCTATTACAATACCTCGAAGGCCTACAACCTGAGCGTGGATACAAACAATCTCTATGACGTAATCTCAATGAACCTGTCGACGAACATCACTTTGTGTACAATCATATATCAGCCGAACACGACCTACACCCAGACGCAGAACATCAATCCGCCGGGTCCCGGAGCCTGCATAAACATAACGGCGCAGAACGTGACATATGACTGCAACGGGAAATCGATAACCAATACTTCATTGGCTGCCGCAGGCATATACTCCAACCAGACGAATACGACACTGAAGAACTGCAATGTCAGAATGTCGGCGAGCAGCGGAGGGAACGGGATAGTGCTGAAATACGCAAACTACTCGAAAGTATACGACAGCAACCTCAGTAACCAATACACTGGCCTGAATATCTCCCTATCCAGCAACGTATCAGCAGAGAACATAACGGCAAATGGCAATACATACGGCATATGGCTTTCAGGCAGCAATAGCAGCTCCCTGAAAAACATATCATCAAGCACATCAACCGGCGGCTATGCCATTTTGCTCAACTCCAGCAGCAACAACACCATAAGCAATGCGACCTTAACCGGTTATTTTGGAGCCTACCTGTATTACAGTCCGAACAACTCGCTGAAAGATATCAATGGAACCGGCATTTATGGGACCATAAACCTCGATCACAGCGACAACAATTCATTAAGAAATATCACTGCCAAATTATCGGGCGCATACGCAGGCATTTTAATCTCCTATAGCAACAACAGCGTTCTGGACAACATCACCGCAAACCAGAACCCAGGCACTGCCATCTCCATAACTCGAAGCTCAAATAATAACCTCACCAATGTCACGGCATACTCCAATAGCATTGGGATTAGTATTGGTTATAGTTCAGGAAACAGAATAGAAGGCCTGAGAATGTGGAACTGCTCCAGCGGCGGCAGCTGGGAATGCATATATATAGCGTCCGGAGCGCAAAACAACACCATCAAGACAGCTTACCTGAATTACAGCGCAAATGATGGAATTTTATTTTATATTAGTGACTCTGGTGCAAATGCAGATAATAATCTCTTCCAGGACATAATCATCGAGAACATGAGCCGCTATGACGTCTATGCTTATGGGATTTATTGTTGTTCCAGAAACAACACATTCCTGAACGCAAGCTACAACATCAGCAAGGAGAGCATCACCGCTCTCACATCAATGCACAGGAGCTGGTACTACAGGACGTATGTCAACGACTCGGCAGGAAGCGACGTCTCGGGCGCCGTGGTCACGGTCAGGAACAACACTGACATTCTGGCCCAAAACCTGACGACGAACTCCACCGGATGGACGACAACCGGGCAATTGACAGAATACACGAACAACGCCGGGACGAGGACATACCACTCTAATTATACGATGGGTGTCACGGCAGCCGGCAAGCCCGACGCATTAGTGAAAAGGAACATGACAGGCAACCTTATTAATGACACAATAACCATGAACGGCAATCTTGAGGGCTGCGGCAACCTGACGAATGCGAACACAAACTATACGCTCGTTAGTAACATTACAACAACAACAACGTGCTTCAACATCCTTGCGAGCAACATAACGCTGGACCTCAATGGGCATGTGATATCAGGAGACCACGATGTCGGCGATTACGGCGTTTACATTAACGGCTATAACGACACCAAGATAAGGAACGGCACCATAAAGGATTTCAATTATGGAATCGTGTCATACAACAACAAGAACAACACGTTTTCGTACATCGTTTTCAACTCCAATGGAATCGGAGGGTTGAACTCAAGTTCCAGCTCAAACAACAACTTCACCAATTGCTCTAGCTCCGCCAGTGGAGCCTACGGCATCTACCTTTCATCGGACGACAATGACACGCTCGATATCTATGATGGCGCTAGCCATACTTATGGCATATACGCCCAATATACCAACAACAGCAGATTCACCAATGTCACAGCAAGCTATATGACGAACAGCGGCATCTACCTAACCTCAAGCTCGAACAACACCATTACAAACCTTACGGCAAACTACAACACCCAGTACGGCATCTACCTAACCTCAAGCTCGAACAACACCATACGCAATGTGACGGCGGGAGAAAACGGATACTTTGACCTGTATCTGAATCCCCAGCCGGCTTCCACAGAATACTGCAACAACATCATCGAGAACATCACGGGCTCCGGCAACAGGTCAATACTCTATTATAACTTCTCAGCCCAGCTGTCCAACTATGATTTGTCGGAGCTTGTGCTTTGCAACGTGTCCTATTTCAACATCTCCAACATCACGGTCGCGGGCTCAACTTCAAAATGGAACAACGGCATCATTGCAGTCAATGTCAACAACTCCAGGCTAATCGGGATAAACTCTACCCACAATTACTACGGCATCTACATGGATACAGGCGGCAACGACAAGTTAGAGAACATCACGGCAAACAACAACTCCGTAGACGGACTTTATATACAGTCGGTGGTGAACAGCAACCTCACCAATGCCACTGCAAACACGAATTTGGGGAGAGGAATTTACCTTTACTACACTTCGAACAGCACGCTAAAGGATCTGATTTCAAATTCAAACAAAGTGTACGGAATGTATATTTATGCCAGCAGCTACAACAACCTCACCAATGTCACAGCCAGCTCAAACTCACAACATGGAATTGTATTATATACATCCAGCAGCTACAACAACCTCACCAATGTCACAGCCAGCTCAAACTCCATTCACGGAGTCTACATATCGAGCAACACCAATAATAATTTAACCAATGTAACAGCTTATAACAATACCAAATATGGAATCTACCTCTACTCAAGCTCCTACTCCAAGCTCGACAACATCACGGCAAGCTCCAATTTCGTCTTTGGGATATACATTTCTTCAACGAGTTACAGCAACCTGACAAACGTTATTGCGAACTCCAACAAATATGATGGCATATTCCTTGACACCAGCTCTACCAACAGGATAGAGAACCTCAGGATGTGGAACTGCTCCTGGGGCGGCAACTATTCCTGCCTCCACATTTTCTACAGTTCACAAGGCAATACAATAAAGGAGGCGTACTTAAACAAAAGCTCGAATTACGGCATATACCTCAATACCACCTCGTCTTCCAGCAGGCCTGACAACAACATGTTCCAGAACATCACGCTGCAGAACATAGACGGCTACGACATCAACCAGACATACGGCAGGAACAACACATACATGAACGTAACATACAATACCAGCAGGGAGTATGTCGGGCCTTCGCTGTCCGTCCTGATAAAGAGATGGTACTACAGGGCCTATGTGAAGAACACCTTTGGGAGCCCGCTGGAGAACGTGTCGGTCATGGCCTACAACACCAGCGGCATACTGGTGGAAAGCCTCAACACGAGCACCAGCGGCCTGACTCCGGTCAGCTCCCTCATAGAATACGTGAACGACAGAGGGACGAGGAGCTACTACTCTAATTACACGATATATGCGAACGTCAGCGACGGAAGATACATAAACAAGACGATGGCCTACAATCTCAGCGTCGAGAACAACAACCTGAGCCACTACATCACCATGAACCAGACGACCAACGTCACTAGCTGCGTCACCATCGTCGAGGACAACACATATTACACCATGACGGCGAACATAACGCCAACCACCCCAGGAACATGCATAAACATAACGGCGCGGAACGTGACCTTAGACTGCAACGGGTTCTGGATATTCAACGATACTAGCTATTACTTCAGCCTCATCGGGATAAATGCCAGCAGGTTGAACGCAACGATCAAGAGCTGCAAGATCGGAGCCAAAGGCAGTAATGGAATATGGCTCCAGTCGGCAAGCTATTCCTACATATACAACTGCAGCATATACAACTTTTCAATCGGGATAGCCTCCTACTCCGATAATTACGTTCTGCCGCCGATCACAGACGTCATAGTAGACAATGTCACCATAGACAACGCCACTGGCGGCATTTACCTGGGCAGCTTTAACGCCAACTGCACCATCGCGAACTCAACCATCATCAATTCCGGACAGTATGGAATTTATAGCTTAGCCGCCTCTGCTTATACCGGGAACCATACATTCAAATTCAACACAATCAGGAATACCGGCGGCTCCTCCGATTCGGCCGGCATCTATTTGAACAACATACGGAACGTCTCGATAATCGGGAATACCATAGATGCGACCGCAAACTGCTTCGGGTCGGGCAACTGCTACGGAATCTATCTATATGGCGCCGGGAACATCTCCGTCCTGGACACCAATATCTCGAACAGCTCGAATTATGATGTCTATGCGACACAGACATCAACATATGTCGTGTTCACGAACGTGACCTACAACATGAGCAAGGAAAGCGTGGGAAGCGGCAGCCAGCTGACCAGGAAATGGTATTATAGTGCATACGTGAATGATACCTCCGCGACCAACCTGCAGGACGTCTCCGTAAAGGCGTATGACAAGAACAGCGCTCTCTCGGAAAGCCTCACGACAGGCTCCAACGGGTGGACGCCACTTGGGCGCCTGATTGATTATGTAAACAGCGGGTCCCAAAGCTACTATTCCAACTACACGATAACCGCATCGAAGCCCCCGTCATATTCGAGCTCGACCAAAGAGCGCAACATAACACTGCAAACCAATATATACGGAGACAACTTCACCCTGAGCGGGAACACGGAGCCGGACACCACCCAGGTCATCCTCAACACTGCGACGAACAACAACAGGACGGCAGACGACCTGAGATGCTATGCCACCGGCTACGACATAGAGCAGACATCGCTCAATGCCTATTACAGATGGTACAACGGCACGGCCCTCTTCAGCCAGGGCAACACCACCATACCGAACGGGACATCGACGCTGGTCTCCACGCTGTCCCACGCCAACACGAACAAGTCGGAGGCATGGAACTGCTCGATAATGATGTCGGACAACTTCGCCAATGAATCCCAATGGAACAACGCGACCATAACCATACTCAACACCCCGCCCGGGCAGGTGACCCTCACCACCCCCTACAATGCCAACTCGACGACCGAGAGGACGCCCATGTTCAGCTGGGCCCAGGCGGCCGACGCCGACAGCGACCCGCTCAACTACACGTTCAACATGTCCTGCGGCTCGGGCTGCTCCGGCGACAACCGGGAGGTCAATGTTACCGGCAGCGACAACTGCACAAACGGCTTCTGCAACTACACGCTCGAAACGGAGCTGAGGTACTTCTGGGACGACAACTACTATTACAACTGGTCCGTCAGGGCCTACGACAGCCAGAGCAACGGGACATGGAGCAGCACATGGAACTTCACGCTCGACTCCAATGTGTCGATAACGCTCTACGTCAGCGCCGTGAACTTCGGCATAATGCCGCCCGGGTATACCAATGACACCACGGACGACAAGCCGGGCCCCTTCAAGATAAGGAACGACGGCAACTGCTTCCTTGACGTGAACATATCTTCAAGCGACCTTCTCTGGGACTCGCAGCCGAGCCCTTCCGCGTACTTCCGGTACAAGATAGACAATGTCACGGGAGAGGCGGGCTCGCTGAACTGGTCCAGCGCGAACACTACGGTCGCCTGGGCGCCGGTGCCGCTGGTGAACGGCACGGCCATATCCTTCTTCAACTATTCCGATGCAACGGATGAGGCGGAGATAGAGCTTTACGTCCAGGTTCCGCCGGAGGAAGGGGCGGGCCAGAAGAGCTCATCGATGATATTCACGGCCGGGTATCACAGCCAGACGGAGGATGTATGAGCAGAAGGATTGACGCCAGGGTGATAATGGTGAATCTGGCAGTGGTAGCCATAGCCGCGTCCTGGTACATGAACCTCAGCAGCCTGCAGGTCCTTTTCCCGCTGAACAACATGGTGACCGAAGACAGGGCGCCGCTGTTCGAATGGTCAGGGGCCGCGGGCAGCTATGAGCTCCTGATAGATGACGACCAGGATTTCAGCTCGCCCATGGCCTTCAATGTGTCGGGGAACAGGTACAGGCCGAGCCAGGAGCTGGATTTCGGCACCTACTGGTTCAAGCTGAAGTCCGAAGGAGCCGAGACCAGGCCGATGAAGTTCACAGTCGTGTCGTCGGTGGCGCTCTCGCGCCAGGAAATGGGCATTATAAGGAACTCGGGCAACACGGCGCTGCTGGTCCACATGGGGGGGCTCACAGGAGCTGTGACGCTTGCCGTGAACAGGACGCTCGAGATAGGGGAGAATGAGGATGTCAAGGCAGAGCAGAAGTAAAGTCATTGAATGGAGGCTGATGCTGGTTGCAGCCGTAGCCCTGCTGATATTCATAAGCAGCGCCTGCCCCGCGGCGGCCATAGGCGTGACGCCCGGCAGGACGACCATAGACTTCGAGCCGGGTGCGGACAAGAGCGTCAGCTTCACCATAACGAACAACGACCACAAGCAGTTCAACGCCTACATCTACGTGGAGGGGGACCTGAAGGATTACATAACGTTCGACAAGCAGATAATCCCCTTCAACGAATCGGACAACTCGAAGGTATTCACCTACAGGGTGAAGCTGCCCCAGAGGATCGACCCGCCGGGAGACCACTGGGGGAAGATAATAGTCATGGAGCTGCCTGCCGGCTGGGAGGCTCCGGAAGGGGAGACCCGCATAATAGCCACGGTGGCCGTCATACACCAGCTTCGCGTGAAGGTCCCCTACCCCGGCAAGTTCATGCAGATAGACCTTACCATACAGGAGGCGGTCCCCAACGAGTCCGTCAAGTTCTTCGTGAAGCTCTACAACCTCGGCAAGGAGGACTTGGCAAAGGCCCAGGCTACCATTGAGGTTTTCGGACCGACCAATGAGGTCATCGCGACAGTGGATACGGAGCCGGTGGCGGTGAAGTCGATGGAGAGGGGCGAGCTCATAGCCGCCTGGAAGGCACAGGTCAACCCCGGCATGTACCACGCGGTGGTCACCGTCAGGTATGACGGGGAGGTCGGCAAGACGGACAAGAACTTCTATGTCGGCAACATGCTCATAGACCTGCTCGACGTCACGGTCAAGGACTTCAAGCTCGGCGGGATAGCCAAGTTCGACATCCTCGCGGAAAGCAGGTGGAACCAGCCCATACCGGGGGTGTACGCCCACCTGATAGTGAACGATAACAAGGGCGACAAGGTGGCGGACTTCAAGTCGGCATCCGTTGACATGTCGCCGTTCGAGAGGTCGCATCTCTACGCCTACTGGGACACCGAAGGCGTCAATGAGGGGGAGTATCTGACCAAGATGACCCTTAACTATGCTGACCGCTCCTCGGAAAAGGAGATAAGGACCAAGATAGGGCTCAGCTCCATAACCACGGAGATATCCGGAGTCAGCGTCGGCGCTGTCACTTCCGAGGAGGCGGTGCTCCAGCAGTACCCGGTGGTGCTACTGGTCGCAGTGCTCATTGCCATAAACTTCGCGTGGTTCATGTACTTCAGGAAGAGGAAAAAGTAGGAGCCTTTGCTCTCCTGCTGCAGAGGGACTTGCCAGATGCCGATTCGGCCGCTCCATGAAACAACATAAATAGCAAACAAACAAAATAAAAATATGCACCTTAAAAGGGTAATCGCAGGCATCCTTCCGCTGCTGCTCGCCTACGTCATCTTCTCAATCCCGTATGCAAGCGCCATAGACGTAAGCGGCTGCGGGGATCTGGGCATTCCCGGAGCGAGCTATGTTCTGACCCAGGACCTGAATCAGTCAGCCACATGCTTCAACATAACGGCGGACAACGTCGTATTCGACCTGGGCGGCCGCACGATTGCAGGCGATGGGGGGTACGGCGATTATGGCATATTTTCAAACGGCTATGACAACATCACTATAAAGAACGGGACTGTGGCAGGTTTTGGTTATGGAGTGAATTTTGTAAACGGCTTCGACGCCACAATACGGCAGGTAACCGCAACAAACTCGTCCGTCTACGGGATTTATATCTACAATAGCGCTGGCAGCCGGATAATCAACAACACCATCAGCCTCAACAAGTATTACGGAGGGCTATGGCTTGTCACTGTCAACTATGCCCAGGTCATCAACAACAGCATAGACACGAATTACGAAGGCATGGGGATAGAGATGCAGACTTCGTATTCCAACTACTTTTCCGGGAACACCCTGAATTCGGACAAATGGCCGATAGGCATCAGCGGCGGGAGCAACCACACGTTCGTGAACAACAGCATATGGAACTGTACAGGCACGTACTACGGATGCATACAACTCCAATATTCAGAAGGCAACACGTTCTCTGGAGGGATAGTCAACTATTCGGGGGGTTCGCTGATCCATATCACAGGGGGCTCGGTGAACAACAACATCTTCCGCGACATGACATTGCTCGACCCAGGCCCGGCGAACTACAGCGTCCGTTTCGATTCCGGCAGCAATATCAATAACACCTTCATCAATGTCACATATGCCAATGAATCGGTCCCGGCCGGCTCCCAGCTCATCAGGAAGTGGTACTACAGGGCGAATGTGAGCTATCCGATCGGGACGCCAGCGGCGAACATCTCGGTCCTGGCATACAACATCTCCGGCGCGCTCGCCGAGAACCTCACCACCAACTCGACCGGATGGACGCCGTTGGGGCAGCTCATAGAATACGTCAATACCGGCGGGACCAGATCCTATTATTCGAATTATACGATAAACACGAGCTCCAGGGGCTATGCCCAGGCATCAAAGAAGTACAACCTTTCAGCCGAAGGGAACAAGCTGTCGGACAACATCCCCATGGGCAGCATATTCTACCAGAAATCGAACAGCGCCGAAGCCGATGCGACCTACTCAATGGCCATCGCGGACCTCGACAACGACGGCGACCTCGACTACATAGCCGGGAACCTCGGCTTCAGCAGGGTGTACAAGAACGACGGCCAGGGTAATTTCATGCTCTATGAGAGCGGGACGATAAGCGAGTTCACGATGTCAGTTGCAATCGCGGACCTCAATAACGACGGCTACAAGGACTACATAGCAGGCAACTACCAGAAGCCGAAGAGGATATACCTCAACAACGGCAACGGCCACTTCACGCTCCACGAGAACGACAGCGAGACCGGGAATGAGAGGACGCGGAAGGTGGCCGTCGCGGACTTGGACAACGACGGTGACCTCGACTACATAGTCGTGAACAGCGACCCGACCACCTTGATAGGGGCGCAGATTTATCTCAACAACGGCACGGCGAACTTCAGGAACTATGAGAACCTGTCGGGCAATTACTATGCCCTCGCGGTGGGGGACTTCAATGACGACGGGTATGCCGATTTCGTGGCATCCGGACAGGACAGCTCGGAGCCGACAGCCATATATATGAACAACGGCTCGGGCCATTTCACCCAGACGCAGACGTTCGACCATGGGGGGATGTACACATACTCGCTTTCAGTCGCCGACCTCGACAACGACGGCCATCCTGACATCATCGAGGGCAACGGCAACACGCCGGGCCACCAGTACAACCGCGTTTTCCTCAACAATGGAAACGGGACTTTCGCGGACACGTACCAGTCAATAGGCAACAAAGACACCTATGCGACCCCCATCGGGGACCTCGACAACGACGGATATCTGGACTACATCTCGGCTAACAGGGGAGGCGGAGAGAAGGAGGAGATATACCTCAATGACGGCACGGGGAACTTCTCGGCATATGAGGAGGGTGCAAATGCATACATAACCAACAGCATCGCAGTCGCGGACCTCAATAACGACGGAGGACTCGACTACATAGAAGGCATCGATAACCTCGGCCAGTACATCTATTTCAACAACAGGAATGACACCAATTACATCCAGATAGATGTGAAAGGCGTGAGCCCCTTCGTGAACAGGGACGGCGTCGGCACGAAGGTCTCCGTGTACGATTCAAATGGCGTGCTTAGGGGTTACAGGCAGGTGACCGCGGCCGACTGTTCCATGGCAAGGACTGACCAGCTCCACTTCGGGCTTCCGGACAAAGGCGCATGGAGCTATACGGTGAATGCCACTTTCAGCACTGGCAAGACTGTGTCCTGCACCGTTCAGCCCCCGAAGGCCTTCACTCTGTATGAGAATGGCTCATCGGCCGGCGGGGTCAGCTGCCACGTGGTCGATATGCCGCCGGAAATCACGTCCATGCAGCCGGCCAACGGGAATGCGACCAGGGACACCGACATCAATTTCACGTGCCTTGTAAGGGACGACTACAACCTTTCTTCTGTCACGATATACATCTGGAACAGCACCGACAAGGTCTACTACCAGAGCACGAGGGGCATCACTGGGTTCGTCAACCAGAGCTCGTGGCTCATCCAGGACATGCTCCCCGGGATGTACAAGTGGAACTGCATGGCCGTTGACGGCGCCTCTAAATCCTACCAGAAGCCCCAGAACTACACGATTGTCATAGTCCTGAGGAACAATCTATATGTCAGGCTCATCCTGAACAACACGGAAAACATCGTATACGTCCCAGGCATGGGCGAGAGTGCATCCGCCGGCATCAGCAACCAGACCTATAGCAATCCCACGCACTTCTATCTGGCCTCCTACCTCAAGGACGTCGTAACGGGGCTGGTATTCGATACTCAGATACCGAGGACCATATCCGTCGGGGGGAGCGGGGGGAGCCATTACTTGGCAACGGAGCAGGACATGGAGAACTCGCAGGTCTTCATGGTCTTCACCCTAGGCGACTGGAGGTCCTTGGAGAACAGGATCGACATGATAGAGAGCGGCAGATTCCTCTACAGCATTCTCCCGAGCTTCTCCTACGGGCTGGGAAATAAGTACGCGCTGGAGCTTGCGCTCAGCTATGCCGACATCGACCTGCAGGGCAGGCTCAGGCTCCAGAAGGGCTCGCAGAAAATCATGATAGAGAACAACGGCACTGCCGGGGGCAGGCCCATAGTCGTGATAAGGAAAGAGTAGCTGCCGCCCGATACCGCTGCAAATTCATGGAATCCGCGATCCGGACGGAAAATCAAATCATATTGCACGGGACCAGATTCGCCAGACATCCCCCGGTCAGACCAGGACCTCTTTCTCGCCCTGGGATATGACCGTACCATTGTATACGACCCTGACCTTTATCGCATGCAGGCCTTTACCCAGAGGACTGCCCATCTTGAATTCCGAAAGCTGGACGGCGTATGTATGGTTCCCGGTGTAGCCGGGTCCGCTATAGGAGATTTCAGGCGTGCCGCCGACGGCCAGCTCATAGGGTGCGCCGGATATCTCAATGAAGCGCGCAAGAGGCATGGATGACACATCTTCCCCGATGCCGACTTCTATCAGCGAACCAGCAGGAAGGAACACGCCTTCGGCCGTCGTGACCCTTATTTCGGCATTCACGCTGTTCCCGGCGACTCCCTGGCCGACAGCGAATCCCGTTATCCCCGGCCTTGCCAAGAAAACGAATACAAGCGTGATGCTAAGAACCGGAAGAATGATTGAAACCCTCTCGTGCAACTCCAACCCCATAATCCAAATAATGCTATAAATTTATAAATGTTATGTGCTAATAATATGATTATGGTAGTAATTCCAAAGAATGTAGTTGCTGTATTGCTTTTGGTTACTATTCTCGTATCAGTGATTGGTACCTGGGCGGCTTTGAGCACGCTGACGCCGACGACCTTCCAGAGAGCGCCAACCCCGATGGACACTTCGCAGGTCACGGGAAAGGTCACGGTCTATGTGATGCCGCCGCCGCCCGAAGCCACCGGCGAAGTCATAGTTGATGTTGTAGAATGAAACCAAGGAGGATAATATGGAGATTTCAAATAATCTGCTAGCAGTTTTGGTCATAATTGCCATGGCAATCAGCATAGCAGGTACAATGACAATGATATCGGTGGTTCCAGGGAAGCCGTTCCCCATCACTGGTTTCGCACAGTCCGAGCAGAACGCGACGACAACGGCCACAGTGGCTTCGGAGGCCAACATAAACCTGGTATCGACATCGACTATCGCCTTCGGGAGCAAGAGCATCGGGGACACGGACAACACCTTAGACCTTAGCCCGCACCCCTTCACCATCGAGAACAACGGCTCGGTCGCCGTCAACATATCGATAGGCATATTCGGAAGCAACCTCTGGGGCTCCGTGTATAACGACGCGAACTTCACCTTCAACGTGAGCAAGAACGAGACGGCGAAGACCACATGGCTATGGGGACAGCCCACATGGGCGAACATAAAGAACTCCTCAGCCGGCCTTGATACCAGCATCATGGTCTTCAACCTGAGCCCTGACAACGCCGACGGAGACAGGATAAACGTCCACCTGAAGATAATCGTGCCTCCGAACGAGAAGGCAGGGGCCAAAACCACACTGATAAAGTTCAATGCGTCGATTGGCTGAACCATTTTTGTTTTTTGCTTCAATCCTCCCCGGCTCTGTATTATCCGGGGGGATATTCTAAATTTTAATGCCGCATTGCGGAGGATGCCACATCGATTGATACATTCATGTTCAAGTGATATGCAGAATCCTCTCGCCCTTTTCAAAATGCTGGCATTGCAACGGGAGATTTAGCGGTTCCATGGTTCTATTATAAATAAATATTTATGTCACCAATTATAATACTATATATTGCCTGAGAATTTCAGGAACGCAATAGCCTTATAGAGGAGAAAAATGGAGATTTCAAACAATCTGCTGGCAGTCTTGGTCATTTTTGCCATCGGTATAAGCATTGCAAGCACCGTGAGCATGCTTTCAATAGTCCCCTCGAGGCCGACAGCACCCATAACCGGGTATGCCCAGTCGGAGCAGAACGGCACTGCGACAGTAAGCATTGCTTCGGAGGCTAACATAAACCTGGTATCGACATCGACTATGGCCTTCGGGAGCAAGAGCGTCGGGGACACGGACAACACCGTAGACATGGCCCCGCACCCCTTCACAATCGAGAACAACGGCTCGGTCGCCGTCAACATATCGATAGGCATATTCGGAAACAACCTCTGGGGCTCCGT
>Ga0315293_10002332_pt1 | contig 18299 bp, 17 predicted proteins | sample YL17G13_20_MG_FD_203071 | JGI IMG/M metagenome (GOLD analysis project Ga0315293, IMG submission 203071) | Sediment microbial communities from Yellowstone Lake, YNP, Wyoming, USA - YL17G13_20 | ecosystem: Environmental > Aquatic > Freshwater > Lake > Sediment | place: USA: Wyoming | collected...
GGATGAGGGTACTGCTGGCGTTGTCGGCGGCTGTGCTGACATTGCTGATTCTGACATTCCTGTGGCAGACATATGGCCGCGCGGCTGATCGGGGCTGGGTGGTCCTCGAAGGCTATCCCATGGCCCTGATCGTTGCCTGGGGGGCAACTTTTCTATGCGTATTGGTGATGGAGGGATGCCTCGCCTTGCCCAGACATTCCAAGGCCATCGCTTTTGTCTTGTGCGCGGCGGTGTTCCTGGCGGTGTGGTACTTCTTTGGATTTGACGAGAGCATGGGCCACGACTACAGCGTGTTGTTTCTCGGCCAGCAGGCAATTACCCTTTACAGGTTGTACTGGTATGTGCTGGTTGTACTTTTCATCGTACTATTGGTGTTCAATGGGGCACTCTTCCTGAATCCAGTTTGGAGGACAAGGCTGCTTATCTCTGCTGGGATCGTGCTTTTGGTCATTTCCCTATGGCTCGCATTTATGTACTACGACACCGCGACCGTCTGGTGCGCGGGTTCCTTGGCGCTCTGGTGGGAAGCAGCCTTGTGGAGAAGGGAAAGGGGGAGCATCAGAAGAATGCTAGAAGAGAAGGACCCTTTAGCAGTCTTTGCGCTCATCAGCTCCTTCGTGGTGCCGATGGTCATCTATGGCCTGTATGACACGCTGACATTCGTCGTCTACTGACGGCCCGGACGGTTCTGACGGCAGATGAGGAGGGACGAGAAGACAACTACGAATCCTTAAATATCATCAAGGAGACTAGAAAATGGGGAAGATATGAGAGCGTCTCCTCTGATTGTATTCCTGGCAATACTGACCGCATTTTTCATTGTCATACCAGGTATATTCGCGTTCTTCTCTCCTTACTTCCGCGGAAGCATGGACTACTTCCCATTGGGGTCATTCACAGACGCTCAGAAGGCGAGCAACACTTCTGAAAATGTCTTTTTTGGCAACATCACGCCAGAGGCAAGACCGTCGGAGATAAGGATAGCGATTGAATCATTCAGTTGGAGGGCCGAATATGCCATGCCATGGAACAGTACATCAGGACCCCTTGCCCTAGAACATACGTTCGGATCCTCATATTCAGATAACATTACCGGCATAATCTATACGGACTTGGATCAGGATGAGTGGGTCAGCAGTGGTGACTACATCACGATAACACTGAGCCACGAAGGCTCAGGATCTGAAGTCTACAAAGTATCGATGGTCTACTATGCATTTGGGGGTGAAATGGACGACATATCCTTCACATGGTAGGTCAAGCAGCCCGATTCTGTGTTCTATTGACATCAGAAAAAGAATGGAAGAGGTTTGGTCTAGCTGTCAATACCTCTGACGACTTGGACGGTTCTGACGGCAGATTGGGAGCGTCTCTGCAACATAAGGATAGCTTTTTATCGCCCCCCTGCCTCTGTTTTGTGTTTGGAGATGGAGTCAGGGAGGAAAGAGGCATGGAAAACAGAATCAAGCTTGGGCCCTTCGGGCCAATCGATTCTAAAGACGCAAGATCGATATGCATCGTGACGTTTGTTGGATTCTTGTTGACATTGGTCTTGGGAGGTTACATCGAGAGCATCATTCCTGGTACGGGAGCTTGGTTCTTCATGATGGGCGGTTTCTTCTTGGGAGTGTCCGAGGTCATGTACTGGTTATCCAAAGCACTCAGAAGAGGATCTGTTTTCGTCTGACATTTACCCCAATCCTGAGGAAAGATGTGTGAAGAAAAATGAAAGAGGTTTGGTCTATCTCTCAAACCTTCGAACAGATCCTTTGTACCGAGAACGGTACAAATCGACCTCTTGCCATTCGAAATTACACGTCTCCAAACCAATCAGTCCGTACCTAGTCTGATAAACCATAACATTATACTCAAGGGTTCAGATTAGATAAAGGAAGGAAATTGAAGGTTGGAGACATCAAGTTATCTGCAATATTGCTCACAGGAGGATTCTTAGTCTTACTTGTGTGGCAGGATCTGTGTTGGCACATACTAGACCTGTCCACTTATCCACCAAGATGGATGGTTCTGTCTCCGTCGACGATCGGGGTCATTATTATGTGGGGAGGCGTGGCAAATCACACCATGAGCCCTGGATTCAAGTCTCGGACACCTCTTTCTGTTCTTGTCTTTGTCATAGCGCTGATATTAGTGCTCATTTTGTCGTTTAGCATGGCTGTGACTTGGATTTCCTTCGGTTACATCTAACACTATCAAATCAGAAAGAGAATAGAGAGGTCTGTCCCCCCTCCTGCTCCTGATGCTATCCATTGGAAAATGATACAAAGCCATGTCTCGCTGATTTTATCCCTGTCGTTCTGAGACACGAATGCGCAACAAGCTTATTCTGTAATCAATCCAGCACAATGACCATTTTCTCTCGCTAGAATTTGTTTCTAGCTTCAATGGACGAACTGCATTAAGCCTTTGTTTGAACGCCTTTGAAAGAATATCCCTGCATCTGAACACTTCTAAGATCTCCATATGAAAACAATTATCAGTGATTGAGTAAATAGACAACTGTGGTGAGGGATATGAATACATCCTTGGACGAGAGCATCCTACTCCGTTCATACGTGCCTTCTACCCCAAAGAAGAGATTCTTCAAATGGTGGCTCAGGTTGCTGTATGTTTCTGAGCCGGTGCTTATAGCGTTTCTCGTCTTCATGATGTTCTTTCTCTTCGGCGATGACTGGCCTCCCGAATTCATCGGAATGACTTTGTTCTTCATCATAATGATGATCTACGCCAACATCATAGGAGATAAGGTCGCCGCTCCATACTTCAGACCATCGCATTTCTATAGCAACGGAGTCCAAGGATTCTGGACAATGTACTATCGGTTAAGAGGACTCAATGGATTCATTCACAAAGACTCCATTGACCGTATTCAGGTCAAATCGACCTTCTTGCAGTCTGCTGTGGACAGGGGAATCGTTTCGAGAGAGCAATTTGAGAAGTCGCCCAGGACCATTACAATCGATCTCAGAAACGGCAAAAAAAGGATGGTTGCTTGGGGAGATCCGGAAGAGATTGAAGATTTGATTCGACTTATTAAAGGCCATTGGAAAATCCAAATGCTCGATCCTTTTGAAAAAGCAAAGAAGATAGCTGACCAAACACGAGTTCACTAACCTAGCCGGCTTGACATTGATAGACTAAGAACGAAGAATTTCACTGACAGTGAATGCACGATCTGACGGCAGATGAGGAGCACCAATGGAAAGAGGAATTGGATGGTCTGTTGTACGCCTAGATTTCAATTTCCTCCTGATTCGAATCAAAAAACAATCGCCCAGATATGCCATTGGTGTAAGGGGACAATTCTGACGCACGGATCAGCTTTCATAGACCCCGGAGCCAAATGCCATTGGCTAAATGTTGCCGCCCTCAGACCGTGTCGGGATCGGTCTGACAATCCATTGGTCCCATTCGGATCGGATAAGTTTCGAATTATTTGAAACGTGAAGGAAGCAATTAATAATCCATTCCCGATTATCAATTGTGGCTAAGATCACGTTTCTTATGACTAGGTGCCGCGTATGCAGCGTTCGCATACAGGGCAAGTATTATCGCCTCATGCTCTACGCCACACCTTTCATGCTCATCTTTTATGTCTTGCTTCTCGTCGTGGTAATCGATCTCGTTCTTGCCAACGCTGCGGAAGGCTCGTCCTATGTGATGGCGGCAGTACTTACCTATCTCGTCTTCTTGATTCCAGGAATCGTTCTTCTAATCTTACTGAGGAATCCCAAGTACATCTGCGATGAGTGCAAGAAAAAAGAGGATTTCGAGAACTGGAAGAAGGAAATGGAGAGGTCCAAGGACGCTGCCTTGGGACCGGGTGCCACAGAAGGCGAGATTATCCAGGCAAGATTGGCTGACAATTCCCTGGCCAAGGATATCGTGGTGCGTTTCACTGACAAGACCAAGGAACGACCGCCGCTCTTCTTCGTGGACTCAGTGATTGCGGCGGCGAACATGGAACGAGCGGGCAATTACGATCAGGCGATAGCGGCGTATGAGGGTTTGGGTCTTTATGATGAGGCCGGCAGAGCAAGAGCGAAACGCAGCATCAAGAAAACCGTTACCGTAGATCTGAACGAGCTCGTCAACCAATTGCGTTACGGCGGTCTGGTGATTAATTACAGGTGCCCATCTTGTGGCGCAAGCATCACAATCGATGCCAAATCGGATGCCAATGGTCTGAAATATTGTGGATATTGCGGGACCGCAATCGACATGCAAGTCCTAAACGATTTGCTGAGCACTGTTTTGAGATGACAGAGTTTATTGCGCGGAGGGAAGGAATGTGACTCATCTTGTTTAACATGGAGCCGGTCACGATCGTGGGCTGTGATCACCTTCGTCAACCAGCTCTTGACGCTTCCGACGGTTCTGACGGCAGATGAGGGAGAGCTCTGTTTCTCCTCCTCACCTCAATAAGAAACCATCGACCACATCCTTGGTCTCCGATTATCGTCCTCTAAATTCCTTCCCTGAAAGAGCAACTAACAGCAGACCAAGGAGTATGGGAATTGGATCTACCATTATTCCAAGTATCCCAGCTACCATTGCCAAGGACCAAATCCTTCGCCTCAAAGCTAGAACTCCTCCTATGAATGAGCCTATGGCTAGAAGCGGGAGAAGGCCGCTCCACAGAAGATCAAACCCGGAATGCCCTCCATTCAGACTCACCATTATCAGTGGAAGGTAAGACATCAAAAGCCCGAAGACAGAGCCGGCAACTAGGAGCACTCCCCCGACGATCGGGAGAGGCGTTTTCTCTTCCGCTCCGCGTCTATCCGTACCATTGGTTCTTATCCAGATCACGACTCCCGTGACGAGCAAGACTGGACCAAGGAGAGAAATCCACGGCATCAGAAACTGGATGAACCAGAGGTTGTCAAACAAGAAGGACGGCGAAAAGAGCGCGGGTTGACTGAGGAATTGAATCGCCATATCAGAGAAAACCAGAAGAAGACCAAGACATATGAGAGCTGTCGGGAGAGAGTTCTTTAGAATCGCTCTACTGCCCTTTAGATCATATGCCTTTTGTTTTTGCGCGGACTCTCCAACTGCTGCCGTGTTCTTGTCATCCTGGAAGACAACGTTAGCTCTATGCCTACTCCATAAGAGAAGAGTCGCCAGGATCACAGCAAAAGCAACCAGAATTATGAGGGCAACCCATGCAAATAATCCCGGCGTGTTGAGTGAAGTAATCTTCGCGTCATAGATCACAGATGCCGATCCCGAATGACCCTGGTTCAAGAAAACTAGGTAGAACACACTCGGGCCACCGATCATTTTCGTATTGCCGCTCCCAGAGGTGCCTAGGCTCTGATAGCCGTCATAATCGTATGGTTGGCCCGCGAGGAACTTCTCATAGTTGCTCTCGTCAAGTTCCAGCAGAATGAGTTCTGGTCCACCATACTTCACCGTTGAGTACTCCAGTTTGGTATAGTCCTTGAACTCATATCGAATATCGTAGTGTTCCCCTGGACCCAGAGTGATGGTGATTGGCTCGGCAGATACCTGTTCGGGAATTGAGGCGACCAGGGAAAGAATCATCATTGCAGCGAAAACCCAGGCAATTCCCCGTATCGTGCTCACAGACTTCCCCGAATAATCATTGCCAATCTGGATATTAATCCTTCTTTCCTGACATTTCTGACGGTTCTGGCGGCAGATGGGGAGAGACGATTCCTACCCTGACAACTTCTCCCTCAGTCTATCGTACTCAGGCTCAGTTATCTCTCCCCTTGCCAGTCTCCACTTCAAGGCTCTAAGCATTTCTTCAATCTCAGAATTCCTCTTGATTGCTTCCTCTGCCCTGATGATCTCAGGTTTCTTTTTCTTTACAGTCCAGTGACATATACTGTCCCCCCTTGTCCATTCTTCTCGTCATCGAGCTAGTCAGAATTCAGAGCCCGAACCTCACCGCATCCCTATGAGTCCTTGATAGAGAAAAGCAAAAGGAAGTAGGGGGTTTCCGTCCTCACCTACTTCTTACCCTTGCGCATGCGTAGAACAAACAGCGCCGCCACCAGCATCACCGCGATCGCGATCACTGCCACCAATATCAGCATTGCAGTATCGCTCGCCGGGCTGACGGGCTGAGGCACAAGGACGGAGACTGCGGGACTCAGTGCGCCCTCGCCGACCGCGTTCACGGCACTCACCTTGTACAAGTAGGTCTGGCCGTTGTTCAGGCCGGTATCAGTGTAGGTCAGTCCCGAGGGCGAGGCGACCAGGGAGTAGGTGCCGCCGGAGGTTGTGGATCGGTACAACTTGTAATTGACGATGGCACTGCCGCCATCATCGGCGGGGGCGGTCCATCCTAGGATTACCTGGGCGTTGCCCGGGGTGGCGGAGAGGTTGGTGGGGGTGCCAGGGACCAGGGGTATGACCGCACCCATCATCAATCCATGGAAAACGCCCCCTGGGGCGGGGAAATTCGAGGCGGCGTACGCGTGGCCTCTTATTCCCGCGTCTGTACCTGCAATCCAATCCACACCAACGGTGGTCGGCGCAACTAGTCCTAAGAATTCTATTGATTTCAGGGAGGTGCAGTTCAAGAACGCCCTGTCACCGACGGAGGTCACGCTGTTGGGTATGGTCACGGAGGTCAAGGAGGTGCAGCCGGAGAACGCAAAGTCACCGACGGAGGTGACACTGTTGGGTATGGTCACGGAGGTCAAGGAGGGGCAGTAGTAGAACACCGCGTACCCGATAGAGGTGACGCTGTCGGGTATGGTCACGGAGGTCAAGGAGAAGCAGCCGGAGAACGCAAAGTCACCGATGGAGGTGACGCTACTGGGGATGGTGAACGCCCCAGCCTTTCCACCGGGGCACTGGATCAAGGTGGTCACGGCTTTGTTGTACAGCACGCCATCAATGCTGGCATAGTTCGCGTTGCCCGCGTCAACATTTATCGCGGTCAGGGAGGTGCAGAAGTCGAACGCATCTTTCCCGATGGATGTGACGCTGCTGGGGACGGTCACGGAGGTCAGGGCGGAGTATTGGAATGCTCCCCTCCCGATGGACGTGACGCCGCTGGGGATGGTTACGGAGGTCAAGGCGCCGCAGTGCTGGAACGCATAGTTCCCGATGGAGGTGACGCTATTGGGTATGGTCACTGAGGTCAGGGAGGTGCACCAGGCAAAAGCAGAGGCCCCGATGGACGTGACGCCGCTGGGGATGGTCACTGAGGTCAGGGAGGTGCAGTCGTAGAACGCTTCGTCCCCGATGGCCACTGTGGCATACCCACCTAACGTGGAGGGGATCGTGATCGCTCCGCCAGCGCCAGTGTATCCCGTGATAGTGGCAACGGCGGGGCTGCCGCTCGTTGTATAGGTATAGTCGCCGTCCTGGTCTCCGACCGCAGTACCTGTGGCAACGACGAAGAACGCACCCAGTAGCAATGGCAGCACGAAAATCGTGGATCTCACATGTATTCCGGACCTCTTTCCCATTGAAGCATCCCCGTAAACTGTCCGCTCAATTCGTGAGAATCGAGTTTAAATTTACATAGTACGACTGATATCTTATAAATTGTCATTGATTGCCTTATCCAGTATGGTCCTCCGGGATGATATGGGCAGCCCCATCCAACACTTCCGACGGTTCTGACGGCAGATGGGGTGGTGCTTCACCACCTTTTCCTGAGACCTTGGAGGATGAACCTATCGGTGTCATATTTCGTCTGTTCGAAAGCCCGTGCAGCCAACATCAGCGATGTCATCACGCTCCCCACTTAGATAATTGATACGGACAGAAGAGTTCATTATCTCACCCCATGATGGAAGTTCCATGGTGGAAAAACTCACCAAAGTCTGTTCCGTAGCGCAGAAACGGAAGGGTCAGATTCTGAAGGAGAATCCCAACCTCGCCGTCAGCCTGAAGATAGAAACAGATCGAACATTCCATACGGAGTACGTTGTGATTGGTATCAGGGACGGGAGAGTGAAAAAAGGATACGAATATGTCGAGGATATTACTACCTGGATGATGGAAGATAAGTTTAGAACCTACATGGATTTACTGAGGAAGGGACTTTACCTTGGAATCATTGTTCCACAACATGCATACCAAGTAGTTTCAGTGTGGAAGGTCGTATTCCCAAATTCTGGTCTAAGGACTCCAGCAATACTTAGCTATGATGACGAAGGCAACATCACGGCTCACTAGAAATGTCTCACAAAAGATTTTAAGGAGTTCGTTTGCAATCCTTCGAACTTCCCGATTGAACAATCTGGTTCGGTCAAGCGTACCCCTTCCTAGTATGATCCCAGTTCTCCAGTTTCGGGTCTGGTGTTGTCTCTCTCGCCTTCTCCATCCGCCCCAACAACTGATTGGTCCGTTCGAGGTTCGCCAAATGCACGGAATGCCGTTGTTGAAGAAGAAATCCAACCAGCTGGCTAAGCTAAGATGTGAATCCCGCCCGCGCCCGCCGACATTTCTGACAGTTCTGACGGCAGATGGGAAGAAGCAAGGAGTACACTCCATCCTCCGAGAAAAATACTTAAGCATGGGAGACACAAGAATTTCTTGAATCCGTCGAGAGGTGGATTCCGGGGAAGTGACGCTAAGTGGGTAAGATCAGGGTCGCGGTCGTGGCAATCCTATTGATTACTGTGCTGTTGATCGCCCTGGTAATCTATTCGGTCCCCCCGCCCGGCGAGCGCCCTCCGAGAGGGAGCTTCACGGATGCAAGACAAGTATCTGATACCGTATTGAAGTACACGTTTGGATATTTCGAGCCAGAACCGATGTTCACGCAATTCAAGCTGGTTTTCAGAATCAACAACTCGACACTGCTGATATGCCCTATTGCCGGAACTGATTGGATGCACTCAATCTCTGTATACCAGGGCTTCGTTGACCATCATATCGTACTGTACGACGCAAACGGGGACGGCAAGATAACTGCTGGCGACTATCTGACGGTTCAACGCTCCAGTACTCTTGAGAAGAACACAACCTATGAGGTCGGCCTTCTGTACCCTCAGACCGGTGCTATCATCTGCTCTGCAGAAGTTCATATCCCGTGACTGGGTCGAGCAAGAAAAAGAATGAAAAAGGTTTGATCCATCCTCCCTGATTTCAATTTAGCTGAATTGAGATTTGGCCAGCAATCTGAAATCGGTCTCGGGTGAGCCAACTTGCCTTTCCAGGCATCTGGCTGTTTTTCTGCCGGTAGTTCTGCAAGATCTCAGAACGAGCATTCGGAGGCAGATCGACTCATACTGGTAAGGACTGGACGAGTATCTCCTAACTGTCTTCTTCCCGCTGATTATTCCTCGCAAAGTGACTTCTAGAAACGCATTTCTCAGTTCGTGGAGGGTTATGTCTTCTGTCGGATATCCCGACTTCGTGGTGGCACCTTTGTGGACGTCCATGCAAAGACGTAGAGGACACACATACCGATGATCAATTTCAATTTCATTTCGTAGGTCTCAAGGCACGTTTGACCTGTGATGAATCCCCCCACTATTCTGTCGGAATCTCCAGAATCCTATCCATTCAAGATCGGGGAATGTCGAACTGTCAGATAGCGGCGAAAACCATCATTCCAAAGTTGGAGACGTTTTCCTACTGGTGGCAAATTCGTATCGGAAAGCCAGATGTCTAGTAACGGGAACAGCTTTAAAAACCGGTAGATTCGATGTTAATGTCCCTCCCCCCGCACCACCTGACAAATCTAGATTACTATTTTTTGATTTCAATTATATGGAAAACTCAATTGTCACTTCCAGCAAGCCTTTTCCATTCCTTTTCTTCCAAGGATGTTTTAGAAATTATGAGGTTCGGAGTATGAATTAGGTCTAATATCTCAACGCCTCGCAGTCTATATCATCTAGTGACTGTCTTCTTTGATGCCGGGACGAGCAGCAGCACATAGGCCAGCAAGAACAAGGTCAGGAATGATGAGTAATATGAGTACCCGCCGTAGATGAACATAGTTCCGAAAAAGTCGCCTTGATAGGTGCCAAAGAGGCCACCAGGCATCATCATGAAGACTGCGTAGAACATAAAGCCAAGTGTCACTACGCTGACGATCAAAGTGCTCAATCCGGCAATCCGGACGAGCAGATTCCATCCTTTCCATCCGGGAAAGTGAGCTATGATGATGGAGAATAATCCGGCAATGAATAGCCATATTCCAATGATGTTGATCGCGACGAGTATGTATTGCGTTAGAAAGAGGAGCTGGATATCGAAGAGGACCAACACATAGAACGATAGGAGAAACACAGCCTGCATCGCGACGCCGACTCCCATGATTGATACAGCCAGAACGTCTCTCTTCTTTTTGATCGGCTTTCGGGCATCCATGGCCAGCAGCTCCTGACGGTGAAGGCATCCGCCCTTCCCTTTGATTCCATCCAGGCGCATGCCCCCCCTACGGTAAAGGATGAGTGACACGATGATGAGAGCTGCAACAACGATGATGATTCCCAAAACCGAGTCAAAAGGAAACGGCGGTGTGTATCTTGGATAAGGGTCTGGGTAGTCATTGACTATCTGAAAGGTTTTCTCAATAATCGTTGTTCCTCCGGTCGCCACGTACAGCAACGACACACTCCAGTTGCCGTTTGCGAGGTATCCGTTTCCAGCATCTATCGAAAGAAGATCGTCTGGAGTGAGTCTCCGATTTCCGTCTGAATCGTTGATGCTGATGTTCACGCCAGGGAATGCATCGCGCATGGTGCTCATATTGTCTACCCAGTCTGAACTCTCATTTCCAGGATTCCATCTGGCTGTCCATGACAAAGGATCGCGAACCACAATCTGGCAATCTTCATATCTAGTATATGGAACAAAAACGCCAAGGGTTAGTATCACCGTCTTGTTGTCGAGTATCTTCGTATTTGTGAACGAACCAGTCGGAGTCGGAGGAGTACCCAATGTATTGCGAGAAATGAAAGTGGTCGATATGAACACACTTGCGATTAGCATCGCAATGATCAGGATCGTGGTTCTCTTCATCTTCCCCATTTTGTAGTCTCCTTGATGATACTTAAAATGATTCGTAGTCATCTCGTCTCTCCTCATCTGCCGCCAGAGCCCTCCTAGCCATCGAACCCTATGATCTTCAACCCCCCAAATCTGGGCCAACAGGAAGACAGGACAAGACTCATCGTGATATCTTCAGGGTGGACAAATACATCAATCCGAATCACATATAGGTGCCGAAATGATGACTTCAGAGGATCGAATCGAGAGTGAAGCGGACATCAGCAATGACAAATGGGTGAAAGAGAACTTCTTGGATCTCGTGCAGAAATATCCAAGAGAATGGATAGCGGTCATGGATCAGCGGGTTATTTTCTCAGGGATTGCTGAAGGAATAACGGAATCAGGGGCAAGGGATATTGCTGGTGAGAGGGAATTCTCGATGTATTTCATTCCAGAAACACCCTCAGAGACGGATGTGGGCTATGCCCGTCGTTGAGTGAGGCTGCCACATTCAGCTCATTTTCGTAACGAATAATATGTATCTGGATTCGAAGATTACAGAGAATCATCAGCACGACTTGTCGGAGATTGCATAAAGAATCAAAGAGAATATTGAACAATCATCTCACCATTGGTCACTATCTGGAAACATTGTTACCTATTAACGCATCTTAACAATCACGCATGAAACAATGTTGCAAAGTCAGAAGGAGAACCCTTAAATATTCCAGAAGATACTTAACAATTGGGGATACAAAATGGGCTATGAAGAGCTATTTCCAGGAATGGATACAAAGTGGCATACAAATGCCACTAAGCGATTCGCAACCCCGTTTGTCGATATGCCGCATGACAGGATCGACGTGGATCCGATAATTTTGTCGCACGCTGCGGTAGCGTGCGGATTCACGATTCGAGACTTCTATGAGAAGCCTGAGCTAGGTATCCACTGCGTCGGGTATATCTCGCAACTGTACGACCTGTTGCCAGTTACGCACTGGTTCTACTCGTTGCCGTGGGTAAGGGAGCTCGGACTGACTCTGCAGTACAAAGACACGCTGCCCCCGATCTCGACAGGTCCGATTATAACGGAACCCGGGCAAGTGGACAACATCCACGTGCCCGATGTGGATGAACTACTGAAAGGCCATACACTCCCTGAGTTCATACGGATGTATGAGTATGTGGCCAAGAATCTCCCCATGACGTTGGTTCCGATAGCATACGGATTTGATTTGGTCGGTGGAGCAGCCGAGCTGTGCGGCGCCGAGAACTTCATAATGTGGACCTTCACAGAACGAGAAGCGGCACACAAGTTGGTCAAGAAGTTCACCGATACGGCAATAAACGGTGCAGTTGGAACGGCGAACAAGTTCGGAATGGCGATGATGATCATCGGTTCCGTTCTTGCGAACAACGATATCTTCTCCGATGAGGATGTGAAGGCATTCGGAGCCGACTACATGAAGTACTATGTAGACCAGTCCTTCAGAAGGGGGGCAGGACCTCAGCTGTTCTATCACCTGTGCGGTAACCACCAAACCGACTACAAGGTGTTCAAGGACACGCTGTTCTGGTCACCATTTACCGTTATCCACATAGGATACTCTGGTAGGGATGTGTTCCCATCATCTCTCCTGAAAGAGGAGTTCGGGAACAGGGCAACGATTATGGGTTCTGTTGACACGAAGCTCATGATCAACCCCAATCCTAAAGTGGTGTACGAACAGTCGAAAGCACAGATCCTCGCAGGACGCGACACCCCGAAGGGCTACATACTTGGTACTGCTTGCGAGACTCCGCCGTACACGATTCCAGGCAACCTCCTAGCGATGGTGAAAGCGGCTAGGGATGTCGGAACGTATGGGACATGGTGAGGTGAGACAAATGGATGTAAAGATACCGGACCAGGTCAAAGAAGTGCTCGGCAAGAGAGGCATCAAGGAGGCGGATGTCGAGGACGTGGTAAAGACCGCCGAGTCAACTAGCAAGAAACTCGTGGTCAAGGGAACTACAAAGAGCATCGCCAAGAAGCGCATCGGGAATGTAACGGTATATGCGGTCTACGACATAGACGGCTTGCTGAAGAAGCATGCCGATCTTGAGAGCGCGTATTCCCACCGGATGAGCCTTGGAAAGATCGTCAATTCAACGGACCCCACCAACTACGTGTGTGTCTCTTGCAACGCACCCGCGACGTACGGACATGTGGAAATGGAGTACATGACCGTCAAGAGGAACGGGCCAGCTGTCGTCTGCACGAAATGCGGCGACTCTTGGGTGGAAGAGTTCCTTGCGACCAAGACGCTTGCAGCAGCGGAAGGGTTGTTCGAGAAGAAGCGCGCTTAAACGCTTTCAAGGCCGCATCGCGGCCTCATAATTCCTTTTTCTATCCCATCGAATTGAGCGTCTGCCTTCTCGAATCACGGAGCCTAGGATTGACCTCATGTCTCCGAGTTCTTTAGAAAAGTAGAAATGGATTAAGTCCGTTCGGTCAGAACAGCATTGGTGGATCACATGAGCGAGAAGATCGGGGAGACCGATAGCCTTTGTCCCAATTGTCTGAAGACGATTCCTGCGGACAAGATCGCGGAGAACGATAACATATATCTGGTGAAAACCTGCCCGGACCACGGCACATTCAAGGTATTAATATGGAAAGGAGTGCAGGACTACAATGACCTGCAGCGCTACGCCTGTGAGTTTTCCAAACCACAGAGGATCGCAGTCCAGAACAAGGGCAAATGTCCTGAGATATGCGGTCTGTGTCCCGATCACCAACAGCATACCTGTCTTGTCGTTCTAGACGTAACGAACAAGTGCAACTTGAAATGTCCAGTATGCTTCGCGAGCGCGAACGAGCACTACAGCTTCCATCCGACTATCGAGGAAATCAAAAATATGTATCAGACAATCCTTGATCACGTCCCCCATCCAATTGCCGTACAGATCTCTGGAGGAGAACCTACCATAAGAGACGACCTCCCCGAGATAGTCAAGCTCGGCAAGAGCATGGGCATTGATTACATTGAGGTGAATACGAATGCTGTCAGGCTCGGCCAGGATATTGATTTCCTCAAGAAGATCAAGGAGGCCGGAGTCGATTCACTGTACTTCTCCTTTGATGGCGTGACCGCAGACGTTTTCATCAAGACCTGCGGGAGGGACCTTCTAGAAGCCAAGGTCAAGGCCCTCGAAAACTGCAAGACGGTCGAGATGGGCGTCACGCTCGTATGTGTCGTCGCCCCTGGTATAAACCTGCATCAGGTCGGAGATGTCATCCAGTTCGCCAAGAGTTGGATTCCTACTGTCAAGGGGATACACTTTCAGCCATTGAGCTACTTCGGCAGATATCCGAAAGTCCCCAAAGATGAGGATAGAGTCGTTCTTCCAGACCTTCTCATGGAGATCGAGAAGCAGACTAATGGCGAGCTAAGAGCAGACAGCTTCGTACCGACATCTTGTGCCAACGTGCACTGCGATGCAAAGTCCATGTCGGTTCTGATGGAGGATGGCACACTGCTCCCTCTGACCGCTAGGGCGATGGGACCTCTTAAGGACACGAAGCATGTCGCAAGGAAGACAAGGAAAGAGATATGCGACCTGTGGAGATACATTGAGGAGTCGATCAGCACTAGCAGTGAAGGAGATCTGGATGGAACTTGGCTCGGGTTCATTGAAAGGGCGAAAACGAAGTACCTGACCGTATCTGCAATGCCTTTCCAGGACGTGTGGAATGTGGAAACGGAAAGGCTTCAGAACTGCTGCATTCACACGGTCACTCCGGATGGCAGACTCATTCCGTTCTGCCTGTTCAACATTAACAGCCTGGACGGAAAAACGCTGTACAGACACGAAGTGTTCTCAAAGTATGGTAAGAAGATCTAGCGCGTTCCTTTCTTACCGACGCTTCTGTGATAATTGGCCAGTATACTGTTCATGTAGGTGGAGATCTGTCTCTGCCGAGCATCGTTGTTCACATGGAGAAGCGTGAGCGGAAATTCGAAATCACAATGGGGACAACGGGCATTCTCACAATTCGTGGCTGCCTTCCGACATCCCCTGCAGGCAATCGCACGGGATTGGAACAGGCTGAAATCATGCCCGCACATAGGGCAAGTGACCTGCTTTGTCGTCTTTAGAAGGTTCGGTGTCACGCCCATCTGTTTCATATGAGGGGTCAGTACCATCCTTATTCCTCCTGCCGACTGAGCGGCGCGCGCGTATATAAATCCTCCCCAAAACGGATAGATATGAGTTGATCTGACCCTAATCAAGGTCACTGCTTCTTGGTTCAAATTCGGGCCAAAGGATGACCGGCCAGTTTAGGAAGGGTTTGAACGGATGCTGAGCCGCATCTTCAGTCGATCTTAGACCGTCGATCAATTCGTCCGATCTCTCCGCGGGGAATGCGACGATCATCTCATGCTCTTGAACGAAGCCGTAAGCGCGGTCTCCCACGCAAGGGATATCCAAAACGATGCTTCCCTCGTCGACGACCTTCGCAACGGCGGCACAGAGCGATCCCTGGCCTGTGATCGATGTCGGAATCGCCTCGCCTTCCTTGTATGCGAGAGCTAGCACCAGTCTGAGAGCTTGGGCTGGAGTGACGTAGAGAGCGATAGCCTGAGGAGATAAAGGTATCAGATCCAGAGGACTCATGATGACAGCATCGTATCTTTTCCCTGAGTCGCCGAGCATTCTTATTGATCGATTCAGGTTCCTTGCCGCTTCCGACCCGCTTGTGAATCGATGGTTCAGACCTCCTTCTTTGACCCTGGTTGGGGTCTTGACGAGACCGAGGCAGCTCAAACCGAGAATGCACTTGATCCCTTCAGAGGAAGCTCCGACGACACCCTCCTGTCGGTAATACCGTGCGATCGCGGCCATATGACACGGAGCCGTTCGTGTCAGAAGTCTCACATTCGTATGATCGAGAAGACCCTTGGCCGATGGGATTAGGGCGATTCCGATTGGCGATGCAGCTAGGTTGATCGACTCCTTGATCTTGTTTGACACAGTTCGCCAGTCCTTCTGCGGCACGAATGTGGTTACGTGACTCTGAAATATAATAGCGTTGCCAAGAAAGTCGAACTCCATCGAGAATGATTGGAAAGGATTAAGTCCACTCTCTTGATTAGTATGGGAAATGGACCCGATACAGAGATTGAAGATTGCATTGGCAAGACGGGGATTGGCCTCTCGCAAGATATCCGAAACGACGGAACGTCCCCTCGAGTCCTGGATCCACGGTCAGGTGAGGTCTGCCTTCAATGCAGATCGTGAATTGAGGAAGATCGTCGGCAAGTCCAAGCTAGATGTGGTCGAGAGGAAAGACCTCGAAGCCTACAAGCTATTCAAGTTCAGAAAGTTGCTTTCATACGTCCAGGAGAACAGCATATACTATAAGCGTTCATTGAAGGAGGCCGGAGTGTCCCCGGGTGATATCAGGACCATCGAAGATATTTCTAGAATCCCTCTGACGGAACCAGCCGATTTGGCCAGCGAGCCTTTCCACTTCCTTTGCGTCTCCCAGAGCAAAGTGATGAGGGCATATACCACATCTGGGACGACGGGACAGTTGAAAAGATTATTCTTCACAAGGGACGACATACTCCATATTATCGACTCGATTTCCGCAGCTTTGAGGACAGTAGGGATGTCGAAGGACGACACGCTGCAGATCATGTTCCCCACGATCGCCTCATGGGATCCAGGCTACATGCTTGATGGGGCATGCAAGGTCGCTGGATTGAAATCGGTCATCGCTGACATGTTGGACGTGGATGAGCAGATACGGATCATGAAGGCGTCCAATACCACGATGATGATAGGACTGACATCCTTCATCTATCGGGTCACGATCCTCGCCAGGAATAAATACGACCTGAAATCCCTGGGAATCAAGGCGATAATACTGTCGGCGGAGCCGCTTCCTGAATCGATGCGCAGGGAGATCGAGGACGCATGGGGATGCAAGGCCCTGAGCCAGTATGGCATGACGGAGATGGGTCTGGCCACAACGATCGAGTGCAAGGTGCAGGACGGACTTCATGTCAATGATGCGGACTTCCTTGTTGAGGTGATCGATCCAGATACTGGTGAGCATGTCTCAGAGAGGGAGGCGGGCGAACTCGTTTTCACTTCATTCAACTACCAAGGCACTCCTCTTGTCCGTTATAGGAGCTATGATCTTTCGTGTTTCATTGATCCGCCATGTCCATGTGGCTTTGAGACGATCGGCAAGGTCGGTAAGATCCAGGGACGGCTGGACATGATGACGAAGATCGGAATGGGCGAGAAGGTATTCCCGCTTCTGTTCGACGAGGCGGTCCTGAGCGTCTCGGGCGTCGTGAACTATCAGACACTTATCGAAAGGTGCGGTTACAGGGATCAGATACGTCTTCGCGTCGAATTCATAGGGAACAAGGACGAGGCGAGGCGGAAGATCGAGGAGGCACTAGTTCTCATCCCCGAGATCAAATCTGGCCTTGACAATGACCTCCTTGAACTTCCGGTCGTCGATATGTTAGACTCGGGGACGTTAGATTTCGTCCCTAAGACCCAGTCCATCGTGGATAGGAGACATCTGTACAGCTAATGGTCAGGTTATCTCCGAAAGTTACTTGATTGAGGTGGAATTGTAGGATTCTTGTCATGAAGGCCGGAGTGATTGCGGTTCAAGGGGCGGTGGCTGAGCATCTGAAGATGCTCCGGACCACAATGGAGAAGCTTGGAATGCAGGGTCAAACAGTGCCTGTTCGGAGCAGAAGAGAACTTGAAGCTGTTGACTATCTGATCATTCCTGGCGGGGAGAGCACAACGATATCGCGCCTTCTAAAGCGTTTCAATCTTTCCGAACGCATCGTCGAACTCGGGAATGGTGGTCTTCCAATAATGGGAACCTGCGCGGGCTGCATTCTACTTGCGAAGGAGGGAGATGAAGAGGTCGCCAAGACCGGCACGGAACTTCTTCACCTGATGGATCTCGCTGTGGAGCGGAATGCCTTCGGCAGGCAACGAGAGTCGTTTGAGGTCCCCATCGAAGTCAAAGGCCTCAAGGATAAATTCCCGGCGGTATTCATACGTGCGCCAGCCATCAGCAGAACATGGGGCAAGTGTGAAAGACTAGCAGAATATGAGGGAAGGACGGTCATGGCAAAACAAGGCAATATCCTGGCACTTACTTTTCATCCCGAGCTATCTGGAGACGCAGGAATACATGAGATGTTCCTTCAAATGCCCTGATATCCTGGCCGGTCGGTGGCGGAATTGGACTGACGGTATCAATGCAGGGTCTTGATTATCTGTCCTAACCGCAATCCGAAATCCTCTTCCTC
>Ga0315293_10002334_pt1 | contig 18295 bp, 15 predicted proteins | sample YL17G13_20_MG_FD_203071 | JGI IMG/M metagenome (GOLD analysis project Ga0315293, IMG submission 203071) | Sediment microbial communities from Yellowstone Lake, YNP, Wyoming, USA - YL17G13_20 | ecosystem: Environmental > Aquatic > Freshwater > Lake > Sediment | place: USA: Wyoming | collected...
CGTTCCTGATGTTCACCCAGCACGATGTCGAACCGGACGCCGCATTCGGCGGCTGGCTGATGCCGGTGGTGCCGCCGATGGTGTCGGCCGCCACCGGCGCCCTGCTGATCCCGCACATCGCGTCGGCCACCGGGCGGCAGACCATGCTCTACGGCTGTTACGCGATGTTCGGGCTGTCGCTGATGGCCGCCTTCATCATTCTCACGATGATCTGGAGTCGCCTCGTCCTGTACGGGACATCCGGGACCGCGCGGGTGCCCACGCTATGGATAGTGTTGGGTCCGCTCGGTCAATCAATCGCGGCCGCAGGACTTCTCGGCCTCAACGCTGCCGCGGCCGTCGGCCCGGAGATCGCCGTTCCGATGAACGGATTTGCGATCCTCTTCGGGGTGCCGGTCTGGGGCTTCGCGGTGCTGTGGATCGCGCTGGCCACTTCGCTCACCGTCCGCACCCTGCGCCGGGGCATGCCGTTCGCACTGACCTGGTGGAGCCTCACCTTCCCAGTCGGTACGTTCGTCATGGGGACCACGCAACTGGCGGTGCACACCGGACTGCCTGCCTTCAAGGTCGCCGCGGTCATCGCCTATCTCGGCCTGCTGAGCACCTGGGTTCTGGTCGCGGTGCGCACGACCGGCGGCAGTGTGCGCGGAAACCTGCTGCGGCCCCACCCGCCTGCCGCGCCCGTGCGGGCCCGCAAGGATCCGATGCCGTAACCGGCGTTGTGAACGGGTCGTGCCAGAATCGCGGACGTGCAGATAGGCATGACCATGCCGGTGATGGAACCCGACCTCGATGCGGCCGTCCTGCGGCAATGGGCGCGGCTGGTCGACGAGGGTCCGTTTTCGTCGCTGTGCTGGGGCGAGCGGATCGCGTTCGACAACCCCGAGGCGCTGACTCTGCTGGGCGCGCTGGCCGCCTGGACCGACCGGGTTTCGCTGGTCACCACCGTCGTCGTGCCGCAGTTGCATGATCCGGTTCTGCTGGCGAAATCACTGGCCACCGGCGACATGCTCAGTGGCGGCCGGCTGACGGTGGGCATCGGTGTGGGGGGGCGGCACGAGGACTACCTTGCCGTCGGCGCCGACCCGTCCACACAGACCATGCGCGAGATGGCACAGCGGGTTGCCGTCATGAAGAGAGTCTGGGCGGGGGAGAAGCTCACCGACTCCGTCCTGCCCGTGGGTCCGCGGCCGACGCGGCGCGACGGCCCTCGGCTGCTGGTCGGCACCATCGGACCCAGGACACTGCGCAGCGCCGCCGGATGGGCCGACGGCCTGGCCGGCATCACGCTGGACCTGGACGTCGCCAAGCAGGACGAACTGTTCGAAGTGGGGCGCAGCGCCTGGGCGCAGGCCGGTAAGCCGGCGCCGCATCTGGCCACGTCGTTCTGGTTCGCGTTCGGCGACCCGTCCCAGGCCCGTGGCCAGATTCACCGGCACCTGCGGCACTACATGAACTGGATACCGGGAGAGATCGTCGACGCGATGGCGCCCGGCACGGGATGGGCCGGCACCGAGGATCAACTCGCCGAGGTGCTGCGTGCATTCGCCGCCATCGGCACCAGCGAGGTGCACCTCATTCCGACCAGCTCGGACCTCGACCAGCTGCGCCGGGCGGCCGACGTCGCCGCGGACTTCCCCTCCCTCACACCGAGGCCAAACGAGAGGCCCACACCATGAGCTTCGGCAACTACCAGCTCGAGATCTACCTGCAGGGCCTGACCGGCGTGCAGCCCAGCCTGCCGATGTCGTTCGACGACCTCGAGGCCCGGGCCGAGCAGGCGTTGTCGCCGTCGATCTGGTCTTATGTGGCCGGTGGTGCCGGAGACGAGTTGACTCAGCGCGGCAACGCCACCGCGTTCAACCGGTGGGGCCTGGTCCCGCGGATGCTGGTCGGGGCCACCGAACGTCATCTGTCGGTCGAACTGTGGGGACGGCGCTGGCCCGCACCGATCTTCATGGCGCCCATCGGGGTGATCGGGCTGTGCACCGGCGACCGGCACGGCGACCTCGCCGCGGCCCGCGCCGCCGCGCGAACCGGCGTGCCGATGTGCGTGTCCACCCTGACGATGGATCCGCTCGAGGATGTCGCAGCCGAATTCGGCGACACCCCAGGGCTTTTCCAGCTCTACACCCCGACCGACCGCGACCTCGCCGAGAGCCTGGTGCGCCGCGCCGAGGCGGCCGGCTACGCCGGCATCGTGGTGACACTGGACACCTGGATCCCCGGCTGGCGCCCCCGGGACCTCTCCACCGCCAACTTCCCGCAATTGCGTGGGCTGTGCCTGGCCAACTACATCAGCGACCCGCACTTCCGGGCCAAGGTGGAAGCGGACATCGACGCCGACCCGCGCAGCGCCGTCATGCACTGGGTCAGCATCTTCGGAAACTCGTTGACGTGGAACGACCTACCGTGGCTGAGGTCGCTGACCGACCTGCCGCTGATCCTCAAGGGCATCTGCCACCCCGACGATGCCCGCCGGGCCGTCGATGCGGGCGTCGACGGGATCTACTGCTCCAATCACGGCGGCCGGCAGGCCAACGGCGGGCTGCCGGCCATCGACTGCCTGCCCGACGTGGTGGCCGCCGCCGGGGAGGTTCCGGTGCTGTTCGACTCCGGAATCCGGTCCGGCGCCGACGTGGTGAAGGCACTGGCCCTCGGGGCAACCGCGGTGGGCATCGGCCGGCCCTACGCGTACGGCGCGGCGCTGGGCGGGACCGACGGAATCGTCCATGTGCTGCGGTCGATCCTGGCCGAGGCGGACCTGATCATGGCCATCGACGGCTATCCGACGCTTGGTGATCTGACCCCCGACGCGCTGCGCCGCGTGCGACAGTAGGGCCATGTCGCAGCCATCGACCGCGGTCAGCCGCCTACCCGAGAAGCAGAGCACCTCGCGCGGTCAGCTCGATGACCTGCTCGACAGCACGCCGCTGGCCACCATCGCCTTGGTCCGCGCCGGTCACCCGGTGATCTTTCCGACCGGCTTCGCGCGGGTGGACGACGAGTTGGTCATCCACGGCTCGACCGGCTCACCGTGGTTGCGCCAGCTTGCCGGCGGCGCGGCCGCGGCGGTTTCCGTGACGGCCCTCGATGGTGTCCTGGTGGCCCGCAGCGGATTCGAATCGTCCTTCCAATACCGCAGCGCAGTGCTTTTCGGGACGTTCACGAAGATCGCTGACGACGACAAGGTCCGCTACCTCGAGACGTTGACTGACACCTTCATTCCCGGCCGCGTCGCCGAGCTTCGGGCCAGCTCCCGAAAGGAGCTGGCGGCGACCATGGGGCTGCGCCTGTCTATCGGGGAGGGGAACTGGTCGCTGAAGATCGGCAACGGCTGGCCTGAAGACCCCGATGAGGACATCGCCGCCGGAGCGTGGGCAGGGGTCGTTCCGTTGATGACGGTCTACGGTGAGCCGCGACGCGCACCGGACTGCGATGAGGCGATACCGGTGCCCGCGTCGGTGCGGGGAATGTCCGGAGCGCTGGCCAACCGGCGCGGGCGCTGAGGACTCGGCCGCGATTGCGAGGTCCGCATCTGTAATCATTCCCAAATTGCTTGGAACAGCGGAGATGCATCGAGGCGATCGCCCGGTCGCGCCTGCAGAGGTGCGTGGCAAGCGGTTCCGAGAAGAACGCCGCCGGCATCTGGCCGTTCATGGAGAACGGCCTCTAAGCGGTGAACGGCGCCGGCCTGGTGTGGGTGTCCCCGGACGAGTAGAGCAGGGCTGCGACGAAGCCAGGCCCCGAAACCCCTGCGCGAACACACGCAATCTGGCCCGCGATCCCCCCCATGAGCGGAAGATCGAGGAGGAGTTCGACACAAAGGAGTGATCATGTCTGCAAGCGAGAACGTTGATGCAAGCAAGAAGGGGTACGCCGCGTTCGCTGCGGGCGACCTCGAAACGGCGATGAACAACGTGGACGACAACGTCGAGTGGGTCGTGCCCGGAAACAGCACGGTCAGCGGAACCTATCGCGGCAAAGCCGAGGTCACGGGAATGTTGATGAAGATGGCGGAGAAGTCCTTTACATCAGCGCCCAGCCGTTTCTTGGCCGACGGCGATGTCGTGGTCGTCCTCACCCAGGTCACCGTGGGCGCAGAATCCGCACCCCAAGCTGACGTGTGGACCTTCCGCGACGGAAAGATCGTCAAAGCCCTGAACTTAACCGACACCGCCATGCAGGAACGGATCTGGGGCACGAAGTAGTAGTCAGGCCGCGCCCGGCTCGTATGCGCCTGTGGGGATGACCGAAAATGTCGCATCCTGCGACATTTTCAGACATTCCGGTGTTCCACGCCGTAGCTGGCCGCCATCTGCGCCAAGGTGCTCGTCGCGGCGATCCTGCCAGACTCACCTCGGTCTAGTTCGTCAACCACCTGCGCCATCGCCACCGCGACGTCGCCGCCTCGTCAGGGCTGAACTCGACGCTATCGCACTCGATGTCCAGCTGGGAGGTCACGGTGCCGTCGGTGACCTACGTCCCGAGGATGCTGGCCACGAAGTTCCCGACCCGCCATAGCCGGCCCTCAAGTTCACTTTCCCAGTTTCCGGTGGCCTCGCCGACGGCCCAGTGCCACAGTTGGACCGCGCCGACCGGTTCGGGGATGTGCCCGAAGCCTTACTGGTCCCGGCGGTTGCCCTCGATATGGCTCACCGCGTCCTTGTACAGAAGTCGGGCTATGAGGTCCGCGGGGCGGTCTGCGAGCAGTTCCTCCCGGAGTGTGAGCCGGTCTATCTGCTGCGGCGTGAGAGCGTCTTGCACGTCGCGCCAGTTCTCTGTGGTGGTGGTCATTGGTTGGGTTCCCTTGTTTCGGAGCCGAACCGAGCAGCCTAGCTAGTGGTGCAGATATTGCGCGGATTTGCGTCTGCGCTGTTCAGATGGTGCCCCCGGCAGGATTCGAACCTGCGGCCTTCTGCTCCGGAGGCAGACGCTCTATCCCCTGAGCTACGGGGGCGCACATGTGCGCCGTCGGGCTGACCCAGCCTAACGCATAGGATAAAGCCCCGTGACCCCCGCCGATCTCGCCGAGCTGCTGCGCAGCACCGCCGACTCGGTGCTGGCCGAGCACGGTTTGGACATTGCCGCACTGCCGGCGACTCTGACCGTCGAGCGGCCCCGCAACCCAGAACACGGCGACTACGCAACAAACCTGGCGCTGCAGCTGGCCAAGAAGGTCGGCGCTAACCCCCGCGAGCTGGCCGGCTGGCTGGCCACCGCATTGGCCGGCGCCGAGGGCATCGCGTCGGCGGAGGTCGCGGGCCCGGGCTTCGTCAACCTGCGCATCGAGACCGGAGCTCAGGGGGCGCTGGTCGCCGACATCATCGGCGGGGCGGCCGGTTACGGCCACTCCGACCTGCTCGGCGGGCGCAACATCAACCTGGAGTTCGTCTCGGCCAACCCGACCGGGCCGATCCACATCGGCGGGACCCGGTGGGCCGCCGTGGGCGACGCCCTCGGACGGCTGCTGACCACCCAGGGCGCTGCGGTGGTACGCGAGTACTACTTCAATGACCACGGATCGCAGATCGACCGGTTCGTCAGCTCTCTGATCGCCGCGGCCAAGGGAGAGCCGGCCCCCGAGGACGGATACGCCGGCGGCTACATCGCCGACATCGCCGCGCAGATCCTGGCCAAGGCGCCTGACGCGCTGAGTCTGCCGGATCAGGAAATGCACGAGACGTTCCGGTCCATCGGCGTCGACCTGATGTTCACTCACATCAAGGCCTCGTTGCACGAGTTCGGCACCGACTTCGACGTCTTCACCCACGAGGACTCGATGCATACCAGCGGCCGGGTGGATCAAGCCATCGCCAAGCTGCGCGAGACCGGTTCCATCTACGAGAAGGACGGCGCAACCTGGTTGCGCACCACCGAATTCGGCGACGACAAGGACCGCGTCGTCATCAAGAGCGACGGCCAGCCCGCCTACATCGCCGGTGACCTCGCCTATTACCTGGACAAGCGGCAGCGCGGATTCGACCTGTGCATCTACATGCTCGGCGCCGACCACCACGGCTACATCGCCCGGCTCAAGGCCGCCGCCGCCGCCCTCGGCGACGATCCCGACACCGTCGAGGTGCTGATCGGGCAGATGGTCAACCTGGTCCGCGACGGGCAACCGATGCGGATGAGCAAGCGGGCGGGCACCGTGATCACCCTCGACGACCTCGTCGAGGCCATCGGGGTGGACGCCGCCCGCTATGCGCTGATCCGGTCGTCGGTGGACTCACCGATCGACATCGACCTGCAACTGTGGTCGTCGGCCTCCAGCGAAAACCCGGTCTACTACGTGCAATACGCGCACGCCCGGCTGTGCGCACTGGCTCGCAACGCCGCCGACCTCGCTCTGCAACCCGACACCGCACACCTCGATCTGCTCGGCCACGACAAAGAGGGCGCGCTGATCCGCAATCTCGGCGAGTTCCCGCGGGTGCTGCAGTCTGCGGCCGCCTTGCGTGAACCGCACCGGGTGTGCCGGTACCTCGAGGACCTGGCCGGCGACTACCACCGCTTCTACGATTCCTGCCGGGTGCTGCCGCAGGGCGACGAGGAGTCGGGCGACCTGCACCGCGCCCGGCTCGCGTTGTGCCAGGCCACCCGCCAGGTCATCGCCAATGGCCTCGGCATCCTCGGCGTCACCGCTCCGGAGCGGATGTGAACGTCCACCCAGCCGGTCCGCGGCACGCCGAGGAGATCCATCACGGCGATTCACCGCCCCGGCCGCAGAACGCCGCCGAGGTGCTGGCCCTCGCGCCGAAAGTCTGGCCACGCAATCTCATTCGCGGCGACGATGGCGTGGTGCGGATAGCCGGTGTCGCGGTGACCGAACTGGCCGGGCAATACGGCACGCCGCTGTTCGTCGTCGACGAGGACGACTTTCGCAGCCGCTGCCGGGAGATGGCGGGCGCCTTCGGCGGTGGCGCCAACGTGCACTACGCGGCCAAGGCCTTCCTGTGCAGCGAGATCGCACGGTGGGTCGCGGACGAAGGTCTCTCACTGGACGTCGCCAGCGGCGGCGAGTTGGCCATCGCACTGCATGCCGGATTCCCCCCCGAGCGGATTGCCCTGCACGGCAACAACAAATCCGTCGATGAGCTCACCGCAGCGGTCAAAGCCGGGGTCGGCTATGTGGTCCTGGACTCGATGACCGAGATCGACCGGCTCGATGCCGTCGCGGGTGAGGCCGGGGTGGTGCAGAACGTGATGGTGCGGGTCACCGTCGGCGTGGAGGCGCACACCCACGAGTTCATCGCCACCGCCCACGAGGACCAGAAGTTCGGGCTCTCGCTGGCCGCCGGTCAGGCGATGGAGGCGGTGCGGCGTATCTTCGCCGCCGGGCACCTTCGCCTGGTCGGGCTGCACAGCCACATCGGCTCGCAGATCTTCGACGTCGGAGGCTTCGAACTCGCTGCGCATCGGGTCATCGGTCTTTTGCGCGACATCGTCGCCGACTTCGGGGTGAACAAGACCTCTCAGATCGGCACCATCGACCTCGGCGGGGGACTGGGCATCTCCTATGTGCCCCAAGATGATCCACCACCGGTGGCCGATCTGGCCGCTAAGCTCGCGGCCATCGTGCACGCCGAGTCCGCGGCCGTCGGGCTGCCTGCGCCCCGGCTCGTCGTCGAACCCGGCCGGGCGATCGCCGGCCCCGGGACCATCACCCTCTACGAAGTCGGCACCGTCAAGGATGTGGCCGTCAGCGGCAGCGCCCACCGCCGCTACGTCAGCGTCGATGGCGGCATGAGCGACAACATCCGCACCTCTCTCTACGGTGCGCAGTACGACGTGCGACTGGTATCCCGCGCCAGCACAGCCGCGCCGGTAATGGCCCGGATCGTCGGCAAGCATTGCGAGAGTGGGGACATCCTGGTCCGCGACGCCTGGGTGCCGGAGGATGTGACCCCCGGGGACCTGTTCGGTGTAGCCGCCACCGGCGCGTACTGCTATTCGATGTCGAGCCGGTACAACCTGATCGGACGACCGGCGGTGGTCGCCGTGCATGACGGCAAGGCGCGTCCGGTGCTGCGCCGGGAGACCGTCGAGGATCTGCTCAGTCTGGAGGTGCGGTGACAAACGCGAGTACGCACAAGCCGATCGGTGTCGCGGTGCTCGGCCTGGGCAACGTGGGCCGGGAGGTGGTGCGCATCATCGAGGAGAGCGCCGCCGACCTGGCGGCCCGTATCGGCGCGCCGCTGCAACTGCGCGGTGTGGCCGTACGCCGGGTTGCCGGGGACCGGGGTGTCGCGCTAGCGATGCTGACCGACAATGTTGAGGAACTGGTGTCCCGCGAGGACGTCGACATCGTGGTGGAGTTGATGGGCCCGGTCGAACCAGCCCGCAAGGCCATCCTGACCGCACTCGAGCACGGCAAGTCGGTGGTGACCGCCAACAAGGCACTACTGGCACAGTCAACCGGCGAACTCGCCGAGGCGGCCGAACGCGCCCGCGTGGATCTGTACTTCGAGGCGGCCGTGGCCGGAGCCATCCCGGTGATCCGTCCGCTGACCCAGTCGCTGGCCGGGGACAGCGTGCTGCGAGTGGCCGGCATCGTCAACGGAACCACCAACTACATCCTCTCCGAGATGGCCTCCACCGGAGCCGATTACGCCTCCGCCCTGGCCGATGCCAGCGCGCTGGGTTACGCAGAGGCCGATCCCACCGCCGACGTGGAAGGCTACGACGCCGCGGCAAAGGCGGCGATCCTGGCGTCCATCGCATTCCACACCCGGGTCACCGCCGACGACGTCTACCGCGAGGGCATCACCAAGGTCAGCCCCGCCGACTTCGAGGCCGCCCGGGAACTGGGCTGCACCATCAAGCTGCTGGCCATCTGCGAGCGCATCACCAGCCCCTCTGAGGAAGGACCAGCGCAGCAACGCGTTTCGGCTCGGGTGTACCCGGCGCTGGTGCCACTGGAGCACCCACTGGCAACCGTCAGCGGGGCGTTCAACGCCGTGGTCGTGGAGGCCGAGGCGGCCGGGCGGCTGATGTTCTACGGCCAGGGCGCGGGCGGCAACCCGACCGCGTCGGCGGTGATGGGCGATGTGGTGATGGCCGCGCGTAACCGGGTGCAGGGCGGCCGCGGCCCGCGTGAGTCCAGGTATGCCCAGTTGCCCATCGCGCCGATCGGTATCATCCCGACCCGCTACTACGTGAGCATGACCGTCAAGGACCGACCGGGCGTCTTGGCTTCGGTCGCAACCGAATTCGGAAAACGCGAGGTGAGCATCGCCGAGGTCCGCCAGGAGGGTGTCCTCGACGGCGACGGCCGGCCCAGCGGGGCGCGGATCGTGGTGGTCACCCACCGTGCCACCGACGCCGCGTTGTCCGACACCGTCACCGCACTGGCCGGTCTGGACGTGGTCGACGAGGTCACCAGTGTGTTGAGGCTGGAGGGGACCAGCGAGTGACTACAACCGGACCTGTGGTTCACACTCCCTGGCCCGGCCTGATCGAGGCCTACCGCGACCGGCTGCCGATGGCCGCGGACTGGACGCCGGTGACCCTGCTGGAGGGCGCCACGCCCCTGGTCCCGGCGCCGCGACTGTCGGAGAAGACCGGATGCCGGGTTCATCTGAAGGTGGAGGGCCTCAACCCCACCGGATCGTTCAAGGACCGCGGGATGACCATGGCGGTCACCGAAGCGGTGGTGCGCGGTCAACAGGCCGTGCTGTGCGCGTCGACCGGGAACACCTCGGCCTCGGCTGCGGCCTACGCGGCGCGAGCCGGAATCACGTGCGCGGTGCTGATCCCGCAGGGGAAGATCGCGATGGGCAAGCTGGCGCAGGCAGTGATGCACGGCGCCAAGATCATTCAGATCGACGGCAACTTCGACGACTGCCTGGAACTGGCCCGCAAGATCACCGCCGACTACCCGACCATTTCACTGGTCAATAGCGTCAACCCGGTGCGCATCGAAGGGCAGAAGACCGCGGCGTTCGAGATCGTCGACGCCCTGGGTGCGGCGCCGGACGTGCACGCGCTGCCGGTGGGCAACGCCGGAAACATCACCGCCTATTGGAGGGGCTACACCGAGTACCACCGCGACGGAGTCTGCGACACGCTGCCCCGCATGCTGGGCACCCAGGCCGCCGGCGCCGCACCGCTGGTGCTCGGTCACCCGATCAGTCACCCCGAGACGCTGGCCACCGCCATCCGCATCGGATCACCGGCATCCTGGGACGGTGCCATGGCGGCGCAACGCGAGTCGGGCGGGAGGTTCCTGTCGGCTACCGACGACGAGCTGCTGGCGGCCTATCACCTGGTCGCTCGGGATGAGGGCGTCTTCGTGGAGCCCGCTTCGGCGGCCAGCGTCGCGGGCCTGCTCAAGGCGGTCGAGGACGGCTGGGTACGTCCCGGCTCGACGGTGGTGTGCACCGTCACCGGCCACGGCCTGAAGGATCCCGACACGGCACTGGGAGACATGCCGACGGTCACCCCGGTCCCGGTTGACCCGGCCGCCGTGGTGGCGGCGTTGGGGCTGGGCTGAGGCGAGGTGTCGTGACCATCGTGCTACCGCCCGGCCTGACTGGCCGCGCGACCGTGGCCGCCTCCAGTGCCAACCTCGGGCCCGGGTTCGATTCCCTTGGCCTGGCCCTGGCTCTTTACGACGAGATCACCGTTGAAACCGTTTCGGGGGCAACGGTTGTCGATGTCGAGGGGGAGGGGCAGGGCCAGGTTCCCACTGGCGACGAGAATCTGGTCGCGGTGGCCATCCGCCGCGGACTGGTGGCCGCGGGCGCCGATGCGCACGGGCTGAAGGTCCACTGCCGGAATGCAATTCCGCATTCGCGCGGGCTCGGATCCTCGGCCGCGGCGGTTGTTGGCGGGCTCGCCGCAGCCAATGCCCTTGTCGTACAGACTGATCTGGAGCCGCTGTGCACCGAGGCGCTGATCCAGTTGTCCGGGGAGTTCGAAGGGCACCCGGACAACGCCTCGGCCTCGGTGCTGGGCGGCGCGGTGGTGTCGTGGACCGAGGCGCAGGCCGGGGGCGGCACCGCGCGGTCCGGCTACTTCGCCGCGCCGCTGAAACTGCACCCCGACATCCGGCTGTTTCCCGGCATCCCCGAGTTGCGCTCATCGACCGCGGAGACGCGGGTTCTGCTCCCCGCCCAGGTCAGCCACGAAGTCGCCCGGTTCAACGTCAGCCGCGCAGCTTTGCTGGTGCTCGCCCTCACCGAGCGCCCCGATCTGTTGATGGCCGCCACCGAAGACCTGCTGCACCAACCGCAACGCGCCCCGGCCATGCCTGCTTCGGCGGAATACCTGCAGCTCCTGCGTCAACATGGGGTGGCCGCGGTGCTCTCCGGCGCTGGGCCGTCCGTGCTGGCCCTCACCGCAGGCAGCGACCTGCCGGCCCGGGTTGTCGACTTCGCCCACCACCACGGCTTTGCCACCACCGAGGTGTCGGTCGGCGATCCGGTGCACTGGAGTTCCGACCTGACGGTCGCGACTTCCGAGAAACGCCGGTGACCCGTTCTTGCCTCGCGCAGTGAAGCGGGCTATTGTCTGTGACGTCCAGCACCTGCAGCTCTAACGTACTGCGTCGAGACTAGGACGATCACCAAATCTAAGTGCTGAATCCGGTGGACTGGCGGTTGGCCTGCTGGCCATCCACCTCGGGGAGCCACTGACACCGATGACGGTGAGACTTCGCGTTCAGCGAATCGGCTGAACGCCGGAAACCCCGCGAGATGATAAACGCGAGGGAAGAAAGGAAATCCGTGACCGATACGGACCTCATCACGGCTGAAGACCGCTCGGCGCAGGCCGGGCAGGCGGCGGCCGTGAGCTCCGAAAGCCCTGCCGACGCCCCCGCAAAGGGCTCCGGAGGTGGCGCGCTGGCCACCATGGTGCTGCCTGAACTGCGCGCCATGGCCACCCAGGCCGGCGTCAAGGGAACCTCCGGGATGCGCAAGAACGAGCTGATCGCGGCCATCCGGGAGACGCAGGGCGGCGCCGGCCACAACGGTGGCTCAGAGGGCGGTCGCGCGCAGGCTGAGCCGGACACCCGCGCGCAGGCTGAACCGGCCGACCGCGCCCAGCCGGAGCCGGTCGCGGAGAGCCGCACGGCCGGTGCCGAGCCTGCCGCCGAGCCTGCCCGGGAGCGTCGCCGTGAGCGTCCGGCGCGCGACAACGCGGCCGACGGTGGCGGCGAGCAGAAGTCCGAGAACCGCACCCGCGAGTCGGCCGAGCAGGGCGAGTCGAGCGGCGGCGGTCAGCAGAACCGCGACGACGACGGCGACGGCCGAGGAGGCCGGCGCGGACGCCGTTTCCGGGACCGTCGACGCCGCGGTGAGCGCCCCGGCGGGGAGGGCGGCGGCGTCGTCGGAGAGAGCGAACTGCGCGAGGACGACGTCGTCCAGCCGGTCGCCGGAATCCTCGATGTGCTGGACAACTACGCCTTCGTCCGGACATCCGGCTACCTGGCCGGCCCGAACGACGTCTACGTGTCGATGAACATGGTCCGCAAGAACGGCCTGCGCCGCGGCGACGCCGTCACCGGTGCGGTCCGGGTTGCCCGGGAGGGCGAGGGAGGTGCCGGCCAGAACCAGCGCCAGAAGTTCAACCCGCTGGTCCGCTTGGACAGCGTCAACGGCGGCCCGGTCGAAGCGGCCCGCAACCGTCCGGAGTTCAGCAAGCTGACGCCGCTGTACCCCAATCAGCGGCTGCGGCTGGAGACCACCACCGAACGCCTCACCACGCGTGTCATCGACCTGATCATGCCGATCGGCAAGGGCCAGCGCGCCCTGATCGTGTCGCCGCCCAAGGCCGGCAAGACCACGATCATGCAGGACATCGCCAACGCGATCACCAAGAACAACCCGGAATGCCACCTCATGGTCGTGCTGGTCGACGAGCGGCCCGAGGAGGTCACCGACATGCAGCGATCGGTGAAGGGCGAGGTGATCGCCTCCACCTTCGACCGGCCGCCGTCCGACCACACCCAGGCCGCCGAACTCGCCATCGAGCGGGCCAAGCGGCTGGTGGAGCAGGGCAAGGATGTCGTGGTGCTGCTCGACTCGATCACCCGGCTGGGCCGCGCGTACAACAACGCCTCGCCCGCGTCGGGTCGAATCCTCTCCGGCGGTGTCGACTCCACCGCGCTGTACCCGCCCAAGCGGTTCCTCGGTGCTGCGCGCAACATCGAGAACGGCGGCTCGCTGACCATCATCGCCACCGCCATGGTTGAGACCGGCTCCACCGGCGACACGGTGATCTTCGAGGAGTTCAAGGGCACCGGCAACGCCGAGCTCAAGCTCGACCGCAAGATCGCCGAGCGTCGGGTGTTCCCGGCCGTCGACGTCAACCCGTCCGGTACCCGCAAGGACGAGCTGCTGCTCTCCACGGACGAGTTCGCGGTGGTGCACAAGCTGCGCCGCGTCCTGAGCGGACTCGACTCGCATCAGGCCATCGACCTGTTGATGAGCCAGCTGCGCAAGACCAAGACCAACTACGAGTTCCTGGTCCAGGTGTCCAAGACGACACCGGCCTCGACGGGCTCCGACTGACGGATATGGGCCACTGTTCCGGACGGTGTGCTCGCGCCGAGATTGAATTCAGGCGGCAAGAGTCCGACTGCCCGACGGCGTGGCTTCAGTCTCGGCGCGACGACCCGGCATCGGGCGGGCTCGACCGGTGAACACCGACCAGATCTGGGCGGTGATCGACGTGCAGCGCGCCGGCCTGGCCGACCTCCTCGACGGCCTGACCACTCAGCAGTGGACGAGCCCGTCGCTGTGCGAGGGCTGGCGGGTGCGTGACGTCGCGGCGCATCTGACCCATTCGCAGATGGCGCCGCCCCGGGTGTTCCTCGAAGCGCTGCGGTCCGGCTTCCGCTTCGACCCGATGATCCGGCGGATGGCGATCGAGGACTCCCGTTCGCAGAGCCAGGTCGCCGCCGCGCTGCGTGCGATGGTGGGCTCCCGCAGGAAGATCCCGGGGACTACTGCCCGCGACCCGCTGATGGACATCCTGGTGCACACCCAGGACATCGCCGTGCCGCTCGGGATCGATCGCCCGATGCCCACCGATGCCGCCGTCGAAGTGGCAAACCATCTGTGGCGCATGCGTTTTCCGATGCATCCCGCGCGCCGGCTGCAGGGTGTCCGGCTGGTGGCCACCGACGCGGACTTCACCTGCGGGGAGGGCCGCGAGGTCACAGCCCCCATTCGCGACCTCGTCATGACGCTGGCCGGCCGGCGAGACGCGGACGTGTAGAGCCGGGGATGGCCGACACCGTCCAGCAGCAACTCCGGGAGCGCCTCGACGATGACGGACCCGCCGTGAAGTTCGGCGATCGGGTGTGGACCTGGCGCGAACACCTCGACGAGGCCTCCCGCCACGCCGCCGCGCTGATCGCCCTGGCCGACCCCGAACGGCCACTGCATGTCGGAACCCTGCTGGGCAACACCCCGCAGATGCTCACCGCGATGGCGGCCGCCGGCCTGGGTGGTTACGTGCTGGCCGGTATCAACAACACCCGCCGCGGTGCGGAACTGGTCCGTGACATCACCCGCGCCGACTGCCAGATCCTGCTCACCGATGCCGCCCACTGCGGGCTGCTTGAGGGCTTGAGGCTGCCCGGGGTCCGGGTGCTCGACGTCGACTCCGTTCAGTGGGCCGATCTGCTGTCCAGCGCAGGGGAGTTGCGCCCGCACTGCGAAGTCGGCGCAGGCGACCCTTTCATGCTGATCTTCACCTCCGGCACCAGCGGCGACCCGAAGGCCGTGCGGGTCCCGCACATGATGATCCCGTTCTCTGGAGCCGCTCTGGTGCAACGGTTTTCGATCACCTCAGACGACGTCTGCTACCTGTCCATGCCGCTGTTCCACTCCAACGCCCTATTGGCCGGCTGGGCTGTCGCTCTGGTCGCCGGGGCGGCGATGGCGCCGGCGACCTTCTCCGCCTCCGGTCTGCTGGCGGAGGTGCGCAGTTACAACGCCACGTACATGAACTACGTCGGCAAGCCGCTGGCCTACGTGCTGGCCACCGCGGAACGACCCGACGACCACGACAACCCGCTTCGGGTCGCGTTCGGCAACGAGGCCGCCGAGCGTGACATCGCCGAATTCGGCAGACGGTTCGGCTGCACGGTGTGGGACGGCTTCGGCTCCACCGAGGGCGCGGTGATCATCACCCGCGACGCGCAGTGTCCGTCCGGCTCTGTCGGTCGAGGATTTCCGGGCGTGGCGATCTTCAACCCGCAGACCCTGACCGAATGCCCGCCGGCGCTGTTCGACGCCGCCGGCGCACTGGCCAACCCCGATGAGGCGATCGGTGAGATCGTGAACACCACCGGCGCCGGACTGTTCAGCGGCTACTACAACGACGCCGACGCCACCAGCGAGCGACTTCGCCACGGCATGTACTGGTCCGGTGACCTCGCCTATCGCGATGCCGACGGCTGGATCTACCTGGCCGGGCGCACCGGGGAATGGCTGCGGGTCGACGGGGAGAACCTGGCGTGCGCCCCGATCGAGCGGATCCTGCACCGGCTGGAGCAGGTCAGCCGGGTGGCGGTGTACGCCGTTCCCGACGAGCGGGTGGGCGACGCGGTGATGGCCGCCCTGGTGCTGCGCGACGGCGCCACGCTGACGCCCGGGCAGTTCGGCGAGTTCCTGGCCGCCCAGCCCGACCTTTCGCCGAAGGCCTGGCCGCGCCACGTCTGGATCGCCGAGGATCTTCCCGCCACCGCTACCAACAAGATCATCAGACGCGCGCTTCGCGCCCAGGGGATGACCGTGCCGTCCGGGGCGCTGTGGCGGCGCGACCGGGATGGTGCCTACCGCGTGGTCTGAAGCCCGTTTGGGCAGGTGACGGCCGAACTGGCATACTGGTCGACGTACCACCTCAGGTACCGGTTCACGTCCTCATCGGAAATCGGCGAGCGGGCGACCCGGCGACCAGAACAGAAGAGGACCTATGAAGACCGGTATTCATCCTGCCTACGTCGAGACCAGCGTGGTCTGCGGTTGTGGCAACAGCTTCACCACTCGGAGCACCAAGGAGAGCGGCCACATCGTGGTCGAGGTGTGCTCACAGTGCCACCCCTTCTACACCGGCAAGCAGAAGATTCTCGACAGCGGCGGCCGGGTGGCGCGCTTCGAGAAGCGCTACGGCAAGCGTGCCGGTGCGAAGCCGGCTGAGACTGCGGAGAACGCGGACAGCTAGCTGCACCACCGACGCCCGTCTCTCGCTGTCGCGAGAGTCCGGGCGTCGGTCTGTGTTCAGGCACCGAACTTCTTCGACAGTGCGAGAGGACGGACGATGACGCAGAGCGCCCCCGCTGATGCGATCGACGCCGTGCTGACCGAGCACGCCGACCTTGAACGCCAGCTGTCCGACCCCGAGTTGCACAGCGATGCCGCCAATGCCCGCCGGGTCGGCAAGCGATTCGCGCAACTGGCGCCGGTCGCGGCCACCTACCGCAAGCTTCAAGCGGCCCGCGGTGATCTTGAGGCCGCCCGCGAACTGGCCGCTGACGACGCGTCGTTCGCCGACGAGGTGGCGGAGTTGGAAGTCAGGGTCGCCGAACTCGACGACCAGCTGACCGACATGCTGGCTCCGCGCGACCCCCACGACGCCGACGACATCGTGCTCGAGGTCAAGTCCGGTGAGGGTGGCGAGGAGTCGGCGCTGTTCGCCGCCGATCTGGCCCGGATGTACATCCGCTACGCCGAGCGGCACGGGTGGAACGTCACCGTCCTCGACGAGACCTTCTCCGATCTCGGCGGATACAAGGAAGCGACCCTGTCGATCACCAGCAAGGGGGATTCTGCCGACGGAGTTTGGTCGCGGCTGAAGTGGGAGGGCGGCGTGCACCGGGTGCAGCGGGTCCCGGTCACCGAGTCCCAGGGCCGGGTGCACACCTCGGCGGCCGGGGTTCTGGTCTACCCCGAACCCGACGAGGTCGAGCAGGTCCAGATCGACGAATCCGACCTGCGGATCGACGTCTACCGGTCGTCGGGCAAGGGCGGCCAGGGCGTCAACACCACCGACTCGGCGGTGCGAATCACCCACCTGCCCACCGGAATCGTGGTCACCTGCCAGAACGAGCGTTCGCAGTTGCAGAACAAAGCGCGCGCCATGCAGGTGCTGGCTGCGCGACTGCAGGTGCTGGCCGAGGAACAGGCGCAGGCCGACGCCTCGGCGGACCGGGCCAGCCAGATCCGTACCGTCGACCGCTCCGAACGGATCCGGACCTACAACTTTCCGGAGAACCGGATCGCCGACCACCGGATCAACTTCAAGGCACACAACCTCGATCAGGTGCTCGACGGCGATCTCGACCCACTACTCGACGCGCTGGTCGCCGCGGACAAGCAGACCCGGTTGCAGCAGGCATGAGCAGCCTGCGCGAGGCGATTGCCGCCGCAGCCGAAACGCTGGCGCAGGCCGGAATCGACTCGGCCCGTAACGATGCCGAACTCCTGGCGGCTCACGCCGCCGGCACCGGCCGCGGCCGGCTGGCCCTGCTCGACCCCGTCGGTCCCGGATTCTTCGACCGTTTCGGGGAGGCGGTCGCGGCCCGCGCGAATCGGATTCCCCTGCAGCACATCACCGGCCACGCCGCCTTCGGCCCCGTGCAACTCGAGGTCGGACCGGGGGTTTTCATTCCGCGTCCGGAGACCGAGGCGCTGCTGGAATGGGCTCTGGCGCAGTCCCTTCCGCGGTGTCCCCTTGTCATCGACGTGTGCACCGGATCCGGGGCACTAGCCATCGCGTTGGCCACGCAACTGCCAGGAGCGCGGGTCATCGCGGTGGACGACGACGCGGTCGCGCTCGATTACGCCCGCCGCAACTCCGCTTCGACGACGGTGCGCCTGGTGACCGGTGACGCGACGGATCCCGGTCTGCTTCCCGACGTCGTCGGTACCGTCGACATGGTGGTGTCCAATCCGCCGTACATTCCCGTCGGAGCCGTGCTGGATCCCGAGGTGGCGCGGCATGACCCGGCGCACGCGCTGTTCGGGGGGGCCGACGGCATGGCGGTGATCGGCCCGATCGTCCGGCGCGCCGCGGACTGGCTCACGGCAGGCGGACTACTGGCCGTGGAACACGACGACACCACGTCTCGTGCGGCCGTCGAGATGATCGAACGCACAGGCGCTTTCGACGAAGTCACCACCCATCGCGACCTGGTCGGTCGGCCCCGATTCGTCACCGCCCGCCGGACCGGCGGGCAGGAGCGAAGCGACCCGGGAATTGAGACCGGCGGGCAGGAGCGAAGCGACCCGGGAATTGAGACCGGCGGGCAGGAGCGAAGCGACCCGGGAATTGAGAA
>Ga0315293_10002336_pt1 | contig 18292 bp, 4 predicted proteins | sample YL17G13_20_MG_FD_203071 | JGI IMG/M metagenome (GOLD analysis project Ga0315293, IMG submission 203071) | Sediment microbial communities from Yellowstone Lake, YNP, Wyoming, USA - YL17G13_20 | ecosystem: Environmental > Aquatic > Freshwater > Lake > Sediment | place: USA: Wyoming | collected...
TACTTCTGAATCATATGCAGGAAATTGAATATTAAATCCTTCTCCAGTTTCATTAAACTTATTACCATCTAATGTAAATATAATTTTACCATAAGTTCCTATCTGTATAGTGTTTTCTGCTATACCATCTAATACAAATGTAGTTTGTGGAGCATCAGCTGTAGGTATCTTAGACTTAGTTTGGAATGCATCCAATTGTGGTCTTAGTTTATTTAATATTGCAAAATAGATTAGGTCTCTAGCTTCAGATTCAGTTTTATTTTTAACAGCCATTACTGCTGCCACTGTATCTGCTTCAAATGTAATACCAAATCCTTCTTCCTCTTTACTATCTATAAACTTTTGTGCATTAATTGTAAAAGGAACATTACCATATTTACCTAATACATGAACATTAGGTCCACCAGTTAAATCATATTCTTTTGCAACAGCAGCTGGAGCTACAGGAGTTACAGGAGCTGAAGGAATAGTTTTATCTAGTATAGCAATTTGTTCATCAATATATTTGTTTAATAAATACTTACTTACAACATTAAACACTTTAACTTCATCACCTTCTACTGTTGCAAGACTTTCTTTTAAATCTTCTTCCAACTGTACTGGTTCTATTGTTTCTTGCCAATCCATATAATCAGCTTCATTAACTACAGCAAATACTCCATCCATCATTGATGTAATATCTTCTTCAGTGTTAATGGCTGTTTTAATTTTTTCCAATGATGCTTTCTTAACTTTAGGGTCAAGTTTAGCAGATGGTTTAGGTGCAGCTGTAGCTACAACTGGAGGAGTAGGAATAGTATAACTATCTTGAGTTGAATCCAATGTAAAATAGATCCCTTTCTTATTAGGAATATCAGGATCAGTTAATGGTCTGATTTGTGTAACTAAAGGAATCTCATCATTAGTTCTTCCTTCAGATGATAATAAAAATGATTGATAGTTATCCCATTCTTTTTTAATAGGTTTACCATCCTCATCTATGCCTACTATCTCAGTGTATTTCTTTTTGAATGAATCTACATTAACTTTAGTAGCATTCACATTGTTATACATTCCTCTAAGGATAGCTTTGATTTCATTTTCTTTAAGCTCTATTCCAGTTGGTGTAAAGTCAAATCCTTCAGTTTGTAAACCTGACATGTATAATTTAGTAAAAGACTTATTACCTTCTGTCTTAGTCTCAAACCATACATTGTTATATCCAGGATCTTTTCTTTCTCCTGTTTGTGTATTTTTAGCAATACCCCAGTAAATAACAGTTTTTAACCAATTAAATAAGTATTGTGTTTCTTTTGTTTTTGTGGTACCATCTTTTGAAACATTCTTAGTAATCTGACGTAATACATCATAAATAGTATCTACTTCTTTTTCTGTAAGTTGTCTGTTTTTTAATTTAACTAATCCACCAGGAACTTTCAAGAACACTCTACCCTTAGGTGTATCAAATGTCACTTTACCATAGCTAACAGATTCATTAGTTGTAGCAACCATTAATACAGGATCTTCAATCAATGCTCCTTCTTCTAATAGTCCTGTAGCTTCTACAGCCACTCTAGCATCATAATCTCTCACCTCATTATCCTTATCATCTAAACGAGTTACATAATCAGGAATACCAAATGATGCAGATATATCTTGTGGAGTAGAAAGAGATTCTTCTTTTAAACGATCATTTCTCCATTTAGCATATTGTTGTTTTAATGACTCTTGTTCAAAAGTTAATTTCTCATCAGAAGTTTTCTTTCTGAACATAGATTCTCTACTTGATTTACCAGCTGCATCTTTATAATTAGCTTCTAGTTCAGCACTAGGGAACACTTGGAAAATACCATACTTAGTAGGATCAGCTAATTGTTCTGCTGTAAAAGGAGTTCCAGTTTCATCAACTAATGTTATTGTACCATCCTCATTATCCTGTACCATTACAAGAGCAATGATTGTATTAGGATTGACAGGTTTACCATCATTACCAATAGCTCTTCCTTCATCAGTAAGTAAATTCATTAACCCAGGAAGAATTGAATCTTCTGTTTTAGATGTAACTACAACACCACGAATAGCATTTCTATTCTTAAATTTGTGTAGATTAAATCCAAAGCGATTTGCTCTTGCATGATGTTCTCTAATCTTCTCACCTTTTTTACCTTTAGTAACAGCTACTGTTGAACCAACTAAATCAAGATCATCTTTTTTAGATGATGCTTCATAAGTTTGTTTACCAAAGAAACTTTGTACAGTTTCACTATTAGTTCCTAAGTATTCAGCACGAAGAGCTCTATCATTTTGTAATCTTCTATCTTCAGCTTGTTGTTGCTTATACTTGTCAGCTATATCTTTAAATTTATTAAGGATCACTTCTTTAGCTTCAATCTCTTTTTGCACATCATCTAAAGATCCTTGCATTATAGCTAAGTGTTCAGTGAGATCTTTAAGTCTTTCTTCATTAGGAATCACTTCAGCATCTTCCATCTCAGCAACAATATCATCAATCATCTGTAAATCAGATCGATAGTTAGGTTTAACTTTAAGGAAGTTAGGATTGTCTTTTAAGAAATCAACCCAGTCTTGTCCCATGATTCTAGGAACATTTGGATATTTAGATTCAAATGAAGATATAAGTTTAGATAGATAATCAATGGTTGAGTCTAATGCAGCTTGTACATCTCTTGATAACTTAGATAGAACAGTGATTTGTTTTTGAGTTGTTTCTTGTAAGATTTCAAGATCTAAGATTTCTTCTTGTAACTCATCCATGAAGTCTTTGAAATTGGTTGAATACTCATCTATATTAGCAGCCATGTCTGTAATATAGTTAAGTGTGAATTCAATCTCTTCTGAGTCTAATTGTAAAGCTTCTATTTCTCTTTCTAATTGCTCTTGCATTCTAGAAAGACGCATAGCATTTTCAAGAGCTCTTGTTGTAGCCACTTTAAATCTAACAGCCTTTGTACGTTTATCAAGTTGAGCTTCTTCTATTTCTTTTTCTAGGAGAGCATATTCTTCTTTAGCTTTAGTAAGTTCTTTTTGTTTTTGATCAATGTTCTTAGTAATCTTATCTTGTCTACTAGCTAAATCATCAAACAAATCATTTAATATAGCAAGACGTGCTTCACGTTTAGCATCTATACGTGAATCTTTCTGAGCAACATATTCTTCTAATGCTTTTTGTTGTACAACAGTTAACTCACCTACGCTTTTAATCATAGGTTCTTTATATCCTTTCTTTGTTACAAACTGATCTCCTGTAACTTCAATTTCTTTACGATCTCCTTTTTTGTTTTTATAAACAAAAAGCATAACATCATTCTCAGGATCATATTCAATTCTACCTTTTTGTTTACCTCCTGTTTTTGCACCAAAGTTAAACTCATAGACAGTGTTCCAATGTTCCATATAGAACTTGGCTTTCTTATTCTTTAATGTAGATTCAACCTTTCCAAGATTGTATTTCTCTAATGTAGATTCTTTGATATCATGTATCTTACCATCTGAGTCTTGCACCTTGATAGTACCATCTTCATTTCTACCTAATACAATTAATCTAGGAGCACGATATACATCTTTACCCTCTTTGCTTTTACCTGTAACTTTTCCTAAGAAATATTCAGTACCTATCTCAATATCTCTAGGTCCTCTTTTAGTTTTGATAGAGATTGTTCCTTTAGGTCCTTCTACAGTTTCTTCAAATTCTCTTCTCTCTTCATTATAAGCTTGTGGGTTAGCAATAATATCATTGTAGTTTTTAAGATATTCTTTTCTTCTTAATGATAGTTCTACAACATCTTTTAAATCTTGTTTAACTTCTTCTGTATTTATTTCAGGATTTATATCAAGCTCAGCTAGTTTATCATTAAGTGCTGTAGATTCTGGATTAGTTAATTCTTCATTAACAATAGATTGTACATCAATACCTTGTCCAATAGGAAGCATAGATACTTGAGGAATACGCACATCATAATCTGCCACTTTACTAGCAGCATAAATCATTTGTTCTATAGATGCATCAGAATACTTTCTTATCTGTTCTCCTTTTTCATTCAATACAGGTATGCCATCTTTATTTTTTAATATCTCTCCAGAATATCTTAGATTAGTAGACTTGTATATTTGTTCTGTGTTTTTAGCTGTAGTTTCAAAGTTTGTAAGTCTAGCATTAAATGTAACAGTAGTATCATTCTCATTAGCAATTCCTAATTGCTTAAGAGATGTAAGTCCTTCAGGTGACAAAGAACTTTGTCTCATATCAGAAATATCATCCATAACCATATCCATTCTACCATATTTGATACGTGGAGATAGATAGTTATGCATCATATCAGCATTGAGATCTTTTGCTTCTAATTTATCACCTTGCTTGATTGCATCTTCTTGTTCTTCTTGAAGCTTGACACCTCTATTAACAGCATCCATTTTATATTGGAATGCTTCTTTATATGTAGGTGCATTATTAAGTTGTTCTAAAAATTTAGTAGTGTTTGTTTTAACAGCTTTACCCATTAGGTAGTTACCTTTAGCTTGCATGAGTCCACCAGTAAGACCACCAATAAGACCTCCTTCAATTCCTTCTTTTGAATTTAATGCTCCCACTCCTTTACCAAATTCATCTTCACCAAAAAATCCATAAAGTACACCATCAACTAATGCATTAGCATCTTTTCCTTGATATGCTTTATTGTAATAGTTTTGTGTTCCTACTTGTACAGCATACTGACTAATCTCTTGAACCATCTCTTTAGGATCAAACACATACTTACCTGCTCCTTTAACTGTATTGTATAACTTACCAAATTTAGTTTTAGCTGCTTCTTCAGCAACATATTTACCATCTCTTAATACAACATTGTCAACCATTCCAGCTAAGCTATTCGCAGCTTGTCTTTCAGCAGCATATGTACTTCCCATTAATTTAGGAAGCTGTACATATTCTGTAGCACTTAACAATGCCATGTTAGCAAGAAATGAAGTTTTACCTACCTTCTCTGTTTGAGCATCTATCTTTTTTAACTCTTCTTTATCTGGTGCTACACCAAAATTGTTTCTTTTATATTGATCAATTAATTGATTTCTAAATTCATTAGATGTTTGTAATCCTTCAAATGCAGATTCTCCAGCTTGAGAATAAGCAGCTATTCCTACTTTTTTACCTACATCATTAATTGCAGCAAATTTATTGTTTAGTTTTGCTAACTCAGCAAGCTTAGATGTTCTTTCTGCAACATCAGCTATAGAAGTTATTTCTTTTTCTAATATAGCAGCAGCTTCAGCATTCTTACCAACAGAGAAAGCTCTTGCTGTGTTTCTTAATAATGGAGCAAATGCTTTAAATGATTGACCAGATTCTATAGCTAGAGCTCTAGATGCAGCAGCTTCACCAATAGCACTACCTGCTAATCCAAGTGCTTTACTAGCCATGTTACCAGATATAACAGCACCTACAGCAAATCCACTATTCTTAATCACTTTATCAAATAAGAAGTTTGCTGTAAACCAGTTGTCTGGAGAATACCAATCAGCATTCTTTTCAGTATCTGCATAATAGTTAGGTAGGTATTCTTGATCCACTTTATTGTTCCACTCATCAATTTTTTGCATAACAGGGTTATCCCATATATCTGCAAGTCTTCCTGTGAATATAGACGATACAGCTCCACCCACTGTAGCAAATCCTCCAACCACTGTTGTTGCTGCAAGATTGGTTCCTTTAAGAATACCATTTACAGCTTTTGATAATGTTGATTGTTGTTGTCCCCAAGCATCTTCATTGTTAGCTCCATAAATAACAGTATCATATCTACCAGTTAAATCTCCTGCAACATCAGATAGATAAGTTTTACCTGGTCTGATTTCATTTGGATCTATCTGACCAATAAGCATACGACCTCTATCTTCTTGAGATAGTGGTTTTCCTGTTCTTAACCCAGGAAATCCTGTAGTTAAAGGAGTGGTAGTTATAGAACCAACATTAGGTGTAATAGGACCTCTTACATAAGGTTGTCCATATAGATTTGGATTTGTAGGATCTGGCATAATCTATTATTTTTTTTGTGATTGGTTTAGATAATTTAAATACATATTATTTAATTCTGCAGGAGTTGTTGTTTTGTATACATTATCTATAATATCTTCTCTAGGATAAATTAAACTACCATATATAGTGGTGTATCCTTTAAATCCTGGAGGTCTAACATAATTAACAAGTCTATATCCTCCACCTGATTTTATAACATTTGCACGATAACTCCAACCTGCTTGAGTTACTGCTGGATTTACTTCTGTACCTTTATAATAAGCTGTACGCCAAGCATTAGGTGAACCAGGCATGTTTACAGAATCTGTAGACTTTGTTTTCTCATTCATATTAAGTGCATCTTGAATAGGAGTTTCTATATAATTTGTAAACTTGGCATCTGTAAAAGTTGTTAAATCTTTACGATTTATATTAGTTATAGTGTATACAGGTCCATCCTTACTAGTAACTTTTATTTCACCTGTCCAATCTTCTCTAGAGTTTGTAGGTTTCTTACCATTCCAAGATATATTTGTTGCATCACCTAAAGCTTTTAATAATACATCTCTATTTGTTCCTTCTCCATAATTTCTTTCTCCACTATTTACATATGTAGCAACTTTAGCTATACTAGTACTTTTATCATCAGAATCAACAAATGGTAAAGATCCTGTAACAACATCTGATACACCAACCACTTTAGCTAGCTTTTCGTTAAATAGTTTTTCAGATTTATCTAATGCATTATAATATTGTGACTGTTTACCTTTATAAGAATCAGCTTCTTTATAAATTTGATTTCTCATTTCAGGAGACATTGCATACCACTGAGAAAGAAATTTATTTTGATTATCAGTTAAACTTTTACTTTGTATACTTTTATCTCTAGCACCTTCACCATATCCAAGAGCTAATTGTCTTATCATTCCACTTCTTTCCATATTTAACATATCTTCAGGAGTGATTGTAAATTGGTTACCTTCAACATTAAACTTCATTGTAGGATGACCAGCTAACACTTCATCTAACTCTTTAACAACACCAGCTTCTTCTTTAGCAGATTTTCTAGCTTGATTAACTAAACGTATTTTATTATTTAAAGTGGTAGAAGTATTAAGATAAACATCAAGGTCATCATTTATAGTAGGTGGAGGAAGTAATCCATTCTCATCATAGTTGTTTTTAATATTAGATGCCCATCTATCTAAATATGCTTCAGGAGTTATACCTTTCTCTTTTGCAAATTTTTTCACTATGTTTCTAATCTCATTATCTGATATGTCAGGTTTGTCTTTATATGTTCTCCAAAAATCAGCATAGATTGAAAATGCTTGTGTACTTTTATCTGTAGTTAACTTGCTTATGTCTGTTTGAACAATATTATAAGCATCCACTTTTTTTCCAGAAGTACCCCCTGTAAACAAAGGGTTATTTGCATCATACGTTACTGGTTTACCTTTTTTACCTGGTTCAGGTTTTTTATTATAATGTCCTGTAACAGGATCTAATTCAAACTCTCCATCAAACTTCAACCAAGCTAATTGATTTGCAGATCTAGAAATAGCTAAGTTTGCATTTTCAAGAGCTATTTTATTTCTCTCTTGTTCTATTTTAAATGCTTTATCATCTCTGTAGTTTTGCTGTTGCAATCCTTCATTAACACCTGTAGTGTGAGACTCCTTATTTTTAACAAACTGATCCATCAATCGTTGTTTAAACTCTTGAGCGTAATAGTTTTCTTTAAATGATTCTGGATTATCTTCTGCTTGTTTAGCTAATGACATGAATGTAGCATCATTTTTTAATAATGCTGATTCTATATCCTGACTTGCTTTAGTGTATAATTCTTTTTCTTCTTTAGATATGTTTGTACTATTCAACATAGCTGATATTTCTAATGACTGTTCTTGCAATCTAGATTTATCTCTATCATAACTAGCTTTCAAAGGTTCTAATAATGTTGTAGCTTCTACACCTCTGTATGTAGCCCAACCATCAATCCCTAATTGTCGCTTTACACTTCCTTCATTCATTACATTACCTATGGCAGCCATCACTGCTGGTTTGTTTGTAACAAGTGTATCTATAGTTTTTGCATCAGCATATTGATAATGACCATCTGGACCAACTAATGGTTTATTTGTTGTGGGATCCATAACAAATAATTGCTCTGCAGTGAAAGAAGTTTCTCCTGAATTTGTAAGAGCTTCTTGTACCTTTTTAATAATATTTACATGAGGAACATAATCAGCATTGAAAGAAGCTTTTAAATCTTTATTGTTAACATACTCTGAAGCAAACTTATCATAATAGTCATCATTGTTTTTATCAGTTAATCCTTTCTTTTCTAACTCAGCTTTCTTCTTATAGCCTGCTCTAAGTCTAGCTGTAGAACTAACAGCATTGATAACATCTTCATCTTTAGTTATCTGTTTAGTCATTCCATTAACAGAATTAACCAATGAGAAATCTGAGAAATCTCCAGCAGCTACAAATGTTAAGTTATTACCTAAAGCATCAAGTTTAGATTGTAGATATTTTTGTTGAACAGGATTAGCAATATCTAATCCTGCAACATTATCAATGTTCTTTTGAATTTTTTCTACCCCCTCTTCGTATTTTTGTTGTTTGTACACACCCACCTTAAGCATTGCATCTATAGGTTGCTGCTCTACGTAAGGATTAAAGGTTGGGATTTTGTCTGTATATGAAGCCATAGCGAGTTAATTAAGCAAATATAATATGAATTATTAGATTATACAATAGGTATAATAAGTTTTGTTAATTCTTTATAATTAAATTAGTTATAAATTTTTGTATGCTCTTACTACAGAGCTGTTTTTGTAATTCTTTTTGATGGGTCCTCCATTCTTTCTACCATCACCAATACCAGGAGTTTTACCCACTGCTTCTAGTTCATCCATTTCATCTTTTAAATCTTTGTCTTTAATTCTTCTATAGCTATTTACATTACCATATTTATCATAGCTTGTAGGTTCATATCCTTCAGGAGCATCATCACCACCTTTACCTCCACCTGCTTCTGTATCAAAGAATTGTAAACCATTCCAGTTCTGAGCTCTACCACTCTTACCAAATCTATAATTATACATGTTTTCATATACACCTAATGTTCTATTCTCAAGTTTGTTTTTAGCATACTTATCAGATATAGAATTAAGAGCAGCTTGTGTTGTAGCTTTAGTGTTAGATTTAGCTTCTGCTTGTCTTCCATATTGTCTATCAAATATATCAAGGTTTTTAAGCTTAGCATCATTTAAAGTATTTCTATTTTGAGAATACACTCTGTCTTTCATTTCTTGATTAGCTCTAAACTGATTTCCTAATACTTGTTGATTAGCTTGATATTTTTGAGCATTTAAACTAGCTTGAGCTGCAGGGTTATATCCTGCTATTCTTTGTGCTGCTCTATAGTCAGATTGATTAGCATTTAATTGATCTTGGAATGATATATCATAAGGAACATTAAGATCAGGTCTATATCCTTGTGCTGGTACTGGTTCTAATTGATTAGAAGCCATTGCATACATTTCTGGATATATTTGTGATATATCAAGTTCTTCTTGATCTGTAGGTCTTAAATAAGGAAGAACTCCATTAACAATATTCATCCAATTAAATTTACCTTTTGTAGTTTCTTGTGTAGTAGTTGTACTTGGTGCTGCTGTAGTTGTTTCTCCTGTAGTTACTGTAGGTGTTGTTGTTGGTGTTATAGGTACTATGTCTGCTTCTGGTTCTGTTAAAGAAGCTCTATATGCTTTTGTTCTATATCCAAAAATTTGATCATAATTACTAGCAACATCATCTTTTTTTATTCCTTTAGATTTACCATAGTTTGTAACAGGAAATTTTGATAAAACAGATTTAGCTTTTTCTGGAACAAGTCTACTAAACTCTCTTTGAAATTTTTCAACTATAGGTCCTTTTTTTTGTTTTTCAGCTTGACTGTATAAATCAATTAAATAGTTATATTCTTCTTTTGTTAGCTTTTTTCCTTCTTGTGCTTTAGGAAAACTACCTCCATATTTAGCATATTGTTTCATAGCTTCTTTATCTACTTTAATTTTACCTCTTGCTAAATCATCTGCTACAAGTCCATTCTCTTCTGCTGTATCATTGATAGCATTCTGAAGAGAAGCTGCATTTATCTTTTTATCAGCAATAGATTTAAGTTTCATATTAGCTCCTTGTATGTTAGCTTGTAATGCTGACATTTTAAGTTTATCAAATGATGTTAATGGTATAAAATCATTTAAATCATTTGTTGTTTTTTCTATAAGTTTATTTTGTTTAGCTTCTGTCTTAGATAGATTGGCTACATAGTTTTTAAATTTCATTCCCTTAGCAGATTTATCTCCTAACAAGTCTATATATTGATTAGGTATTTTTAGATTACCAAACACTACACCAGACTTTGATGGTTCTCCTGTTTGAGGATCTACTTGTCCACCCTCTTCTAGTTCAACCATAGGTTCTCCTCTTTCAACTTCTACAGGATTACCACCATATGTAACACCAATACCTGTTTCTCCATTAGGAGAATATTCTTCATGACTCTTACCTCTAAACATAACTGTTTCTCCTGTACCAGGTAGGTAAGGATTATATGACATAGTTTCAGCTCCTCCACCCCAATGTGTTTCTAGTTCTCCACCTAATCCATAAGATTTAATTCCTCCACCATCTTCATATGTTTCCATAGCTCTTTCACTAGGAGGTGTGTATGATTTTAAATGTCCACCAGCTCTAAACTTATGAGCATAGTCTGCAAAGTCTTGTGCATTATGATCACCAAACATTGTAATCAATTGTGGATTGTATTCAGGATTCATATATCCTCCATCTTCATAATTAGGAATATCTCCACCATCTCTTACATAAGAAGAAAATTGACCTTGTATTCCTTTACGAAAAGCTTGTCCTGTTATTCTATTAACATTTGCTTTACTTTGATCTTGTAATTTTTTAATATCTCTATCAGTAGTATCAATAAGTCCACCAATAGTACTACCAGCAAATTTACCAATAGCTCCACCAATAGGACCACCAAAAGCTGTACCAACTGCTCCACCAATACCACCACCAATCATAGAACCTGCATCTGGTTGTCCACCTTGATTAATATATTGATTACTTAAATTTGTAGCTGTATTACCAATTTGTCCATACATATCAGGACTCATTCCACCACCATCTACCATTTGATGTATTCTTCCTCCATGATAATATTGTTTTATATTACTATCATTTAATGGTTCATATCCTAAATCATCATATAAGTTATTAGGGGCATATGTATTTTGTATTTCTCCACCTTCTTGTAATCTAACACCATTTCTAGCAAGAACATTTGTTCCTACACCATATATAGGAAAAAATTCTTCTCCTGTATTAACAGGCATTTGGGCTTCTCTTTGTTTAGCTATACTTTCAGATTGTTGTCTTTTTAAATCTACATCTACACTTTCGGAAGCTTTAGCTAAAACATCTGTAACAGCAACATTTTGTTTAGCTTCTTTCTTTCTATTTCTTTGTCCTTTAATTGCAGAGATACCTTGTATTACATCCATTCCTGATTGTATATAAGGCATTGCACCAGCCATACCTCCTCCTGGGGTTTTTTCTGCTACACTATTGTTATTTAAAGGATTACCTTTTGATTGTTGAATTGTATCTGGAACACCATTATTATCTATATCCCAACTATTATAATTTCCTGGAGCAAATGTATTAGCTGTAGAGGCTCCTACATTGTTATAACCTTGTTGTTGGAATCCTGGAGAACCTTCTAAACTAGAATCAAATGGCATAGGATAACCATTTTGTGCCTTATCAATTGCAGCACCAGTTTGAGCTTTCTTAAAAGCTTTACCATGTACTTTCATAAATGCTTCCTCTGATGGATACTTCTTATAGAATTCCTTTTCAGATTTAACACCAGCTATTTTTAAAATTTCTGCTTTCATATTAATTGTATTTGTTTAGCCAGCCTCCTGGTTGTGGTTTGTTATAGTTTGTAAAGTTAGTTAATTGATCTAGTTTAACCAAAGAATTTTCATCTGCTGTATTTATACTTCCTCCTTGTTTCAATCTAGTGAAGTAAATTCTTGGAACTTGATACATGTCATATGAACCTGGGGAATTTGGGTTATACTTAGCTCTAGGTAATTTTTTACCTGATAGTTTTTCTAATTCCTCTATCTTAGAGTTTATGTCTTTTATTACTAATCTAGGAGACATGTTAGTATATCCCATACCATTTAAACCTGTTACACCAGGTTCAACATTTACTTCTACCAATCCTTTCTTTAACATTATTTTTCCTGAGTCAAGTGTAAGAGGATATGAATCTGTACTAAGACTACCTGAACCAATAAAGTTTGTACCCTTAGGAGAAGCTTCGACTGTTTTAAGAGCTCCTATTAATTGTTGTTTAACTTGTCCTTGAGATGTAAGTTTGTTACTATAAGTTTGATTACCAAAAGCATCAGGAATTGCATGACCACTAGCATCATATAGAGGTTGATAAGCATAATCAGTTTTTGCCATACGTATCAATGACTTTGGATAAGATGTAGGTTTTTGATAATCTATTGGTGCAAAGTTCTTAGCATAACTTTGTTCTATTCTTTGTAAAAGACTTTCACGTTTAGGATCTATTGCTCTAAATTGTTTTTCATTTAATGGATGCATCTCCTCAGGCATACCTGGTTGTATAATATTTTGATCATCCACTAATGAAAGATCTTGAGTAGGTATAGGGTTACTTGTTATATCAACCTGAGTCTTTTTTGTAACAGGAACAACATTCTTATAACTATCAAGTAATTCTGATTTAGAAATACCTAATAAGTCTTGTACAACAGCATCATCAAGTTTCAATATCTCTTTATTGATATTAGCCAATGCCTCAGGATCAGCTAATAGTTTATTTTTCTGATATTGTGCTACTTGTTTATATTTACCTAACTCACGAATGGCCGCAATAGTTTCTTGTTCTTTAGGAGTGTATTCTACTTTTGGAACTTTTGGTGTTTTGACTCCTATGTTTTTAGTAAACTCTTTAAGTGTTTCAAAGTCTTTCTTCTTATCAAATAATATTTGTTTCTGAACACTAGATAAATGTTTTTTTGCACTAGGAATAATCTCTTCACCTTTTGGTAAACTTTCAGTTAACTCTCTACCTATTCGTTTTAAATCATCAGCTGTTAAAACATTTGTACCATTTTCCATTTCTTTTACTTCCAAAAATAATTTTGGATTATCTCTTTGGAGTGAGGTTTTCCATTTATTCATTTCTGCAGTAGCAAAATCCTTTCCTCCCATACGAATTAACTTTTGCTCAAAATCCCACATTAAGTCATCAGCTACACTATTAAATTCCTGTGGCTGCGTCAATGAATTAAATTGATTGACATAGTATTTATTATCAGTATTTATTTTTTCAGCAGTGTTAAATAATGACCTTGGATGAGATTTAGAATTTTTTATTTTCTTTATTTCTTTATATTGATTATACACACCTTTGACATCTTGTCCAACATCCTTCATAAAGTTTTTAACTTTAGGAGCAGTTTCACCAACATATGAACTAACTTGATTAGCTTTGTTACCTACATAGCCAGCTCCTTCAGATATCATTTTAGAAGCAGGGCCAGCAATAGGTGCTATCTCTAATGCATCCCATCCAACTTTTTCAGCATTTTCCCATGATGGTCTATCAACCCATTTTGCTACATCAGGTCCAGCATTCATTAAACCATGTGTAGCAAAACCTGCAGTAGCTATATTACCAAGATTTACACCTGTAAGTGTGGTTCCTGTAAAAGGTACAACAGCATCAGCAGCTATATATGGTGCAGCAGCAGTTGCAGCAGAACCAATATAAGGAGCAGCAAGATATCCAAGTGCTCCTAAGTATGCAGCATCATAAGGGTTAGCAGTTTTAGGATTATTAATTACACTCTTTAACAAGTTATCTCTAACTTCACCTTTTTGATATAAGTCTGTTAAAGCAGTAAAAGGAGTAACCATAGATTGTGCAAACTTACTAAGTTTTGAATCAGGCTCTTCTGCTTGTGTTATTGTTCCATGCTCTCTATTATATTGATCATATAATATTTGTTCTTGTTCTTTTTTAGGAAGAGCATTGAATTTTCTTTGTGCATCTCTTTGAGTTTTTGCTTTTTCAGCAGCTATTCTATTTGAGTTTCTTACATCTTTAACACGTGCTTCATCAGCTTTTGCTGCCATTTTACTAGCATTAGCAATATTGTCATTAACAACAGCAGGAGGAGTTTCACGTACATTAACCTTATTCTTCTTTGCTGCAGTATTAGCTTTTAACTGATCTAAAAATGATTTACCATCTTGAGCTATAGGATACTCTGTAACTCTCTTACCATCAAATTTATAGTTACCACCTGGACGCATAAGTTTAACATCTCCTGTGTCTGATATACCAAGTAAAGGTTTTGTTAATGGCTTACCTGTTTCAGGATCTGGTCCCATTGTTATTTGATTACTATTGATTTCTGTTACTTCTCCTGGATGATCCCACTGTCCTCTATCATCTTTAATTATTCCTCCTTCTTTCATATCATTAATATCTACAATAGATTTCCTTCTTAATATAGAACGAGGGTCTTGTTTAACAGTGCGAGGATTTAATTTATCTTTTTGTTCATTAAACCATTTCATATAATCATCTTCTTGAAATGGTTTATATTCTCCTGGGTCAAAATTATCTAATAATCTTGGATTCATTTCTTTAAATAATGGTGTATTAGAAGGAGTTCTTTTTGCCATATATTTTTCAGTATTTTTTATAGCAATGTCATCTAGTTGTTTATTTAATCCATTAAATATTTTACCTTCTGGATTTATATTTTTTAATTGCTTTGCTCCTTTAGCATATACACCAAGATCTGCAGCATCTAATGCACTTAGCCCTGCATTTAAAAATTCTCCTCTTCCTAGTTCTCCAGGAATTTCAGAAAGAGCTGATGCTCCTTGTAATGGGTTAATCCAATCAACAGCATTGTCTAATGTATTTCTTTCTCCAAATTGAAATCTTGTAGGCAAACTTTCATTTCTTGCAGCATATCCAAATGCAGTTAATGGATTAGAAACAATTGCTTTTGTTCTATCCCAAGTGCTTTCTTCAACAGGTGCTTGGATACTTCCTGTTTGTTCATTACGAGCATTATAATCTTCTCTTTCTCTTTGATCTTTTGTTAACTTCTTTCTTCTCTTCTCTTCAGCCATTTGTTTACCAACTTGATCTACATATGTTCTTTGTACTTTAGCTTGTTCTGCTTCAAAGTTTGGTTTCTTAACAAAGGTGGATTCAGATGGTTTAATTGCTTGCAGTCTTTCATCCTTTAATTTAAATTTCTTTTTACCATTTTGTGCTACATCATATTGATCTAACCATGCTCCATCTCTACTAATACTTTTTGGTTTAAAATCTAATCCATTTTGATAGAATTTCATTTCTCCCCCATTTTGAAAACTAGCACCTGTTTCTTCATAAAACTTTGCTTCTCCTTCTAAATTTGCAGGGTTATCATATCTCTGTCTATCAAGAATTTTATCAAATAATAAATTTTTATTAAGGATTCTTGATTCTGGAAAATTGTTTATCATCTCCTGATAATCTTGTTGATTCTCAGCATCACTTCTATTATAGAAATTACTCCACACAGAATCAGTAGACATTAATTCTGGACGCTTTTGCATTTCTGCCCATTGTCTATTATTTGTATTATGTGCTATATCATAATTATCTCTACCTTGTGAATGTTGTATAGCATGATAATTTTCATGAGCTAGCATTTTATCTTGATGATATTTTAAATCATCTCCTGTTAGTGGTTCTCCAGTTTCTTCATCTCTCCATGTAGTATAATCATTTCCTATGTTCATTGTATTTAACCTAGGATCATAGTAACTTCTATCAATTTTAGTATTATCTATTCTCCTTGCAATTATAGGATTGTCATACATATCTTTCCCATTCTGTGCACTAGCAAGAGTTTTCTTAGCATAAGGACCATTAGAAGGTATTCCTTTAGTTCTAGCATATGTAAATCCTACAGCTCCTGGAATAGAACCACCCATTTGAAAACTATTAATCCATTTATTTCCTGCTTTTAATAAATTAAATCCTTCATCTTCAGCTACTTCCTTTGCTGTTCTTTTTGCAGCTTGTTTCCATAAAGGAGAAGCTTTCATTCCATAATCAAATGGCACTAATAAAGAAGTTACATCTAATGCTGAATTAGTTAAATCTAAATCTTCATTATTTTTTGTAGCTCTTGATTTATATTTATCTAAGTCATGTGGATTAGCAGCATTATATATACCATAAGCAACATGAGCTGGAGAAGTAGCAATTTGTCTAAGTGTTCTTGTTATAGCATTAGGATCAGCATTTTGATCATCTTTCATTTCTAAATATGCTTTAGAAACTGGATATTTATCTTCTTCTTGTCTTACTTTAAAATCAAAATACTTAGTTCTATTTTCATAATCTTTATCAGATTCACCTTTAAGTTTTTCTGGATTATTATTTAATTCATATTTACGTGAGTTAAGTTCATATTCTCTTAACGCTGCTTTATATTGTCCTTGAGTTTTATAATTTTTTTGTGAGGGTTTTACTGGACCACCATTCTGAAACTGTCCTCCCCATGCAGGAGAATAGTTTCTACCTACATTAGAGAATCCATCTCCCACCATTCCTTCAGGAGCAGAAGCTTGTGAATCATTATAGTTCTCTTGGTGCTCTTGCATTGTTCCACCATCAGCATATGAGTCTAACCAACCACCATTCTTCATGTTGTTGCTATTGTCTCTTCCACACTCATGACATATGTACATATCTTTCTTACTGGAATCAGATTTGTTCCAACTCCATCCACATGTGCATTTTACTTTACTAGCCATTATTTATATGATATTTGAGCTGTTCCAATAATAAATTGTGAGACAAGATGAGTTGTACAATTGTCATCTAATATATGACGTATCTTGAGCTCTTTAGCTCTTAGTGTAGCTTTCTTGAAACTTCTGGATCCATAATCCATATTGCTTTGGATAATCACCTTATCAATAGATAAGCTTTCACATCCTGTATTAAACAATGGAACTTGAGAACTTTTCTGTAAAGCAAAGAATGTATTATACTGATAGAAGTTATCACTCTTGGTATATAGAATTGTTTTGCTATCTGTATTGAATATTGGATATTGCATGTACGCACGCATATCATTAAGAGGTTTAGCAACAAGATTCAACACTCCTGAACTCTGTTGTCCATTGTATAGAATACTCTTATTAAAATATTTATTGTTTGTTTCTATTCTTGTATTATCATTAAATACACCATCTGATATAGATATATACTCATATGCTTTCGTATAGTCTTTTACATTCTGTAAGATTTCATCTTGATATTTATACGCAAATGGATACTCAATAATATATGGTTCTATGTTTCCATAGAATGTATTATAAAGACTTATGTTAGTCAAATGTCTCCATATACATGCTGTCATAATTTCTAAAAAAGTACTGTTAGCATATTCTTCTGTTGTTATAGGAGCAAGACTTATTGTCTTTTCTATCTTACAACTTCCTGTAGACTTTATTACAAGAATTGTTACATTATTATTTACAATGTAACTAATGCCAGCAATAAGAGTTTTTTTAAGAACATCTTCTGCTATTATATTACCAAATTGATCAGAGATGGTGAATGGCCCTGCTTTAGGGCCAGCCTTTGTTAATTTTATGGTTATAGTTTTTGACATATTAGCATCCTCCTATATTAGTTAATGTTACACTTGGTGGAACTGATGTACAACATGATGCACAAAATGTTACTTCTGAATATCCTCCTCCTACAATTCCAACTTCTGTAATTGTAGGAACACCTGCACAATTTACATAATTAATTGTAGATATACCAGCTGCAGTTTTTGATGCTTTATACAATGTACAAGGAAGTGTTGTAGTGGTTGTAGTGGTTGGTGTAAAACATGCCACTATATCAGTGATCACTCCTGATACAATGTGATACACCTCTCTTGTTGTATTTGCACTTTCATCTGTAAAATACCAACCATCAGGCACTACACTACAATCTGTTGTACCATTGTTTGCATACACTGTTTCCAACAATATAAGACTTGCAGCTCTTCCAATAACTGATGTATATGTAAAGCCTGCATTTGTTGTTATATATGTAATTGCATTACA
>Ga0315293_10002337_pt1 | contig 18273 bp, 16 predicted proteins | sample YL17G13_20_MG_FD_203071 | JGI IMG/M metagenome (GOLD analysis project Ga0315293, IMG submission 203071) | Sediment microbial communities from Yellowstone Lake, YNP, Wyoming, USA - YL17G13_20 | ecosystem: Environmental > Aquatic > Freshwater > Lake > Sediment | place: USA: Wyoming | collected...
CCCATTGACTGGACAGCAGAGGGGCCTTCCTTAGGTGCATCCTCAGCCCGCCCGTCGTGACAATTTTAACCCTTCCCATGTCCAAAAGCCATTTTCCGAGAGATCCCCGAAAAAACGTCTTCACCATTTGCCCTAGGAGCGACGATTGCGAGACGAACAATAGAAAACCCTTGCTTTAAGCTCGAGTTTTTCCCAATGAAACTATATCTTCGGGAACCTAATAATCGCCACATCCATCCTCTCGCACTTTTTTAGCCAGGGCAAGTTGGAGAGGGATGAGGAAAGAGCAGAGCCGGCGGTTGATTAACGATTTACAGACGTGTTATCAGAATAGTCTGAGCAAAGAGGAAATGGGGGAGGGATGGAAGGCGAAGTGCCAGTAATGAATGGAAGAGGAGGAAGGCGCCGCGAATAAAAGGATATTTTTCTAAGCCTTTTATATCAGAATAGAACGGCCCTTTGCTGATGCCTAGGACTGGTGGATTACTGGTCCAAAAGAAGAGCAGAATTAAGAAAAGGACCAGGAATTGCTTGATGACTATGCTTCCTACAAGGATCGGAAAATCCAAAAAGATACTACCAGCAATAATCCATTAAAATGCCAGCCGAAGTTGACCGTAGTAATATTCTTCTTCTCAAACGGTTTCCCGATCGAACAAAGTTTACGCTGGCTTTCCTCCTATATGAAATAGCTGACCTCACATTACGATAGCATTGTTCTCATTAGTTGTTCTTTTTAATCCACAATAGTATCTATCAAACCGTTGAGAATCTCGTAAAAAAAAGAGGACGACGAAATATCCAATATCAACGTTTTTTGTTATTGCGATTTATTATTTTTTCCAAAGTTGAATTATTCATCTCCACAATAATTTCTGAAAGCGTCCTTTTTATTCTCGTTTTCATCGAAAGAAAATTATATGATATTAGAAGAAAAATTATTGCGACTGTAATAAAATATGTTAGTTGGAGGGGAGGGCCAAGAAAATATTGATCAAAAATTATTTTTGTTCTGCCTAAAGAGTAAGATAATAATAAGATATTAAGCGCCGCTATCGAAATTGAAAGCAAGCCAGTTGGCTTGATCAACGGAATTTTCGTTATTTTGCTTCGTATTATAAATCCTTGTTTGAAAAGAATATCATAGAATCTATAAAAACTAAGTCCTAATTTCTGGTCTTGAATAGAGATTCTTTTTTGGATCTTTTTCTCAAGCTCTTTTAGGTATACCTCTGCAAGAAATTGATGATATTGGTTCCATTGAATGATCGAGTGTTGAATGAACAATAAAAATGGGATACAAATAAAAACCCAATCAAATTTCCATATCCCTAATCCGAAAGCTGCAAGAATAACTCCGAAGTAAAAATTCGTCTCTGTATAAGCCTTCATATTAGTGAGTCTATTTTCACTTACTTGTCTGTATTCTTCAAACAATGCGGTAAGAAGATAGTCGTTATTGTCGAATCGGAGACGTGGTATTCTCATGCGGATCTCCCTTTAGAAAAAGAAGAATTTCTTGGATTGCCCTTTTATCGTCTTCTTCGTAAAGAAGTATATGATTGCTATTAGGATAAAAGACTATTCTTTTTGGAGCGGAGATAGAGTCGAATATTTCTTTAGTTACCGTACTGTCGGCCACATTATCTTTTGGAGAAATCAAGAAAAGTACAGGAGCTTTTACATTAATTGCTGAAATTGCTCCTCTTTGAGCGATTTCTTGAAGCTGACGAACTGCTCTGATAGAGAAATATCTATACGCAAAGTATTGCTTTAATCCCTTTTGTGAATTTATTTGACCTATTTTAGGTTTGCGGATAAATGGAACAAACGGGGCAAGTAGTCTCGCCCATGAATCCGGCGAGCCAAAATAGAACCATTTTCTCGTAGCGCGGAAGAAAGGATTTATTAAAACTACTTTCTCTACTGAATATTGGCTTGCTAATTCGAGCGCGAGGGCACCCCCCATCGAAAAACCAACAACTGACACAGTACCGTACTCGGAAATCAATCTATCAAAGGCCCCATGGACTTGAAGGATCCAGTCAAGTGCCTGGGTTTTTGAAAGGTCAAGAACGGATGTTCCATGGCCTTTTAGTAATAATGAATAAAAGGCAATATTTTCTTTTTTCAGACGTTCTTCAAGTGGCTGTAAATCTATTGGCGATCCCCCGAAACCATGAATCAGTAGGAGGGCAGGAGGATTACCCGAATATGTTCTTTCTTTAAGCCTTTCTTGTATTAAGGGAAGACGAATTTCTTGTTCCTCGTTTTTCAGAGAGTCGATTACGGATAAATCAAGACCGATGAAGAGGATAGAAAATGAACTCAGTAACGCCAAGAGGCTTCCGAAAATTATTAATATTTTTGTGAAGGATATGGGTCGCATTATGTTCCCCTTAGCTTGATAATAAAAGACGAAATCGGTTATAGGCGGCTTTATGTTCTCGATTTCGCTTCAGGGGCAATTCTAAGTCCGCAACCTTGGAAACCTAACATTTCGAGCCGATTGTTTTATGGTCAGAGCTATCGGCAAAGACCTCCAGAACGATTTCTACTAGCTGCCGCTCGGCCACGGGAATAGGTAATATGTTTATGTGATTTACCTCCTTGGGAATTAAGTAATAATTTCCTTTGGTAACATTTTTAAATAGAATTATAAATGAATTATGTCAGTATTAGACATCCTCGTCAAGATTAGATCAAACAATGAATCATTTTAATAAAGCCACAATGTGAGGTGTTTCCCATTCAATGGACAGTTCAGATGCCTTCTGAATGCGGATTGAGGGCTTTCCTCTGGTGACAATTTTATCCATTTTGTTGCCCAATAGCTATTTTTTGAGACATCCCCAAAAAACCGTCTCCAACATTTGCCCTAGGATCGACAATCTCGACCCGGTCCATATCAAACCCTTTGCTCCGAAGCGGATTTACGCCTTTAACAGTTTTTTATTAAAAGATTAATACGCACCCTGTTCGTATTCTGAATTTTAATCCCTTTCCCTAATTTCTGCCTGTTTCTGGCGGTTCTATGGGGAAGAAGCTTGCGCAATTCGATACTGAAAAGGATAAATGGTACTACCAGCCGAAGCTTTACATAGACACGAAGAGCCTCACCTATTCTCTTTACGAGGAGGGAACGGAGTTCAGGTCCTTCCTTTCCAGGGACCTTTCGAAAAAATTCGTCGATGGGCTTGACTCGCTTCTCGACAACGGGAACGGCGAGAAAAAGGGAAGAGTAAAGAAGCGTAGCGGCCAAAACGGCTCGGATGTGGGCGCACTTTTAAAAGGCAACGAGAAAATAAAGAAGCCGGTCATTTCTTTCTTCTCGGACAAGGCAAAGGTCCTTAAGGAAGAAATAGAGAAAATAAATCAGGACATGGAAGCCAGAAAGGTAATACACAGAGAAACACAGCAAGACGTTTTTGCTGATTCGAAAGAGATCAAAAGACTTCTCCAGGAAATCTCGCTGTATTCGCCTGGGACGAAACACTCGATTGACCTGCGACGCATCGAGCTTGAGCGGGAGATGCTCGGCCTGCGGAAGGAATTGAGAATTTCGGGCCTCTCACTATGGAAGGACATAGTAATGCTCCGCCGAGAGCTCAGAGAAATCATCTTCGAATACCAGGCGCTAAAACGCATGGCGGAGCTGGTCGAGAACGGAGGGGGTCGCAATGGTCTTTCAGGATGAGGTCGAGGCGCTTTTCCGCAAGCTGAAGCCGGTCCTGGGGAAGGAAATCGATTCCCTTTGGCTGGCATACAATACTCAGACCGACCCCCGTTCGAGGGCAGAGATTGTCGGCATTCTTTATTCTTTAGCTTCGAAATACCTTGACGAGACCTTTGATAAGAAAATTCTCCTTAGCCTTCCCGAGGCCGACGTAATTTGCGGCGATTATGAGATTGGCAAAGTTATTTACGGAGGCCAGGAATACCATCCATTTGGCCTACGGGAGCCTGAATGGCTACGGCATATCGGCATTTTCGGAACGACAGGCTCGGGAAAGACAAACTGCGCTTTCGTTCTGCTCTCAACCCTACAAAAGATGAAGAAGCCTTTCCTTATCTTTGACTGGAAGAGGAATTATCGAGATCTTGTCGTCCTCGGCGATTTCTCCGGCCTGAAAATCTATACAATTGGCCGTGATACCTCTTCTCTCTTCTTCAATCCCCTGATTCCTCCTGCCGGGACGAAGCCGCAGGAGTGGCTGAAAAAGGTGATTGAAGTCATGTGCCATGCTTATTTTTTGGGCGAAGGCGTAGCTTATCTCCTCCAGAAGGCGATTGATACGGCTTATTCGGACTTCGGGATCTATTCTGATTCGCCAGGAGAATACCCGACCTTAAGAGATGTTTTAATGATTCTTGAGAAGACGGAAGTCAAAGGCCGGAAAGCTTTATGGATGGATTCTACACTTCGCACGCTTGGCGTCCTTTGCTTCGGCGAATTCGGGCGCGTGTTGAATGTTAGCAGGCCCTATCCTCTTGCAGACCTGCTGAAAGAAAATGTCATTCTTGAGCTCGATGCCCTGACGAATTCGGACAAGACCTTCTTCATCGAGGCTCTGCTTTTATGGATTCACCATTATAGGCTCTCGGAGGGCGAAAGAGAGGTTTTCAAGCATGCGATTGTCATTGAAGAAGCTCATCACATCCTACTTCGTAAAAAGCAGGAGATGACCGGGACCGAAGCGATAACGGACATAATCCTTCGTGAGATCCGAGAGCTCGGTGAAGCGATTATCCTGCTAGACCAGCATCCTTCGCTGATTTCCTTGCCTGCCTTAGGGAACACTTATACGACGCTGTGCTTCGGGCTGAAGCACAGGGCGGACATGTTCACGATAAGCGAATCTCTGCTTCTTGAAAAGGAGCAGGTTGATTTCCTGGGCCAGCTTGAGACGGGCCTGGCCATCGTCAAGCTCCAGGGCCGCTATTTCAAACCCTTCCTTGTGCGATTCCCTCTTTTTCCGATACGGAAAGGCGTCGTCTCCGATTCCGACCTTCTGAGGCGGAATGGAAGTCATTCGGAAGAAAGCGAGGTTGTCAGGGTCGAAAAAGATATGAAGAGACTTATCAGGACGATTGAAGGTCTGGTTAATAAAGAAAGGGCGGAGGTTGTTCTAACTGAGGACGAAAGGAAATTTCTTGTCGATATCGCGCGGAATCCGATATCCGGAGTTGTAGCGCGCTATATCAGGCTTGGAATTAACAGATACCAGGGCAATAATCTCCAGAGGCAGCTTCTAGATAAAGGTCTGATTTGCTGGCGGCCCGTTTCGACTCGGACAGGCCGGCTGAAGGTGCTCGTCCTCTCGGACGCGGGGAAGAAGGCGATTCCGGACGTTGCGGTTGAGAAGGTCTTCCATAAGGCGGGAGGCTTTGAGCATGAGTCGGCGAAGCTAAAGCTCGGCGAGCACTACAGGCGGAAAGGCTATGCCGTGACCTACGAATACAAGCTCCCTGGCGGGCGGTCCGTGGACGTCGTTGCTGAGAAAGACGGGAAGAGGATTGCGATTGAAATTGAGACTGGGAAGAGCGATTCTGTCTATAACATAAAGAAGGATCTGGAGGCAGGGTTTGATGAGGTGATTGTTTTGGCATTAGATAATAAATTAAAAGCAAAGTTGATGGTGGAATTAAAAGAATCGGATCTGAATAAAAATAACAGGATTATATTATCAGATCTAGCCGAGTTCTCACAATAGAATCTCTTTTCTTACTTCTTGGAACGTATATGCTGATGAATCACAGATTGAAATGCTTTGATAAAATAGTAAAGCTGTCCGAGATTAAGTGTTATGTCAAACGTATCAGAAAAGTCCGATATGTTCTCGTCATGTAAATTCAGTGTTACCCGGGTCATAAACTCTGATCTATCATTGATGTCCTTGGGGACCCTAACAATAACATGCCCATGGCCGAGGGCATTCCTGATTCTTCTGACTGCATATTTTAGGCTTGGCTTTTTCTCTTTAGGAGAGATGCAAATCGTTCCAGAAATACCCCATTTTGGATCAGCTTTAGCCAAATCGACGTCTGGAAGCAGATCGTGCCAATATTCTTTGGCGAACAGAATACCACAGTACAGGTAACCGAGAATGGCTCCTAAATTGTATGGGATCTTAGGTTCCTTAGCACCAGTTCCTTGCACCCATTGATCATAGAACTGGCCAACTGTGAGTACGTCCCGCTTTTGGCTGAAAATAAAATCCGATATACTTTCCAAAAAGCAAAGCGAAAACATGCAGTTCGTGATGTAATCTACCGCATTTTTCTCTTGTTCAAGATCAAGCTTTCTCATTTTTGTTGACCTCTATAGATGTAAGGATATATCTTCTGTAAAATCCCTATTAAAAGCATAATCAGCACACCTCCAGAATAACCTTTTTAAACTTATCGGCAATACGACATGCGCATAAACACGATCTGGAGGAGGGGTTTGATGAGATTATGGTTGTGGCAATCTCTCGGCAGGCAGCGGATAGAATATCAGGCGAAATCGCGTCTTTCAAATCAGAGAACAAAGTAACCGTTACTGACCAGGGGCGGCTTTTTCAGGAACGGGAACGTTGAAAGCCATGACAGTCAAGATCAATTCTCTGTTCACATCGTCGGGCTGATGTAAAACAAAACGAAACTCGGTCTCTCCTCTTTTTCCCTCATCTCTTTTGAACGATGCATGAGCTTTAACGACCCCAGGGATTTTCTCTAATACAGAGCTAAAGTTCTTCCCTCTGTTGAAGAGAATAATCGCGGTTTTCGTATCGCGCCAGCTCGTATACTTGAGAATTTGGCCAATCGCCTCGGATAAGCCTTTTTCCCCCTTCCAGAATTTGCACTCTGCGATGAAGGCATTCCTGCCTTCGTGCCTGATAAGGATGTCGGTTTTGCCGCTGTAATTAAATGTTTCGCCCGTTGCGGCGCCTTCATATTGGGCGTTGAGCTGGATGAGAAAGTGCTGGCGCAAATCTTCTTCCTTCATGCCCTCAAAAGCGCTCGGACTCCTTTCAAGCACTAAAGCCATGTTCTTCACGATGGACAGAATGTTTTCGTATTCGGCCATTTCCAGGGCGGGCTCTGGAGTAAACGGCTTGCCTGATGCCGTCGGCCTTGCGATTCTTGGCTTTCTCTTTACCTCAGGTATAGCATACGTCCTAGGCATGTCTTCACGCTTTCTGACGGGAATGCCGAGTTTCTCTACCAAATCGAGGTCCTTTAGTTTCTTCCGCTTGCGCAGCCTGATTGCCTCCCGGATGAAAGGCTCAAACTCTTTGTTGAAGCCTTCTATGTTGCTCCTGACCCAGCCAAGATATTGCTGAATGTCGCTGATCCTTCTTGATATCTCTTTTCCCAGCTCCTCGGCGTTCGGTTCAGTTTGCTGATAAACGAAGCACACTTCCTGGCCGACGACTTCTCCTCGCGGAGGGCTCATGGTGTAGGGGCTCGGAGTATATTTAAAGAACGTGCCGTCTCCGGTGAACGGAACCGAAACAGTCAGCGTGACGCCTTTGACATAGCACGGACGGCTCCTGTCAAAAACGGCTCTCATCCTGTCCTGGCTGACATCGATATCCACATCGAAGGGCGCAGAAATGCACTTGTTATCCGGGTCGAGGATTGGGGGTTCGATCGAATACTTATCCGCAAAATGTCTGACGAAGTCTTCCTCGCTTGAATTCAGAATAGAGTTCGTATCAATGGCCTCTACTTCTTTCTTTGCCGCCTCCTTGACCGCTTCAAAATAGTCCCTTAATTCCCCATGGCCATAGAACAGAAGGTCCTGCATCGTTACCCCTCACATTAAATCAATTGAAAGATAGCAATAATAAATATTCAAGTCAATGTCTTGGCTTTTGCGGCTATAAAACCAAGCAACCGTAATCTAAAAAAACTTTGGTTATCGGCATAAGCTGCAATCCCCCTCTAAATCCTTTTCAAGCTCATCGCCAATTCCAATGCGATTAATCAAATCCGCCTTTTTGTTTATATTTTCCAAATATTTTATGTGCATAATCCGCAATCCGTATAAACAACCTTTAAAAAGGCATAGCCAATACCCTCTTGCGTATGACAGAGGCTCGGCCAATAATTATTAATCCTGAAATCCTCAACGAAACCTACATCCTGGCCAATCCCGCAGCAAGAGAAGCCCATTTAGAAGAGCTCCTGCACTGCCTGAAGCCCGGCTTTGACAGGAAGAAGCCGATGCATGCCTGGCTATTCGGCGAGCCCGGAACCGGGAAAACCCTCCTGGTCAAGCACGTCCTCAGAAAGATGAGTAAGGAAGCCCAGGTAGGCGGCATCTACATCAACTGTTGGGAGCAGAATTCCTTTTATTCGGTCCTTGATAAGCTCGTCAGAGAACTCAGGATGCTCGGAGCCGAAAAACTCAACGCATCCTTCAAGCTCGAAAGGCTCAAGACGTTCATTGGCAACAGGCCGTTCATAATAGCGCTGGATGAAATCGACAAGCCCAAAAGGGAAGAAAGGGATTCGATTCTCTATAACCTCTGCAACATCGGCAACGTCGGCCTCGTCTGCGTGTCCAATTCTCGGTCCGTTCTTTATTCCATGGACGAGAGGATAAAGTCCAGGCTGAACGCCAGGCAGATTGAATTCCGCCCCTATGCCCACGAAGACTTGTTTTTTATCCTGAAGCAGAGGGCGGAGCTTGCGTTTAGTCCTTGCTCATGGAACGAGGTGACTTTGAGGAAAGTGGCCGAACTGGCAGAAGGCGACGCGCGCGTCGCCATCCAAACTCTGAAAAACGCCGCTTACAATGCGGAGAAAGACGCTGGTAAAACCATAAACGAAAAGCACGTCAAAGACGGCTTCCCTTCAGCCAAGGGCATTAAAAAGACCTATCTGCTAGACAAGCTGACGAGCCGTCATCGCATGCTCTACGACATCGTCAAGGCCCGGCGCGAGATTAATTCTGGCGAGCTGTGGAAGGCGTATCTTGCCCGCTGCCGCGCCGAGAATAAACCGGCCATCGCCCTGCGGACGTTTTCCGAGTACATGAATAGGCTCATCGAGCTGGACCTCGTCCGGTGGGATAGGGCGCTTGTGCGCGGGAAAGTGAGGGTGTTCAAGGGTTCCAGCATTTGATGTCGTGGAAGCGGAGCGGACGGGATGGCTTCGCCGGAAAGCAGAAAAAGCAGGCGCAATAAAGGCTTATGAAAGATTTATTAAGTGATATTTACTTCAATATGATGATGAGAATATGCAGTCTCAACATGTGCGCTATTTGAAATCCTGTTTGGAAACGATGGATGAGACATTGGAACAGTATGAATTGCGCCTAGAGAAAAAGGGCGACCCCAGAAACACTTTGAAACTGATAAGGGAAACTCGCAAAGAAATAAGGCGTTTTTTGGCACGTATTGGCGTTCATCCAGAGAAGAAAGATGTTTACTGGGAAATAATCACGTCCTGTGTTTTTTTCGAAAATTATCTGACGGATATGGAGCCAACGCGTTTTCAGAAAAGTTATGGCAGGCTCGATTCGAAGGATGAAGAAGAGACAATAGAGCGTTATGTGGCCGGCCTCAAAGAGAAAATCGCGAAGCTTGAGAAGGCATGCAAGGCCGCAAGGAGAGTACGTGGCGAGTGATGAGTTATTGATGTCATCAAGCATCTCATGCCATTCTCGGATTTTTGCCAAGTAAAAAAGAGCGTCATGATTCCTACTATTTTGAATAATTTTTTAAATACAGGCTTTGACAATATATTATTAGTTTAAGCAGGCGATGAGGCTCGCCTTTAACCGCCTTAGTGCTGATAGCTTCTACTTTTGGGGGGTGCGCCATGAATACCGTCTGCAAACGCTCTGCTTTGGGGCTTCATGAAATCCTTGTGCGAATTGAAGAAATGTGCTTATCCATATCCTTCTACTTCACCAAAATATACTCGCTGGAAAGCGATCTCGGGAAAAGAAGCAAATACGCTTATGTTGCCAAACATACCATCTTTTTAGCCATACAAAGGTCGAAATTTCTTGCGCTGGATTTTCTCCGCAGAATTGAGACCCACGAACAATACAATGGCATTCGGAACGATGATGTCATCAGAATGATGGCGAGCATCGTTAACAGGATAGAGTTAATCGAAAGCGACTACAAACAGGAGAAATATGCAGGGATCGTCGGAAAGCTCGAAGCCATCGGCGTGGAGTGCTCAAAGGTCAGGCATTCATATGAGGAGCGTGTTTTGCTATGAAAAGCGGACTTGCCAATGACCTGATTGCCCTGTCATCGTCTCTGGCCGAGCTTGCCGGGGAAGACAGGCAGATCGCGAAGACCATCGCCGACACGGTCCAGAGAATCAAGAACCATGAGTTCAATCTCGTCCTTTTGGGGCAGTTCAAAAGGGGGAAAAGCACCCTTGCCAACTGTTTTCTTGGGAAAGATGTCATTCCGTCTGGCGTCCTTCCGCTCACGTCGATAATCACGGAAATCAAATACGGCCAGAAGGAAGAATTGCATGTTTGCTATGCATCCGGAAAAAAGCGGACATTTCCCCTTAACAGGATATCGGCTTTCGTGACAGAGAAACTGAATCCCGGCAACAAAAAAGGCGTGGACAGAGTAATCGTGTTCTGCAACTCCGCCTTCCTGAAAAACAGCGTCGTCCTGATTGACACGCCGGGGACAAGTTCGACGCTGAAGCATAATACGAAAGTGACCGAAGCCTATCTGCCCAACTGCGACGCCGCCATCATGCTCATCTCCGCCGATTCCCCCCTTTCCAGCGAGGAGGTCAACTTTATTGAAGCTATTCAGAAATACGCTCCCAAGCTCTTTTTCGTGCTCAACAAGTGCGACTACGTTTCCGAAAAGGATAAACGCGAAATGGCCCGGCACGTTGAATACGAGCTGCGAAAATCGGGCATAGCAGCAAAGGTCATGCCCGCATCCGCGCGCGTCGGCCTGCTTGGCAAGCTGAAAAAAGACGAGAAATTGGTTGCCGATAGCGGCGTCCGGAGCCTTGAGCAGGCTCTGCTGAATTTCCTATCTAAAAGCAGGGGCCTCGCACTTCTCGAATCGGCCAGGCTGAAGCTCAATTCAATCTCCCTTTCCCTCTTTAACCAATTGCAATCTGAATATGCCGCGGTCAGCATGAGCGTCCAAGACATCAACGCCAAATCTGAAGAGTTCGACAGGCAATTCGAGCTGATCAAACATTCCGCATTGCTGTATTCGGGCTCCATCGATTCCGAAATCTCCGACCTCATAAATCAGATTGATGAGGACATGAAAGCGGCGAAGGAAGGCCTGGTGAGGGCTGTCCACGGAGACGTCACCAAAGCGCTTCAGTGGAAGAAGCCGGACAAAACCGGTTTTGTTGAATACGCTAATTCAATCATCGATGCGCACATGCGCTCGAGGCTGACGGCCTGGCGTAAGGCTAAAGATAAAAAAATATTTGCTCGCCTTGAAGCGATAGTAAAGCGATACGCATACCTCGTAAGCGATACCAATAAAAGGCTCAAGGACGCATCGTCGCACATATTCAGATTTCAACTGAAGCAAGTCAGCCCGAAATACAGCATGGGAGCCGAAACGGGATTCTATTTCAAAGCGTCAGGGTTCGAGCGCGATACCTTGATGATGCCTTCCCTGCTCGATGTTCTGCCTTCAAGCCTTAAGCAGAAAAGAATAATGGCCAAACTCGAAGAAACCATAAGGTCCGACATCGAGGCGAATCTGGGAAGAATCCGGTATGATTATTTGCAGCGCCTTGAAGCGGGTAAGGAAAATTTCAAGGAAACGCTTCTGCGAGCCCTGGAAGAAACGAAAAAAGAGATAGAGGCGGGGCTCAGAAAGGGCAAACCGCTGGCAACGCGCACATTCGAGGAAAAGGTCCTTATCAAGAAGGGTTTAAGGAAAAAGCTGGATAAGCTGACGGAGATTATGGAAGCGACGGAACGACCGCTTTCATCCGCACGGGTGGGCTGATGGAGAACTGGGGCAGAAAATACGTTGCGCCGATAAGCATGGCTTCGCTGCCGCGCCAGACCGTGCGCGCGCTTTTTATCGGCAACATAGCAGGCGAAGCCTCGAAGGCGTTCCTCGACATGGATTCGCTTGCCGGACATCTGATCATGGCCGGAGGCTCGGGTGCGGGAAAGACGACCGCAGCCATGATAATTGCAGAAGAATGCCTTATGCGCGACGTTGCCGTTCTCGTGCTGGATGTTTCCAAGAGGTGGTCGAATTTCAAGGAGAAATGCGCTTCCGAAAACATGTTGAAGGCATATCAAAGGTTTGGAATGGAAAGCTCGAGGTCATTTGCCGCGGAGGAAACGGAAATACCGGGAGACGACACGCATATCAGCATAAGTGATTTCATTGAAAGCGGGGCGCTCCATTTTTTCAATCTCGGAAAAATGGACAAAGAGCAGTATAACGCGTTCGTCCGCAAGAGCGCGCAGGAACTAATCTCTGCCAGTGGGAAAAGAACGAAGAGGTTGCACACGCTTGTCATTATTGACGACGCCTACAAATTGTCCCCAAGATTCGGAGGGGATGCAATCGCAACGCTTGAAGAAGCGCGCTTCCATCTGAAAGGGTCGGGCATCGGCCTGGTGCTCGTCACGCATTCCCTCACCGACTTCGCGCCTTTCGGTCTGGGAAGCGTGAGAACGGAGATATGGTTCAGGACGTCTCAAGCAGAAGATTTCGAGAGGGCAAGGAAGAGGTTTGGCCCGGAATATGCAGCCTGCCTCTCCAATTTGAGAACCGGAGAGGGCATGGTCGCCAACCTCGATTTCAACTACGGAAGGCCGTGGTTCGTCGAATTCAGGCCTCTTCTGCACAAGCCCTGAAGGTGATGCTTTCCTGTTCGCTTCAACATGTCGCCAAGAGCGGCTGTTGAAGTGCTCGGCCGGAAATCGTATTATTTATTCCTTTAAGTCCAATTTCATGACGGACAAGCAGGAGGCAAGAAATGGAGTCGCATATCAAGAGCGTTCATGCGCGTGAGATTCTGGATTCCCGCGGCAATCCGACCCTGGAAGCAGAAGTCACGCTTGAAAGCGGGATATCGGCCAGGGCCGCGATCCCCTCAGGCGCGTCGACGGGCAAGCACGAAGCGCTCGAACTGCGCGACGGCGACCCAAGCCGCTACAAAGGCAAGGGTGTCCTCGCGGCGGTTGCGAACGTCAACGAGAAAATCAGCAAGGCCGTAATCGGGCTTGACGCGCTCGACCAAGAGGCCGTCGATGAAGCGATGCTTAGGCTCGACGGGACGGAAAACAAGAGCAAGCTAGGAGCGAACGCCATCCTGGGCGTGAGCATGGCCGCCGCCCGGGCGGCGGCGCTGTTCAAAGGCGAGCCGCTTTACAGGCATCTCGGAGGCGACGGCGCGAGGATTCTTCCGGTGCCGATGTTCAACGTCCTCAACGGCGGGGTGCATTCCAATTGGCAGGCTACGGATTTCCAGGAATTCATGATCGCTCCGGTCGGCGCGACGAGCTTTCGCGAAGCGCTACGCTGGGGAAGCGAGGTTTATCAGGAGCTCAAGGCGATTCTCAAGAAGGCGGGCCATGCTACGTGCGTCGGAGACGAAGGCGGCTTCGCGCCAGCGCTCGGAAGGAATGAGGAAGCCGTGGAATTGTTACTCCGTGCCATTGAAAGGGCGGGATATGCGCCCGGCAAGGATATCGTCCTCGCCCTCGACCCAGCGGCAAGCAGCTTCTATGACGACGGGCTGTATCACCTGCGCACGGAAAACCGCAAAATCGCGGCGGAGGAAATGGTCGCCCTGTATGCTGACTGGACATCCCGCTACCCCATCGCCGTCATCGAGGACGGCCTCGCAGAAGACGACTGGCCGGGCTGGAAGCTCCTGAACAAAACGCTTGGCCACAAAATCGAGCTTGTGGGAGACGACATTTTCGTCACTAACGCCGTTCGCATCCTCCGGGGCATTGAGGAAAACGTCGCCAACGCCGTCCTGATAAAGCTCAACCAGATCGGCACCCTGACCGAAACCATCGAAGCCATCAAAATCGCCCGGAAGGCCGGATGGGGCGCGATGATTTCGCATCGGAGCGGCGAGACGATCGACAGCTTCATCGCCGATTTCGCGGTCGCCATGGGAACGGGCCATCTCAAGACCGGAGCGCCCTGCCGCGGCGAGCGCGTGGAAAAGTACAATCAGCTTCTGCGCATCGAGGAAGAACTGGGCGCAAAGGCGGTCTACGCCGGGCGCAAGGCATTCGTGCGTTAGGGCTTTTTTTCTCTTGACATAAGCGCAAACCAGGGGATATATTTACCCCCTCATCAAGGCGATGGAGTTCGCCTAAAGCGCTGTTCTGCAAGCTGATAACTCCTACGACGTAAAGCCGCAGGAGGTTTGCATGAAAGCGGACGTCATTCCCCTGATCGTAGGGGCCATCGTTTTTCTATCCAGTCTCATCTCCCTCAAACTTGGCCTCTCCGTCGCCATCGTGGAAATCGTCCTGGGCGCCGCCGCCGGAAACCTCGGCCTGAAGCCCGAAGAATGGATGACCTACATGGCTGGTTTCGGCGGCATCATCCTCACATTCCTTGCGGGGACGGAAATCGACACTCGCCTGATGAAGGAAAAATTCAAGGCGAGCTTCCTCATCGGGATGCTCTCATTTCTTCTTCCCTTCGCAGCCGTTTTTCTTTATACATATTTTGCGGCTGGCTGGACTTACAAGGCCTCTTTGATAGCGGGAACCGCATTGTCGACCACCTCGCTCGCAGTGGTTTACTCCGTTCTGGTCGAAACCGGCCTGTCCAGCACGGCGGTAGGAAAACTGCTCATGGCCTCCACCTTCATAACGGACATGGGCACCGCGCTTGCTTTAAGCGTTCTTTTTATCAAGCCGACCCTCTACACGCTGATATTCCTTTCCGTATCCCTTAACATTATTTACCTCGCTGACAAATTATCGCGTCACGTCTTCATCAATCCTTTGCTTAAAAACAAGGTCATCGAGCCGGAAATAAAGTACATCTTTCTGCTACTGCTGGCGTTCATGTTCTTCGCCAACTTGGGCGGGGGTCATGCCGTCCTTCCCGCCTTCCTCCTCGGACTCTTGATGTCTCGCCATCTTGAGGAAACGGCCGAATCCCGCGTCGTCAGGAACAGGCTGAGAACCGTGACCTACGCGGTCATAACGCCGATATTCTTCATTGTGGGCGGCATGAAGATTTCGCTCCCCCTCATCGCGACCGCCCTCGGGCTTTTCATCATCCTTTTCGTGCTCAAAATCTCGGCGAAATTTCTCGGAGTGTTTTTCCTAGCAAAGCGGTTCATTCCTGAGGGAAGGATGTATACGACGCTACTCATGAGCACAGGTCTGACTTTCGGGACGATCGCCAGCGTTTTCGGCCTGAATTCCGGCTTTATTAATCAGGTCCAGTATTCCTTGCTTGTCGGGGTCGTCATCGCCAGCGCCGTCATTCCGACATTCATCGCTCAGAGATGGTTTCGCCCGGTCCACGCCGAAGACATCGTCGAAAACGAATCCGCCAACGGGAAGAACGGGCAAAAAGAACCATGAAACGAGAATTGAGCGGCGAAGGACATGCTTCTCTTTAGTATTGTGATTGGCGCAATATTTTCGACGCTTGCGGCTCTCTGCGCCTTCGTGATTACATACGGAGAATACCTGAAGCATTTTCCGGACAAGCGGAGGCCCTTAAAAATGGCCCTGAAGATGGCGCTGGCCGCGTTCGCGTTCTTCATGCTCGTATCGGTGTTGCTGATGGCTATAATAAATCTGTTCTAATGCGGATGCCTGTCGTCATCGAATTTATATTTATCGGAAGCGACTTCATAGGATAATAATGAACCGGATGAAAAACTCTCACTTGTCCCGGAGAACCGCGCTCAGATTCGTCATTTTGCTCGGCGTTGTGAGCCTTTTTGCGGATGTGACCTACGAGGGAGCGCGCAGCATAGCGGGACCATACCTTGCCGTCCTCGGGGCTAGCGCCGCCATAGTCGGCATCGTCTCGGGCTTCGGGGAGCTTGTCGGATATGGCCTGCGCTCGCTTTTCGGTTACATCAGCGACAGGACGGGCAAATACTGGACGATGACCATCCTGGGCTACGCTCTTAATCTGCTGGCCGTGCCCCTTCTTGCGCTGGCAGGACGCTGGGAAATCGCCGCCTTTCTCATGATTGCGGAGCGCATGGGAAAAGCCGTCCGCACGCCCGCCCGCGACGCGATGCTCTCGCATGCGACGGCTCAGACGGGACGCGGCTGGGGCTTCGGTCTTCACGAGGCCATGGACCAGATAGGCGCCATGCTCGGCCCGTCCGTCGTCGCGCTGGTCCTGTTCTTCAGAGGCGGCTACCAAAGCGCTTTTGGATTGCTTCTCATTCCGGCGCTCCTGGCTCTGGCAGTCCTGGCCGCGGCGCGTTTTCAATATCCACGTCCGCGCGATTTCGAAGTTGACGCGGAGAAAAAGGAAAACAAAGGCCTTCCCCGAACGTTTTGGATATACCTTGCCGCCGTTGCCCTCCTTGCCGCCGGGTTCGCTGACTTCCCCCTGATCGCATATCATTTCAACAGGGCGGCGGTCGCCACGGATGAATGGATTCCCTTATTTTACGCCATCGCCATGGGGGTCGATGCGCTTGCCGCGCTCGTGTTCGGCCGCCTGTTCGACCGGAAAGGCATTCCAGTCATGGCTTTCGCCGCATTAATCTCGTCGCTCTTTGCCCCTCTTGTTTTTCTGGGAGGATTTTATTTCGCTCTCCTGGGCATGGTATTGTGGGGAGTGGGCATGGGTGCGCAAGAATCCATCATGCGTGCCGCGGTCGCGGAGATGGTTCCATCCAACAGAAGGGGTTCGGCCTACGGCCTCTTCAACACAGGCTTCGGAGTTTTCTGGTTTTTGGGAAGCGCCTTAATGGGAATGCTCTATGACGTCTCGCTTGCATCCTTGATTGCCTTCTCCGTCGCGGCACAACTCGCTTCCGTTCCGCTGTTTTTATGGATTAAGCGGCTGGCGCACACGAAAACAAGATAATCAAACGATTTTTATCCTCTTTCATCCGCACATTCCGCACTCCCCTTCCATAAGCCCTTTCTATTCCCCTGCCTTCCTTCTTCCCATGCAATACGAAAATGCGGGCGAGCTCCCCGAATGGGTCAAGCTCGTGAACAGGCTTCTTCATGGCCAGGAGACTCTCGAAGATGTCAGGCCATCCAGGAGGGCGATGGAATGAACGAGGTCCACATCCTTGATATCAAGCTCATCGGGGCGGGGATAGTTTTCATAGCCTTTGCTTTGATTGTGATAATAGGGTACGCGCTTGGACCCTATTTGGAGGTCGTATCGCCACATGATGGAACGCAATTGATTTTGGCTGCGCACGTATCTCTGGCGGTTATGATTGCTGCGGCTGGGGCGATTGTTTGCTCGGTGCTGAGGCAAAAAGACTAGCAGCCTTTTCCGCAAAAAGCTTTATAAACTTCTGAGACAATATTTCTTATAAGCATAAAACGCAAGTTATAAACCAGCCAACGGCGCCACATTTTGCGCGGCGGGCCTGTTCCCGGCGTTATCCGCATTGTGTGGCGCCTAGGCTTATAAAACCCTGGGGGGGTTGATACCTATGCGCCTCGATGCCCATAACTATAAAAGAAGAGTGGACAGATATTTTGAAAGGTTAAACACAAACACCACGATTTCCGAAGAGGATAAGGAGATCCTGGGCAAATACAGGGATTATCTGGTTTCCGAAGCGATAACGTTCGGCAGAATCAACAAATACATCCCGAACCTCGGTAAAATCCGCGAGCAGCTGGGAAAAAATTTCCGGGAGGCCACGGAAGAGGACATAAGACGTATAGTCTCCGGAATCGAAGCCAATGAGCGTTATTCCCAGTGGACCAAGAGGGATTTCAGGCTCACCCTGCGCAAGTTCTTCACTTGGCTAAGAGGAACAAAGGAATATCCGCCGGAGGTTGCCTGGTTAAGGGTTCACACAAAAATAAAGTGCATGAAAACTCATGAGGACCTGCTGACTGAAGAGGAAGTTAAAAGGCTCATTGCGCATGCGCGGACCGTTCAGGATAGGGCCTTCATCTCGGTCCTTTACGAAAGCGGCTGCAGAATCGGGGAAATCATTTACATGAATATCAGCCAGGTGAAGTTCGATGAGTTCGGGGCTCAGCTTTTCGTCGCAGGCAAGACCGGCTTCAGAAGAGTCAGAGTGGTTGCGTGCGGCCCATATCTTGCGGATTGGATTAACAAGCATCCCCTGAAGGACGAC
>Ga0315293_10002338_pt1 | contig 18272 bp, 28 predicted proteins | sample YL17G13_20_MG_FD_203071 | JGI IMG/M metagenome (GOLD analysis project Ga0315293, IMG submission 203071) | Sediment microbial communities from Yellowstone Lake, YNP, Wyoming, USA - YL17G13_20 | ecosystem: Environmental > Aquatic > Freshwater > Lake > Sediment | place: USA: Wyoming | collected...
CGATGGGCTACCTTCAGTTCGTCAGGTGAACGATAGTGGAGTACGTCATGACGAATGACTGGCACGAGCTGACCGACCTCAGCGCCGATCGACGTTTCCTCGTGACCGAGGTGCGCATGGACTCCGGTATCTCGATCAAGGGCGAGTTCGAGCTTCCGCCGTTGGCCCGCTTGCGCTACGAGGACCAGGTGTTCGTGAGCGAGTTCGTCCGCAGTCACGGCTCGATCAAGGACATGGAGAAGGCGTTCGGCATCAGCTACCCGACGGTCAAGAACCGTCTCAACCGCATCATCGACCAGCTGCAGCTGGTCGAGGTGGCGGCTTCCCCCGTGGGAGACGACGCCCTCGACCTGCTCGAGCGCGGCGAGATCACTGCAGGCGAGGCGGCCGAGAGGCTCAGGCGATGAGCGTGCCGCCGATGATCCTCGACCTGACGGTCGCGTCGTCCGACCGGCGCCCGGTCCACTTGTGGCTGCCCTTGTTCCTGCTGTGGCCCCTGGCGCTGGTGCTCGGCGTCCTGGCGCTCGCGCTCACGATCACCGCCGATGGTGTGCTGCTCGCCCTCGGCCGGCGCTACCACCACTACACCGTCCTGCTGGTGCGCTCGTTCGAGGCTCTTGGCGAGACGCGCGGGATGGTCATCCGCTTCAGCAACGAGAAGACGGCCGTCGACATGACGGTCCAATGAGGAGGGTGAGTACGATGAGTGAAGACCGCAGCCGGATCCTGGACCTGCTCGCCGGGGGCAAGATCACCGCCGAGGAGGCCGCGCGCCTGCTCGACGCGCTCGATGCTCGCACAGGCGCCGCCACAGCAGCGTCCGGGTCGGCGATCAAGGGCGACCCCGAACCGCTGATCGCGGCGCTGCCCAAGTACCTCTACGTCAAGGTCCTGGCGGCGAACGGCGACAACGTGGACGTGAAGATCCCCATCGTGCTCGTGCGCTCAGGGCTCAAGCTCACGTCGCTCATCCCTCCGCTGGCGATGGACAAGATCAACGACACGATGTCCGAGCACGGCATGTCCGTCGACTTCAACAACTTCAAGCCCGAGGATATCGACGAGCTCGTCGGCGCGCTGCGCGACATGGAGGTCAACGTGGATGCCAAGAACGGCGATACGGTGCGCGTGTACTGCGCGTAGATGTCTGAGTCACGGAGCCGCCGAGCGATCTGCCCGGCGGATCCTTTCTCTCGCGGCGCTCGAGCTCGGCGATCGTCGACCCACAACCCCGCTGAACGCTCGCCTTGTCGACGCGCCGGCCGCCGACAGGCGCCGTGCACGTCATCCATCAAGCGTTCAGGTCGAGCGCGAACTCCATGAACGTTGGGATTACGCCGCCGTACTGCGAGCTGGTCCGCCCCCCCAGCCCCAACGTACCGAATGGGCCTTTCAAGCAATGGTACATCCAACGACCCCCGTCAGACGTACGTCCAACGGATTCGGGGCGATCGGTATATGCCTCCACCCGGACTGTCAGCCCGACTCAGACGTCGCCGTCGCCAACACTCGCCGGCTACGCGACGTTCTGCATCTTGTTCGCGAAGTCCCGCCCCGAAGTCGGCGGCGGCAGCGCCTTGCCATCCTTCCGGTAGAGAGCGATCACCTCGTCCACGATCCGGCGCAGCTCCACGAAGACCTCCAGCTCGTCGTCTCCGTGGCACCCTCCATACAACAGACCTGGAGAGCTGCCCACGTAGCACCGATCCGTTTCGGACCACTCCACGATCTTCACGTATTTCGTGCTGTCTTTCATTTCGTCGCTTCCTCGATCGCGAGCTCCACTGCCCGAGGTTGGTAGTGCTTGGCGTCGTCATCGCTCTTCATGCACGCGAGAAACGCCTGTGCCGCCGCCTGTGACTCGCCTTGGGCGGCGCAGCCGTCCACTGCCATGGATCCGTGCGCGGCATCAGGCCCAGTCGTGGGCCCGTCAGGTCGGCCGATCGGCTCCAGCCAAGGCCTTGTCAAGCCCGCGAGAGACGAGCGTTCGCAGGCGCGGTCGAGCCACACGGTCGATCCACTCCTCGAGCTTCTCTTCCCGGAACCCTGCCGGGAGCTCGAGCTCAGGCAGGGCTGCTGAGCCGCCGACCGCGGCCCGCAGGTACACCGTATCGAACAGGGCCTTTTCCGGTACTGCCACGTAGCCAAGCTCCTCCGAGCCGTCGAAGCCCGCGAACAGCTCGGGCGCGAGATGGTGGATCGAGTAGGTGCCGAGCGGAGTGGCGATGTGCTGAGTGCGAGCGAGTGACGCGACGAAGATCAGGCGCGGGACCTGCTCGATCATGCCGTGGCGGGAAAGCGCCGACCAGAACGACACGTAGGCGGGCAACGGCGCGGTGAGATAAGGCGGGACAGTGAAGGGATCGGTGTCTGGCTGCAGCGCCCACAGACCACGCTTCAGGCGACGCGCGAGGCCCGCCTGCTCGAACGAGCTCAGGAGCTGACTCGCCCGGCTCCTGGAGACCCCCAGTCGGGCGGCTGCCTCACGTGTCTGAATGATCGGCCGCCGCAGACTGTGCAGTCGCCCAAGCGCCTCGATGGCCTTCAACGCGACTCCAGGAGCCGCTCCGCGACGAACGCCTGCGTCTGTTCCCAGGCGGCGCGATCGTCGTAGAGCTCGACGGCATCCGCGTCGAGAAAGGGGACGACCTGATCCTGGAAGGCCTCGAACGAGAGTTCGAAGACCCGGCCCAGGGCGGCCTCGAGGACAGACGAATCGATCTGCCCCGCGCCGAGCGCGTCGCGATGACGGCGCAGGAGAAGCTCGAGATCGAACAGGTCGCGAGCCTGCGTCTGCGCACGCTGAGCGAGTGCCCTGACCTTCTGCTCGATCGCCGCATCGGCTGTGTAGTGCTGCATCGTTGGGGCGCGCAGTGCGTACGGGGCCACGACACGGTCGGGCACGGCCTCCAGGATCCGCCGAGGGTCTGCTTCCCTGTGGCTGAGCTCGATCTTGGTCCGCACTGGTTCACGGCGTCCGTTGACCGCGATCAAGGGCTTCCAACGCTGCGTCGTCGCTGTCTGCTTGGGCTTGGCGACACCCTCAAGAGCCAGGCCGGCGCTTCGTAGCAGCAATCCGAAAGCGGGCGCTGCCAGGACCTCATCGATCTTCTCTTCAAGCTTCCAGGGCTCGATCGCCACGGCATCCAGGTCGAGGTCTTGCGAGTAGCGCAGGCTCTCGAAGAAGTACCGGAGGCTGGCGCCGCCTTTCACCACGTAGCGGGCTTGGTCGAGACGTGCCTGCGCGACCTGGAGAAAGGCAAGGTGGAAGAGCTCGATGATCTGTGCGTCGGTCAGAGCGTGCCTCATGCACTAACGATACAGTTTGTTTCATTTAAGCGCAACAAGGCGTATGCCTGGATCTGGGCCGGCGGCACGGATCGCAGCGCGGCGGCCGCCATCACGGCCGCGGTGTTCGGCTGCTTCCTGGTCGCCGAGGTGCTGGAACTCACGGAGCTCGGCTTCGCCCTGGCGATCATGAAGGTCGCGGGGGGAGGAGCCAACTGGTGGCTGCCGGGGTTCCTGGAGCGGATCCTGCCTCAGGTCAAGGTCGAGTGAGCGGACGTCGCGACTCCACTACCCTACCGTCCTGGCCGGTCTGCGCGATACGCCCAGCGTTGGACCGCATTGGAGGCGGCGAGTAGAATCACAGAGTGGCGAGAATGGATGGACCATGACGCAGCTCCTCGATAAGGCCCTCAGCGAAATCGCAAAGCTCCCGGCATCTGAGCAGGACGCCCTGGCTGCACTCGTCCTGGAAGAGCTCGCATCCGAAGAGCGTTGGTCGGCATCCTTCGCGGAGTCCCAAGACCTTCTCGCCAGTCTCGCCGAAGAGGCACTGGCCGAGCACGCCGCGGGTCAGACGAAGCCGCTGTAGGGCGTGCGGTCGCGCACGACCCGGCGGTTTCGTGACCTCCTCCAGGCGGCGCCTCCTGCCGTCAGGGACAAGGCGAATGCCGCCTTCCTCAAGTGGACGGCGAACCCCGACCATCCGTCTCTTCGGTTCAAGAAGGTGCACGCGACTCTCCCGATCTACTCCGTCAGGATCGACCTCGACTGGCGGGCCGTGGGCGTTCTGCGAGAGGGGCTCGTCGTGTGGTTCTGGGTCGGGCCTCATAGCGAGTACGACAAGCTGCTCACCAAGATCTGAAGCACGGCAGATCGGCTCGCCGGGCGTCTGGGTCAGCTTGCCTGAGTGACCCGGCGCCAAGCCTTCCCTGACTCGAGGTGAAGCTCCCCGTCCGCATCGCATTGGAGCACACGGACCTCGTCACCCTCTGAAGGTTCGAAGCGCCCTCCAGGTCAGAGGCAACCCCGCCAAGAGAACGCGTGGCGGCTGTGATTGGCGCTCGCCGAGCCCTCGTACGAGTCAGTCCGAGCTCGCCGCAATCGCCGCGAGGAGCTCAAGCGGCTCGAATATCGGGATGGTGGCCTTCGCGAAGTCGCGGCCATTGCGAGTGACGATGGCGCTCACCCCGGCGGCATGGGCCGCTTCGTGTACGACGGCGTCCTCATAGTTGCTGAATCCGTCGTCGTCGAGCGCGCGCTGGAGCACGTCACGGTCCACCGGCGCGACCTCGAACACGCCCAGCAGCGTACGGACCTGCTCATGTGCGCGCTTGCGCCCGAGGTCCTTGGCTCCGACGTAGTAGAGGGTGGCCACCGCCGTGGCGCAGATCGAGCCCTCGATGCGGCCGTTGTCGACAAGCGCGAGCAGTCTGGTGGCCACCTGGACGTAGGGCTCCCTCTCGAGCAGGACGTCGAGCAGGACGTCGGCGCCAAACAGCACCCTCACCGGTACTTCTCCTCCAGGCGCCGGCGGTACTCATCCTCGGTCGTTGTCGCACCTTTGAACCCGCCGATCAGCGAACGGACACGAGGGGAGATCTCCGTCCCCGGTATCTCCTCATCCGCCTCGATCAAGGAGAAGTAGTCGGCGACGAGCTGGGACACGGACTTGCCCGAGCGCTGCGAGTAACGCTTGGCCTTGATGATCAGCTGGTCGTCGAGCCTGAGCGTGAGCTTCGTGTTCATGGCACAGCCTTCTGACGTATTGACGATACAACGATTGTACGTCACAATCCCGGAAACGCAAAGGCGGAAGTCACGGCACCGCGGACTCCCATGGTCTGCCGAAAGCCCCTTTGCGCGTTCAACTCGGATTCACTTGGCCCGAAGCCATCTCTGCATCGCGGCGGGGCCTCTTCCCGAAACCCCGCGGCACTCTCAACGGCGAGCAGGCCGGCATCCACGCCCGGAACGTCCAATGCCCGCGACCTTGCCAACCGGCCAGTCCTCCCGGCAACCGGCTGGAGAATCTGCCCGCAGACCGAGAGGGCTGGGTCCACCAGCTTCATGCCGACAGCGGCACCGCATGGGCGCGCCCCGACGCTTGAGCAATGGGCGCTCCAGGGTATGCGGGTGTATGGGGGAGCCATGACAGCTCACGCACACCAGCAGAGCGCCCGGGCCGCATTGAGGACCTCGTGGTACGGCCTCACGTATCTGGTCGGCCACCACGTGCTCCGCAAGGACCCGCCCCTGATCCGCGGGCTCGTGCTCACCAACCACTGCAACCTGCACTGCCGGCACTGCAACGTCGCTGCGCGCGGCCCGAAGGACTTGGACTTCGCGGAAGCAACGGCCGCCGTGGATGCCTTCTACAGGCAAGGCGGCCGCTGTCTGTATCTGGAGGGCGGCGAACCGTTTCTGTGGCGGGACGGCCCCCACCGGCTCGACGACATCGTCGCGTACGCCCACGGCCTGGGGTACCTGACCGTGGTCGTCTACACCAACGGCACGCTCCCCCTGCGCACCTCTGCCGACACGGTGTTCGTCAGCGTGGACGGGCTGCGAGCCACGCACGACGCCCTTCGCGGAACGACGTTCGAGCGCATCATGGGCAACATCCGGGAGTCGCCGCACCCGTCGCTCTTCATCAACTCCACGGTCAACTCCCGCAACAAGGACGAGATCCGCGCCTTCTGTGACCACGTCGAGGGCATGAAGAACATCCGCGGCACCTTCTTCTATCTGCACACGCCCTACTACGGGCACGACGCGCTCGAGCTCGGCTCCGCCGAGCGGCAGCGCGTCCTGAGCGAGCTCCTGTCTCTGTGCGGGAGCTACCGGATCCTCAACTCTCGTGCGGGACTGGAAGCGGCTCTCAGAAACGACTGGGCGCGACCGCTGGACTCTTGCTCCGTGTACGAGGATGGCGTCGTCTACGAGTGCTGCCGGTACTCGGGCGACCCCGAGCTCTGCCGGCAGTGCGGCTACCTGAGCTACGCGGAGATCGATCAGGTCCTGAAACTGAAGCCCTCGGCGATCGGCAATGCCATCAAGTACTTCTGACATCGAGAGGCTCTTCCGGCGCTCTCTCGTGAGGCTCCTGACGGGAGAGCGCGAGATCCGCCTGACGCGAGCGGTCCCCTCGCCCGACCAGCTGCGCGAGAAGTTCACGCAGATCGACGCGCTCGGGCTCTACCTCCACATCCCGTTTTGCGAGCGCATCTGTCCCTACTGCCCCTACAACAAGGAGCTCTACAGCAGCGACCTCGCCGAGGGCTACGTCAGGGCCATCAAGCGAGAGATCGACATCTACGCCGACATCGTCGGCGACAAACCGGTCACCTCGCTCTACATCGGCGGAGGGACCCCCACCACGATGCTGCACGGTGGCCTGGCCGACATCATCGGGCACGTGCGCCAGACGTTCGATCTGCACTGCGACATCCACATGGAGAGCCATCCCAACCACCTGAGCGCCGAGAACCTCGATGCCATCGAGGCGCTCGGCGTGCGGCACCTGAGCATCGGCGTGGAGTCGCTGATCGACCGGCATCTGCGCACGCTGTGCCGGCCCTACACCGTGAGCCAGGTCAAGGAGGCAGTGGGGCGGGCGCTGACGCACGGCTTCACGTGCGTCAACGTGGACGTGATGTTCGCCCTGCCCGGCCAGACCGAGCAGGAGGTCGCGGACACCGGGCGCCGCCTCGTGAAGCTGGGCGTCGACCAGGTCGCGGCCTATCCGCTGTTCCTGTTCCCCTACACGCCCATGGGGAGGACCGGCGGCATGAGGGGGCACGTCCTCAGTCAGAGCCTCACGAGACGACGGATGCTGCGCATCCTCGAGAGGATCTTCTACGAGGCCGGCTACGAGAGGACGTCGGTCTGGGCGTTCACGAAGCGGGGCGTGCCGCGGTACTGCTCGGTGACGGTGCCGCTGTACCTGGGCCTGGGGGCCAGCGGCGGCTCGTATCTGAGGGACGTGTTCTACCTGAACACCTTCGGGGTGGCCGAGTACATCAAGGCCCTGGACGACGGCGGCATGGCCATCGCCTTGTCGGTCGACCTGACGGAGAGGATGCAGCGCGCCGGCTGGCTGTACTGGCGGGTGTACGAGACGCGCTTTCGCAAGGCCGCCTATCGGGACCGTTTCGGCGAGGAGCTCGACGCGGCCTACGGCCGCTCCCTGACGGCGGCGCGCCGGCTCGGCCTGCTGAGAGACGACGGCGAGCAGATCACGCTCTCGGACAGCGGCGCCTTCTGGCTGCACGCGGCCGAGGACCTGCTGTCCATCGAGTTCGTGAGCACGCTCTGGGGCTCGTCGCGCCGTGATCTGTGGCCGGAGCGGGCGATCCTGTCGTGAATGGGCGTGGCGGGTGCGTGGAGTCCAGGTGCCGAGCATGCGGGTGCCGTGGCTTCTGTCACGACCATCTCGTATGCTGAGCTCATGCCGATTCCAGACGCCTCAGTAACGCGAGCCAATGCCCCCAGCACTGCAGCGCCTTCAGGTTCCGGCTCCGAGGGACTGGCTCTGACGCTCCCGGGATTCGAGCAGGAGGCGGCGGCGCGCAAGTCGCGCGGCGCTTTCTTCACTCCGCCGAATCTGTGCGACTACGTCGTGCGGTGGGCAGTGCGCGCTTCTACGGACCGGGTGCTCGAGCCTTCCTGCGGCGAGGCTGCTTTCCTGCTTTCGAGTGGCGCCCGGCTGCGGGCAGTGGGTTGTGGGCACTCCGACTGCCGCGGGCAGCTGCAGGGCGTCGAGCTTCACGCAGACAGCGCTCGTGCGGCAGGTCAGCTTCTCGCCGCGAGGGGGTTGGCGGCCGACATCCAGGTGGCGGACTTCTTCGATCGGGAAGCTGAGCCGGTCTTCGATGCCGTCGTCGGTAATCCGCCCTACGTGCGCTACCAGGACTTCGCCGGCGAGGCGCGCGCGCGCGGTCGCGCTGCCGCTCTGCACGCCGGTGTGCGGCTCACGAAGCTTGCCTCGTCGTGGGCCGCGTTCACGGTCCACGCTGCGCTCTTTCTCAAGCCCGAAGGGCGCCTCGGCCTCGTGCTTCCGGCCGAGCTGCTCACGGTCAACTATGCCGCCGACGTGCGGCGCTTTCTCATGGCGCGCTTCTCGCGAGTGCGCCTCGTGCTTTTCACGGAGCGCGTCTTCCCGGGCGTGCAAGAGGAGGTCGTGCTGCTTCTCGCGGAGGGTGTTGGCCCCACGGATCGCTGTGAGCTCTATCAGGTGCCGGACATCGCCGGGCTCAGTGCGCCTGAGCCCATTCTTCGCACTTGGAAGCCAGAGCGCCCGGAGGGCAAGTGGACAGCGAGCCTGGTTCCGGGCGCGGCCCTTGAGACCTACGTCGAGGTGACGCGCAGCCCCGCCTTCTCTCGGCTGCATGATTGGGGCGAAACGACGCTCGGCATGGTCACCGGCAAAAACTGCTACTTTGCCCTCAGCCGCCAGCTCGCCGCTGAACTGGGTCTGCAGGAGAGCGACGTGATTTCGCTCTCGCCGCCCGGCTCGCGCCACTTGCGCGGGCTGGCGCTCAGCACAAACGGCTGGGAGAGTCTCGCTTGCGACGGCGAGGCAACGTTGCTCTTCCGCCCCGCCGCCGCCCCGTCTCCCGCCGCCGCTCGCTACATCGAAGCTGGGGAGGCGCGTGGCGTGCCGAGTGCATACAAGTGCCGTGTGCGCACGCCATGGTGGCGCGTGCCGTTGGTCAAGCCCGCCGATCTCCTGGTGACCTACATGAACGCCGACACGCCGCGCCTGTGTGCCAACGAGGCGCGGGTGCACCACCTCAATTCGGTGCATGGGCTCTTCCTCCGACCGGGATTGCGCGACATCGGCATGCGGCTGCTGCCGCTGGGCGCCCTGAACTCGATCACGCTGCTCGGGGCGGAGACCGTGGGGCGTGCCTACGGTGGCGGCATGCTCAAGCTTGAGCCTCGCGAGGCGGACCTTCTCCCAGTGCCCTCGGCGGACAGCCTGAGGGCCGCTGAAGGTCCGCTACTCGAGCATCGCGACACGATTGCGACCGCTCTTCGCAATCGGCGGCTTCAGGACGCCGTCCGGCTTGTGGATGACGTACTCTTGGCGGGAGAGCTCGGGCTGAGCCCGCGTGAGGTGAGCGCCCTCCAGGGGGCTCACGCGGAACTGCGAGCCCGGCGTGTGGCGCGCGGTACGGTCGCTCGCTGATGTCATTGTCCCGACTCTGCGGTGCGAACCTTGGGGCGGTGCGGTATGGCTGACAATGCAGACGTTTTTGATACTCTTGATGAGGTCCTTGCCGCCCGGACCGAAACGAACCCCTGGCGCCCGCGGGCCGTCGAGGGCGCCCTTGTCTATGCCCCGGACCATGGCCTCCTCGAAGAGCTGATCGCGATTCCGGTTGGCGAGGGGCAGGCGGGCGGCACTGGTCGGCTGGCGAAGGCAATCGATGCCTGGGTCGCCCATGAGCTCCGGCGTTGCGGCTTCCCGCCTGACGAAGTGTGGCCTCGACGGCAGAAACCGCGCGTGCTGCCGCGCGAGGTCGGATTGTTCATCAACAGCCTCCCGAAGAGCCTGCGGGAAGCGGCCCGTGAGCAGTTGCTGCGCAACAAGACGGTCGCGCCGTCGGATGCGCGCGTCTTGGGCCGCGCCTACGTCAAACAAGTCGACGTCCTAGTCGCGCAGTGGTCACGCGGTCCCGAGCTGCTGGTGTCGACGAAGAGCATGGTCTCCTCGTTCCGCAACAACCTGCCCAACAGGTTCGAGGAGTCATATGGAGATGCCAAGAACCTCAAGGGACGCTACCCGCTGGCGGCGATGGGCTTCCTCTTCGTGCTGCGCTCAACGGTTCTGGATGAGCCCGGTACCTTCGAACGCGCTGTCGACATGCTGCGCAAGCTGAGCGACGAGCCCGACGTCTACGACGCGACCAGCGTCGTCCTCGCAGAGTGGAGCGACGAATCCTTCGACGGCGTGCGATTGCGGCAGGAGGCGGTGCCGCCGGATCTCAGCACCGGCCGCTTCCTTGCGACACTCGTGGAACGGGTCCTCGAGCGTACGCCGGTCGAGATGCATGTGGGAGTTCGGGAGCGTCGCCAGCACCGGGAGCCGGTGGTGAACGAGGAGACGTGAGTGCCCCGTCATCGCAGTCGTGAGCGGGGTCGGGGCGTTGGTGAGGCCCTGGCCGAAGTTCGAGCGCTTCCCGAGTCGCAGAGTGACCTGGGACTGCATCCAGGGGAGTGAGATCGATGCGGAAGATTGACGCCTATGAAGAGGAAGTCCTCGTCGCTTTCGAGGAGGGCAAGCTCGACTCGGTGGCCATCAAAGAGGAGCTCGCCAGGTTCAAGGCGGCCGCCCGGGCGACGGCCATCAAGGACCGGCGGGTGAACATCCGCCTGTCGTCGGGCGACCTGAGCGACATCCAGGTCAAAGCGCTCGAGGAGGGCGTTCCCTACCAGACCTTGATCGCGAGCGTGCTCCACAAGTACGTCAGCGGCCGCCTCGCGGAGCGTCCGCGTCCGCGCGGCGAGCCCGCGCGTGAGCCTTCGCCGGGACTCAAGCGGTAGCGCTATGAACGCAGCGGTGGCGATCGAGAGGCTGAACAAGTCGTTCGGCAGCACACGGGCCCTGGACGGCCTCGACCTCGAGGTCAGGGTCGGCGAGATCCACGGTCTGCTGGGCCCGAACGGCGCCGGCAAGACGACGACGCTGCGCGTTCTGCTCGGCCTGCTACGCGCCGATTCGGGCGTGGTCCGGCTGCTCGGCGGCGACCCCTGGCGCGATGTCGAGCGGCTGCATCGCCGCCTCGCCTACGTGCCCGGCGAAGTGACCCTGTGGCCGAACCTCACCGGCGGTGAGGTGATCGACCTGCTCGGGCGGCTGCGCGGCGGCCTCGACGCGAAGCGCCGCGCCGATCTCTTAGAGCGCTTCGAGCTCGACCCGACCAAGAAGGCGCGCGCCTACTCCAAGGGCAACCGCCAGAAGGTCGCTCTCGTGGCCGCCCTCTCCTCCGACGTCGAGCTGCTGCTGCTCGACGAGCCGACCGCGGGTCTCGACCCCCTGATGGACGCGGTGTTTCGCGAGTGCATCGTCGAGCTGCGCGCCCAGGGCCGCACCGCGCTGCTCTCGAGTCACATGCTCTCGGAGGTCGAGGCGCTGGCCGACCGCGTGACCATCATCCGCGACGGCCGCAGGGTCGAGGTGGGGAGCCTCGCCGAGATGCGCCACCTGGCGCGCGTCTCGATCTCCGCCGACCTCGCCGGCGCGCCGGACGGCCTGGCGGCCCTGCCGGGTGTGCACGATCTCCGGGTCACCGGCAACCATGTGGACTTCATGGTCGACCCCGGCAGCCTCGACCAGGTGCTCATCGCGTTGACAGCGGTCGGGGTGATCAGCCTGACGAGCCGGCCGCCCACCCTCGAGGAGCTGTTCCTGCGCCACTACGGGGACGACGGGGCGGCGTCGGGCGCGGAGCCGCAGGTGACGCCGTGACCACGCCGCGCGCGGAGCAGCCGGAGGCATCGTGAGCGCGCTCGCCGGCACCGCCGCTCTGGTGCGTCTCGCCCTGCGCCGCGACCGCATCGTCCTGCCCGTGTTCATCGTGCTCCTCGTCGTCATGGTCGCGGCCTCCGCGTCCGCCACGGTCAAGGTGTATCCGGACGAGGCTTCACGCGTACAGGCCGCCGTGGCCATCAACAACACCACTTCCACCCTCGCGCTGTACGGCCCCATCCACGACGAGAGCTCGATCGGCGCGATCTCCACCTTCAAGATGGGCATCATGGGCGCGATCGCCGTCGCGATCCTGGCGCTGTTCCTCGTCGTCAGGCACACGCGTGCCGAGGAGGAGACGGGCCGTCTCGAGCTTCTCGGCGCGACGGTCGTGGGACGGCGCGCGCCGCTGACCGCCGCGCTCATCGTGACGGCCAGTGCCAGCCTCGTCGCCGGCGCCGGCACGGCGCTGGGGCTCATCGCCGTCGGGATGCCGGCCGCCGGCTCGATGCTCATGGGTCTGGGCTTCGCCTGCCTCGGCATCGCCTTTGCGGCCGTGGCCGGCCTCACCGCGCAGCTCGTGAAGAGCGCGCGGACCGCCGCCGGCCTGGCCGGCGCCGCCCTCGGCGTCTCCTACCTCCTGCGGGCGATCGGCGATGCCTCGGCCGGGAACGGGTTCGGCTGGCTGTCGTGGCCGTCGCCGGTAGGCTGGTGGCAGCAGACCAGGCCGTACGCCGGGGACCGCTGGTGGGTCCTCGCTCTCCTGCTCGGCCTCTCGGTCGTGGTGGCCGCGCTGGCGTACGCGCTCGCGGCGCGCCGTGACTTCGCCGCGGGTCTCCTGCCCGACCGGCCAGGGCCCGCCGCGGCCGCCGCCGGCCTACGGAGCCCGCTGGCGCTCGCCTGGCGCCTGCAGCGCGGCAGCTTCTTTGCCTGGGTCGCAGTGTTCGTCGTACTTGGCTTGGTGGTCGGCGGCATGGCCTCAAACGTCGGTGACTTCTTGAAGAGTCCGCAGGCCCAGGAGTTCATCACCAAGCTCGGCGGCGTGAGCGGTCTTCGCGACGCGTTTCTCGCCGTGGAGCTGGCGTTCGCGGGCGTCTTCGCCGCGGTGTTCGGGGTGCAGGCGACGATGCGTCTGCGCTCGGAGGAGTCCGCGCTGCGTGCCGAGCCGGTGCTCGCCACCGCGGTGGGACGCAGCGCGTGGGCGTGGAGCCACCTGACGATCGCCCTGGCCGGGGCCGCGATACTGCTGCTCGTGGTCGGCGTCAGCGCGGGGCTGGCCAGTGCCGTGCAGGTCGGCGACAGCGGCCAGTTCGGACGGATCGTGGTCGCCGCACTGGTGCAGATCCCGGCGGTGTGGGTGATCATCGGGATCGTCGTGGCGGCCTTCGGCCTGGTCCCGCGGCTGGTCGTCCTCGGCTGGGCCGCGCTGGTCGGGTTCGTGCTGCTCGGCGAGTTCGGCGCGCTGTTCGAGCTGAGCCCGGTCGTCATGGACATCTCGCCGTTCGCGCACGTGCCCAGGATGCCCGGCGGCGACTTCGCGGTCGCTCCCATGCTGTGGCTGACGGCCATCGCCGCCGGCCTCATCGCGACCGGGCTGGTTGGGTTTCGGCGGCGCGACGTGGGCTGAGTGCTCGCACTCTTGACTCCCTCCAGTGCGTCTGGCTATACTTTGGCTAGCCAGGGGAGGTGTCTCATGATCACCAGGGTCCAGAAGTGGGGTAACAGCCAAGGCCTTCGTTTGAGCAAGGAAGTCCTCGCGGACGTCCGCATCGACGTCGGGGACGCGGTGGAGGTCACCGTGCATGACGGGTCGCTGGTCATCACGCCGGCACGTCGCGTCAGGGGCGCTATCGACCTCGAGCAGCTCGTCGGGCGCATCCCCAAAGGCTACATGTCGGAAGAACTCGACTGGGGTCCTCCGGTCGGCAGAGAGGTCTGGTAGATGGCCGCTTACGTCCCTCGAAAAGGGGACTTCGTCGCGCTGACCTTCGACCCGCAGTCCGGACACGAGCAGCGTGGCCGGCGCCCCGCGCTCGTCGTCAGCAATGACCTCTTCAACAAGGCCACGGGGCTCTGCATCGCGTGCCCCGTGACGAACACGCGGCGCGACTACCCCTTCCACGTCTCGATCCCGGAAGGCCAGGACGTGACGGGGGTGGTCATGGTGGAGCAGGTGAAGTCCATCGACTTCCGCACCCGAGGCGTCAGGCACATCGGCAGCGCGCCCGAACCAGTGCTTCAGGAAGTGCTCTCGATCCTGGACGCTTGCATCTACTGAGATCTGAGCGCCGACCCTGACGCAGCAGGCTGCTCTTGGCGCGGTCGGGCACCGTCACCCGATAATCACGCTTGACGTTACTAACGCGTAGCGTTACTATGCGCACATGATCGTCTCGTTCAGCGACGCGGACACAGAGGCACTGGCCGGCGGCTGGCGGGTCAAGCGCTTCGTGAACATCGAGTCGGTCGCCCGGCGCAAGCTTCGCCAGCTGCAGATCGCCGCCCGGCTGGACGACCTCCGCGTCCCGCCCGGCAACCGGCTCGAGGCGCTCAAAGGTGACCGCGCCGGCCAGTACAGCATCCGCGTGAACGATCAGTACCGCGTCTGCTTCCGCTGGACGGCGGCGGGCGCCGAAGACGTCGAGATCGTGTACTACCACTAGGAGGGTGACGATGCAGAAGCTCAAGCCCGTGACGCCCGGCGAGCTGCTGCGCCAGGAGTTCCTCACGCCGATGGGCCTCTCGCAGTATCGCCTGGCAAAGGAGATCGGCGTGCCGGCGCAGCGCATCGGTGAGATCGTCGCCGGCAGGCGCGCCGTGACCGCCGACACCGACCTGCGCCTGTGCCGCTTCTTCGGCCTCTCGAACGGCTACTGGCTGCGGGCGCAGGCGACCTACGACACCGAGGTCGCCGAGGAGAAGCTGGCCGAAGAACTCGCGCGGATCAAGCCGTGGTCCGGGACCGCCGCCTGACGGAAGGGGGGTCGTCATGCGCTACCGCTACTTCACCTGCGACGTCTTCACCGACACGCGCTTCGGTGGCAATCAGCTGGCCGTCCTGCCGGAGGCGGATGGTCTCAGCGACGAGCAGATGCAGCAGATCGCCCGCGAGTTCAACTACTCGGAGACCACCTTCGTGCTGCCGCCCCAGGCGGGGCACGCCCGCAGGGTCCGCATCTTCACGCCTCCCCGGGAGGTGCCGTTCGCCGGGCACCCCAACATCGGCACGGCCTTCGTGCTGGCGAGCATGGGCGCGTTCGGTCCGCTGGATGGGCCGGCCTCGGTCACCTTCGAAGAGGAGGCCGGCCTGGTCCCGATCGCCATTCAGCTGCGTGAGGGAGGGCGGATCTGGTGTGAGCTCACGGCTCCTCAGGGCCTCACCCTGGGCAAGACCGTTTCGGCGCAGTCCGTGGCGGCGGCAGTCTCGCTCACCGCAGAGGACATCCTCACGACGGCTCACGCGCCCCAGGTGGCTTCGGTCGGCCTGCCGTTTCTGATCGCGGAACTCAGGGACCGGGACGCTCTGGCGCGCGCCCGACCCGATGCCTCCGGACTCGAGGGCCTGATCGCGCAGGGCATCGAACTACCGGACGTGCATCTCTATGTCAGGACGTCCGACGGCTTCGACATACGGGCGCGGATGTTCGCGCCGATGGATGGCGTCCCCGAGGACCCCGCCACCGGCAGCGCCAACTGCGCGCTCGTCGGCTTGCTCAGCCACATCGACGAGGCCGCCGGCGGCACCTTCTCCTGGCGTATCGCGCAAGGCGTCGAGATGGGCCGGCCGAGCGTGCTGGAGGCCCGCACCGAGAAGCGAGACGGCGAGGTCGTGAACGTGTGGATCGGCGGCGAGAGCGTGATGGTCAGCGAAGGGCTTATCGAGGTGTAGCGGAGGAGTCATGGTCATGGCGCAGGTCAGCGTGGTCGGGCTGGGAGCGATGGGGAGCACCCTCGCCGGAGTGCTGGCGGAGCGGGGGTACGACGTGACGGTGTGGAATCGATCGGAGCTGCCGGCGGCGCGGGCGGAGATGCTGGAGCACGCCGGGGACGAATGGTACGAGCGCAGGGGCCATGATGTGCGGCCGTGGTGGGCGTGTACCTGACGCGATACTGACGGTAGCCTGCCCGCAGGGGGGCCGCGAGAGTAGGCTTGTGCCGAGGTGAGCTTGTGGGATGATTGCCTGTGCTCGCCCTCGCCGCCATCTTCGTCCCGCTGCTCGTGGGCCTGAGCGGAGCGCGGGCGGCGCTCGTGGGCACCGCGCTCCTCTTCTTCGTGCTCGTCGCCCTGGCGTGGCGGCGCCTGCGTACCATCGACGACTCTGCCGACGTTCCGCAGGTGCAGATCCAACTGCTGCGCTCCATCCCCATCTTCAGCCCTCTGCCTGCACCTGAGCTTGAGGGTTTGGCTCGCGCTCTGGTCCCTGTGGAAGCGCTCGCAGGCACGACCCTCATCATCGAGGGCGAGCCCGGCGACTGCTTCTACGCCATCGCCGACGGCCGCGTCAGCGTCACCAAACGCGGCCAGGAAATGGCGACACTCGGTCGCGGCGACGGTTTCGGCGAGATCGCGCTCATCCAGGACGTGCCGCGCACCGCCACCGTGGTCGCCCTCACCGACGTGAGCCTGTACTCTCTGGAGAAGGAACCGTTCGTGCTCGCCCTGACGGGGCACGCGCCGGCGGCCCGCGCCGCCGGCGCCCTCGTGGCGCAGCGGCTGGAAGAGCTCGAGTCAATCTGAGTCGGGGGGCCGGCCGCGCGATCCCGCGCCTTGCTGCCGTACTTCGAATGACGTATACTTCGATGAGAGAATGTACGTCAGGAGGTCGTGCCATGAACACCAAGCTCACGCTGCGCCTCGACGACGAGCTCATCCGCGCCGCGAAGCGGCATGCCGGCAGTTCGGGAAAGTCGGTCTCGAAGCTGGTCGCCGATTACTTCGCTCTCATCGACGCCGATTCGGCTCCGGCAGATGCGGACCTCACGCCGAGGGTGCGCGCGCTTCTCGGCGCGCTCTCAGGGTCGGTCGTCGATGAGCAGGACTACCGTCGGTACCTCGAAGACAAGCACCGGTGAAAGTACTGTTCGACACCAACGTCGTCCTCGACGTTCTGCTCGCGAGGGAGCCGCACGCCGCCGTCGCAGCGCGGCTCTTCACGCTGGTCGACAACGAGAGGATCGACGGGGCCGTGTGCGCCACAACGGTCACGACCGTCGCCTACGTAGCCACGAAGGCCGTGGGCGGCAAGCAGGCGAAGAAGCTCCTCCGCCGGCTGCTCGACCTGTTCGCCGCCGCCGTCGACCGTCAGGTGCTCGAGGGGGCGCTGCGGCTCGACTTCGAGGATGTCGAGGACGCCGTCATCCACGAAACGGCAAGGGCGTGGGGGGCGGCTGGGATCGTCACGCGAAACGGCCGGGACTTCGCGCGGGCGACGCTGCCGGTCTTCCACCCGGAGGAGCTGCTCGCCGCCGTCACGGCGACGGGGGACTGAGGGCAGGTCGCGGCCGCGGCCGCAGGCCGCTACGGCTCCGAGCGGCGCGGCAGGCGCCGCGGCAGCAAGGCGCCCGCCAGGGCGCCCAGCACCGCGAAGATGCCCGCCGTGTAGAACGGCCACGTGAAGGCCGCCGAGACCTCGTCCCAGAGCTTCTCCTCAAGGCGGTTCTTCAGCTGCAGCAGCACAAAGCCCTCGACGAGCCCCACCTGAGCGCCGATGTCCTCGGCGATGGGGTGCGCCACCTTGCGGATCTGGTCCATGCCTGAGGTGGCGTCGATGGTGCGGACCTTGTCGAGTTCCTTGACGAGGCGGTCCTTGACCGGCGCGCTGATGCCGTCCTGCGCGCGCGTCAGCGCCTGGCCGGCATCGGCGGAGCGGTTCACCGCGATGCCCATCGTGTAGGTGAACACCGCGACGATGATGGCGACCCCGAGCAGAAAGCCGAGCTGGCGCGCCGTGTTGAGCATGCCCGAGCCGGCGCCCTTGTGGCCGCCGGGCACGGCGCTCATGCCGGCGGCCAGCAGGGCCGGCAGCGAGAGGCCGATGCCGGCGCCGACCAGCCCGCTGCGCCAGAGCACGCCCGAGAGCGGGTCTGTGCGTGCCATGTGCCCCAGCGCGAACAGGCCGGCGGCGCTGAGCAGGGCGCCGATCACGGCCGGCAGGCGCGGCCCGATGCGGTCGGTGAGCCAGCCGGCTGGCGGCGTGAGCACCATCACCGCCACCGGCAAGATGGCGATCGCGAGGCCGGCCTTGAGCTCGCTGTAGTCCATCATCGCGATCATGAAGATGACGAGCATGAACATGGTGCCCATCATCGCCGTGTCGACGGTCATGATCGCCGTGCTGGCGGCGGCAAAGGTGCGGTCGCGGAAGAGGCGCAGGTCGAAGAGCGGCGATGAGACGCGCAGCTCCCACCAGATCCAGACGGCGAGCAAGGCGGCGCCGCCGACGCACAGACCCACGACTGCGCCAGAGGCCCAGCCCCAGTCGTTGCCCTGGATGATCGCCAGCGTGAGGCA
>Ga0315293_10002339_pt1 | contig 18263 bp, 21 predicted proteins | sample YL17G13_20_MG_FD_203071 | JGI IMG/M metagenome (GOLD analysis project Ga0315293, IMG submission 203071) | Sediment microbial communities from Yellowstone Lake, YNP, Wyoming, USA - YL17G13_20 | ecosystem: Environmental > Aquatic > Freshwater > Lake > Sediment | place: USA: Wyoming | collected...
CCCTGATGTTCGAGGACCTGCCGGCCTCCGAGGTGGTCGAGAAGGCGGCGGCCCGGGCGAAGGCGGCGAAGTGCCATGCCGACCTATGAGTACGAGTGCGGCTCCTGCGGGCACCGGTACGAGCGGGTGCAGGCGATGTCGGCGGCGCCCGACCGGCGATGCCCCCGCTGCGGCAAGGGCGTGCGGAGGCTCCTCGGGACGGGCGGCGGCGTGATCTTCAAGGGCGCAGGGTGGGCATCGAACGCGAAGCGCGACCACGATGCGCGGTTTTCCGTGGCCGCGACGACGCCGAACGCGCAGGTGGGCGTCGGTCTGGACAAGGGCGTGGTCCGAAGGGGCGAGCGGGTGGGGACGGGGAGGCGGAGTGGTCGAGGTCCTGGCAACGCGCGATACGTCTCGGGCATCTAGGGTTCGGGTGCCGTGGGGCCCCGAGTCCATCGCGCCCTGTCTGCCGTGGTGCCCCGAGTGCGGCGGGCCGCTCGTCCGCGCGGCGACGGAGGACGAGCAGGCGGCGGGTCGGCCATGGGGCGTGTGGCTGGCCGAGTGGGCGTTCGATCCCCGGACGGAAACCGAACGGGCCCGATGCGTCCATTGCCGGGCGGATCTCCAGCAGTCCGCCCTCGGCCCGACCCGGACGCACGCGGATTTCCAGGCCCTCGCCCGGGACCCCGAGTGGCAGGCCCTGGAGGCCTTGCGCTGTGCGGTCGAGCCGTGGTACTGGATGGTCAACTACGTGGTGACCATCGATGCCCGCCGGCAGGGCGACGTCTATCGCCGGTTCCCGGCCGAGGAGTATTTGCGGTCCGCCTGCTGGCTGCTCTGGCACGAGCGGTTCACGGCCTGGCCGAAGTCCCGGCAGATGGTGGCGTCGTGGCTCGTCGGCTCGTACTGCCTGGGTGAGGCGCTGTTTCAGCAGGGGCGGCTGACGCTCGTCCAGTCGAAGAAGGAGGAGGACTCGGCGGCCATCCTGTGGCGGATCCGAGGCGTGTGGATGCGGCAGCGCCAGTTCGCGCCGTGGCTCGGGCCGAAGCAGACCGAGGATCAGGCGGCACGCCTCGCGTGGGCGAACGACAGCGCGATCGTCGCGAAGGCCGAGGGGGCCCATCACGTGCAGTCGTATACGCCGTCGCGGCTGTTCCTGGATGAGGCCCAGTTGCAGGACGAGATCGAGGGGGCGTATTACCAAGCCTTGCCGGCGTGCGAGTCGATCACGCTCGTCGGCTCGGCCGAGTACGGATGGTTCTGGGAGAAGTTCCTGGTGGATGACCTGTAGGCCGGGGAGCAGGGCGATGACCGGAGCGGTAATCGCGGCGTTTCTGGCCAACAGCCACCGGCTACGCGAGGACGAATTGAAACGGCAGCGCTCTCGGTGGCAGTCAGAGCGCGAAAAGGAAAGGAAGGCTGATATGGCGCGGCGCAAGAAAGAGGGTGGCGAGCCGTTGGAACCGCCGGAGGGCGGCCCGCTCGACGTGGCGACCGATGAGTTCCTGGCGGGGGCCGAGGACCAAGGGATCGAGATCCGGAATCCCTTCCCTGTCCTGGAGTGCCCGGCGTCGGGCAAGGCCGAGAAGGCCATTGACCCGCCGATTCCCGTGGCCCTGCGGGATCCACAGGGGCACCTGGTTCCCGGCCTCATGGTCGGCATGGAATGCCACAGCGGGATAGCCGGCGGGACGGGGACGCCAAACGGCCAGGAGGGGCGGGCGGAACACGTCAAGTGCCCGCGGGAGACCCTGTACGTCGTGGAGTTCCGCTTCGATGCCTATGGCCGGCCGCTTCCGAAGCAGGACATCATGAGCGGGAGCTACCGCTACACCCAGCTGGTGAAGCAAGAGGCAGCCGGGACGAAAGGGTAAGGCTTGGAACTCGCGGGGACCATCATGGGCCGGCTGCCGGGTTTCTCGCGGCCCTTGCGGCGCCTCAAGTCGGGCTTTACCGTCCAGGAGATCTACTGGCGTGACAACCGGGCCCACGACGAGGCCTGGGCCGACGCCGAGTCGGTCTACTACGGCGGCCGGAGGTCCCCGCGATGGCAGCAAAACTACGAGATGGCGCTGGTCCACGGCGGGACGCCGGTGTACCCGATGCTGGCACCAGACGTCCATGTGCAGGCGTTTCCTCTGGAGGACCTCCGCTCGGGCCGCTGGGGGGTCTGGTGCGGACTCGACCACGGCATCCGGCATGCGACGTGCTGCCTGTGGGCGGCGGTCAACAAGGAGGGCGATCTGCACGTCTTCCGGGAGTACTACGGGCGGGACCTGCCGATCAAGGGCTACGCCGCGGCGATCCGCCAGGCGGGGGCCCCCGGCGAGACCGTGCGCGGGACCGTGGCCGACCCTGCATGCTGGCAGCGGACGCCGGAGACCCTGAAGACCATCGCGGACCTCTACCAGGAAGCCGGGCTGACGATTACGGCGGCGGATAACGTGATGCTGGCAGGCGTGGAGCGGGTGACGGCCATGCTCGTGGCGACGCTCGCCCGGTGGTCCATCTTCCACAAGGACCCCGGCCGGATCCGCGAGGCCCTGCGGACGCCGACCCTCGTGGAGGGCGTCATCCACGACCTGGCGCGACATCCCGCCCTGACGTTCAGCCCCGCGTGCCCACGGGCGTTCGCGGAGATGGTGAACTGGCGGTACGTCGCCCCGACCGGCGACCCGCGGACCCGGGCCCCGGCGGAGCGGTTCGTCGATGTGGACGACGAGGGGCCCGACGTCGTGCGGTACCTGGCGCAGAGCCCCAAGGTCCGGTGGTCGGCGCCAAGGCCCGCGCGCGAGGGCGAGGACCTGGTGCTGTCGATCCTGGAGAAACGGGCAAGGGCACGGGGTTGACCATACGTGCGTGAGCGCGTCAGGGGTCGGGCCATGTTCCTTTGGCTGGCGCGCTTCATCAAGAGGAACGCAGGGGGTTGAGCGTGGTTGACGAGCAAGATCCGGTGACGCGGGGCAAAGGGGTGCAGAAATATTTCTCTGCGCTCATCAAGTCCGCCGTCAAGTGGCCCACCGAGACCTGGGAGAAGGCCTGGATGGCCTACGAGCGGATCGAGACGGAGAAGCGAACCGTCAACCGCTGGCGGACGAAGGTCGACACGGTGGAATCGTTCGTCGATGAGGAGCCTGCCAAGGTCCGGATCGAGCCGGCGGCGCCGTTCCAGGACGATGAGGCGGTCAAGGCGCAGGCCGAGGCCAAGCAGGCCTTCTACGGGTACCTCTACGAGGAGTGCGGGTTCCGCGAAACGCTGCGGCGGGTGTGTCACGCGGCCCACATCCAGAACATCGCGGCGGTCCTCAGGCGCGTCGACAAGCGGCGGATGCTGCCGACCCTCGAATACCTCGACGTGGACGACCTGCGCATCGACGGCGCCTGCAAGGGCGACTTGAAGAAGGCGGGGTGGGTCGCCTGGCGCGAGATGGTGGCCATCGACCGGCTGCTCATGGAGCGGCCCGACCTCGACAAGGAGGCCCTGGAGAAGTGCGCGGGCGACGTCGGGACGGTGACGGCCGAGAACGCCTCGGCCCGCGACCGCCAGGCCCGGGATGTGACGGAGACCTCGCGCCGGCGTGTGACCCGGTGGCGGGTCTTCGCCCGCAACGAGCATGCCCTCTACGATGCGATGCCGGGGAGGTCCGGGGCCGAGGGCGAGCCCCACCTTGAACGCTTCCGCGATGTGCACGGGATGAGCGAGCCGCGGCGCTACCTGGACCTCGTCGAGGGGTACGACGTGCCGTTGGCGGACGACGACCGTTGGCCCGAGGCCTACGCCCTGGACTGGGACGAGTGGCCGTTCGGCCTGCTCCTCATGGGACGCGGCAGCGAGCCGGTGCTGCCGCCCTCCGACTACGAGTTGCAGCGGCCCCTGGAAGCGATCCACACCGAGGCGTTCGACGACGCCAAGACGAGCAGCCGGCTGGGCGCGGGCAACAAACTGGGTGGCCCCGCCGGGGACGCCCCGACGCCCGAGGCCGTCCGGGACTTCGTCGCGAGCGACGGGGTCGAGTACCTGCCCGGGGCCTTCAGCCCCCTGGGACAGGCCCTCATCGCGCCGATGAACTTCGGCCGGCTCGACGACGCCCAACTCAAGTGGCTGGAGGTCATCCAGGACCAGGATGAACAGCAGTCGGGCGTGCCCAAGATCCGCATGGGCGCCCCGGGCGAGTACGACACGAAGTACGAGGCCCAGGTGGCGACGGACGCCTCGACGGCGCGGGCGAACACGCGCCTGGCCCAGTTCGAGGATTTCCAGGCCGCCCTGGCCTCCGAGGTCCTGGCGATGAGCCAGGCCGTGATGCGGCGGCTGTCGGCCGTGGAAGTGACGGCCGAGACGCTGGAAGCGCTTCAGCAGAATGCCCTGGCGGTGGCTGAGCAGGCCGATGTCCAAACGGCGATGGGGACGCCGGCGGAGTACGCCGCTCTTCCGCCCGAGGGACCGCTCGTCGAGGGCCTGGACCGGACGCGGCTTTCGGCCATCCAGGCCGAGAAGCCCATCCTGGACGGCCTGACGTTCGCGCAGGTGTCGGCGCTCCTCAGGCAGTTCCCGGACTCGCAGGTCCTCTACCTCGGGATTGAGGCCCTGATCGGGGCGCGCCACGCCGAGGCCTGGGATGAGGACCTTCCGCAGGAGCTGGCGCGGCGCATGATCCGCGTCGTCGTCGAACGCGGCAGCACGCAGCGGCGGACCCGCCTGGAGAAGGTGTCCATGTTCGTGGCGTCGTGGCGGGACATGGCGACGGGCATCCTTCAGGCCGCCATGCAGGCCGGCGGAGCCACGGCGGCCCTGGAAGTCCAGGTCGAGGCCCTGCAGAAGGTCCTCGAATTGCAGGGGTTGGCGGAGTTTCAGGGCATCCTCGCGCCCTTGACGGCCCTCGTGGAGGACCTCGGGCGGGCGCAACAGGCCGAGGCGGCGGCAGGCGTGCCGCCGGCGGGGAGCGAGGCCCTGCCATAAGGAGCGATGGCCAGTGCCAACGTATGACCGGCGGTGCGGGGCGTGCGGGGCGGTGCGCGAGACGGTCGAGCGCATGGAGGCGCCCGAGCGCGTCCGCTGCCAGGCCTGCGGAAAACGGGCCGCCGTCCGGGCGCCGTGCACGCCGGCCTTGCAGACCAGCGAACTGCCAGCGGGGATGCGGCGGGCCGCAGCGATCCAGGGGATGCCGATGGAGACGCGCGACGACTACCGGCGCTTGAAGGCCCGGGGCATCGACTTCCTGAGCGACCGGGACATCGACGTTGGGACGCGCGGCGAACGGCCGCACAAGCGGGCCATACGCGAGGCCCTGCGGCGGGTCCTGGATCCCATGCCGATTCGGCTGTGAGGGCGAGCCATGCCGACACCGCAACTGCGTGCGATCGCCAGAGAGCACGGAATACCGCTGGCCAAGGCCGAGGAGTTCTGGGCCAAGGCGAAGCGGGAGTATGACGGCGATTGGGGGGCGGTCGTGGGGACGGTAAAGAAGATGGCGGCGAACATGCACCGGGCCAGGAGGGAACGGCTGGCGCGGTAGACAACTGATAGCCCCGGCACCGGCGGCTGATCACCGTCGGCCTGAACAAGAATCGCCCGACCGCTAGCGGGGTCGGGCGTTTTTGTTGCCGGGGTTGGCCATAACGGACCATCCGCCGGAGGCGGACCCGAACGCATAGGAGCGCGAGATGCCGACCAAAGACGAAAACCTGGACCCGGCCGCAGGGGATCCGGGCGCCGCAGGCGCCTCCCCCAACGGTCCCCAGGCCGAAGCGGATGCGGAAGGGCAGGCGGCGCCCGGCCCGATGGACATTCTCGTGCTGGACGAGAGCCCGCCGCAGCGGAAACCGGACGCCGGTGCAGCCGCCGACGCCGAACCGGCGCCCGAGGTCGCGGGGCCCCCGAAGTGGGAGGCCGAGACCTGGGCGCTGGCCCACGGCATCGACGAGGCTACCCGGGCCCAGATCCGGGCCTGCAAGAGCGAGGCCGAGGCGCTGGAGGTCCTGGCCGGGCGGCACCGGGACCTGACGTCGCTCGTGGGCCGGCAGGGACAGGAACTCGGGGACCTGAGGCAGCGGGCCAAGGCGGCAACGCCTTCCGATGCCGGGGCCCGGGGGACGGCCGAGCAGCAACAGGCCGCCCTGGCCACTCTCACGGAACAGCAATTGGCCGAGTACCAGGACGCCCACGATCGCAACCCCCTGGCGGCCGAGCGGTGGCTCTACCGGACCTTCATCCTACCCGAGGTCATGCCCGACATCCTCGCGGCCGTGCGGGCCGAGAGGCAGGCGGAGCGGGCCGAGGATGAGAAGAAGGCGGCCGAGCGCGACGCGGACGAGGAGATGCGCGAGCTCGTGAAGAAGCACGCGGACGCGGCCGACCGACGGGCCGAGATGCAGGGGGTGAGCGAGGTGCTGGCGGAGCGGGGGATCGGCCTCCCGCCTTACGAGGTGCTCTATGACCTCGCGGTCCTCGCGAAGGACGATCCCGCCCGATACCGGGGGGTCGTCGAGTTGATGGGGGAAGGGATGAGCATGCCGAAGGCCGTCGAGTTCGTCGACCTCCGCGCGGAGCGCGCGGACCGGGCGGCGGGCGCGGCGGATCGAGCGACGAAGGTGGTGGACAAGGCGAATGCAGCATCCAGTGCGCCCGGCGGGCCTCAGCCAGTTCCGGCCCTTCGGTTGGGCCGTCGCGGGTTGCGTGACGCCCCGGATGACGTCGTGCGGGCGCTGACCGAGTAAGACAAACCCGGAAAGGAATCGACATGTCAACGGCAAGTGTTGCGAATCGATCGGCGGCCATGCGCGCCCAGGTGCTGCGCGAACTGTCGGTCGGCTTTTCCCTGGTTTCCCCGACCTCCTACATGCTCCTCAACGGCGTGCCGACCGGGAAGTTCCAGGACATCCCCCTGGCGGAACGCGGCCTGAAGAACGTGCGGTGGGGCCAGGGCGGGACGAGTTTCGACTGGCGCGTCAAGAAGATGCGCAGCAAGGCGACGGTGGGCACGGGGGCCCTGAGGACGCGCAGCGTGTCCGAGAAGGACCTCTTCGCGAGCCCGTCGATCTCCTACTACATGGTCGACCAGACGTGGGGCGTCGGCGAGGGCGACATCGCCCTGAACCGGGCCTCGGGCGACCAAAAGATCCTGGACCTGAAGAAGGAGAACCTGCAGGACGCCATCGACGCGGTCTACAGCGAGATGGCGCTCATGGCCTGGGCCCCGAACGAGACGAGCCAGAACGGGGGGCTCACGCTGTTCTCGCACGCGAACGTCGCGGCCGGGAGTTACGCGGGCATCGCGCTCAACGCAACCGCCACGAACGGCACGGACACCTTCTACTACTGGCGCTGCAACGGGTACAACTACGGCTCGAAGACCATCGCCGCGAACGTCGTCGAGATCGTCTCCTCGCTAGCCCGGCAGATGCTGTTCAGCCAGTCGGCCGGCGGCCAGGGCGGCGTCACCGGGCCGGACTGCGGGGTCTGCTCCGAGGAGTTGTGGCCCTACCTCGCGGCCTACTTCGAGGCCAAGGGGATCACGGGCGAGAAGCTCTACAACTACGAGATCCTCACGGAACTGCACCGGCAGGCCATCATGGTCGCCGGCCTCCCGATCTTCTGGGATGAGAACTTCGGCGGCGCGACCGGGTACGTGGACGGGGCGGCTGCCGAGGAGATCATGCTGCTCACGACCGACAGGTTCGAACTGGCCACGACCCAGACCAAGGCCGAGGGCCTCTTCAGCGTCCGGAGCACGGGCCAGACGGATGAGGCGTGGCTGTCCGGCATCATGGGCGTCGTGAAGACGGGCATGATGGCCTACGCCTTCAAGAACCCGCAGGCTTTCCAGATCGCCTACAAGTAGCCCGCGGCGGCCGGTCGGCTGTGCGAACGGGAGCGAACGGGAGCGAACAGGAACAAGGAGATTCCCATGAGAGTGTTGAGTCTGACGGATGCGGAAGCCGTCGACGTGGCGGCGAAGTACGAACTCGGGGCCGTGGCGGCCATCCGGGATGCGACGTATGGGCCCCTCAAGGCCGTGTACGCCTACATCCAGGCCCCGGTGACCACGGCCAACTGCTCGCCGGTCTTCGAGGACGTGACGGCGGGCAAGTGGTACGTCGACGAGGATGAGAACGAAGGCGGCGTCATCGGCCAGGAGTTCTGTTGCGGCGCCTTCCTCCTGGCGGTCGCCACGGACGCGGCGCGCTACGGCTGGGTCCTCGTGGCCGGGATGAACCCTATCGCCATGCTCTCGAACGGGAGCGTGGCGGCCGGGGGCGGCGTGATCGCGTCCTCGACGGACGGGACCTGGAACGGCATCGCGGCGACGCAGAATGTGGCAACGACAGGCACGGCCTACAACACGAAGGGCTATGTCGTTGGCGTTGCTCGGGCGGACGACGCCACCAACGTCGTGGCCGCGGGAGACATCATGTTCGATTCGATCTGGGGCGGCCTGCCCGTCACGCTCGAATAGTCGCGGCGCCTCGGACGGAGAAAGGAGTCGAACATGAGAGTCCTCAGCCTTACGGACGCGGAAGCGACCGACTCGGCCCGGAAGTACGAACTCGGGGCCGTGGCGGCCGTCAGGGACGCAACCTACGGGGCGCTCAAGGTCGTCTACTGCTACATCCAGACCGCCATCGCCCTTGCGAACTGCGGCCCGGTCTACGAGGACGTCACGGCCGGGAAGTGGTACGTGGACGACGATGAGAACGAAAGCGGCGTCATCGGCCAGGAGTTCTGCTGCGGGGCCTTCCTCATGGCGGCGGTCAACGCCGCCGCAGCCTACGGATGGGTGCTGGTGGCGGGCCTCAACCCCATCGCGATGTTGACCGACACCACGCTTGCGGCCGGGTACGGCGTCATCTCGGCGGCCAACACGGGCAGCGAAGGCGTCTGGAGCGCAACCGCTCCGACCATCAACGTGGCGCTCACCGCTGGCACGGAGTACAACACGGACGGTTACGTCGTGGGCGTGGCGCGGGCGGCGGACAGCGGGACGGCCCAGGCGGTCGGCACCGTGATGTTCAACTCGGTCTGGGCCAGCATGGAAGTGACGTTGAATTAACGGGAAGGGCGGGGTGCCGTCCATCGGGGACGGCACCCAGGCCCTTGGAGACAGAGGCGATGCGCCTTCTGCTCGTGATCCCGGCGCGCCTCGCGAGCAAGCGGCTGGCGGAGAAAAACCTCCAGCGGATCGGCGACCACACGCTCCTGGGGAACGCCGTCGTCGTCGCCAAGGCGGCCCGGGCGCCGGATGAAGTCTGGGTGAACACGGCCGACGAGGCGCTGGCGGCCGAGGCGTGGGGGTTCGGGGCCAGGCTTTACGCCCGCAACCCGGCCCTGGCATCCGACGACACGCGAACGCACGAGATCATGGTCGACTTCGTTCGGGCGCACCCCTGCGACTGGCTCGTGGCGTTCAACCCGACGAGTCCGCTGGTCCGGCCGCAGACGATCGACCGGTTCTGTGCGGCGCTGCGGGCCGATGCCTGCGACACGCTCGTGAGCGTGCGGCCCGTGCGGACCCATCTGTTGAGCGAGACGCTGTATCCCTTGAACTTCGTGCCGCACCTGGATCCGCGGACGCAGGACCTTCCGACCGTGTACGCCGCGGCGTGGGCCCTCATGGGCTGGCGTGCCGCGACGCTCGCGGCCGGGGGCGGGACGTGGGGCGGACGGGTACGGGCGTTCGTGCTGCCCGACGATGAGGCGGTGGACATCGACACGCAAGGAGACCTCGACTATGCCCGATACCTCTACGACCGACGCGCTTGTGGGCATTGACCTGGAGCGGCTGAGCGCGGGCATGGTGTCCGATGTCCTCGACGGCCTGGGGGCCCCGGGCCATGTACCGATGGGCGACTGGCACGTGAACTGCCCGCAGGCGGTCATCTTCGGGCCGGTTCGCACTCTGACACTGATCGCGGCCCCGGCCCATCCACTGATCGCGGCCCCGGCCCATCATCCATGGCACCCGGATCAGGCAGCCGCCTTCTTCGACACCCTGCAAGCGGGGCAGGTCATTGTTGTAGACGGATTCATGGACTGGGCCTTCTGGGGCGAACTGTCGTCCGCGTTCGCGATCAAACGCGGCGTGGCCGGGACGATTGTGCGCGGCCTCTCGCGCGACAACGACCGGGTTCAAGGGCTCGGGTATCCGGTCTGGTCCTGGGGCTGGTGCCCGCGGGACATCGCCGGCCGCGGCGTCGTCTGTGGCGTGGACACGGCCCTCCTGGACGGTACTGCACTGGGCGACTGGGCCTTCGCGGCGCCGGACGGCGTTGTGATCATCCCCGAGCGGCTCGTCGAAAGGGCCTGCGAAGGGCTACGGCAACTGGTGACGAAGGAAAACGCAGCGCTCGCCCGGATCTGGGCGGGCGCGACGATGCGGGAACTGCAGGCGGAGGGATTCGCCCTGTGAACGTCGCCCTGGTCAGCGAGGGACCGAGCGCCGCGGCCTTCCCCGGCCCGGCGGGCTATGACGCCGTGGTGGGGGTCAACGGCGTCCCCACGCGCTGGCCCTGCGACTGGTGGGTGTTCGCCGACCCGGACTTCTACGTCTGTGTGGGCCCGAGCGTCATCGGGCACCCCATGATCCTGACGACGAGCAGCCTTGAGCGCGCGATGAACGAGCACCAGTTCCATGCCGCGGGCCTGGAGGAACGGTACCGCGAGGACCGGGCGGCGGGCCGGATCAAGGCCGAGGAAGACATGCCGCTCATCCCGGCCATGCCGCGCGAGGTGCCAATCCTGAGCGGCGGCAACCGGCGCGGCCAGGCCCGGTGGTTCAACTACTCCGGGCTCGGCGGCCTCACGTGCTGCTGGTTCCTGGCGGGCGATGAGGGCAGCGTCGAGGTGGACGTCTTCGGCGTCGACATGCAGGGCATCGGGGACGTCCACGGTAAGGACGCGGTCTGCCGAAGCGTCGAACGGTGGGAACGGGAGCGGCGGATCTGGGATGGCCTGGTCGAGGGGTTCGAGCGGACGGGACGGATGCGGGTCCACTGGACGCCGCCGGAGAAACGCTGATGGCTACGCTCGCCGAACTCGCCACGTTCTGCCAGGGCCACGGCTGGTTCAACCAGACCACGGCCGGCATCGTCGCCTTGAAACAGTGGATCAACGACGTGATCCAGTTCCTCGCCCTCGAACGCCGCTGGCCGTTCTACGAGACCGCCGGGTACTTGAACACGACGGTGCCCTACTCGACGGGGACCGTGGACCTCACGGCCGCGAGCACGACGGTCGTCAAGAAGGCGACGGCCGACTTCGATGCGGGCATGGCGGGCCAGGAGTTCTACACCGTCGAGGACCGGGGCCACGTCTACCAGATCGCCTCCGTCGTGGCGACGACCGACACGCTGACCCTCGCCTCGGCCTACCTCGGCGCGACCGCGAGCGGCAAGACCTACGAGATCCGGTATGTCCGGTACGCCGCGCCTGCGGACTGGGGCCAGGAGGGCGTCGCGAAACTGGAGGACGGGCGGGACCTCAACATGGACTCGATCAGCCTCATGGACTGGCACACCCTGAGGATGATGGAACGGCAGAAAGACTCCTACCCCCAGCAACTGCTCCACACCACGATCAGCGGGACGCACTACTTCCTGGTCCATCCGGCGCCGTCGGCCGCAAAGCAGATCCGATACACGTATCACCGCATCCCGCCGACGCTCGCGGACTCGGACAGCGCCGACATGCCGGCCTGGTTCCGGGGCCTGCTGCACCAGTCCCTGGCGGCCCGGATGGCGACCGACAACGCGGACGCGGGTCTCGAGCGCCTGAGGGGCCAGGAGTACCAGCGCATGATCGACAAGGCCTACGCGGCCCAGTACCCCGGCCGGCCCATCTCCATCAGCCTGGGCGGGCGGCGCGGAACCAAGATCGGGATCAACGGACTCGGCGGCATCCTCCAGTTCACGGACCCAGAGGTCTAGCGATGGCCACGACGGCTACTCTCGAGAACGACTACCTGGCGCGGGCCGAGAAACCCGTGCGGGCGCCGGGGGCGACCCTCTACGTCCGCGTGTTCCGGGTGCCCGTGGACTCGCTCGACACGCTGATGCCGGCGGTGGGGGACACGGCCCGCGACGACACGAGCGAGATCGTGATCCGGGCCGAGCCTTCGATACGGCGAGGCGCCCGCGTGGCCTGGCTCAGCGTGACGTACCAGAAGCACATTGCGGGGGCGGCGGCATGAGCATTCCCTCGACATGGACGGTCGCCTGGGCGGGGTCCGTGGGGAGCGGCGCGGAAAACCGCGGCCGGGCCTACGAGACCCGCTACCACGCCCCGGCCGGAACCACGCTTCTCGTGGCCGAGGCCGCCCTGCCCTACGGGACCTACTACGGCGGGGAAAGCGGCGTCTGGGGCTCGCGGTTGCGGTACGTGACGGCGGCGGTGGACGAGCCGACCAAGCAGGTCCTGGTGACGTACCGCTACGAGCCGCCGACCGTCGAGGAGGTCCTGGTCGCGTACCAGGACCACATCCAGGTCGATGCACGCGGGTCGAGCGTGGCCTACCGGGCGCCCATCGACCTCGACGGGGCCTGGGTGTGGCACACCGAGCGCGAGGAGGCGAACAGCCTCTCCAAGAAGTACGAGCCGGTCTTCGGCAGCGGCCTCCGGGAGGAGGGCCGGACGCTCTTCCGGGTCCGCCTCTGCAAAGCCTACGACTTCGCGCAGTGGCTCGTCGGGTACGAAGGGACGGTGAACGGGGCGATGTACCTCCAGTACGCCAACTACAAGTTCCCGGCGGGCACGCTCCGCTTCGCCCAGTGGGCCCGGACGCGGGCGCCGACCACGGAACAACTCTGGATGTACGACGTGCTGATCGAGGGCCGGAGCGGCCTCTGGAACGAGGAAACGCTCGTTCAGGAGTACGAACTCCGGACGTACCAGATCCCGGTGCGGCAGCCGGATGGGACGCTCATCGAGGGGCAGTTCCGGATTGATTCCGACTGGTACCCCACGGACTACACCTATCACGCGCGGCAGTACGAGTCCGCGATGTGGAACTTGATTTGCGGCATTTATAATTGGTGAGGCATGACGCGAGGAGCATCAGGCGATCCGCTGCACTGGGCCTCCGAGACGCCCCGCGCCCCGGAAGACCCGTTCGCCCTGCCGGTGAGGGGCGACGCCTCGATGGGCGTCGTCCGGCGGCCGGGCGAGGCGCACGTCGTCAACTACCCGCCGCTCTGCGAGCCGCACTTGCTGCCGCCGGCCGAACCGATGATCGTCGTGGCGACGGCGCTCTGGTCGCCCGGACATCCAGCGGGCGGCCTGGCGAGCGTCAAGGCCAAGCGGACCGTCAACGGCTTCACGGATCGAACGCCCGCGGGCGACGAATTCACGGTGAACATCCCGTGCCCGATCGACTGGAGTATCCCCTGGCGGATCAAGGATCCCAACGTTCGGACGGGCGACGTGTTCTACGCGCTGCCAACGGCCGACGGCGCCTGGATCGCCCTGACAGACCTCCTGGATGCCAAGCTCGGAACCATCAGGGCGTTTGACCACACGGCGGCTGGCCTTGCGTGCGGCTCAGACTGGCATGGGGCTCCCGGCTGGCATCTGTGCGATGGGACCACCGTCAACGGGTGGACAACGCGGACGGTCCCGGTGGATGGATTCCTCAAGCAGGGCAGCGGCACGGGCGGCGCCAGCAAGTTCACCGTGGCTTCCCACGCCGATCACGCGTTGGCCCACACCGATGGCGGCTTCGGCTCTTACGTGGGGGTTTGCCAGGAACACTCCGATGCTGAGGCTGCCTCGGATAGCCACGTACATACGATTGTAGCAGGTGCCCTTGCGCACGCAGAAACGACCTTCCTGCCGCCGTATCTCGGCGTGACCTTCCTTGAGAGGGTGCCGTGACAGCCCTAAGCGCCCATGTTGACGCGCGTCGCGGCGTTTGGGATGGCCGGGTCGATCAGGGTCTTGATTCGGCCGAGGGTCTGTTCCACCGTTGCGCGATGGCGTGCCGCTTGGGCCGGGCCCTGGGTGATCGGCAAGCGCGACGTGCCGATGATGGTGCTGGTGTTCGCGTCGAACACGTACTGTCTGGCATCGGAGGAGTTCAGCACACACACCAGATCAACCCACATCCGTTTCGTGACGACCAGCGGTTCGTCGAGGGGGTCTTTGGCGGCCTCGGCCCAGGCGTAGTGGGCGGCGGCACCGGCGAGCAGCAGCAGAAGGGCGGCAATGACCAGGGTCCGGGTTCTCATGGCGATCTCCTTTCGGCGGCGGGTCGGCAAGCGGCCTGCCCCGCCAGGGACGGGGAAGTATACGTGATGAATCGAGGCGAGGCAAGCGGAATGTCGTAAGGCATCCCCCGACGGTGCCGGGGGGTTCTTGGGGGTAAGGCATCCCCCGACGGTGCCGGGGGCTTTTAGGGGCGAATCATGGCCGAGTACTACCTGGATGGCGATGATTTCACGGTGGTGACCGACTGGCAGACGCTGGCCGGGGCGGACGCGGCGGAATACCCCGGCCAGACACAGACCGATAACATCTGGGTCACCGAACGCATGGGCGAGAACCTGACGGCCCACGTCAACCAGGCGGCGAACCCGAACGGGATCGAGAACCTGACGCTCGCGGCGGGGGCGGCGTACAGCATCGGGTCGAAGGCGGCGCCCCTGACCCTCAAACTGGCCGCGACGCCGGAACTCGTGTTCGGGAACGATCAGGCGGGATGCCAGGCCTGGATCGTCACGAAGACCACCGGCGTCACCAAGGCCACGGTCGCCCGGACGGGCAGCCACGCCGACGCCCTGCACCTCGTGTTCGACGACGCGGCGTGCACGCTCCTCGACATCCTGGGGGGCAACGTCACCCTGGACCAGTACCTGAACCAACTCGACTCGCTCGGCGTGGCGACGCTGAACGTGAAGACCGGCCCGGCGGGCCAGTCGCCCAACGTCGCCCTGTGGGCCCCCGTGGGGACGGCCCTCAACATCTACTCCGGCACGGTCTACTGGCACTCGGGGACCCTGGCACAGATCAACCTCTACGGCGGGGCGCTCTACGCCTCGCGGAGCCAACTCGCCCGGACCTGCACCAACATGACGTACTACGGGGGGGTCGCCGACTTCCGGACGGGGAACCGGGGCTGCCTCACGTTCTCGAACGCGCTCTCGATCAAGGCCGCGGACACGAGCCAACTCTTCTTTGATGGCGGGCAGGCGGTGACGCTTACGACGTAAGGAGGCGCCTTCATGGCCACGTACTTGATGCCCGGCGGGGATCCGGCAAGCCGGATTCAGATGGGGATGCGGCGGACCGTCCTCGCGGGGCGTGTGACGTCGCCCGAGGACCGGGCAGCCCAACTGGAGGAGATCCGCCGGAAACGGGTGGCGACCGAGCAGGCGCGGGAGAGCGTCCTGGCGGGGGACCGGGCGGCCGAGGCCCGGTTCCAGCGGGCGCGGAGCCCGAGCCCGATGGTCCGGCCGGGCGGGACCACGGACGCCTATCCTTGGATGTCCGACGAGGAGCGGGACCTGGCGGACCTGGGCGCGCCCCTGGCCGCCATCAGCCCCACCGGGAGCGAGGCGTTCCTGGGCGTGGGGCCGAACCGGTTCAGCCCGCCGCCGATGCCGGCGGGGGCGCGGGGGGCGCTCCTGGCGGGCGGGGCGCGAACCGGGATGCGGAGTCCGGAGGAAGAGGCCCGAATCCGGGAAGAAGGCCGATGGAGCCCCGAGGTCCTCCAGGGCATTGCGGGGGAGGGACTGCGAAACGAGGTGCTCGCGGGGAAGGCCGCCCAAGCACGCGCAGGGATGGCCGCGAACCGAAACGTCATGCCGAATCAGGGCTTGACGATGGCGGGAACGCCCGCAGCGGCTCCTGCGCCTGCGATGCCGAGCGTGGCGACCGATGTGCATGTGCCGCAAGGCGCGGCAGGGTTCATTGTGGATGGCCATTACATCGGATCCGGCGGGGCGGGGCCGGAGGTCGCGCGGCAGAAGGCCCGGGAAGGGCAGTTGCTCCGGGGCCTCATCGGGCCGGGCGAGGAACCGCTATCGCCGGCCCAGTTCAGCGAGCGGACGCTCGGGTTCTCGGGCGACACGCTGCGGGAGAACATCGGGCGGCGGAACCGCGGCCTGGCCCCTGTGGGGTCGCAGGGCGAGTTGGACGTCGCCCGGGCGGGACAGAGGGCGGGGGTGGCCGAGGCGGGTCTCAGGACGGCCGGGGCCCGGGCGACGGCGCCCCTGGCGCCACGGGCCGCGGAGGCGGGGGTCGCGGGCCAGGAGGCCGAGGCCAAGGGGCTCCAGGCCCAGGCGGATATGCAGGGGGCCCTGGCGGCCGGGATGCGGGCGATGCCGGCGGACAAAGTCGCGCAGGTCGTCCTGGGCATCGACCCAGGCGCGGCCCGGGGGCGGGAAGCCGAGATCGCCACCACCACTGCCCAGGCGGCGAACGAGATGCGGGCGACCGACCCGGAGGGAGCGGCCTTCCTGGATGCGGTGGCGCGCGCCCATGCGCAGGCAGGTCTCCCGGCGGGGATGATGATCGAGATACCGAGTCAAGGTGTGCTGGAACGCGTATTCCGCTGGATGAACCGCAACCTGGGTTTCGGGAAGTGGATCATCGGCACCTTGCCAGCGACGCCGGCACCGCGGGTCGTCCAGGCCCCGGCGGGGCTTCCTGGGGCGGGGGCGGGCGGAGCGGGGGCGGGCGGCCCTTCGAGGCCCGCCACGCGCGAAGACGTGCAGACCGTGATCGAGCAGTACAAGTCCGCCCTCGGGCGGGTGCCGAGCGAGGACGAGGTCCGGCAGGCCCTGGCCCGCCGGGGCCTCTTCGAGCCCGTGCCCGGCGCGGGCATCGTGCAACCGCAGGCGACGTTGAGCGTTCGGGGGTAAGGTGGGGATGATCGCCGACATCCTGGGCGGTCAGGCATCGGCCGCTGTGCCGAAACGGCGCGGCCTCGTCGCCGAGGTTCTGGCCGAGGAACGGCTCAAGCCGCCGCCCCCCGTGCCCGCGCCGGGCCGAGGGCTCATCGGCCGGATCCTGGCGGAGGAAGGGGCCAAGTCCACGCCCGCGCCGCTTCCCGTCCCTGCTTCCGTCGCGGCGGACGCCTTCCCGCCGCCCGCCGTGATGCCGCCCTCGCGTACCGAACTGCCGCCGAACGCGATCCCGGCATGGCTCAGGGCTACGGAATGGGGCCTCTCGAACGTCGTCGCCCCTGCCCTGGAGTTCGGGCGCATCATCAGCCCGGTCACCCGGCTTGCGGCGGCGGGGTACAAGCGATGGGAGCCTGAGTCAACCCGCGTCATCCGCGAAGAAATGGCCCGCGCCGATTGGGGGCCTCGCATCCCCGACTGGCGGTTTCCCGAGCAGGTTCCCCTTGTCGGTGGCCAGCAGGTCTTCCCGAGCCAGGACGTTCCGGTCGTCGGCCCCTACCTGGGCGTCGGCACGCAGCCCTTGAAGACGGCTACCGAGTTGACCGGCATCGGCATAATGGGCCCGGCCTTCCCCCTCGGCTTCGGGATGAACGCGGCGGCCGAGTCGCTGGAAGGCGGCAGGCCCCTTCCCGAGGTGCTGGCTGCGGGCCTCACCGCAGGCATGGGGGCGTACATGGGAGGGAAGGCCCTTGGCCTCGTCGGCGAGCGCCTGGCACCCAAGAACGTCGTCCGCGTCGGGGACACCTGGGTTCGCAAAGAGTTCGCCGAACTCGCGAAACGGGCGATGGAGCAGCAAGAGGTGACGGGCGGTGGCCCGGGCATCCCGGCCGAGTGGCGGCCCATCGGGCGGCTTGAAGCCCTGATGGGGGACCAACTGCGGCGGACGGCCCAGCGGATCAAGGACTACTTCCGGGAGCGCGGGCGCGAGCCTGCGGGCCGGGAAATGCGCCTGGCGGCCGATGCCGTCATGCGGGGCGAAGCGGGGGCGCGGGAACGGCTCGCGCGGGCGGCCCTGCGCTACAACGAGCGGGGCGGCCGGGCGTTCCGAGACCTCATGGACTACGTCGTCGGGCCGGTGGCCGAGGCCGCGCCGGAACCTGTCCTCCAACTGCCGCCGGGGGCCGAGCGCGGGGCGGCCTTGGTGCCGAGCCGCGCGGACCTTCGCGTGGCGGTCGAGCAACTGGGCCTGACGGGCCTGAACCTGAACGCCCTCCTGCGGGCGATCCGGAAGGCGGGCGGCGACGTAGCGGAGGGGGCCGCGGGCCTGGTGGGGCAAAAGGCGGCCCAGGCGCTGGCGGCACGGCTGGCCGGGGCGATGCAGAAACCGGCCCCTGCGCCTGGCCCCGTTGAAGCGGAAGCGCCGGCAGAGGCCGCCACGGAGATGAAGG
>Ga0315293_10002340_pt1 | contig 18258 bp, 16 predicted proteins | sample YL17G13_20_MG_FD_203071 | JGI IMG/M metagenome (GOLD analysis project Ga0315293, IMG submission 203071) | Sediment microbial communities from Yellowstone Lake, YNP, Wyoming, USA - YL17G13_20 | ecosystem: Environmental > Aquatic > Freshwater > Lake > Sediment | place: USA: Wyoming | collected...
GATCTCGCGAGGCTCGAGAGCAGGGACGGAACCGGTTGGCTCCCCGTCCTCCTTCGCAAGGAAAAGGAGATCGTCGAGAGAACGAATCGATTCCTCGCGACGAATCCCGACAGAACGGCAAAGGCTCAATTTCAGAAACAGATCGCCGCTGAAGTGCTGGAAACGCTCAAAGGGATCAAATGAAGCTCGTTGCCGCGGCGATCATCATCGCGGAGGGGAAGGTGCTCCTCGCGCGGCGAAAGCGGGGGGACAGCCACGAGGGCTACTGGGAATTCCCCGGCGGCGCCGTCGAGCCGGGCGAGACGCTGGAGGAATGTCTCGCGCGGGAGCTCAGCGAGGAGCTCGGGGTCGCGGCGACGATCGGCGAGGTCGTCGCCAGAAACGAGTACCGTTCCTCGCGCGGCTCGATGGATCTCGTCGCCCTGCGCGCGCATATCGGAGAGGGCGAATTCACGTTGACCGCGCACGACACAATCGCATGGGTGAAGCCGCAGGACGTCGGGCGCTACCGGCTTGCGCCCGCGGATGTACCCATCGCGAGGGCGCTCAGGGAAAGGGCCGGCCTGTTTCAGGAATGAAGGCGATTCTGCTCAAGCGGGGCCGCGAGAAATCGGTGCTTCGGAGGCACCCGTGGATATTTTCGGGTGCGATCGCGAAGATCGAGGGGCATCCCAAGCAGGGAGAAACCGTCGATGTTCTCGCCTCTGAAGGTGCCCTGCTCGCGCGTGGCGCCTATTCGCCCCATTCGCAGATTACGGTCCGTATCTGGACGTTCGACCCGCGGGAAGATGTATCGAGCGAATTCTTCGACGGCCGCCTCCGGCAGGCCGTCGAGGCGAGGCGCTCGCTCATGTCGGGGGACGGCCCGGCGGGGGTGCGTCTCATCAACGCCGAATCGGACGGGCTGCCGGGGATCATCGCCGATCGCTACGGTGATTTTCTCGTCGTCCAGTTTCTGTCGGCGGGCGCCGACTACTGGAAGGGCGCCGTCGTCGAGACGCTTATGCGCCTCATGAGCGTATCCGGCGTCTATGAGCGCTCCGACGCCGGCGTGCGCGAGAAAGAGGGGCTCCCCAAGCTCGCGGGAACGCTCGCCGGACGGGAGCCGCAGGATCTTGTCGAGATCCGGGAAGGCTCGTGCCGCTTTCTCGTCGATATCAAGCGCGGGCACAAAACGGGCTTCTATCTCGATCAGCGGGAGAATCGGGGGATGATCGCCGAATTCGCACGGGGGACCGAAATGCTCAACTGCTTTTCGTACACGGGCGGATTCGGCATCGCGGCGCTCCGGGCCGGCGCGGAGAAAGTGACGAACGTCGATACATCCGCCGGGGCGCTCGACCTCGCGCGGCGCAACGCGGAGATCAACGGAGTCGACGCGTCGAATCTGGAGAGCGTGGAAGGGGACGCGTTCGCCGTTCTGCGCCGCTGGCGCGACGCGGGACGCGCATTCGACGTCATCGTTCTCGATCCGCCGAAGTTCGCCGAGTCGCAGAGCCAGCTCGCGCGCGCGAGCCGCGGATACAAAGACATCAATCTTCTCGCCTTCAAGCTCCTCAGGCCGGGCGGCATTCTTTTTACGTTTTCATGCTCCGGTCTCATGAGCCCCGAGCTCTTTCAGAAGATCGTCGCCGACGCCGCGCTCGACGCGGGGTGCGAGGCGCAGATCATCCGGCGTCTCGCGCAGGCCTCCGATCATCCGACGCTCTTGAGCTTTCCCGAAGGCAGCTACCTCAAAGGGTTCATCTGCAGAGCGGCATCGAATCTATGAGAAGGACGTTGTGCGCGATTGTCTGCGTCGCCGTGCTGGCGGGAGCGGTGCTCGCCCCGGGTCCGTTCGCGACGCGCGGCGCGGCGCAGGAACGGAACCGGGAGAAGCGGTGGGTCTACGTCTCGACCAATCTGTCTCTCGATGAGAACGTTCCAAAGCTGGAAAGCCTCTTCCGGCGAGCGAAGGAGGCGGGATACAACGGCGTTGTTCTCTCCGATACGAAAACGCTCACCTGGTGGCTCCTCGATACGGCCGCGCGCTGGAAGGCGAATGCGGCGAAGGTGCGCTCGCGTGCGACCGGCCTCGATCTCGAGCTCGTCGTCTGCGTCTTTCCCTTCGGCTACGCCGAGTCGTTTCTCGCGCACGACCCCAATCTGGCGGCCGGCATGCCGATCAAGGACGCGCCGCTCGTGCGCCGCGGGGACCGGCTGATTCCAAGGGAGACGGCCCGGATCGCGAACGGTTCGTTCGAGACGTACAAGGGGAATCGCGCGGCGGCATTCGGTCTCCAGGATGACCCGGGGGAAGGCTCGTTCATAGACACGAAGATCTTCAAGGACGCTCACGCGTCGCTCCGGTTCGAGAATCCGGGCGCGGCGAACGAGCATGGGCTGGGCCGCGTTTTCCAGAGAGTGGCGGTCAAGCCGTGGCAGCAGTACCGCATCCGGGCGTGGATGAAGACGGAGCATCTGACGGCGGATATGGTACAGATCATCGTTCTCGCATCACGCACGCAGCTCCAGTATCAGAATCTCGAGATTCCGGGGGATCGAGGATTCACCTATATCGACGGCGCGAAGGATCTCACGACGGATTGGGTCGAGCAGTCGGTGACCTTCAACAGCCTCGGCAATTCGAGCGTGATCATCGGCGCGGGCGTATGGGGCGCCGCGGGCGGAACGATCTGGTGGGACGATCTGCGCATCGACGCCGTGCCGGCGCTCAACGTTCTTCGCCGCGGAACGCTTCCCCTGGCCGTCACCGGGGAGAGGGGCGTCGTCTATGCCGAGGGGAAGGATTTCAACCGGGTCGAGGATCCGGGACTCGGGCGATCGCGCTGGCCCGGCACATACGATACGCGGCACGAGCCGCCGCAGCTCGGCGTGCCTCCCGGCTCGCGCATCAGGGAAGGCGAACGGCTCCGGCTCTCGTGCTACCACGCGGCGATTTTCTACTCCGGCCAGGTCGCCTGCACCCTGGACGACGACCGGGTGTTCGAGCTGTGCTCCGAGCAGATCGCGCGAACGGAGGAGGCACTGTCCCCCGACGGATATTTCCTGCAGCACGACGAGATTCGCTGCGCGGGATGGGAGCCTTCGCAGGAGAAGAATTTCCACCGCTCCGGCGGGCTCTTCGCCTTCAACATCAGACGATGCTATGAGATCGCCAGAGACAAGGGGGGCGGCAAACCCGTCTACGTCTGGTCCGACATGTACGATCCGCACCACAATGCGAGACCCGGTTACTATCTCGTGAACGGCTCGATTTCAAAATCGTGGGAAGGGCTCGATCCGAACGTCATCGTGATGAAATGGGGCTTGCCGGAGAAAGCCGCGCGGAGCCTCGAATTCTTCGCGAATCGCGGCAACCGGCTCATGATCGCGGCCTTCTATGACGAGAACGTCGAAGAAAATCACGCCGCCTGGGCGCGCGCCATCGAGGGCGCGCCGCGGCTGGACGGCGTCATGTACACGACCTGGCGCGGCGACTATTCGAAGCTCGAGGAGTTCGCGAAGGTATGGTGGGGGCAATGATCGAAGGCGTCATATTCGACGTGAGGCGGTACGCCATCCACGACGGACCGGGCATCCGGACCACCGTGTTTCTCAAGGGCTGCCCGCTCGCGTGCCGGTGGTGCCACAACCCGGAGAGCCAGGATGCGGCCGTGGAGCTCTTGTTTCGCGAATACCGCTGCATCCAATGCGGGGCGTGCCTCGATGCCTGCACGCACGGCGTCCTCTCCCGGGGCGGGCACGGTCCCGCGGCCGGTTCCGCGGCGTGCGTGCGCTGCGGCGCCTGCGCCGCGGCCTGCTACGCCGAGGCGCGTCAGATGGTGGGGCGCAGGGCTACGGTCGATGAGGTGATGGCGGAGGTCGAGCGCGACGTTCCCTTTTACGAGGAATCGGGAGGGGGCGTGACCTTTTCGGGAGGGGAACCCCTCATGCAGCCCCGATTCCTGGAAGCGCTCCTTCGCGCGAGCAGAGGAAGGGGAATTCATGCCGCGCTCGATACATGCGGCTACGCGCCGTGGGAGGTGGTCGACCGGATCCGCGCGTTCGTCGACCTGTTTCTCTACGATCTCAAGATCGTCGACGACGAGAAGCACCGCGAGCTCACGGGCGTTTCCAACCGGCCGATCCTGGAAAATCTCCGGGAGCTTTCCCGGCGCGGACACGATATCGCCCTGCGCGTCGCGATCATTCCGGGCGTAAACGATGACGACGAGTCGGTGCGCGGGATCGGCGCGTTTGCGAGCGGCTTGCCTCGCCTGCGCGAAATTGATATTCTTCCCTATAACCGCCTGGGCGTCGACAAGTACGCCCGGCTCGGCAGGGCCAGTCCGATGAGCGGCGAGCGTCCCCTTCCGGACGAGCGTATGGCCCGAATAGCCGCCGCCCTGAGCGCCTTTGGACTGTCCGTGAAACGGGGAGGCTGAACACATGATAACCGGCCGGGTCGCCCGCCTGAGGCAGGAGAGCCTCGGGGCGAAGCCCTTCATCTCGACGGAGCGCGCCGAACTGATCACGGAGGCGTACCGGCAAACGTCCGCGGTGACATCCGTGCCCATCCGCCGCGCCCTCGCGTTCCGGTATCTCATGGAGCGCAAGGCGATCCATATCGGCGACGGCGAGCTCATCGTCGGGGAGAAGGGGCCCGAGCCGAAAGCGACGCCGACCTTCCCCGAGCTTTGCTGCCACAGCCTCGAGGATCTCGACATCCTCGATTCGCGCGAGAAGATTCCTTTCTCCGTGAGCCCCGAGGCCCGGAAGATATACGAGACCGTCATTATTCCCTTCTGGCGCGGCGCAACGATCCGCGACGCGTTGTTCGAGAGCATGTCGGGCGATTGGAAGGCCGCGTACGAGGCGGGCATCTTCACCGAATTCATGGAGCAGCGCGCACCGGGGCATACGGTGCTCGACGACAAGATCTACCGCAAAGGCCTCCTCGAATTCGAGCGCGATATCGAACGCAGCCTCGCGGGGCTCGATGACGCGAACGACGCGCACGCGGACGCGAAGCGGCAGGAGCTCGAAGCGATGCGAATCAGCGCCGATGCGCTCATCCGCTTTGCCGCGCGGCACGCGGAACGGGCGCTGGAGCTCGCGCGATCGGAACGGTCTCCCCGCAGAAAGGCCGAGCTCGAGCGCATCGCCGCCGTCTGCACGCGCGTCCCCGCGCAGGCGCCGCGCGATTTTCAGGAGGCTCTCCAGTACTACTGGTTCGTGCATCTCGGCGTGACGACCGAGCTCAACACGTGGGACGCGTTCAACCCCGGACACCTCGATCAGCACCTGTACCCGTTCTATAAACAGGGCCTCGAGGACGGCACCCTCACGCGCGAAACGGCGGAGGAGCTGCTCCAGTGCTTCTGGATAAAGTTCAACAACCAGCCTGCTCCCCCCAAGGTCGGGGTTACGGCGGCCGAGAGCGGCACGTACACCGATTTTGCGCAGATCAATACGGGAGGCGTGACAGCGGACGGCGCCGACGGCGTCAGCGAGCTTACCTATCTCACGCTCGACGTGATCGAGGAGATGCGGCTCCTGCAGCCGAGCTCCTCCATCCAGGTCAGCGTGAAGAGCCCCGACGCATTCATCAAGCGCGCGGCGCGCATCATCCGCACGGGCTACGGGCAGCCGTCGGTCTTCAACGCCGATCTCATCGTGCGGGAGCTCGTGCGGCAGGGGAAATCGATCGTCGACGCGCGGTGCGGCGGCTCGAGCGGCTGCGTCGAGGTCGGCGCCTTCGGCAAGGAGAGCTACATTCTCACCGGCTATTTCAATATGCCGAAGGTGCTCGAGATCACGCTCGCGAACGGCGTCGATCCGAGAACGCTCAAGAAAATCGGGCTCGAGACGGGAGATCCCGCGGGTTTCGATTCGTTCGAGGAGCTCGCGGCGGCGTACGAGAAGCAGCTCCGGCATTTCATCGATATCAAGATCAAGGGGAACGATCGTATCGAGAGGCTCTACGCCGAGCGCATGCCGGCGCCGTTTCTCTCGCTACTGATCGATGACTGTGTCGCGAAGGGAATGGACTATAACGCGGGCGGCGCCCGCTACAACACGACCTACATCCAGGGCGTCGGCCTCGGCACGATCACCGATTGCATGACCGCGATCAAGTACCACGTCTTCGACCGGAAGTCCCTCACGATTGCTGAGCTCCTCGGCGCGCTCGCGCGCGATTTCGACGGCGCCGAGAGGCTGCGGCAGATGCTTCTCAACAGGACTCCGCGCTACGGCAACGACGACGATTACGCCGATGACGTTATGCGGCGGCTCTTCGACGCGTATTTCGACGCGATCGACGGCCGGCCGAACATGAAGGGGGGCGCCTACCGGATCAATCTCCTGCCGACGACCGTTCATGTCTACTTCGGCTCGGTGACCGGCGCCACGAGCGACGGCCGCAGGGCATGGCAGCCTCTTTCCGAGGGGGTTTCACCGGTGCAGGGCGCCGACCGCAAAGGTCCGACGGCGGTTCTGAGGTCGGTCGCGAAGATGGACCACGTCCGGACGGGGGGAACGCTCCTCAACCAGAAGTTCGCGCCGCAGGTTCTCGAGGACGAAGCGGGGCTCGACAAGCTCGTCTCGCTCATCCGAACGTACTTCAAGCTCAACGGCCATCACGTTCAATTCAACGTGGTGGACGCCGCGACGCTGCGCTCGGCCCAGCGGGATCCCGGGCGGCACCGGGATCTCATCGTTCGCGTCGCGGGATACAGCGACTACTTCTGCGATTGTAGCCTGGCGCTCCAGGACGAGATCATCGCCCGGACGGAGCACGCGGCGCTCTGAGGGCACAAGAGCTTCTGTGCATTTCAGCAATGAGGAGGATGACGGATGAACGTGCGTGTCCTGATTCTCGCGATTGTTCTCGTCCTTGTCGCGTCGCTCGCCTGCCTTGCCGGCGACGGAAACCCCGTTATTTTCGCCGCGTTTGCCGGGGATGGCGGAGGCCTCCACAACACGCGTATCCTCGTCGAGAGCGTTCGCTCGTTCGGCGGCGGGCTCAAGGACGCCCCGGTCTGGATCTATGCCCCGGGGATTCTCCTGAAAACGGAGAAGGAACTCGTCGAAGATTTGGTCGCCCTCGGAGCGGTCGTCAAGGCGAGCGATGCTCCCGATGAATCGCGCGCGTTCGGGCTTGCCGGGAAGGTGTTCGCCTCGGCGAAAGCCGAGGCCGACGCCGTGGGCACGGCCCCGATTCTCGTCTGGATGGACGATGACACCGTCGTATTGAAGGAACCCGGGGAGTTCATCCTCGCCGGCGGCACAAGTCTCGGTTACCGCCCGGTCATGCACCAGAACATCGGCTCCCTCTATTCGGAAAAGCCGAATGAGTTCTGGGCACGCGTCTACCGGGATCTGTCGGTTCCCGGGGCCGCCGTGTTCCCGATGAAAACGGTTGCGGACGGGAAAACGCTGCGTCCCTATTTCAACGCGGGACTTCTCGTCGTGAAGCCCGCGCGCGGGATTCTGAGAAAGTGGGCCGCGTGCTTCACCGTCCTGTACCGGGATACGGTCCTCGTCGACATGTGCGGCCGCGACGAGCGCACGCGCGTCTTTCTTCATCAGGCGGCGCTCAGCGGCGCGATCTTGAATCTTCTCAAGAGAGACGAGATGGGAGAGCTCTCCGATCGCTACAACTATCCGATATTCTTCAAAGAGATGTACGGCGCCGACAGGGAGTTCGATTCCATCGACGGCGTCGTGACGCTGCGGTATGACGCCTATTTTCAGAAACCGGCGCCGGATTGGGCGGAGCGGCTCAAAGGTCCGGCGGCGACCGTTTCCTGGCTCAAGGAGCGATTGGGCGGCGGGAGAGTCCGGAAGGAGGACGCTTCCACCAAGATGCGGTTCCGGTTTCAGCACGGAGGAAAGGGATGAGCGCGAGCATCTTCAAGGCGGACGCGTTCGCTGAAAAGCCGTCGTGCGCGGCGAGCTCGCGGTCTGAGAAACGCTACTTGTTCTTCACGATCTCGGCGATCGTCTCGTCGAGAAGCCGGTTGAACGTCGCGGGATCCTCGAGCTGCACGAAGTGCCCCCGTCCCGGCATGAACTTCACGTTGTAGGAATACGCGAGCTTCTTGTTTCCTTCGACGTTCGTCGGCCATTTGTCCGCGTTGATGCCGCGGATCGGAACCTTGATTTCCCGGACGGCAGGGGCGGGATCGTACCGCAGCATGTTTTTCATGGCCCCGACCCCGACCGCCGCGGGCGCCGAGGCCATGTCGGCCGCTATGCGCTCGACGAGCACCGTGTCGGCGCCGGAGGCGAACATGCTCCGCACGAACTGATCCGTCACCGCCGGAAAATTCGCCTCGAAGGCGGATAGCCACTGCTTCTGCTGCTCCTCGGGCACCGTCTCGCCGAAGTCCTGGAAGGTGTCGACGCCGATGACGCCGATCACGCGGTCGCTCATGAGCCTCGCCGCCTCGAGGCTGACGGGGCCCCCCATCGAATGACCGACGAGGATGACCCGTTCGAGCTTGAGCGCCTTCACGACCGCGGCGACGTCCTCCGCGAACGATTCGACCGTCCAGTCCTCGCGGCCGAGCCCCGAATCGCCGTGGCCGGCGAGATCGACTGCCACGACCTTGTACTTCTTTTCGAAATAGGGAAGCTGATCCTTCCAGTAGCTCTTGTCGCAGCACCAGCAGTGGACGAAAACGATCGCGGGCTCGCCCTTGCCCTGAACGGTATAGCTCAGGGAGACGCCGTCCGGGGATAGCACGGAGAGCTTCTTTGCCGCCGCAAAAGACGGCGCGCCGAGAGCGGCGACTAAGAGCGCGGCCAGCAGGAGGATCGTCAGACGTTTCATCTCAGCTCCTTTCCTTTCGTGTCAGTTCGTCTTCCGGTAATACACCATCTATCGTGAAGACGTCATCTGCGGGACATTTGAAGAAGCGCGCGAGCTTGAGGGCCAGGGGGAGGCTCGGGATGTATTTCCCTCGCTCGATCGAGATGATAGTCTGCCGGGAGACTCCCATCGCCCCCGCGAGGTCCTCCTGGGTGAGCCCGGCGCCCGTCCGCCGCTCCTTGACGCTGTTCGTGACCCTCTCGTCCATGCCGCCTCCGCGTAGTAAAGTCCGCTTTACATTTCCAATATAATCGGCGGCGGCGATTTGTCAAGTTGACTTTACATTATTTGAAGAAATATTTTCCTCCCGGGCCGGCCGAAACACTCGAACTTTTGCGGCGCCTGGGTAATAATGTAACTGCTATGGGTTACATTGTCGATTTCGATAGTCTTCCGTGGGAATCTCCCATGAAGGGTCTCCGGTACAAGGCGGTCACGCACGGCTCGAGGCGTCTGCGCCTCGTTGAATACACCAAGGATCTAGAGCCGCACTGGTGCGAGAAGGGGCATACCGGGTATCTCCTCGAGGGAAGATTGGAGATCGCCTTCGATCGCGAGACATTCGTTTTCAATCCGGGAACCGGAATCTTCATCCCCGCGGGGAGCGAGCACCGGCATATGGGGAAAGCGCTCTCCGACGTGGTCAGGGTCGTATTCGTGGAGGATGTGTAGAACACAGTGCCGGTTCACCCGCGGAACAGAAGGTTCACCATGGGCAAGTCCCTGATAGCAGCGGTGTGCTTTTTCGTCGCGGGAGCATCCCCGCTTCGCGCGCAGGCGTTCGAGTTTTCCGGCTGGGGTGTCCAGGGCGGGATCACCGAAGGGTATGTCGACTACGCCGGCACACTGCCATGGCTGTATCCCGGCTGGGGGCTCGGGTTCACCATCAGCCCGTTCGCCGAATTCTCTCTGGCGCAGAGGGTGCGGCTCCAATGCGGGCTGCGTTTCGATCATCTGAAAAACCACAGCAACGTGGCCCTGATCTCTTCGAGGGGCTGGGGAGCGATCGTCCTCGACGCCGTTTCCCTACCGCTCCTCGCGAAGGTCACGCTCGGCCGGGCGCCGGCGGTCTTCTTCATCGCGGGACCGGAATTCGGCCTCGTCTGGAAAGCGGAGTCGATAGAAAACGTCTACGGCAGAGAAAGCAGATCGGATATCGCCGACGTCGTGGATCGCTTCAACTTCGCGCTGGACGCGGGCCTCGGGATCGAATTCGAGGCGAGGGGACACGCGTTTTTCGTGCAGGGGCTCTACTGCCACGGGCTCACGAATCTCGCGAAGAAAGGCCATTGGCTCCTCGATTGGAAGACGCGTGAAGTCGCGGTGACCGCGGGTGTCGTTTTCTAGGCGGACGGATGCGGGAACGGCATGGCGGTCGGGCCGAGGACGCAAAAGCCGCACCATTCATGAAACTATTTGTCTGAAAACGTGTACATCAAGGGTTGTTCCACGTCAGAACGGCAAGGAGGAGGCTTTATGTTCAAGTTCCGCCACGCGACGTTCGCCGCGGCGCTCGTGTTCGCCCTGCTTCTTTCGGGATTCGCGGTCGCGGCCGAGCAAGGGAAAGAGATTCCTGATTTCTCCATGAAACCGCGATCCGAGGTCCCCGCCCAGTACACCTGGCGGGTCGAGGATATCTACCCGACGCATGAGGATTGGCAGAAAGACAAAGATGCGGTCGTGAAGCTTATCGCCGAGATCGACGGGAAAAAGGCGGGCTGGACCGAAAATGCCCGGAAGATGGCGGATCTCTATGAGCTGACCGATGCGATCGCTCAGAAGGGAGCGCGCCTCTTCACGTACGCCGCGTTCCAGAGCGACGTCGACATGAGCAATTCCAAGTACCAGGTCATGAAGGGGGAGCTGCAGTCCATCTTCGTGCAGGTCGGCGTCAAGCTCGCATTCATGAACGAGGATCTCCTCAAAATGAAGGACGAGACGCTCGCCGCCTATTTCAAAGAGGAGCCGCGTCTTACGCCGTTCAGATTCTCCATCGAGCAGATAGTCCGGCTGCGGCCCCACGTGCTGCCCGAGGCCGAGCAGAAAATCGTCTCGAGAACGGGGCTGTTCGCGGGCGCGCCGTCGAAGGCGGCCAACATGCTGAACGACGTCGACATCCCGGTCCCCGAGGTGAAGCTGGCCGACGGCAGCGCCGTGAAGCTCAACAACGCGATGTACTACCGGTACCGCGCGTCGAAAGAGCCGTCCGACCGCACCGTCGTCATGCGGACGTACTGGCAGAACCGGAAGCAATTCGAGAACACGTTCGCCGCGCTCTTCGACGGCGAGATGAAGCAGCATCTCTTCTCGGCGCAGAGCACGAACTACAAGGACTGTCTCGAGGCGCGCCTCGACGCCGACGGGATCGACACCCTCGTCTACTACCAGCTCGTCAAGTCGGTGAACGACAATATCGGCGTATTTCACCGCTACCTGAAGCTCAAGGGGCAGCTCCAGGGCCTCGACACGATGCGGTACGAGGACATCTACGGGTCGGCGGTGAAATCGGTCGACAAGTCGTACACGTGGGACGAGGCGCGCACGCTCGTCATGGAATCTCTCAAGCCGCTCGGCGCGGAATACCAGTCCGTGCTCAAGGACGCGTTCGACAACCGCTGGATCGACGTATACCCGAACAAGGGGAAGCAGACGGGCGCGTACTCGGGGGGCGTGTACGGCGTGCACCCGTTCGTGAAAATGAACTATAACGGCCAGTATAACGAGGTCTCCACGATCGCCCACGAGCTCGGCCATTCCGTGCATTCGTACTTCGCCAACAAGAATCAATCGTATTCGAACGCCGGGTATCCGCTGTTCCTCGCGGAGATCGCCTCGACCTTCAACGAGACGCTTCTCTTGAAGCATATGTTGAAGAGCGAGAAGGACGATCTCTTCAAGCTGTATCTCCTCGACAAATATCTCGACCAGGTGCGCGGCACGATTTTCCGCCAGACGCTCTTCGCGGAGTTCGAGCTCGCGATGCACCGGCGAATCGAGGCGGGGGGGACGCTGACGCCCGATTGGCTCGACGCGCAGTATCTCGAGATCACCCGGAAATACTACGGCCAGGACACGGGAGTGCTCAGGGTCGACGATTACATCCAGAACGAGTGGAGCGGCATCCCGCACTTCTTCAGGAACTTCTACGTGTATCAGTACAGCACGGGGATGATCGCCTCCATGGCGCTCGCCGACAAGGCGCTCGCCGGGAAATCCGGGGTCGAGAGCTATCTGGACATGCTCAGGGCGGGTGGGAGCGATTACCCGCTCGCGCTGCTCAAGCGAGCCGGTGTGGATATGCTGACGCCGGAGCCGGCGCAGGCGGCGTTCAAGAACGTGGACAATCTCATCACGGAGATGGAAAGAATAGTCGCGCGCCTCAAGGCGCAGAAGAAGATCTAGGTGCGGATCGGGTGTGCGCATGGGGGGTGCCCGCGTTTCAGCCCCCCTCGTCACCTTTTCTTATTCTGCCCGCTTTCCTGGCGGCGCCGGCGAGCAGGAACTCGATCTCGGCGTTGACGCTCCGGAGGTCGTCCGCGGCCCACTTCTCGAGGGCCGCGAACAACCTCTCGTCGAGACGGAGCAGAAATTTCTTTTTCTCGCTCATACTGGCAACGCGCCGGCCTCTCACTGATAGATGGTGCCCGTATTGATGACCGGGGATACCTCCCGGTCGGAAACGAGCGCGACCATGAGGTTATTGACCATGGCCGCCTTCTTGTCCTCGTCGAGCGTGACGATGTTCTGGTCGCTGAGCGCTCTCAGCGCCATCTCCACCATCCCGACGGCGCCCTCCACGATCTTCTGGCGCGCCGCGATGATCGCCTGCGCCTGCTGGCGGCGGAGCATCGCCTGCGCGATCTCGGGCGCATAGGCGAGGTGGCTGATCCGCGATTCGATAACGGTGACCCCCGCAACCTCGAGCCTCGTCTGGACCGTGCGCTTCATTCTCTCGGATATCTCCTGGACGTTCCCGCGCAGCGACGGCTGGTCCTCAGCCTGCGTGTCGTACGGGTATTCCGACGCGAGGGCGCGGATCGCCGTCTCGCTCTGGATGTCGACGAACTGGACGTAGTTGTCGACGTCGAAGAGCGCCCGGGAGGAATCGACGACCTGCCATACGACGACCGCGGCGATCTCCACGGGGTTCCCGTGCAGGTCGTTCACCTTGATCTTTTCGCTGTTGAAGTTCCGGATGCGGAGCGATACGCGCTTTTTGTCGGCGAAGGGATTGGTCCACCAGAACCCCGAGTCGCGTACGGAACCGATGTACTTGCCGAAGAGGACGAGGACGCGCGCCTCGTTCGGCTGGACGACGGTGAAGCCCGCGATCCATAGGACGATGAAGAGGGTGAAGGGGATGAAGAACCAAAGGATCGCGGTGTTGTTCGTGATGATCCCCGCCCGCAACACGTAGATGTCGATCGGGATGAAAACGAAGAGCATCACGAGGGCGAGGAAGCCGTTCATGCGCGAGGCCTTGGTTTCGGTAACGGTCTGCATAGGTCACCTCCATCGGGTTAAGATTGATATTACTATGATATCATTATAATATCATTCTGTCAAGGGGAAAATTTGACGGGGGCGGGGGGCCGCCACCGTGTATAATCCGGTGCGTGGGCCGGTGCGCGATCGCATCCGGACGACGAGTCTCACATTCCATGAACGGCGAGGTGACCGATGAGAGCGTTCGGCAGCGTGTTTTTCGCATTGTTGATTCTGGCGTGCCCGTTTGCGCTCCGCGGGGAGGAAATGAGCAAGGAGGTGCTCAAGGCGTACGGCTCGATCCGCCCCATGGATCCGTACGACTACTGCACAAAGATCTCCTCCCGCGAGTTCGCCGGGCGCCTGACGGGGGATGAGGGTTATACGAACGCCGCGAAATGGGCCGCCTCGAAGTTCAAGGAATGGGGTCTGCGGCCGATCGACAAGGAGGACGGTTACCTCCAGGCCTTTCCCTCGCCGTACACGCTCGTCGATGAAGCCGAGATGACGCTCTTGCTTGCTCCCGCCCGCGGAGCGGCGACGGCGCCCGCGAGAGAGCTGAAGCTCAAGGCTCCGGAGGACTTCATGCCGCTTCTCTTCGCGGCGAGCGGAGAGACGACCGCGGGCCTCGTCTTCGCGGGTTGGGGCATCAGCGCGCCGGCTCTCGGGTACGACGATTATGCCGGTATCGAGGCCGCGGGAAAGTTCGTGCTCTGCTTCCGCGGCACGCCGGACAAGGATAATGAGGCGTTCGAGGAATACGACCAGCACCGGACGAGGATGAGGACCGCGAAAGAGAAGGGAGCGATCGGGATCATCTATATCTATGACAAACCGAATGCCCATCCGAACGGGGACTGGATCGAGGGATTTCTCCCCGCCATGATCGGCGAGAGAGCCGCGGATTCCCTGTTCGCGGAGAAGGGGCTCGCGTGTGCCGGAATCAAGGACGGCCTCGCGAAGAGCAAGCAGCCTGCCTCGTTCTCTCTCGACTCGCGGGCGCACTACCGGGTGCAGTCGAGGCATTTTCCGAACGGGGTCGGATACAACATCGCGGGCTGCGTCGAGGGATCGGACCCGAAGCTCAAGAATGAGTGCATCGTGATCGGGGCGCATTTCGACCACTGCGGGAGCCACCTGGGGCTGGTCTTCGCCGGTGCCGACGACAACGCGAGCGGCTCCTCGGTCGTCATGGAGATCGCGGAGGCATATGCCGCGCTCACGGTGAAGCCGAAGCGATCGGTTCTCTTCGCGCTTTTCGGCGGTGAGGAGCAGGGCCTCATCGGCTCGACTTATTTCGCGGAGCATCTTCCCGCGCCGTTCACGAAGGTCGCCGGAATGTTCAACTACGACATGGACGGAGAGGGGGACGGGACGAGCTGCGGGTACACGAGCGAGCCCCCGGAGCTGCTGAAAACCCTCGAAGAGGCCGACCGGAACGTGAAAACCCTGCGGAACAAGTGGGAAATCAAGCACGTCGGCGTGAGATCGTCCGACTTCGCCCCGTTCTTTCTCAAGGGCGCCCCGTGCGTCGCGTGCTTCTCGAACGGCCCGCACCTCGCGTACCACGAGACGGGGGACACGATCTACCGCATCAACCCCGATATCCTCGCCGATATCGCGCATCTCGGATTCCTCGCCTCGTACCGGTGGGCGAACCGAGAATGAAAAGCCGCGCCGTTTGGAAAACGGCGCGGCTGTCCCGTTGACCGCCGATCGCCTGAACGAGTGACGCCGCTATTTTTTGAGGAGCGCCTGGACCTCCGCCGGTATCGCGAAGATGCTGTCGGGGATCGATGCATTATACTCGATGCTCGTCGCCGTGATGACTCGTTCCTGCCCCATGATGCTCATGACCGTCTTGTAAGCCTGGAGAACGCCGCCGACCTCTCGGTAGTCGCTGATGAAAGCATCGATCGGGATGTCCCCCATCTGGGTCGATGCGATGCTCTGGGTCTTTGTGATGAGTCCCGACTTCTGATCGAAGAACAGGGTGCGGGGTTTGCCGCCCTTCGCCTTCATGACGACCTTGTCGCAGAGGCTGCCCGCGACCGTGTCGACACCGGCGACCGCAACCGAGTCATAGATCGTCCGCCAGTACGCGAGGCCTTCGAATGCCGCTTCGCGAAGAGCATCGGCGAGCTCCTCCCCCTCGAGGATCCGCGCCCCCTGCATGATCGACTTCTCCCAGAAAATCTTCCCGTCCGTGCCGCGCTCGATCGAGCCGATCGCGGGGGATTGGGCTATCGAACGGAACTTGTTCGGTCGAGCCGAATAGACCATTAGGTCGATCGTGATGCCGACCGAGGGGATGTCGAGGGTCGCCTTCGAAACGCTGTTCTGGAGCTTGTCATAGGCGGCGCGGCCGCCCGTCGCCGTGACGTACCTCTCGAGGATCTTGTCCGCGTCCGGGGCCTTTGCCGGCGCCTGGGCGTGCGGGAACGAAGCGCCGAGCGAGACAAAAAGGACCGCAAGCGCTATCACGCCGAGCGCCGCGGGGTTCCTGCGAATTCGATGTGCCATGAATGCGCACCTCCGGGCTTTAAGGGTTTCGAATCACTCAACCTTATAATGCTGATGCCGTATCCAGTCAACTGCCGCTTCGAGGACCGCATCCCGTCCCGTGAGAAGCGCCTCGCGGGTCGGATGAACTTCGACATCGGGGCTTACTCCCTCCCCCTCGAGCTCGACGCCGTTTCTCGAGATGTACGAGGCAAACGCGTACTGAAAACCGTCCCCGTTCGGCAGCCGCTGGGCCAGCGAGGGAAGGGTCGCCCCCATGGTCCGCGATCCGAAGATACGAATGCGCGGAAGGCCCTGCAGGCCCCCCGCGAATATCTCCGACGACGACCCCGACATGCCGTCCACGAGAATGGCGACCGGCCCCCGGTAGACCTGCGCACGGGGGTTGATGACGAGCTTCAGCGTGTTGTTGCGCGTGCGCTGCGTGCCCATGTCGATATTCTTGCCTTCGACGAACCAGCCGGCCATCCCCATGCCAATCCCTGCGATGCCGCCCGGATTCCCGCGCACGTCGACGATGAATCCCGGGGCCTCCATGAAAGCCTGCATCGCGGAGTTGAAAGCCGGCATGAGCGTCACCGGATCGAAGAAGGAGCTGAAGGTGAAATATCCGATGCCGTCCCGCAGCGTGTCGGATTCGAACGTGAGATGCATCGGGGGGAAGTTGCCGAATACGATTTTCTTGCCTCTCGGCTCCTCGAGAACCATCGCCTTTTCGACCGGCCGATTGCTCCCGTCCATGAAGAGCACCTTCACGGAGTCTCCGATCGCGCCGCTCATGCGCGACCGCGCCGCGCGCACGAGATAGGATTCCTTCCTCGGGCTGTCCTTGAATTCCTTCTCGATCGGCGGGAAGAGCGGTGAAATCTCTTCGCCGGCTATCGCGCGAATCTCCCAGCCCGGGCGAACGCCCGCTCGTTCGGCGGGCCCGCCGGGCTCCACGCCGGTCACGATCGCCGTGCCGTCGATGATGCGCTCCTCGATCCCGGTCGAGCCGCCGAGATCCCCCGGTTTGGAGGGGGCGTTGATATTCTTGTAGACGTCGGCCGGAAAGATCGCGAAATGGCTCTGGTGCAGCCGGGAGAGCATGCCCCTCATGACCTCGCGCGCCTCGGGGATGTCCTTTGCGTTTTCGACCTTGGGCAGAAGCTCGTCGTGCACCGAGCGCCAGTCGAGCCCGCCGAACGTCGGATCGAAGTGCTGATCGTTGACCGTTTTCCAGACGAACTCGAATGAGTCGACGTTGAGCTGTCTCTCTTCCGGCGAGAGCTGGGCGAGAGTGACGCGGGGCCGAACCGAAAGGATCGCGAGCGCCGCGAAGATCGCAACGGCGACGGTGCAGGCGATACGTCGAGCGATGGTCATGACTCCTCCGGCCTTCTCTGAAGCGCGTGCAGCGAGAGACCCATGCATGGTATACGCACCAGAATTAAATACGTTCCTGCGTCACATGCCAGCTATTTTTGCGCTTCGAGGCGGTCGCGTTTCGCTGGACATTCTCCCCGGGATTATGGCTGAATGGCATCGGCCGACCGGGCGCGCTTGCGAGTGGCTGCGGACCGTTACTATGGAAAGGATGCATCCATGAGAACACGATGCGTGGCGCTTTTCCTCGTTCTTGCCGGGGGAGCCCTTGTGGGGTGCGGCGCTCAGAAGAGGTTCCCCGATCTGCGGGGTCCCTATCTGGGGCAGGCGCCGCCCGGAGCTGAGCCCGCGCTCTTTGCGCCGGACATCGTGTCGACCGGTCTTTACGAGCGGGATCTCGCGGTCTCGAGAGACGGAACGGAGATCTTCTATGGCCTCATCTTCGGCCAGCACGTCACGATAATGCATACGCGCGTCTCGAATGGGGTATGGACCGAGCCGGAGGTTGCGCCGTTTGCGCGCGACCTCGCGTTCTACTGTTTCGAGCCTTCGATGGCGCCCGACGGCACGCGGCTCTGTTTTCTCAGCACGCGGCCGCCCGCCGGAGAGGAGTCGAAGCCCGGATGGACGCATCAGAATATCTGGGCGGTCGACCGCATGGACGATGGCGCGTGGGGCGAGCCATACATGGTGGGCCCGCCCGTCAGCACGGACGACGAGGAGTACTTCCCCTCGGTCACACGGGACGGAACGATCTATTTCACGCGCATGAAGACCGGCGAGCGGGAAAACAACATATACCGTTCGCGCCTCGTTGACGGAAAATATCAGGAGGCGGAGCCTCTCCCGGCGGCGGTGAATGGAACGGGGGACGTGTACAACGCCTGCATCGCGGCCGACGAGAGCTTCCTCATCGCGTGCGTGACCGGGCGGGACGACAGCATCACGAAAGGGCTTCCGAACTACTATGTTTTCTTTCGCAGCCCGGACGACACGTGGAGCGAAGGGGTCAATCTCGGCGAGAA
>Ga0315293_10002341_pt1 | contig 18258 bp, 12 predicted proteins | sample YL17G13_20_MG_FD_203071 | JGI IMG/M metagenome (GOLD analysis project Ga0315293, IMG submission 203071) | Sediment microbial communities from Yellowstone Lake, YNP, Wyoming, USA - YL17G13_20 | ecosystem: Environmental > Aquatic > Freshwater > Lake > Sediment | place: USA: Wyoming | collected...
CTGCATCATCGCCTCTGGATGTCCCCGACCAGCGCGGCGGCCGGCGCGCCGGCCCGCAGGGTCGAGCCCAGCCGCCAGGAGCCGGCAGGCGCTGCGGCCGCTCTTTATCCTTGCAGAGCAGGTGGAGAGGCAGGAGAACCGGGCGACGCTGTTGTACCAGATAGCAGCATGCGGTGTATGAGTGAGCGCTGAGAGGGGCTGCGGGCGGTGAGGCCCTGCGTGCGGGGCGAGCATCGTGTTCTGCTCGTCTCTCCCAGCGAGAGGAGATCTACGACCATGCGTCAACCGTTAGCGGGGCTGTTGTCTCCGGCGATTCTTGCTCTGACCATTCTGCTAGGACTGTCTGGTGCTGCATTGGCTGCGGCACCCGATCTGGTTGTCTCGGAACTGACTGCTCCGAGCGAGGCACAGCCGGGCGCCATGGTCGGGGTAACCGAGACCACCAAGAATCAGGGGACCGTTGCGTCCGGTTCGTCCACGACCCGGATCTGCATCGCCCGCGATGCGGCCCTTACCGATCAGGTAGTGAACCGCGATCTCGCCCATGCCGCGCTGGCCGCGGGGGCGTCGGAGCAGAAGGGCGGCCCTCTTCTTGTGCCCGCTGATCTTGCGCCGGGCACCTACTACATTGGGGCGATTGCGGATGTCAACGGGGCAGTCGCGGAGAGCGACGAGAGCAACAACAAGAAGAGCCAGGCGATTGGCATCGGGCTCAAGCCTGACCTGGTAGTGTCATCGCTGACGGCGCCGAGCACAGCCATGCAGGGGCAGAACATTATCGTAACCGAGGTGACGACCAACCAGGGCACAGCGGTATCCGGTACCTTCACGACCCGGGTCTGCTTGGCAAGGGATGCGGCACTTACCGACCAGGTATCCACCAAGGACTTCTCCCCTACTACGCTTGCGCCGGGCGGGTCCAGCTCGAGAAGTGGTCCCCTGAGCGTTCCTGCCGATCTCGCGTCAGGCGACTACTATGTCGGCGCTATTGCTGACGTGAACAACCAGGTGACGGAGAGTGACGAAACCAACAACAAGCGGAGCCAGCCGATCCATATCGGCGGCACTCCCGATCTGGTGGTCTCAGCGCTCAGCGCTCCGGCAACGGTGAATCAGGGGGAGAACCTTGCGATCACCGAAACGACGAAGAACCAAGGAACAGCCGATTCAGGCGCCTCGTCCACCCGCGTGGTGCTGGCCCGCGACGCGGCGCTGACAGACCTGATAGGCTCCAAGGACCTGTCTCACTCCGCACTGGCTCAGGGCGCCTCTGAGCAGAAGAGTGGCTCGGTCACCGTGCCGGCGGCTCTTCCTTCGGGTTTCTACTACGTAGGGGCCATCGCCGATGTCGGCGGGGTGGTGACGGAGAGCGACGAAACCAACAACAAGCGCAGCCAGCAGATCATCATCGGGGGTGTGCCGGACTTGGTAGTATCAGCGCTGACGGCACCGGACTTCGCGCTACAGGGAGACACCATCCCTGTCACCGAGACCACGAAGAACGAGGGAACAGAGGTCGCCGGCGCCTCGACCACTCGCGTCTGCCTGGCGCGCAACTCGACGCTCACCGATCAGGTAGTCACAGATGACCTGTCTCACCCTGGCCTGGCGGAGGGCGCCTCTGATCAGCAAGGGACCTCTCTGGCGATCCCGGCCGGTCTAGCCTCCGGGATCTACTATGTGGGCGCGATCGCCGACGTTGGGGCAGCGGTGACGGAGAGTGACGAGACCAACAACAAACGCAGTCAGCAGATCATCATCGGTGGTGCGCCGGACCTGGCGATCGAGTCGCTGAGCGCGCCGGGCAGCGCGCTTCAGGGGCAGAGCGTGACCGTCAACGAGACCACGGCCAACCTGGGCACAGCCGCATCAGTGGCTTCGGCCACCCGGATCTGCCTGGCCCGAGATGCGGCGCTGACGGATCAGCTAGCCTGGACGAACCTACCCCATACTGCAATCGAGGCGGCCGGATCGCAGCCGCGGGGAGGGTCCATTGACGTGCCCGCTGGACTGGACACGGGCACGTACTACATCGGCGCCATCGCCGACGTCAACGAACAGGTAACCGAGACCAATGAGAACAACAACCGAAAGAGCCAGGCGATCATCATCATGCCCACCCGCTGGGCTGGACAATGGCACTTCGACGAAGGGTCCGGAGAGACTGCGTCCGACTCTTCGGGCAGCGGGAATGATGGCACGCTGTTGCCGGCTGGCAGTGGGCCGACGTGGACGTCGGAGCACGCGAAGGCAGATGGTTTTGGGCTGCTCTTCGACGGGGTTGATGACCGGGTCACGACGGCTGACATAGACCTGCCACAGCAGATACTGGTCAGAGCCTGGGTGAAGCCGGGGACCAGCACTTTCCAGTCGCAGGCGATAGTGAGCAAGTGGGAGCCGGGATGCGGGGGCAACTACGAGCTAGTGTTGAGAGCGGACTCCCGGGCGAGCTTCAGGGTGAGCTTCGGAGACGACCAGTGCGGGACTGAGTACTCGGTAACCTCCGCAACTTGGCTGGTGCCCGGCATCTGGTACTGCGTGGCCGGGACTTACGACGGCTCGGCCATCTCGCTCTACCTGGACAGCTCACCGCCGACGTACTGGCCGGTCAGCGGGACGCCAGTGCAGAACGACCTGGTTGCCACGATAGGCCGGAGCGCGGACCCGGGCAATGAGACCAACTATCGGTGCTTCAGCGGCGTGATTGACGAGGTGTGCATTACGGACCGGGTCGGGTCGTTCTACGACCTGTACCCCACGTACTGGTCCTTCGATGAGACGGAGGCTTGTGCAGCGAGTGGCATCGTGACAGGCTATCCGTTCCCGGACCCGAAGAACCCGGGGCAGACAGTCTACTTCTACCAGTCATTGTGGCCGGTCACTCGCGACCAGATGGCGGTGTATGTTGCTCGGGCGCTCGCCGGAGGGGATGACAACGTGCCGGACCCTGTGCCGCCTCCCAGTTTCAGCGATGTGGCGCCAACGTTCTGGGCCTACAAGTACATCGAGTACGCAGTGGGCCAGAATGTGGTGCAGGGCTATGGGGACGGGACGTATGGGCCCGGAATCGCGCTCGACCGGGGCCAGATGGCGGTGTTCATCGCACGCGCGCTCGTTGCTCCAGCGGGAGACGCTGGCATCCCTGACCCCGAGCCGCCGCCCACCTTCCCCGATGTGCTCAGCACCTTCTGGGCCTATAAGCAGGTGGAGTACTGCGCGGGACGGGAGGTGGTCAAGGGCTACGGCGACGGGCTGTACCACCCGGAGCTGCCGGTGACGCGAGACCAGATGGCGGTGTACATCGCAAGGGCACTCCAACTCCCACTGTGACGCGGCAGCGAACGGCCCTCAGCGTGGGGCGCCTGGGGCGCTAGGGTCTGGCCGCCCGGCGACCGTGACGACTGCTGGTGATGGCGAGCCGCAGCGCGCGCCCGAGGCAGCGCAAGGCTGCAGAAGGCAGCCACCGCAGGTTGCTCCGCCGCAGGACGACGTCGCGATACGTCGTTCGACCGGAGATGCAGTCGAACAGCGCCTGTTGGAGGTCGGGGGACGACGAGGCGGCGTCAATCACAGGGTCCACCGAGTCGAAGCGCTCGGCGAACCCAACGAGCAGGCGCACCAGGCGGCCATACCACAGGTCGCGGGTGAGACTGCGCTGGCTCTGCGCGATGCCGGCCAGTGCCGATTCCGAGATGCCGTGATCCAGGATCGTTCTGGCACAACGTATGCCACCCTCCAACGCGCAGTTGATCCCCTTGCCCTTGAAGGGCCGGACCAGCCCGGCGGCATCACCGATAACTACATAGCGGTCGCCGCACAGACCCCGGGCCGCGCCCAGTGGGAAAGCACCCTTGTAGTAACCGCTCAGTCTGCCCAGCGGGTGGATCAGCGTCGCTACGTTAGGCTCGGCGAGAAACCGCTCCATGTCGCGCACCGTTAGCCTGGTGCCGGCGATGACGACGGTGATGTGATTGCCCTTCGGGATGAGCGCGCCGAACTCGACCATGCGCCGGCGCGGCAGAAAAACGTGGATGCAATCGTCCAGCAGGTTCGGGATGAAGTCCAGGCCTCCAGGATGGATCTTGCAGGTAAGCGTCTCCAACGCTGCCGGGGGACGGTAGCTCGTCTGGCGCGAGAAAGCGCGCGCCATACCTTCATCCAGTGCGAAGGCACCCACAACGACGTCGCCGTGATAGCTCTCGCCGTCGGTATAGACGACCACGCCGTCGCGCCCGACCTCCAGGTCAGTGGCGCGGGCATGGACGACCCGCACTCCTTCCTGCTCCGCCTGGTTTAGCAGGAGGCTATCCAGCTCGACGCGCCGCAAGGCAACCGGGCATTCGCCAAACGCGTCGCCATCGAGTCGGAGTTCCCGGTGTGCGCCGTGGAGAACGTAGCCGGCCACACGCCGTTGGCAGAGCTGGTCGGGCGGGCCGTCGCCGAGCGCCTCACCCAGCAACTCGCCGCCTGGAGGGGACAGCACCCCGGCGCACCGGTTCTGATGCTCGCCGAATCGCTTTGCTTCGATCAGGATGACGTCGGGAGACGATCCTCTCGCCCTCCCTTCTCTGGCGAGCATGGCGGCGCAGGAGGCGCCCGCCGGTCCGGCGCCGACGACAATGACTGTCTGGCCCCGCCCAACCGGCCCAAGTGAGCTAGTTCCAGGTGCGCGAGCGGGAGTGAGCACCGCGCGCATCGTCGCGCGTGCCAGCGCCATCCCCAGCCGCGCCTGTAGTCGCACGCCGAGGGCCTGCCGTACGATGGCGCGGTAAGGTGCATTGCCCGTGAAGAGGCCCCAGAGCACGTTCGACATAGGCCGGCGGCCGGCCTGGGTCCGCTGCTCCTCTGCCGCGAGAGAGAGATGGGCGCGCGTAATCAGAGCCGAGCGCGAGAAGAGATCATGAAACCGGAATAGCACCCGCCCGAAGCGATTGTCCGTCCTATAGGCGGCGTTGCACTGGGCGAGGTAGTAGCGGCGCAGGTGCTCGGCGGTAGTTCCGGTGACGATCGCCTCTGCCGCCCACATGGCAGTGTAGAAGCTCGACTCGATGCCGTTCTTGAGGTAGCGGCCGGTGTTGGCATCACCGATCACTACCAACCGATTGGCGATCGGGTTGCGCGCTTCGGAAACGGGCATCTTCGGTGCGCAGGAGCAGTAACGTTCTGGCGGCTCCCATCCGCGCGGGAAGTGCCTCCGCAGCTCGGCCGAGTTCAACACCTCGCTCATCATCTCCGGGCTGGGATCATCCCCGACAAGCGTGACGGTAACGTGTTGCCGCTTGGGCGTGATCGCGGCGAACCGGAGCCCCGGCCGGCCCATGGCGAGGATCACCACCCGGCTGCGCAGCACTCGCCCGATGAAATCGGGGTCAAGTGGCATCTCCGCCTGCCGCGCCCGGACGGTCCTCGGCGCGCGGTACCCGAATCCCATCTTCTCGAAGACAGGGATGAGATTGCTGTTCACGCCGAAGGCGCCGACGAGCACGTCGGCCTCGTGGGTGGATCCATCGCGGCAGGTGATCAGGAACGGGTCGCGGTCAGCGTCAGGTCTGCGGACATCAACGACCAACTTACTGAGATGAACCGCTCCCGCCTTGGCCGCCTCGGACAGCAGCCACCAGTCGAAACCCTGGTTGGCCGCCGGGTACACACCCAGCGGCCCTGGGCCCCTGAAGGTGGCGTAGACGGTCGTGTCGGGCGGAGTGGGAATGTCTACCGTGCCGCCCCGCGCGTGCAGGTGATAACCCTGGATGCGACGCTGGATCACATGCTCGGGGAGGTGCACGTCGAGCAGCGCGAGGTTGCGCACAAGGGAATCGGGAATGACGCCCGCGCACATGTTACAGCCAGCCGGGCCGGGCTTCCGGAAGTCGCGGTAGTCGAAGACCGTCACCTCCGATGGGAGGTGGGATTGGCTGGCAAGCTTACCCAACCAGATGGCGCAGAACGCGCCCGCGGGTCCGCCTCCGACTATGGCTATGCGCAGGGGTCCCGCTCGGTGGGTCGGCGCCTGGAGTGCACGGTCTTGTGGCGTCGCTGAGAAGGGGTTTGGCTCCATACTGGGGCTAGTCGGTGACTCCGTTGCCTGCACCAGCGCCGATGAGCCTCGTGCTTCGTAGCGAAGTGGCCTCGTTACTTCGCAGAGTAGCAGAGGCCGCCCGGTTGGCATTTCGCAACGCGGCCGCAATCTCGGCCAGCAGACGCTTGGACGATGCCGGCTTGTCGAGAAATGCCTGGACCGGCAGGTACTCGTAGGGCCGGTAGTAGCTGTCACTCTGGTCTGGATAGAACCTGAGGGGCGTTGTCTGGTGGATGGCTGACAGCACGATGATGGGGATAGCGCGACAGCGGGGGTTGGGGTCGCGCCGGAGATCCCAGACGAAGTGGAAGCCCTCGGTGCCATCGGGTATCATGACATCGAGCAGGATGAGATCGGGGCTATCGCTATGTACGCGCTCGAAGGCCGAGCGGGGATCCATCGCGAAGATGGTGTGATAGCCCTCGCCCTCCAGCAGAATCCGGTTGGCTTCGACCGCATCCGGATCATCCTCGACGATCAGGATAGTATTGCGGCAGTGGTCGTCCACCGTAGCTCTCCCAGATCAGCGGATTGCGGGCCCCGGATGAAACCTCCACGGCCCGACATGCATGAGTATACCACTGTTCTGATAGGATTACTAGGCATAGCCCGGCGGGTGCTGTTGCCGGGATGGCCACGGGGTAGGCAGCAGGGCGCATGGCCATGCGCCCCTACGATCATAGCCCTGGTGGGTCGCGCAGAGGGGTAAACGGGAAGCGGGCAGAGAAAGCACGAGAGGTCGGTTAGCGCGCATAGGAGGGAGCAGCACGTGCGACCATCAGGCGAGAAAGTGCGTATGGAGGTTTTCGGGGGCGACGGCACGCCGGTTTCGGCGCCGGAGTTGGCGGAGGCGATGGTGCTCGATATGGAGTACATGCCTCCCTTCAAGCACAAGCCCGAGGTGGGGACCGGCGAGGTGAGGCTGCCGATGCCTGACGCTCGGTTCGCGATCTCCCTGCCCCTCGCAGTTCCTGGCTTCGGCTCTGTCCACGTGTACGCGGACAACGGCGGCCCTGGCTACGATCCCAAGGAGGTGGGAGGCGCGAGTCTCAACTTCTGCCTGGAGGCGGCGGAGAGCCGCGTCGCCGCGGTATCGGCCGCTGAGCGAAACTGCCAGGAGGCCAACGCTGATCTATCCTCCGACTACCAGCACCGAATCTCGGAGGCGAAGGCGTTGCTGGACGAGGCCCGCGCTAAGCGATCGGACGCGGCCGCGTGCGCCAGCTCTGCGATGTCCTCGCTCGCCCACTCCCTCCATGCTGGCGAGATGCTGGTGGTCGAGCGGGCGCGAGCCCGGATCGCCTCGACGCCACCGCGCCCGGGATTCCTGTTTGGCTGCAATGGGTTTCGCTACCCCGAGCTCGGCGAGAAGTACGCCCGGCTGTTCGGCGACCTGTTGAACTTCGTCACCCTTCCCTTCTACCGCGCGCGAGCGGAGCCGGAAGAGGGACGCCGAGACTACTCGCGCGTGGAGAGGATACTCGAGTGGACAACGCGAGACGGTCTGGCCGTGAAGGGTCACCCGCTCATCTTCTTCTGCCGTTCGGGCATACCGAACTGGATGGAGGGACGGAGCTATGAGCAGGTGGCGAAGGCCCAACGCGACTACATACTCGATGCGGTGGGGCGATTCGGCGACCGGATCAAGATGTGGGACATCATCAATGAGGCGCACGACTGGCAGAACGACTTCGAATTCACCGAGGAGCAGCTTGTAGAGATCACACGGCTGGCCGCGGACAGCGCCCGCGAGGCCAACCCGGAGGCGATCCGCATCGTAAACTCGTGCTGCACCTGGAGCGAATACGTTGCGCGGGGACGAGGTTACCGCCGTCCGATCCCGGGGCCGGGCCGGACAGTGCTCCGGTATCTCCGCGACGTGATCGCCGCTGGTGTTGACTTCGAGGCCATCGGGCTTCAGATGTACTATCCCGAGCGCGACCTGTTCGAGATAGACCGGCAGCTCGAGCGATTCTGCGCGCTGGGCAAGCCGGTGCACATCACTGAACTGGGCGTGAGCTCCTCCGCGGAACCGGTGAAGCACGATCCGGTCGTTGACGTCCACATCAAGCGCCAGTGGCACGGGCATCCGTGGACGGAAAGAGACCAGGCCGATTGGGTCGAGGCCTACTACACCGTCTGCTATGCAAAGCCGTCGGTGCAGGCGGTCACCTGGTGGGATTTCTGCGATCCTGCGTTCATCCCCCATGGGGGCTTCGTGGACGCGAACCTCCGCCCGAAGGAGAGCTACCACCGGCTTCAGGAGCTGATCGGGGGTTGGGGGTAAGCGAGGCAGGACAAGGAGGCGGACGTCGGCCGCAGGCAGCCTACGCCAACGCTGGTGTCGGGGCGGCGGGGAGGGTGATGCGGACAGTGGTGCCGGCGCCTTCGCGGCCTTCGATCGTGATGCTGCCGCCGTGGCTCTCGACGATGGCCTTGGCGATGGAGAGACCCAGGCCGGTCCCTTCCTTCCCGCTCTCGCGGGCGTTGGGGGCGCGGTAGAACTCCTCGAAGATGCGGCCGCGCTCCTCCTCTGGTATCCCGATGCCCGTGTCGGACACGCGGATCTCGGCCTGGCCGAACCGCCGCTCCAAGGACACGTTCACTCGTCCCCCCGGGGGAGTGTACTTGATGGCGTTGGAGACTATGTTGTCCAGCAGCTCGACGATTGCGTCGAGATCGGCCTGGACCTCGATGGCTACTGTTGGGTACGAGATGGCAAGTGCGACGGAACCATCTGAGGCCTGTTGCTCGAACTCCCCGGCCATGTCCCTCAGGAGCTTCTCGAGATCCACTCTGTCGCGATGGGCGACCGCCGATGAGACGCGGGCCCTGGACAGCACCAGGAGATCGCGGGCCAGGTCAAGCATCTGCCGGACGCGGAGGCGAGCGCGCTCCAACATCTCCCGCGACTTGTCGGAGAGAGGCCCGGTGCGGCCCTCGGCGACAACTGCCATCATGCGCTCGAGGCTGGCCAGCGGCGATCGAAGATGGTGCGCGGCCCGGTGAAGATACTCGGTCTGCTGGACGTCGAGCTGGCGCAGTTCCTCGTAGGCCGCGCCGAGCTCATCGGCATGCTCCTTCAGGGCGGCCGAGAGGCGGACGATTTCAGCCTCACGGCGGCGCAGCCGCGAGGTGATGGAGGTGGCCATGAAGGCGCAGAGATAGAGCGTCGTGCCGACACAGAACAGAGTAGCGGTGACATAGACGGGCTGGCGGTATAGCTCCTGGGCGAAGAGGCCCTTCACATGATAGTGGGGGACAGCGCCCGTCGCCTCCAACAGGGCCGTTGCCGTAAACATACCCAGGGCCAAGGTGACCTGGAGATAGGTGGCCGCGCGGGAAAGCAACAGGCTGCCGATGGCGACATGAAAGACATAGTAGGATGCCAGGGGGTTCTCGACACCGCCGGAGTAGTGGAGGAGCGCGGTGAGGAAGCCGAGGTCGAGGGCGATCTGCGCGTTGGCGAAGTAGCTCACTGCCACCCCGCGGGTGGCAACAGGCACGAACCGGTCTATCAGCCAAGTGACGAGGTTGTAGCCGGCGAGCAGCGCGGTGACCAGGTAAAGCTCGCGGGCGGCCAGCGCGACCCCGAGCAGGCGTGGCGCGATCTCGATGGTTGCGAAGACGCCGAGGACTGCGAGCCAGCGGAGACGCACCAGCCACGAGATGCGATCCCGCAGCTCCTCCAACTCCACGCCGTAAGCGGCGGCAGGTTCCGCAGCCGTGGTGGCCAGGTCGTCGCCCTCCTTGGACGGGAATCTCGGGCCGAGGCGCGTCGGGCCGGCTCAGGCGAGCCCGATGCTCACGAGGAGGCCTTCGCTTGCGCCAGCACTTCCGAGATCTTAGCCTTGAGCTGCTCGGAGGAAGCTGGCTTGTCGAGGAACCCCTGCACCGGCAGAAACTCGCCGGCGCCGTACTCCGTGTCGGTCTGGTCGGGGTAGAACCGGAGCCGGGTGGTACCGTGGATGGCGGTGAGGACAATGATGGGGATGTCCCGCACCTGCTCGTCGGAGTCCTTGCGAAGGTTCCAGACGAAGTGGAACCCCTCGGTGCCGGAGGGCATCATGATGTCCAGCAGGATGACGTCCGGCTTCTCGGACTTGGCCTTCGCCAGTCCCTCCTGCGCGTCGCCCGCGCGCACGACCGCGCACCCCTCATCCTCAAGCACGATCTGCAAGGTCTCGGCGGCGTCTGGGTCATCCTCCACCACCAATACCTTCTTGCCAGTCAGCTCGCCCATTGCGATTCCTCCTTGGCGCCATCCCGGCGATGGAGTGCTCGGTTCTGTCACTTCACCGCCTATACCACGCCCGCGAACAGCCCGCGATGGATTTCCTGCGGAACGGGCGAGAATCCTTCTGTCGCTGGCGGCCAGGCTACACGCCAGACGTGACGGAGTGGGGCTGGGGCGGGAGGATGAACTCCTCGGGCGGCTGCCCGGACTCGAGGAACGACAGGAACTCCTGTCGGGAGTAGACGGGCGCGACCTGCTTGGGAGCGAGTCCCAAGGCGACGGCGACCCCGTAGAGGATGGCCTCGGGCCTGGGCGGACACCCGGGAACGTAGAAGTTCACAGGCAGCACTTTCTCGGCCCCGCCGATGACATTGTAGGTATCGAACCAGATGCCGCCGCCGGCCGCGCAGGAGCCGATGGCGAACACCAGCTTGGGGGCCGGGACTGCCTCCCAGAGGCGAGCGACGGCCGGGGCGACCTGCCGGGTGACGGGGCCGGAGACGAGCAGCACGTCGGCATGGCGGGGCGAGCCGACAAGCTTGATGCCGAAGCGCTCCGCGTCATAGTACGGGGTCAGAACGTTGATGACCTCGATGTCGCAGCCATTGCAGGCACCCGTGTTGACGTGATAGACCCAGAGCGCCCGGGTGAAGGCCTTCTGACAGAGCTTATCGAGCAAGATCATTGCCTCCTTGGCTGTGCTAATGGGCGAAGACACCGGTGATGCTGGCGGCCGCCTGGTTCAGCAGGGGATAGGCGAGCTGGGGGTAGACGCCGAGCAGCACGCATATCACCGCGAGGGCGGCCATGGGCACCCAGAGCGAGGCGGGGGCCTCGCGCGGAGTCTCTGCGGCGGCGAGATCGGGCTTCGCTGCGCCCCAGAAAACGGCCTGGCCGGCGCGGATGACCACGATCATGGTGAGCAAACTGGAGAAGATGGCCACCCCGACGGCCGCCCACATGCCGGCCTGGGCGCCGGCGAGGAAGATGGTCAGCTTGCTCATGAACCCGGCGAACGGGGGAAGGCCGGAGATGGAGAAGGCGCCCACAAAGAAGCAAGCCGCGGTGATCGGCATGTGCTTGGCGAGGCCACCCAACTGGGAAATCGAGCGAGCGGAGGTGGCGTAGATCACCGCTCCCACGGACAGGAAGAGCAGGCCCTTGGCGAGGGCATGGTTGACCAGATGAAACAGCCCGCCATAAACGCCAAGGTAAGTTCCGAACCCGAAGCCCATGATGATGTAGCCCATCTGCGACACCGAGGAGTAAGCAAGTAGTCGCTTGAGGTCATCCTGGGCAAGGGCCATGACCCCGCCGAGCAGCATGGTGAAGCCGCCTATGGCGACGACGAACGTGGTGAGAGGGGAGTAGGCCGGGAAGAACATGGTAACGGTGCGGGCGAGCGCGTAGGCGGCCATCTTGATCATCACGCCGGAAAGCAGGGCGGAGACGGGCGAGGGCGCCTCGGCATGCGCGTCCGGCAGCCAGGGATGGAAGGGCGCGATGCCGGCCTTCGTCCCGAAGCCGACGACGAAGAACGCGATCACGAAGAGGGCCACCGAGCGCGGGATGAGACCGGCGACGCCCTGTAGCTCGGAAATGAGGAGCGCGCTGACCCCGGGGAGGTAGGGGGTGGCTGAGGCATAGAGCAGCACGGCCGCGAAGAGGGCGAAAGTGATGCCGACGGTCAGGAGCATCAGGTACTTGTAGGCCGCCTCAAGCGAGCGCCGGTCCCAGTAGAACGCGACCAGGAGTCCGGAGGCGATGGTGGTGGCCTCGACCGCCACATAGAGCATGATGATGTTGTTGGTGACACATCCCCAAAGCATGGTGGCGATGAAGAGAAGAAAGAGGCCGTAGAACGAAGGCAGGCGAGCTTCGGTGATGTCCTGTCCCTGGGAGTCAAGCAAGCGCCGGTGGCGCAGGTAGCGAGGGGCGAAGACGGTGGCGGCAAAGCTGACGCCTGAGATCAGCAGCACCATTAGGGCGGAGAGGGAGTCGACTCGCAGCTCGAGGCCCCAGCCGGTGAGAACGCGGCCCCGGAGCGCCTGGCCGACAATGGCCAGGGAGACCGCGAAAGCGGCGGCGGCGCCGAGCACCGCGAGCACCTCCGCCAACACACGGCGCAGGCGACCTAGCAGCCAAGCGAGCAGGCCCGCCCCGGCGGGGGCAAGGAAGACAACGTAGGTCAGGCTAGAGGGAACCAAGTGTTGCATATGGCGGGTTCTCCAGGGCTCTCATCTCCTACCAGTGAAGCTCGGACAGGGCGAAGGTGTCAGTCGTGCCCAGCTTCTCCCGAATGCCGGCAATGATATAGAGCAGCAGGTAGACGGTGACGACGACCTCGGTGGCGATCCCGATAAGGGCGGTTTCCTTGAGACCTGGAGCCAGGCTGACCAAGCTCAGGTGGACGGCGTTCTCCAGCAGGCAGAGCCCGATGACGGTCTTGATGGCGTCGCGCCGGGAGAGGATGGCGTAGAGGCCGAGCACGAAGACGGTAAGAGCCACGGCCAGGTTCGTTCGGAAGACGCCAGCGACAGCTCCCGGCGTTGGCGCGAGCGCGTGCACGTAGGTGTGCGTCAGGCGGTAGAAGGAGAACAGGAGGAGCGACGCGATGACGACCGATGGGCCGAAGCCGAGGATCGCCTGGACCTCGCGGGCACCAGTCTTTGCGATGCAGCGAAGCAGGAACCAGGGCGTGAGGATCGCCTTGGTGAGGAGCGCGACCGCGGCCCAAAGGTAGAGGGCCGGGTTGCCCGCGGCGAAGGCAAGGATGAGGCCGCAGATGAGGAGCGCCTGGAGGCAGTAGGCGACGGCAGCTCGCCTCAGGTCCTGAGACTCGACCGCGGCGATCGAGGTGATGATCATCACCATGCTAAGGGTCTCGATCAGGCGCTCGTTATAGGGCATGGGTGTCTCCTGTTGGGTGCCGCCACCCGGGTCTATGCCTCTGGGCTGGGAGGTCGGAAGCCGGTGACCATGAGCTTGTCGAGTGGGGTGGAGGTCTCGAAGCAGCGACCGCACCGCTGGCATGAACCCATATAGACCTCCACGCGGATGTGGAGATCATCGGTGTCATTGGTAGCCGTCTCGAACTGCTCGGTTAGGGTGATCGCCTTCTCGGGGCAGACCTCGGCACAGCGGGCGCAGTAGGTGCAGCGTTCGAGGTAGAAGTCAAGCGCCCGTAGTTCCTGCGAGGGGTCGCTGACGACGATGGCGCGCGGGGTGCAGACATTGGCGCAGCCGCCGCAGCCGATGCATTTCTCGGCCTCGACGGAGATCGTGCCGCGGAATCCGGGCGCTGGCGGCGCCGGCGCGAACGGGTAGGGCAGCGTCACGCGCCCTGCGCGCAGGCAGATGATTGCTTCCTTGAGCTTGCTGGCTATCATGGCTGTCTCCTCAGGCGCTAGGCCCCTATGGTGGCAAAGACGAGGCCCGCCAGCGCCACGAACACGACGATGCGAGCGAAGTAGGACATGGACTGGTCAATGCGCAGGCGCGGGTTAACCGCATTCACCAGCCCGACAAGCAGCACGAGCACCGAGATGGAGGCAAAGTTCACTGCGAGGTTGACCGGCCAGAAGCCCGAGCGCGGCCAGGGCACGAAGACCTGAACCAGCACCGATGCGAAGATTAGGAACTTCGCCCAAGCGGCGAGGCGGAACAGCGCCAGGCCCGGGCCGGAGCGCTCGATCAGCGGCCCTTCCATGATCTCCTGGTCGGCTTCTGCGATGTCGAAGGGGAGCTTGCCGGAGTGGGCCTGGAGGGCAAGCAACACTGCCACGCCGGCGACTACCATAGAGACGCTGGCGCCGCTCTGGGCGTGATGAGCGATCAGGTCGGGGAATGTCAGCGACCCGGCCTTGAGCGCGGCGGTGACAAGGGCGACCGCCATCACGGGCTCGACGCTGAGGATCATCATCATCTCGCGGGAGGCGCCGACATAGGCGTATGGGTTGGAACAGGCGAAGGCGTTGAGCATGAGCGCCACGCCGGCGAGGGCGGTGAAGTAGAGGAAGACGATCACGTCGCCGCCGAAGGCGAGCGGCGGCGGAGGGCCGAGAGGGACGAGCAACGCAGCGGTCAGGGTGGCGCCGAGGCAGAGCGCCGGGGCCATCCGCCAGAGCAGCCCTGTGCTGGGGCGGAGGTCCTCCTTGGCGAGCAGCTTGAGCAGATCGAGGTAGGGCTGGATGAGAGGAGGCCCCTTGCGAGAGTGGACGATGGCGCGCACGCGGCGCATCACCCCCTCGGCGAGGGGCGCCAGGCCGACGACCAGCGCTATGTTCAGGATGGCAAACCCTAGCGTCTCATACATGGCGTTCGTCCCTTTCGGCGGGCATGCGGCTTCGCCGACATACCGGCCCTACAACCCGGACCGGGCACGCGAGAGCCGGAACAGGTCGTCCTTGGTGAGGATGGCCTGCTGGCCGGTGCGCACGTCAACAGTCTCGACCCGCTCGGTGCAGGAGAAACAGGGGTCCATGCTGCCGAGCGTTATCGGCACATCGGCGATGGTCTCACCCTGGATCATGGAGGGCAGGGCCTGGAGGTTCTGGTAGGTGGGAGCGCGGACGCGCCAGCGGTCGGGGCGGTTGTTCTCTCCGGTCATGAGATAGTGGATCGCCTCACCGCGTGGGGCTTCGATGGTGCGGAGGCCCTGGCGGCCCGGCGGAATCTCCTCCGCCACCTCGGCCATGATGGGCCCGTCGGGCATCCGTCTCAACCCTTCCCGCACCAGACGGATTGACTCGAAAACCTCCTCCACGCGCACAAGGACCCGCGCCCAGTTGTCACAGCCGTCATGGGTAATCACCCTGGTGTCCAGCTCGTCGTAGGCCGAGTACGGGTGATCCACCCGCGCATCTATGTCAAGGTCAGAACCGCGCGCGGTCGGTCCGACCACGCAGAGGCGCTTCGCCTGCTCGGTGGGCAACATGCCGACGCCCTGGAGACGTACAAGCAGTGTAGTGTCGCCCTGTATGGCATCGGCGACAGCGAGGGACTCGGCCTCGATCTTCCCGATGATGTCCAGGATCTCGGGGTGGAGGTCGGCCGGGATATCGCGCCTGACGCCTCCGACCAGGTTCATGCCGTAGGTCTTGCGGTTGCCGGTGATCTTCTCGCAGAGCCACATGATCGGCTCGCGGATGCGCCAGGCCTGCATGAGCACGGTGTCGAAGCCGAGTATATGACCGGCGATGCCAAGCCACAGCAGGTGGGAGTGGATGCGCTCGATCTCGAGCATGATGGAGCGGATGTAGCGAGCGCGCCGGGGCGCCTGGATGCCGGCGGCCTGCTCGGCCGTTTCGCAGTAGCAGGTCGAGTGGATGAAGCCGCAGATGCCACAGATGCGTTCGGCGATGAAGGGGATCTGGTTGTAGGTGAGCACGCTGTCGCCGAGCTTCTCGATGCCGCGGTGGTTGTAGAAGCCGCGGTAGTCGCAGCCGACGACACGCTCGCCGTCCACGAAGAGCCGCAACTGGGCCGGTTCCTCGAGCACCGGGTAGAAGGGGCCGATGACCACAGTTGACGCGCCCTCGGGGGCCTCCTTGAACTGGGGGGCCGCGCCCTGCACGGGCTCCGGCTTCGCGTCATAGGGGAAGTCCTTGCGCAGCGGGTAGACGCCATCGGGCCAGTCGTCCGCGAGCACCAGCCGACGCGGATCGGGATGGCCCTCCGCTGTGACGCCGATCATGTCCTGGAACTCGCGCTCAGACCAGTTGGCGGCGGCAACCCAGGGCGTTATCGAGGCTACCTTAGCGGCGTTCTCCGGGACATCAGCGCGAAGGCAGATAAACTGCTTGTCCTTGTCGCGGGAGAAGATATGCGTCACGCTGAAGCACCCCTCCCCGGACCGGCGATCAATGCCGGCCGAGATGAGAAAGCGCCCCCCGAGGTCGTCCTGGAGATGGCAGCAGGCCGGCTGGATCAGCTCCTTGTCCACGGTCAGGTAGAGCGTCCCGGGCACCGGCTCTTGCGCATCCCTGAGGCCTGCGCCGAACTTCGCCCGCATCCCCTCTATGACTTGTTGCGAGGTCACTGCCATCTCCTTCCAGCCGGAACTGGCGGGGTACGGTGACCCCGCCCTACAGAACGACAACCGTTATCTGATTAGCGCGAAGAGCGCGACGAGCACTATCACCACGCCGATCACCTGCCACAGCAGGTAGTACTGCGGGATGCCCACGTGGGAGCGGGAGAAGCGTTCGGCTACTGCCGCGCCGGTCCGCACGATAGGCCCGTAGAGCCACCGGTCCAGGTCGAAGGCTTTCACCAAAGCGGTTGGCTGCCCGGACCTCGGCAGACCGACGGCCAAGTAGACGCGCTCGAAGGCGCGGCGGAACGGCTCGTACATGCCATGGGCATGGAAGTGCCCGACAGTGTCCGGCACTTCCGCACCACAGTACCATACCGGGACGATCCGAGAGGGCGCGTGGGCGAGCCGTGACAGGCCGTGGGCCAGGGCGACACACAAGACGAAAGCGGCAGTCGCGGCGATGGGCGTCCACACGCCGACCACCTTCCCTGCGGGAGCGAAGCTAAGGCCGAACGGGGCCGCGCCGAGGGCGCCGGCCAGGGTCACCCCCGAGAGCGCGTCGGCGAGCGGGCCGACCGCCCGTGAGATCAGCCCGAGCGGCAGGAGGGGGAAGAGGCCAAGCGCGATACAGCACAGGCCGAGGACGGCCTGCGGGAACTGCATTGTCAGCGGCACTTCGGCGCGCCTGCCCTGAAGGGGAAGCGTCTGCCTTGACGGCAGGCCGAAGAAGGCCGCGCCCAGGTACTTCAGGAAGGAGGCGAGCGTGACGAGTGAGATGAAGATGGCGGTGAGGCCAAAGAGCAGCAAAAGAGGGAAGCGAATGCCCCCGATGATCGCCACCTGGTAGATGAGCCATTTGCTGGCGAAGCCATTGAAGGGCGGCATGCCGGCGATGGAGAGGGAGCCGATGCCGGCCATGAGTGCGGTAGCGGGGAGGACCGAGGAGAGCGCGCCCATGTGGTTGAGGTTGCGGGTGCCCGCGCGGTACTCAACCGAGCCGGCGGTGAAGAAGAGGAGCGACTTATAGATGACGTGGTTCACGAGATGGAAGACGCCGGCGAGCAGGCCGACCAGGGCGAGGGTGGGGTTGGAGGTGAGGAAGTAGACGCCCATGCCGATGCCGAGGAACATGTAACCGATCTGACCGATGACATGGAAGGACATCATCCGCTTGGCATCATCTTGAGAGAGCGCGGTGAGGGTGCCTACGAAGATGGAGCCGGTGCCCAGCAGCGCGATGACGATACCCCAGATGGTGGAGAAGTCCGAGGCCGGGAGCAGGTCAACGAAGATGCGGAGGATTCCGTAGATTCCAAGCTTGGTCATGGTGCCGGCGAAGGCGGCGGTGGCGCCGCTGGGGGCGGCGGGATAGGCATCCGGGAGCCAGTCACCGAACGGCAGAATGCCGGCCTTGGTGGCGAAGCCGATCAGCCAGAGCGCGAGCAGTAGGTGAAGCAATGCAGGGCGCGCCGCGGCGAGCGACCCGATTGCCTGCTTGCTGGCGGCGAAGCTGAACGAATGCGGTGTTGCCGCGTGCCAGAGCGCGATGGCGGCGATGATCATGAAGATGGTTGCGGCGTGGGTGACGATGAGGTACTTGATGCCGGCGCGGAGACTGGTCGCGTTCTCCTTGTCATAGATGACCAGGAAGTATGAGCAGAGGGTCATGAACTCCCAGCAGATGAGGAAGAAGAACCAGTCGCGAACCGCCACCAGGCCGATGATGCCGGCGAAGAAGAGGAGCAGTATCGGATAGTAGCGCAGCAGAGACTGCCGCTCATAGATGCGCATGTAGGCGGTGGAGTAGAGCGTGGCGAGAAACGCCATCACGGAGATGATCAGGAGGAAGAGCGCGCTGAACCGGTCCACCCCGATGAGGAGGGTTGCACCGAGGCTGCCGATCGT
>Ga0315293_10002343_pt1 | contig 18252 bp, 17 predicted proteins | sample YL17G13_20_MG_FD_203071 | JGI IMG/M metagenome (GOLD analysis project Ga0315293, IMG submission 203071) | Sediment microbial communities from Yellowstone Lake, YNP, Wyoming, USA - YL17G13_20 | ecosystem: Environmental > Aquatic > Freshwater > Lake > Sediment | place: USA: Wyoming | collected...
AGTGGGATAAAAACAAAATGACCCCGGTAGAATACCGAGATCATTTGTTGGCGCTAAGCGCCTAAACCTGCTTTTTTATTCGTGTCCGCTAAACGGGGTACACTTTACCGTTGGGGTGTTTGTTTTACCTTAGAAACTCTTTATTTTTTAGTTAAAATAAGCTAAACTAAAACATAATGGATTCAAAAAAAGAAACTATTATAATTTCTTTGGGAGGGTCGCTGGTTGCGCCTGGCGACTCGCCTTCGCCCCTGGGCTTCGGCGGAGCAAGTATTGATTTGGGATTTTTAAAGAATTTTAAGCGGACTATCGAAAAATACATAGGCAACCCGCCTTCGCCTTCTGGCTTCGGCGTGGCGAGGAAGTTTTTTATTTTGGTTGGCGGGGGAAAAACAGCAAGGAATTACCAGAAAGCTCTTTTGGAATTTGGCGCAAAAAATAATGACAGGGATTGGATTGGGATTAATATCACAAGATTAAATGCAGAAATTATAAAGCAGATGTTTTTGCGAAACTGTTATCCTAAAATTATTACAGACCCGAATAAAAAAATAAAAACCAATAAAAATATTGTTGTCGGGGCAGGCTGGAAGCCCGGCTGGTCAACTGATTACGACGCGGTTTTAATAGCAAAAAATTATAATATAAAGACAATAATAAATCTTACAAACGTTGATTATGTGTACGACAAAAATCCCAATGAGTTTACGGATGCGAAACCCTTAAAAGAGATAGACTGGAAGAGTTTTCAGCGCATAGTTGGAAACAAGTGGTCTCCGGGTCTTTCAATGCCTTTTGACCCAAGGGCCACAAAACTGGCCGCATCTTTAAAATTAAAATTAGCAATAATTAACGGGAAAAATTTAGACCGCTTAGAGGATTTTTTAAACAATAAGCCGTTTATTGGCACAATTATTAAATAAATATTATTAATTATTATTTATATGAATAAAATTATGTTAGTTTGTATCGTAGCAGCAGTTATTGTAATATTAATTTTAGTTTTAACTTATTATTTTCTTATGAAAAACACACAGAACGTAAGCGAAGAAATCACTTTAAGTAATGGCGAGGTCGCCACTGTGGGAGATTTGGTGGTTACTCATAAAGGAGGCGGTCATAAAATTTTGATGGATGGAGGCGATTTGCAATATGCGGTTTTTGATTTAAATATAAAAGGAACCGACAAAACAGAAGAATTCTCTACGGCCGCAATTCGCGATACCAACCAAGTGTCTTGGAACGGATATTCAATAGAAGTAAAAAAGATAGTAGGAGACGGAGATTCTTTAACTCTGTTAATAACCAAACAGTAATAATAGTTTTTCAACCGAGCAGTTTTTATGCTAAAGGAGGAAATAAAAAAAATAATTGGCAAGGCAGTTGGGCAGGATGCTCTTAATTTTTCGGTTGAGATGCCTGATGATAAAAACCACGGTGATTATTCAACCAATGTCGCTTTGATTTTGGCTAAGAAGTTAAATAAAAACCCACGAGAAACGGCGGAGATGATAAAGTATAAAATTGGCAAGAATAAACTATTCTCGAAGATAGAAATTGCTGGGCCAGGATTTGTCAATTTTTTTATTGCAAAAGATTATTTTCAAAAACAGGTGGCAGTTGTTTTGAAGGATAAAAACAAATTCGGGAATTTAAAAATTGGAAGAAATAAAAAGATAAATGTTGAGTTTATCTCCGGAAATCCTACTGGGCCCTTAACTTTGGGAAACGGCAGGGGCGGGTTTGGCGGAGATGTTCTGGCAAATGTTTTGAAAAAAGCAGGTTATAAAGTTTCCAGAGAATATTATACAAATGACACCGGAGCACAGATTAAAAAATTGGGACATTCTGTTTTAGGAGATGCCGAAGCGGTTTACAAAGGAAAATATATAGATGAGTTAAGAAAGAAGGTTGTGTGGCCCGACAGGCACCCCGACCCTGAAAAAGTCGGCGAAAAAGCGGGTAAGATAATTTTGGAAAAAATGATAAAGCCGTCGGTAAAGAAAATGGGAGTTAAGTTTGATAAATGGTTCTCTGAAACAACCCTATATAAGAACAAGGAGGTAGACAAGGTGATAAATGAATTAAAAGAAAAAGGATTTATTTATGAGAGCGAGGGAGCTTTGTGGTTTAAATCAAAAGATTTAGGGGATGATAAAGATAGGGTTTTGATAAGAGCCGACGGCATTAAAACATATTTTGCCTCGGATATTGCTTATTTGAGAAACAAATTTGAACGCGGGTTCGATAAGCTGATAATATTTTTGGGAGCAGACCACTATGGGTATGTGGCAAGATTAAAAGCCGCCTCGCATGCTTTGGGCTACAAAAAAGAAGATATTGATGCGATTGTTTTGCAATTGGTAAGGCTTTTTGAAAATGGAAAAGAAGTGAGGATGGCAAAGAGAACGGGTATTTATGTAACAATAGACGAATTGATTGATGAAGTCGGCTTGGATGTTGCAAGATTTTTCTTTTTACAGAGGTCGCTTAACACGCATTTTAATTTTGATATGGATCTGGCACGAGACAGGTCAGACAAAAATCCGGTGTTTAAGGTGCAGTATGCTTACGCAAGGATTAATAGCATCTTTAAAAAATCCAAAATCCAAAATCCAAAACTAAAAAACATAGAACTATTAAAAGAGCCGGATGAATTGGATTTGATAAAGCAGATAATAAGATTTCCGGAGATTATTGAAGACATAGCCAAAGATTACCAGCTGCAAAGGCTGCCCAATTATGCATTAGAACTGGCTGAATCATTCCATAAATTTTATGAAAAATGCCGAGTGATCACAGAAGATAAAAAATTAACCGAAGCTCGCTTGTCCCTCATATTGGCAACGAAAATTGTTTTGAAAAACACATTAGAATTAATGGGAATTTCCGCTCCCGAGAAAATGTGATGAAACTAAATAATAAATATTTTATAATGCGGCACGGGCAGGCGGCTTCAAACGTTAAAGGAGTTTGTTCTTCTTGGCCGGAAAAATTTAAGAATCCACTTACAATATTAGGAGAAGAAGTTGTTAGGGAGTCGGTAGAAAAACTAAAAAGCGAATTGGATTTAGGGGGTCAGACTATTGATTTAATTTTTAATTCGCCGTTGTTAAGATGCAGGCAAACAGCAGGGATTGTGGGTAAAATTTTTGGAGTAAAACCAAAAATTGATAAAAGATTAAGGGAGATAGGTTTTGGGAAGTTTAATGGAAAAGACCTGCACACGATGTGGAAATCTTTTAAATATGAAGAGGAGAGAATCAATCACGGAGTAGATGGGGGCGAAACTTATGTGCAAATTTTAGATAGAATGATGAAGTTTATAAAAGACATAGAGAAAAAATATAAAGCCAGAAATGTAATATTAATCAGCCACGAAGGGCCATTAGTTTTATTGCAGGGAAAAGTTATGGGATTAACTTTAAAACAAACTATTAAAGAATTCCCATTAGAAAAAAGAATCCACAAAGGAGAAATAAGAGAATTAAACTGATAAGTATTGACATTAGGCTGTTAAAATAATAAGATGAGTATGTAATACATTGTATTACATATTATAATTAAAAAATAACAAATATGCGTTCAATAATCAATATATCATTATCAAAAGACCTTGCCACTGACTTAGAAAAAGCCGTTAAAAAAGGTAAATATTCAAGCAAAAGTGAATTTTTAAGAGGGCTTATTCGAGAAAAACTTGAGGAAGAGGATTTGCTGAGAAGAATAAGAATAAGCGAGGCAGAATTTAAGGCTGGAAAAGGCAAACTTTTGAGGTCTCTTAAAGATTTAGATTAAAATATATGCAAATTTTTTATGCTCCTGAATTCCAGCGAGAGTATAAACGACTTCCCGCTGATATAAAAGATCAAGCGAAAAAAAAGGAAAAAATTTTCTGCAAGTATCCTTTTGACAGGCGGCTTAAAACCCACAAATTAAGCGGTAAATTCAATGAATATTGGGCTTTTTCTGTTGATTTCAAATATAGGATTATTTTTAAGTTTTATGATGAAAATATCGTAAGATTTTATGCAATCGGCGGCCATTCTATCTACAATTAAAGAATTCCCCTTAGAAAAAAGAATCCACAAAGGAGAAATAAGAGAATTAAACTAGTTAAACTATGGCATATAATTTTCCGGAAGAAGAACAAAAAATTTTAAATTTTTGGCAAGAGAATAAAATTTTTGAAAAATCTTTGGAGCAGACAAAAGATAAAAAACCTTTTGTGTTTTATGATGGTCCGCCGTTTGCCACAGGGTTGCCGCATTACGGGCATATTTTAAGTTCTGTGGCAAAAGATGTTTTTCCAAGATATAAAACAGAGCGGAATTTTTTTGTATCAAGAAGATGGGGTTGGGATTGCCATGGTTTACCCATTGAAAACATTGTTGAAAAAGAGCTGGGGATTTCCGGTAAAAAAGATATTGAGACAAAAATCGGCGTTGAAAAGTTTAATGAAACTTGCCGGTCTAAAGTTTTGACTTATGTAAAAGAATGGAAAAAAATGGTGGACAGAATCGGCAGGTTTGTGGACTTTGATAATTCATACAAAACAATGGATTCTACCTATATGGAATCTGTCTGGTGGGCTTTGAAAACTTTGTGGGATAAGAATTTAATTTATGAGGGTAAAAAAGTTTTGATGTATTGTCCGAGATGCGAAACGCCTGTTTCAAAAGCAGAGGTTGCCATGGACAACAGCTACAAGGATGTGACCGAAGAATCTGTAATAGTAAAATTTAAGTTAAAAAATGCAGAAAAATTAAGTTTAAAAAGAGATGTATTTTTGTTGGCATGGACCACTACTCCCTGGACGCTTCCCGGAAATGTTGCATTGGCTATAGGAAAAAAAATTAAATATGTATTATTCGAGAATAAGGGGATACTTTATGTCTCTTCTTTAAATTTTTATAAGGAAAAGATTTCGGTCGAAATTCCAGAAGTTAAAAAAGAAATAAACGCAGAAGAGTTAATCGGTTTGGAATACGAGCCTCTTTTTGAATTGGAGGCTGTAAAAAACACTGGCAAAAAAGCCTGGTATGTTTTGCCTGCTGACTTTGTAAATACAGAAGAAGGAACTGGAGTTGTTCACACAGCAGTAATTTATGGAGAAGATGATTATAATTTGGGAATAAAAAATGATTTGCCGACAGTCCCGTTGTTGGACAGCAAGGGAGTTTTTAATAAAGACGCGCCAGAATTTATTAAAGAAAAATATTTTAAAGATTCTGAAAAAGACATCAAGAATGATTTGGAAAACCGCAAACTCCTTTTTGCGCGCCAGCAAAACACTCACCCCTATCCGTTTTGCTGGAGATGCGGAACGCAACTATTTTATAATGCAATTTCTGCCTGGTTTATAAACATTCAAAAGGATAAAAAGAAATTTATAAAACTTAATGAAAAAATAAATTGGTATCCTGACCATTTAAAGCGCGGGAGATTTTTTAATATTATGAAGGATGCGCCGGACTGGAATATTTCGCGCAACAGATATTGGGCGACCCCATTACCTTTTTGGAAGTGCGAATGCGGACATACTCAATGTGTTGGTTCTGTTAAGGAATTAAAAGAAAAATCAGTAAATTTTGATCAAGTCTATAAGTCGGATAAAGTTGAAGAAATGGATTTGCACAAAGATAAAGCAGATAGGATCGAGTTAAAATGTGAGAAATGCGGAAAGGTTGCAAAGAGAATCCCGGAAGTTATTGATTGTTGGGTTGAGTCGGCTAGTATGCCCTTTGCCGAACTTCATTTCCCGTTCGAAAATAAGGAACAATTCAAAAAGAGGATTCCTGCGCAATATATTGCCGAATACATCGCTCAGACCCGAACGTGGTTTTATTACATGCACGTTATGGCGATTCTACTTTTTGGAAAAATATCTTTCGAGAATGTTTTGAGTACAGGAACTATTTTAAATGAAAAAGGTGAAAAGCTTTCCAAGTCCAAAATGAATTATCCCGATCCTTGGAACATAATAAATCAATATGGGGCGGACGCCTTGAGGTTTTATTTAATGTCTAGCTCCGTGATGCAATCAGAAGATTTATTTTTCAGCGAAAGGGACGTTAGAGAAAGTTACAACAAAATTATTAACACATTGATTAATGTGGCAGATTTTTATAGCATGTATGCCATAAGAGAAGAGGGTAAAATAAAAACAGAGAATATTTTAGATAGGTGGATTTTGAGCAGGTTAAATAGTCTTGTCATAGAAATAACCGAATTAATGGAAAAATATGATACGGTTGGGTCGTGCAGGCTGATTAAAGATTTCATTGAGGAATTATCCTTGTGGTATGTGAGAAGATCAAGAGAAAGATTCAAGGAAAATAGTGAAGACAAAAATCAGGCCGGGCTTGTTTTAAGGTCAGTTTTACAGACTCTTGCAAGGGTTATTGCCCCGATTTTGCCATTTACAGCAGAATTTGTTTTCGAACGCGCTAAGGGTGAAAAAAATGAAGAATCTGTCCATTTAGAACCATGGCCAAAGCACGACAAAAAAATGATTGATAAATTTCTGGAAGAAAAAATGAATGAAGTTAGAAAAGTTGTCAGCTTGGCTTTGGCTGGAAGAGCGGCAGAGGCATTAAAAGTCAGACAACCGCTATCCTCACTTAAAATAAGGAATGAGAAGTCTATTATTAAAGGAGAAAAAGAATTATTGGGGTTGATAAAAGACGAGGTTAATGTAAAAAATATTATCTTCGATAAAAATATTGATAGCGAGGTTGAATTAGATACAAATATCACAGAAGAGTTAAGGCAGGAAGGCCTAATTAGGGAAATAATAAGGTCGGTGCAGGCGGAAAGAAAAGAGCAAAAATTAGTTCCGCAGGATAAAATTTCCGTATGGCTGTCTATTTCTGGAAGTGAGAAATTATCGGTAGAAAAAAATAAAGAAGTTTTATTAAAAGAGTTCAGGGCAAAAGAAATTTTTATAGATGCTGCGCCAAATATGGAGAGCGGAAAATATTTAATAAAAATAACCCGCGTTTAATAATTATGGCTTTTGATTTATCTTCTTTGCAAAACATAGATTTTACAAATTCAGAAAACTTGGTGTTTTTGGCTATAATTTTTGTTCTTGCTGCCATATTTGTTTCTCTTTTAGCGGTTTTTTTGGCAGGAGTCGCAAAAATTATAAAAAAGTTTACTGCGAGGCTGTTTGGCATAGATGTTAAAAGGCCGGAGTTTGACCGCAAAGATAATACAGATTTGGCAAGAAACAGGACGCCGGAAATCCCGGCCGGAGAATATTTCACAAGAGGTTTTACCGCGCCAGAAAAAGGGATTGCCACGCCAGAAAAAGGGATTGCCACGCCAGCGCCAAATCCTTCTCTTAAACAAAGCCCAGCTGGCACCAGTTCGTATGGATTTGATTTAGGCCTGGGCGCGGGCGGCCAGCCGGAAAAAAAGCCGGCCTCGGCAATAATTAACAAGGCAGCTAAGCCGGAGGGCACACCTATGTTTGGAGGAAAGAGTGAAGTTTCTAGAAGAACATTGGAACAAGAATTGAGATATGACCCGAAAATTTGGGAAGCTTCAAGGCAGGCTGGGCTTACATTGAGCCGGGAAGAAAGGGCTAAGCTCGTAGAAGAAACATTTTCAACCGCATATGGCAGGAATATCTCTAAGTCGGATTTGAGGTCGGGTATCCAGAAGCTTAACCAGAAAATGCTTGGCACGAAAGACCCCGGAGAGCACGCAAAAATAAGGAAGGAAATAAAATTTTTCAAAAAAATAGGAGGCATAAACGGCTAATATGACTTTAAAACATAAGACGCGAGGCTTTGTCTTCAAAAAAAATGATATAAACGAATCAGACAGGGTTTTCTCTGTTTTTACCGATAATTTCGGTCGCATAGATATCTTTGCCAAGGCCATAAGAAAAATTACTTCTAAACTAAGAAACGGAATAGACATTTTCTTTTTATCAGAAATAGAATTTATACAGGGTAAAAATAAAAAGACTCTTACAGACGCAATCACAATAGAAAAATTCAGCAACATTGCGCGGGATTTAGAAAAACTTAAAACCGCCAATCAAATAGGAGAAATTTTAGATAATTTTATAAAAGGCCAGGAAAAAGACGAGGAGATATTCAATTTGATAAATGAAACTTTTATCAAACTAAATAATTTCCAATTGGGGCACCCTTTGGGTCTTTCCAATTTCCAATTTTTGTATTATTATTTTCTATGGAACGCCCTTTCTTTACTGGGCTACCATTCCGAGGTTTATTTATGCGCGAGTTGCCACGAAAAATTAATTCCATATGATATTTATTTTTCCAGCGAAGAGGGCGGTGTTATCTGCAAAAAATGTTCAAGTAAAAATAAATTTGTTCAAAAAATAAATTCAGATATTGTAAAGATATTGAGGATTATTCTGTCAAAAGATTGGCAAATATTGTCTAAATTAAAAGTTGAACCTTTTTCGCAGAAATTGCTTGAAGAGGTTTCAGGCAATTATTATTCATATATTTTATCCAGCCACTCGTTCAAAAATATTTTAAGAGTCGAAGCGTAATTAATATTGTAATAAAATATTAAAAACAACATGAGCAAAAAAATAATTTTTATAGTTTTATTTATAATTATTGTCTTGGGATTTGTCGCCCTTTTATATTATCGTGGAGGGATGTTTTCAAAAGAGATTTTAAAGCTTGAGATTCTGGGTCCGGATATCGCCAAGGCGGGGGAAGAAATAGAATATACGGTGCAGTATAAAAATAATGGCAATTTTGTTTTAGAAAAAGCGAAACTAACTTTCATCTTGCCAGACAATTCTTTAACTGAAGACGGGAAAACAATACTTACTCAAAACCTAAACGACATATATCCCGGAAACCAGGAATCTGTAAAGTTTAAAACGCGGCTTCTGGGAAAAGACGGCGATTTAAAAACCGCCAAAGCAACTCTTTCTTATGTGCCTAAAAACATAACCGCCACCTACGAATCGAACACCACTTTTATCACCAAAGTTGATTCAAGTCCCATTACTTTAGACTTTGACCTGCCGACCAAAGCAGAGCAGGGAAAAACCTTGCAATTTTCTATTAACTATTTTTCCAATATAGATTATCCGCTAGAGAATCTTAGCATAAAAATAGACCCTGTTCCCGGTTTTAGCATAACTTCTTCGGACCCCGCATCTTTAGACGATTCAGAGTGGAAACTGGCAACTTTAAATAAAGCTCAAGGGGGAAGAATTAATATAACCGGCAATGTCTCGGCTGATGCCAATCAGAATATAACTTTTTCCGCCAAGCTCGGGATGTGGCAAAATGGAAGTTTTGTTGTGATAAAACAAAATAGCATTGAAGTACAATCTATAAAACCATTATTGTTTATTTCCCAGCAAGTTAACGGTTCAGCTTCTTATGTGGCCTCTCCGGGCGACACGCTTAATTACCAAATATTTTTTAGAAATATAGGGTCTACCCCTTTTGATAATTTATTTATGGTGGTAAAAATTGATAGTTCGGCTTTGGATATTTCTACAATACAATCTGGCGCCGGTGGGCAAGTTCAGCCCAACGACAATATGATTGTCTGGGATTATAACCAGGTTTCGCAATTAAGGCATTTGGGAGTCCAGCAGGAAGGAGAAGTTGATTTTAGCGTAAAATTAAAAAACGACTGGATTCCTTCTGGAAACAACACAGATGGCACGGTGATAACTGACGAAGTTAATATCTCTCAAATAACCCAGAAGTTCACAATAAAAGTAAATTCCGGACTGGCAGTTTCCCAAAGAGGATATTTTAAGAATTCCGACATTCAAAACTCGGGGCCTGTTCCGCCGCAAGTTGGAAAAGCAACGACATACACAATAAATTGGGAAATTAAAAATTATTTCAGTGATGCAAAAAATGTTAAGGTAAAGGCGACCTTGCCGGCGAATATAAAATTGACCGGCCAAATTATGCCGGAAAACGAATCATCAAACTTTTCTTTTGATTCAGCCAGCCGGGAAATTGTCTGGTCTGCCGGCGATATCTTAGCAGGCACAGGAGTCAACGGCGACCCGGTTACACTTTCTTTTCAAATTTCTTTAACTCCGGAAGCCGCGCAAAAAGGTTCTGCGGCGCAGCTTATCGGCCAGGTGCAAGTTTCAGGGGAAAACCAATTCACAAATACCATAATTACAGCCCAAGACAGCGGAATAACCACAAGCTTGCCCGACGACTTTTCCAACTCCGGCGGCGGTATTGTCCAATAATTTAACCAGGTTTTAAAACCGCCTTTTAATTGAGGCGGTTTTTTGATTTGACAATTAATTGTATCGGGTATATAGTATAAACAGCACAAAAAATAAGGGGCGTTCCCTTATCGTAAAATAAATGGCAAGATTTTGAAAAGGAGATTGTCATGAACCGGAAAGTTTTGAACGAAGTTGCGTTGGCAGCAGCCATTGGCGCCGTGTTCGGCGTTGTGGTTGCCATTGTACTGGTCGCGGAATTCGGGCTGGCAAAATGGGCGACTCTTATCGTCGCAGGTTTTGCCGGTGCCTTGTCGGGCGGTGTTTGCTACCGTCCCGGCGAAGTTGGCCATGTGGTCGTGGAAATCTGTCGGCAATGGAAGAGGAATATTGTTGTCGGCGTGAAAACAATGACCATCACTAAGCCGTTAACTGCGGTTAAGGACGCGGTCGTCGCAATTGCCAGCGGCGTAAAAAACCGTAGGCGAACCATCTTCAAATGGTGCTACGGCATTTTATTGGCAATGGCATTTATCACCGTAAGTCGTTTTACGGTGGCGAGTTGGATGCCGCTTGATAATAGTAGGACTGCCCCGCCAAGGATTATCCAGTTATGGGTTCTTGGACCCATTGCCAGTCTTATTGTTGTTATGATTGCCATTACGGTATTTGGAGCCCTTTTCGCGCATAATAGAACTAGGCCAAGCTGGTGGTTGCCCATTACCACGAGAATCTCGAAATGTATAGATGGTTGGGAGGATGTAGGCTTGCCATACGGCAAGTGGAACACTCTCCATTTCTTGATCCTTGGAGTCATAACCACATTTGCTCCGTTGCTGGCGATGTTAACATTATCGTTCAGCCTCGTAGCGCTGGCGATTGATATCGTCATTACACTGGTTTTGGCGCTGGCATCAACAGAGCGGTTGGCATCAATGGCAGGCGCTCTTATCGGTACTGTCGCCGGCTCAATGTGTTATTTCCATACGCCGAGTTATCTGCCGGCAATCATTGTCGGCGCTCTGATAGGCGGACTTTCGGGCAGGTGGTTGTACGCGCTTCGGTACGCGCTGGTCTACAAAGACCCGAAGGCCGCGCCAGCGTGACCGTTCTTTGACAAATCTCCATCCGGCCGTTGTACACTATGTGTCCAACGGCTTTTTTATTGTAAAACAAAACAACATAATATACCTGCCCCGTTAGAAGTTTTACCGCAAATTTCCAACGGGGTTGAATTTAAGCTTTTTAAAGAGTAAGATAAATACAAGATTTACTTAAACATTTCAGTAAACGTTTCAGTAAACGTTTCAGTAAATAAAATTATGGCAGATAAAAAAGAAAGAAATAAAAATATAAGGAAGCTGACGAGGATGGGCACAAGAGGAACGAGCATAGGCTTAACTTTGCCGATAGAAATAGTTGAAAAATTAAAATGGAAAGAAAAACAAAAAGTTGTTGTAAGTTTAAGGCGCAAACATATTATAATTAAAGACTGGGAACGCTAAGCGTCCCTAAAACCCCGTTCAGCGGGGTGGAAAAATTAAAAAATAAAACAAAACCCGTTGTTTATTATATAGAGTAATGTAAATATGAGTCGATAAGTTATTAACAGGCAGGGGTGTTGACAAAAGGGTATGTATCGAATAATATAGAGTTAAGAAATCCTTATCGTTTGCTTCGGCTACGGTAAGCAACAAGAGCCCTTCGGGGCTCTTGTTTTTTATGCGCCAAAGTTATATTCTTTAATAATATGGACAATCCAAAGCGTATAGCTGTTTTTATAGACAACAGCAATGTTTTTCATCACATTCATGATATTAAAAAAACCGACAAAAGTTGGGTTTGCTTATATAACCCGTTAATACTTGCTGAAAAATTAGCTGGAAACAGGAATCTTGCATATGTTGGGTTTTATTGTGTTCGTCCTCCATCATATTTGTTAAATGGGACCCAATTGGAAAAAAGGAAATATAGTCTGACTCAACAGTATTACGGAATAATTGAAAAGCTTCCAAATGTTGTAATTAAATTTGGAGACTTAAGGGGCACCAAAGGACAGCTTCAAGAGAAAAATTTAGATACACAATTAGCAACAGATATGGTCACTATGGCGGCCTTGGACAAATACGATATAGCCGTACTTGTTTCAAACGATGGAGATTATAAAAGCGCCATTGAAAATACAAAATTATTTAATAAAAAGATAGAAAACTTATTTTTCAAGGGGAGCTTATCTATGGCGATAGACGGAAAATGCGATATTAAGAGAAGGGCTCGCCGTTCTTTTTTTGTAAAATTGGACGGGCTAGACGGCATTTAACTCATAATAAAAATAATTTAATATCAAAAATCAAAAATATATGAAAAACAATGGCGATTTAATGGACAAAGTTGTATCTTTATGCAAAAGAAGGGGTTTTATATTTCCCGGGTCTGAAATTTATGGAGGCTTGGCAAACTCTTTTGATTATGGGCCGTTGGGAGTTGAGCTGAAAAATAATATAAAAAATCTTTGGTGGAAAAGGTTTGTCCAGCAAAGAGACGATATGGTTGGAATTGACGCAGCTTTGATAATGAATCCAAAAGTTTGGGAGGCGTCCGGACATTTGAAAAATTTTTCTGACCCCTTGGTTGAGTGTAAAAAATGCCATAAACGATTTCGTTTTGACGAAATCAAATCCAAAATCCAAAATCCAAATGATAAATCAAATCCAAAATCCAAAGTTCAAAACGTCGTGTGTCCGGAGTGTGGTGGAGAAATAACCGAAGCAAAACAATTTAATTTGATGTTGAAAACTTTCTTGGGCCCGGTTGAAAATACTGATAGCGTGGTTTATTTCCGTCCGGAAACCGCGCAGGCAATGTTTGTTGATTTTAAAAATGTATTGGATACGACAAGAAGAAAGCTTCCTTTTGGAATTGCTCAAATCGGCAGGGCATTTCGCAATGAAATAACTCCGGGAAACTTTATTTTTAGGACTCGCGAATTTGAATTAATGGAGCTTGAATATTTTGTTAAAGAAGAGGATTGGGAAGCGTCTTTTGAAATGTGGCGGAAAGAAATGTGGTCTTGGATGACAGATGAGTTGGGATTAGATAAAAAAAATATCCACGAATTGGACGTTCCGGACGGCGAACGGGCGCATTATTCTAAAAAAACAATTGATTTTGAATATGATTATCCCTTCGGCAGAAAAGAACTTTACGGCCTGGCTTACAGGACAGATTTTGATTTGAAAAATCATTTTAAGGAAGCGCCATATGAGGACATTGAGAGTGGCGAAAAGTTTTATCCTCATGTTATTGAGCCGGCCTTGGGAGCTGACAGGTCGGTTTTGGCTGTGCTGTGTTCTTCTTATGTTGAAGAACCCGCCTCCGCCAAGGACGGGGCAAGTAGAATTGTTTTAAAACTTCCGGCGAAACTCGCTCCTTATAAAGTTGCAGTGTTCCCTCTTCTAAAAAACAAGCCTGAGTTAGTAAAAAAAGCCAGAGAGGTGTATGACAATTTAAGAAAAGATTTTACAGTTGCCTTTGACGACAGGGGAAATATCGGCAAAAGATATTATAGCCAAGACGAGATTGGGACCCCTTACTGTGTAACAGTTGATTTCGATACTTTGGAAAAAAATGATGTGACAGTGAGAGATAGAGATACTATGAAACAGGAAAGAGTGAAAATAAAAAATTTACAATCTTTTTTAAATGGCAAACTTATATAAAAAGATAAGCTTAGATAATGGGTTGAGGATTATTACAGTTCCGATGGAAAACGCTAACAGCGTTACGGTTTTGATTTTGGTGGGCACGGGCTCAAAATACGAAACAAAGGATATAAACGGAATTTCTCATTTTTTAGAGCACATGTTTTTTAAGGGAACAAAAAAACGGCCAAGCACTTTAAAAATTTCGGAGACGCTGGATTCGGTGGGCGGAGAGTATAATGCTTTTACTTCAAAAGAAGTTACCGGCTTTTGGGCAAAAGTTGATAAAAAACATTCCGATGTCGCGTTAGATTGGATATCAGATATATTTTTAAACTCCAAGTTTGATGAAAAAGAAGTGGAACGGGAAAAGGGCGTAATAATAGAAGAGGTTAATATGTATTTGGATACTCCGACGGCTTATATCGGCGAGCTTTGGGAAAAGCTTTTATATGGAGACCAGCCGGCAGGATGGAGAGTTATAGGAGAGAAAGAAAACATACTTGGTTTTAACAAAGAGAAGGTTTTAGAATACTATCAAAGCCATTATTTGCCTTCTAATACGATAATTTGCATTGCAGGGGCCGTGAATTCAGAAGAAATAGAAAAAAAGATGGGAAGTTATTTCAAGGATATGAAAAAAGGCCAAGCCGGCAAAAAAGTTAAAGCAAAAGATGAACAGTCAAAGCCGGAGATTTTAATACACAATAAGAAAACTGACCAGACGCATTTTTGTTTGGGGGTTCGGGCATATAATTTGTTTGATGAAAGGAAATATGCGCTGGCTTTGCTGGCTGTGATTTTGGGAGGGAATATGAGCTCTCGGCTTTTTATAAAAGTGAGAGAAAGAAACGGCCTAGCTTATTCAATCCACACCTCGGCAGACAATTCTACAGATACCGGGTATCTGGTGACGCAGGCGGGCATTGACCATAAAAACCTGGAAAAATCCGTGAAACTTATTTTGCAGGAGTATAAAGATTTAAAAGACAAAAAAATTACCGAGAAAGAATTGCAGAAGGCAAAAGATTATTTAAAAGGAATAACATCTTTGTCTCTGGATGCTTCGGACAGCCAGGCTTCTTTTTATGGCATACAGGAATTGCTGGAAAAAAACATTTTAACGCCGGAAGAGAAATTCAAAAAGATTGACAAAGTTTCAATAAATGATATAAATAGAATAGCAGAAGATATATTTTTGCCATCAAAACTTAATTTGGCCATAATAGGGCCGTTCGAGGAAAAAGATTCCGGCAAACTAAAACAATTATTAAAATTATAAAAAAATGAATCAAGAACAAACTTTAAGTATTTCGTGGGAATCGATAATCAAAATATTTACAGCAATTCTTATTTTGTATTTCGTTTATTTATGCAAAGAGATTGCTTTATGGTTTTTGTTTGGACTAGCAATATCTGTTTTATTGGAGCCGGCCATAGTTTTTCTAAGAAAAATCAGAATACCTAAAATAATAGCAATACTTTTAGTTTATCTCTCTATTTTCGGGGCGCTTGGCGTGTTAATTTATCTTACGGCGCCGATTTTTATGTTTGAGCTAAAACAATTTTCTCAATATCTGCCCGGATATTTTAATCAAATAAGCCCATTTTTACAGAATCTTGGCATTGATGTGGCAGAGAGCTTCAGCAGTTTTACGGAGTTTTTGATAGGCGGTTTGCAGGAAAGCTCAAAGGGCGTTCTAAATGCAATAATGGCTTTTTTTGGAGGAATTTCATCCACTGCTTTTATTTTAGCCATAGCCTTTTTCATTTCTTTGGAGGATAAGGGTTTGGAGAAGTTTTTGGCCCTTGTTTCTCCAAAGAAATATGAGGAGCAGATATCGTCCTTTTTTGAAATGGCCCAAAGTAAAGTTGCCGGTTGGTTTGGGGCAAGAATATTGGCTTGCCTTTATGTCGGCGTGGGCTCCTTTATCGTATTTTATATTTTCGGCGTAAAATATGCTTTTATACTTGCTTTAATGGCCGGGTTTTTAAACTTTATTCCTTATATAGGTCCGCTTTTTACAGCCCTGATACTTGCGCTTTTCATTATAGTTTCATCCGGTTCCTGGCAGATGGTTTTTTATGTGTTGATAGCAGTAATACTCGTGCAGGCAACCGAAAATTGGATTCTGACTCCGCTATTAATGAAAAAATTGATAAATATCCCGCCGGTTTTAGTGCTTATTTCTTTGGTGGTGGGAGCTAAAACTTTCGGTTTTTTGGGAGCCATTTTTGCTGTTCCGGTGTCCGGCATATTTTATGAGTTTATAAGAGAGTTGCTGGAAAAGAGGAAAGAAGAAGCAATATAGTTTAATTCTTTAGCAGGAGCACTATAGAAATAATAGTAATCAGAATTTGGGAATTAATTCTCCAAAAACCGGAGATTTTTTTGTATTTTAAAAAATGGATTTTTTTCCTATGTAGATTATTATGCAGTCCAAAAAACTTGTTTGAAGAAAAAGCGGACAAAACCGTAAGGCCGTCAGGCAAAATAGCGAAGAAAGCGCAGATAAAGACAAGAGGAGTTTTTGGCGAAAGTAAAAAAACCAAAAGGGCGCCCAAAGTAAAATCTATCAAAATTTTTAAAAAATCAGGCAGCGACCTTTTCCAGTTTTTTTCTGTAATATTTTTGATTGGATATTCGACATGAGGAAATAAATCTAAAAAGTAATGGCTCAAAAAAGCCAAAATAATAGCCGGTGGAACGTTTTTTACCATAGACCCGATTGCGGCTCCAAATAGCAGATGGACGAGTAAAATCATAGAAAATTCGGTTAAAATATGATATAATTTAATAATTATACTATGTTTAGCAAAAACAAAAAATTTTACGTTACGACAAGCATTCCTTATACAAATGCTCCGCCACACATTGGTTTTGCGTTAGAAATTGTACAGGCAGATGTTTTGGCAAGATACCACAAAAACCTTGGAGAGGACATATTTTTTTTAACAGGCACAGACGAGCATGGGCTGAAGACATTAAGAGTAGCAGAATCTCTCGGCAAGAAACCACAAGAATTTGCCGATGAAATATCAGGAAAATTTAAGGAGCTTGCCAAAATTTTAAATATTTCTAACGATGATTTTATCAGGACGACAGATGCGGTTAAACATAAGCCGGCCGTGGAAAAACTTTGGAACAAACTGGAAGAAAAAGGAGATATTTATAAGAAAAAATATAAGGGCTATTATTGCCCCGGATGCGAGGCTTTTAAAACTGAAAAGGAAATAGTTGACGGAAAATGCCCCATACATTTGAAAACTTTGGAGCTGGTAGAAGAAGTAAATTATTTTTTCAGGCTTTCAAAATACACAAAGGAGGTTGAGAAAAAAATAAAAACTGGCGAGTTAAAAATTATTCCTGATTCCAGAAAAAATGAAACCTTAGCGATGCTGAAACAGGGCATGGAAGATGTCAGTTTTTCAAGGACAAAAGATAAATATTGGGGCTGGGAGGTTCCCGGAGACCCGTCGCAGGTAATGTATGTCTGGTGCGATGCCCTGTCAAACTATATTTCAGCTGTCGGGTATGCAGATGGCCCGAAACAATTTAAAAAATATTGGCCGGCAGATGTTCATTGCTTAGGAAAAGACATAATGAAGTTCCATACTATATTTTGGCCGGCAATGCTTTTATCGGCCGGATTAAAGCTTCCAAAATCAATTTTTGTGCACGGGTTTATAAATGTTGACGGGCAAAAGATGTCAAAGTCATTGGGCAATGTAATTGACCCTTTTGAGCTGGTAAAAAAATATGGCGCTGATGCTGTGCGCTACTATTTATTAAGAGAAATTCTTCCGACAGAAGACGGAGACTTTACATACGCAAAGTTTGAGCAAAGATACAATGCAGATTTGGCTGGCGGAGTTGGGAACCTTGTTGCCAGGGTTTTAGGAATTGCTAAATCTGAAATCCTAATTTCAAAACCCAAAATTCAAAACAAAAATTTGGAATTGAAGATAAGAGAGGTTCAAAAGAATTTCAAATTTCAAATTTCAAATTTCAAATTTAACGAAGCGTTATCGTCTATATGGGAATTGATAAGTTTTTGCGATAAATATATAAATGAAGAAAAATTGTGGGAGGCCCCTTCGACTCCAGACCTAAAGGGTGCCTGGGCAGGCAAAAAAGCAAAAGTTATAAATGATTTATTTTTTTGTATAAAAGAAATTGGAATTTTGCTTTCTCCGTTTTTGCCCGAAACCGCGGAAAAAATTGAAAAGCAGGTTAATGAGCAAAAATCCGAAGCACTATTTCCCAGGATAATCTCTTAAGACTTGACTAATCTTGATTTTTGTTTATAGTGAAAGTAGCTCCTTGTAATCAAGCAG